>Ga0136644_10000182_pt1 | contig 48639 bp, 35 predicted proteins | sample C_130820_EF_Meta_FD_94780 | JGI IMG/M metagenome (GOLD analysis project Ga0136644, IMG submission 94780) | Freshwater microbial communities from Lake Croche, Canada to study carbon cycling - C_130820_EF_MetaG (v2) (version 2) | ecosystem: Environmental > Aquatic > Freshwater > Lake | place...
GCGAACACAATCATTTTCCGGCCGACTGCGGTAGTCGATGCTGCGATATGTTTGTCATAGAAGGTCGAAGTTTTAGAGCCACACTGCCCGTAAATCGAGTTGGCCGTGATTTTATAGGCCAGTTGCCGCTTGTCCAGAATATTTTTCATGAAATCGTCGGTCTCGCTCTCGGCCTGTTTACGCGTCATTTTTCGGGCTTTTAATACGGTTTCCAGGATAGCGGGAATCACGCCGCGCCGCCCATCCGGGAATTGGGCCCAGCGACATACCGTTTTTCCAACTACTTTCTTCTTTCCACCCCGCATTTTAACGAAATTATCGAACTCGATTTCTAAATAGCGGTATCCGGCAGACTCCATCGAATCAAAAGCTGCATTGTGCATATCGGAACGAACGATATTGCCATCCAGGTCGTACTCCTTGGTCCATACTTTGCTATCCTGTGACAAATTGTTCGAGATAATAATACTGGGATACAGCGAGGAATAATCGTTACAGGAAACAGGGTCATCGATATAGATACCGCATTTGGGGGGCAGAACGATAGCGCCTTCATAATCCGAACCGCCCCCGCCCGATGACCCCCAACTAGGGCGACTCGTAAGGTCGGGCATCAAGGTACCGCGCATCCGACAAAATTTGGCCAAACAGGAAGTCAATTTGATACCCTGGCCGCGAAATACCAGGAAAGACATTGGCACATGGCAAATACGCGACATTTCACTGTAAGAAGTCAGCACGTCGATTTTCAACAAGAGTTGATGTACAATATTGCAATCCTGTATACAATATTTGGCAACGCGCGCCTTATCCACAGCCGACCCCTTCGACAATCGGAAAATGTCTTGCGGCGTTACGTCGTCCTTCGCCAGACCCCAACGTACTGTCTTCTTCGCACTCAACAACCCAGCCACCTCATGAAATACCGTCTCATCTACAGTCGACACCGCGAAATAACCGGCCCCCATTTCCTCTACAGAGAATTTGCGACCCCAAAACAAATAGTCCGACGTATAATCTACGACTTCGAAATGGACGTAATCCCCGACCGATAATCCGCGCAAATTACGCGAATACACTCGAACACAACCCTCTGTAGCGAATTTCCCCAATGTTTCTACCTTATCTACCTTATCCGATATGAATTCGGTTGCGACATCGTCCAATTTGTAGGACGACAGATTGAACTCACGTCGGAAATAGGTATACAAATCTATTTGGAAGCGGCCAATCATTGGCGGAAAGCGCATATCAAACGGTCCCGATGCAATCGAAATCTTCTTGCATTCCAATTGCAGCGCCTCCGAACCGAACGTCGTAGCTGCTGCAACATGACCGCGAACCCGCGACAATTCCAAGAACGCCGCAGCACAGCCATTTTCTTGTGCACGCTGAAAGAGGAATTCATAATCAAACCCGAAGATATTGTAGCCGATGACAATATCGGGGTCTGCCTCTCGTATGAGTCGACTCCAACCGAGCAACAGGTCTCGCTCGGTTGCAAAACATCGGATTTCACATCCTTCGACCTCGCCGCATTCGTCGCCCAATACATAGCACACTTTCTTATAACATTCTACAGAGCCGTATCGAAGAAAGGTCGAACCGATAAACGTCACTTCATCGCCCTGCAAGGGTGGCAACAGAAGGTCCAGCAATTCGCAAACCACACCGATTTTCTTGTTGCGGTCGGCCTCTTCCAACAAATAATCGACCAGAGTACGCGCCTGTTTCGTTTTGCGAGCCACCATTTTCAGAAAGGTCGGCTTTTTTTGCGGAGCCTCTATTTCTACTGTTACAGGAGTTGGTTCATCCTCATTGTCGGATTCGCATTCATCTGCCGCCTCATCCTCTTCCTCCTCGTCATCCGCTGCATCACCCCCGGAAGCAGAATCAGCAGCATCCTCTCCACTTACCCGAAAATAAGAATCAATTCGGTTCAGCCGGTCGTACGCCCGTTCGTCCATCTCAAACAACTTCGCCACAACCTCCTGTAACGATTTCTCCACCCGGTCTGCAGGCCATGCTACCTTCGGATACACGCGGTCGATGCCCTCACACGAACCGACGCCGAACGCAGCCAACCCCATTTTCGCAATCAGCCCATCCAGTTTGCCCCTCTCCATAAATCCGGCCCGACCGGCAAACCCATCCACCATTTGCATCGCCAACCGCTTGTAGTTCTTCTTCGCTACAGGGAAGTCGCCATGACTACTGCTGGCCTCAATATCATAACTGCATATGTTGTAAGGCACCGCTGCCTCCTTCTCGAGCTGCGAATGCAGGTCAGCTACGCCGCAGACGAATTCGTAGGTACACGACGTCTTCTTCAGCCCAGCCTGCTTCACAACGCGATTCCCAGGTATCGACACCCACCCCGAAGGACTGATTTCGTGAATATGGAAACAGCGCAACAGAGGCGGTATATTGCTTTCGAACAACTCCAACGCAACACTCCTGTAACGAAATTCCTTGGCCTGTCGCCTATCTTTCCCCGGCTCTATGTTATGCGAGAACCACAGATTGCGGACCTTGTTCATCGTCGACATATTGGTGAATTCGATACGGGCGAATAAAACCGGCTCGCCAGCACTGAACGAATAGAGGTCGCGATGCCGCTCAAACACCATCCCTGTAACAAATTTCGAATGGGTTTTCCCGACTAAGTCGCGAATATGTTCCAAGAGGCCGATACGCTCCGATTCGCCCCAATGGTTGGCGACTTTTATATAGAAGAAGGGCCGGTAATCGTTCACCATAATACAGGCTGTCTCGCCCTTTTCATTGATACCGTACATAGAGATGGTCATTTTCCTGTCGGGAATTTTTCTGGAAGATGTCGACGATGGATTGGATGAATCGTCGTCGGAGGCATCGTCGTTGTCGAAGTCGGATTTCTCGGTTGTATCGGCAACATGGAAATCGAAGAGTCGAAAACTCTTCCAAATTACTTTCTTTTTCGATATATTTTGTTCTGTGTATTGATTTCGTTTCATAGTTTTTCTGTTTGATTATAAATAGAATCAAATCTTTATAATCAATTTTTCATCTGCCCTATTTGGATAGGTCAATGAAATCCTTCCATTTATCGCGCGATGGCTGTGAGAAAGAAGTAGGCCCCGAGTTATAATTGGTAAGAGTTGAAAGATAATTCATAATATTCTGATAATTATTAGCTCGAGTTTTTTCACCTGCTGTATTGCATGTTGTTACAATTGTTTGTAAATCGGTTATTAACGTAGTAATCGTTGCATAAGACGGTGATGTATCTGCTGTTGCAAGCAAGTCGTAATTATATTGTTGAATAGCCTCTATATATCCAACATTTGAACTATGTACAATCGCTGCAGGACTGGGTGTTGCAGTAGGAGGAATAAAACTGGGCGAAGATGCTAAAACCGATGGGGGAATAGCTACAGGTGGTGCTGCATAACTTGTCATTGTTTGTGGTGCAGGGGGCAATGAATAAATACTAGGGGGTGTAGCTATAGAAGGTGCTGCATAACTTGTCATTGTTTGTGGTGCAGGCGGTATCATAGAAGGTACTGATGTTGTTATTTGTGGTGCTGCATAAATTGTTGGTGTTACAGGTGGTTTTGAAGGTATAGAAGAAGGAATCATAGGTGTTATTGGTGAAGGAATCATAGGAGGTGATGCCATAGGTGCGAAATTTTCAATAGGATAAAGGGAGCTTCTTTCATAATAGAAACCGATTGCTAATAATATTAGAAACAATAGTAAAGGTGTAATAACTATAGCCAAACTCATATTATTATATAGATATAAATCATTTATTTCGAATATAAATCATGTCATCCGCAGGAGAAGGAGGAGTCATAGAGGCCATCGCTGTTTTCAACACGAAGAGAATCAAAGGCATCGTTCGTTTTCGCCAACCAACCCATCGCAATGCCCCTGTAACAATCGAGGTCGACTTACAAGGCCTGAAAAAGAATGGCATCCACGGATTTCATATTCACGAATATGGCGATATGAGCGATTTATGTGAATCGATGTGCAGCCATTTTAATCCAACCCACAGCCAACACGGAGGCCCGCATTCACAAATCCGACATGTTGGCGATTTAGGTAATTTGCATGCTAATACGAATGGTGTGGTGAAAACCGTTTTCACAGACCGCCTGATTAAATTGACGGGCCAGAAATTTAATATTGTTGGTCGCGGCCTCATCATACACGAGGACGAAGACGACCTGGGAATGGGCGGCAACGAGGCCAGCCTAAAAACCGGCAATGCCGGAAAACGAATTGCATGCGCTGTCATCGGTTATGCAAAACCGCAGAAATAGGGTTCGTTACATTATACAGTTACAAAAAACCAAATACACAGTTTCATCATTCAAAAATACACAGCAGCAACACCACCTGTAACGATTTTTCCAAGCCTTATTCTATATATGGCCCGACCGCTTTTTACAGATGGGTGGAATTCGGCATGGCACTTTATATTCGGAGTCCTATCATTATGGATACCGATAATCATACCTATATTCCTTCTGTATCAATTGCAACAGGGGACGCCGAACGATTTTATCGATGTGTTGGAATTTCTATGTGGGCTGGCTGCTGCATACATAATGTATTATTTATATGCAAACGACCAACTACCCTTTATATCGAAGCGAGAAATAGATAGAAGGATATCCAAGATAAGGACGCTTTAATTTTGCTATGTATTATATAATGAATACTGCCAAAATTTCGTTTTTAATTATCGTTCTGTTTTCCTTTCTGTTAGGAATGTACCTATATAGTGTAGGCGCGCTACACAAAATAGAATCCATGCAAGGAACCAAGGGCGTTATCGATGTTCCCCAGAATTTTCAGGGCTGTCCCGATTTATTGATAAGAAAGGGCAATATGATTTTGATGTACAATAGTCGCCAATCTCTGAATGAAGGAGTGAATCCTATTGTATTTAATACTATGGACGATTATAAGCGTTATTACAATACGCAGAAGCAACAGGGCAGTCAATGTTCGATGCTATTTTTACAGGAGGAATTTGATGCACAGGGTAACCAGGTATATCGTGTTCGGGGCAATCCTTTCGACTTGGGTGGTGGATTGTCGCAATATTCGATACTGAATGGAAATGAAGGACGTTATATAGTAGACCGTAACAACCCGATGCCTGTCAAGAATGCTGCATATGAAGACCCGCCTTATAACCAAGGAATGTATCCAGGTTTAGATACAACTTCGCAATACCAGGGCCGCTATACTGAAATAGATAAAATACATGATTCGACTATGCAGCAAGAGGGCGGTAGTTTGAATGCAGCGGACCCTAATTGGGCCGGCGTTTTAGCAACACAGGATGCTATACAGAGAGGTGTGTATGATGACAACAATGTATCGATATATGTTCCTTAAATCATTTGCAAATGAATAGAATACAGAGTTTTTAACAATACAAAAAGCGTAAAGTGTTTTGTATTGTTACAATATAAGAATGGAAGAAGCAATCGGCAAACAGAAGAACGTATCAAACCTTCCACCGATTTCCGAAGAAAAAAGTCAACAAGAAACGGCGAGCCAAAAAGAAGCAACCCTACAGGTAGGCGATACATTATTTAAAGGCGTTAAGGCTGAACCAAATGCTAGTGTTACATCCAGTTTACAACCCAATAGACAACCTCCTGTAACAAAGCCCGAAGAGGCTTCAACCCCTGCTGTAACGAATTTTCCATATATTTCCACCCTAGAATTGAAACAATCGACTACAAAAATTCAAACATCCTATGCTGAAAATGACTTTATTCGTGTTTCGCTTTTAGACAAAAATATCTTGATTGTGTTTTCGGCAGGTGAGAAAATCGATGTCAAACAGCATTCTTTCGTGAATGAGAAAACCAAAATCATTTATTCCGAACGAATGATTTATTTAGATGACACAGCCGAAGAAATCAATGCCAAAATCTGGTTCGAGCTCAAAAAGGAAATGCCGAAAGTGACATATGAAAGTATTTATTCGCTGATTGCGATTCAGAAAACACAGCCAATTCGCAGTATTTACGATGACATAATAGAATATTCGAAAAAGGGCAGTATTGAAAGGGACGTTTTCTTACAGGTTGCTACGAATCTCGGTATTCATGAGAACAATATGGTCGAAAAGGGAATTCAGAATAGGGAGGAATATCAATGGGAAGAGTTTCAGAAACTCGCTACAGGGGAATGTCTGGTTCCATTGGGTTATCAAATCAGGACGGGGAGCAAACAGGTCGACACCTTGTTGTTTCCTGTATATCCGAACCAAATCTTCTATTATTTGGACTCGATGGAATTGGTGCCGCATCAACAAGATACGCTGTTGTCGCATGGGACGATGATGCGCCCTATTATTACGACATGCTTGGTAGATGATGTTATCGACAATTCAGAATCGGTGCGTTACAAATGGGTGTTGTCGACGTTTTTCCCCGAATGGAAGCGGGCGGAACAAAATGTCGCGAATGTGGACGCCATTTTGAAGAAGGCCGATTTGGTGCGACCTTATTATGATACGTATTATGCAGACAAAGGTTTTTTTTCGAAGGTAAGCGATGCAAAGACCGATTTGACAATATCTTATTATAAGCGCGGTATCAACAGCATTACATTTTCGATTCGCAGCAAGCAGAATATTCATTTGCCGTTGCGCGTACTCTTCAATTCGGTCCATGCTGTTAAGAATGCGCCATTCATCAAGTTGAACGACACAGAATCGATTTACCGGTTGTATACGGAAGAGAATTCGGCTCAGAGTGGAGAGCCATTGCCCTATTTGCCATTATCGACTATCAGTACGTTGTCGAGACAGCATATGCGTGACCTGGTTTTCCTGTTACAGATACCGAAGGTGACGGGACAATTGATTGTCAGTGTAAAGAAGAACGGCGATTTGGAAGTGACGTATTCGGAGAGGGACCATAGTATCGATGAAGAGAAGGTCGACGAAATTATGCAGGAGCATTTGAATGCGTTCATAAAGACGCTTAACCAGAGTATGGATTTCACCGGATTTCAGTTCCCGCTTTTTACACAGTTGAAGAACGAGGAGGACATCGAAATCAACGGAATCGATTACCGTTTCGTGGTCCCATATCCGTCGAAACAGGGGGTTATCAAGCAGAAGTATTTGGCGGGTGCCTTCAGTACGATAGACAATCAGATGGACAAGCCGAAATCATCGACGTCGCAATATTCGCATTTGTTATTCCGGCGTGTATCGAATTACAACTATTTACAGGAAATTCGCGAAAAGATAAGACTGAACAAGAATAAGCAGGTTTCCCTTGAAATCGTGAAGAAGGAGATTATCAAGACTTATGGCATTTCGAACGACGATTTGCGACAAATCGTAGAAGAGGAGCTTAACCCGGATACGATGCGTTACAAGAAGAAGTCGAAACAGAACGAAAACGGTATTATGTGCGAACTGAACAAGGACAATTTCCACGGAAAACTGTATTTCGATTTTTACAAAATTCCGTCGTTCGCCTATTTGAAACTGCTGTTTATTTACGTCGATTCGTTCATGAAATGGATACAGATTGAAAGCGAGGGGAAAAGAGTACCGAATCAAGCTCGGTCATTGCTATTTTTGGAGGAGGATAAGAATAAGAGAGAGGAATTCCTTCTGCAATACGAAAAGGAGGATGAAGAGGAGAATCAAACAGTAAATAAAGGCGAAGAAGGGGAAGAAGGGGAAGAAGGTGAAAGCAGTAGCGATGAAGAAAGCGAATACGATGAGGAAGAACCAGAGAACAAAGAAGCAGAAGTAGAAAAAGAGGAAGAATACAATCATAATGAAACATTGGTGGTTCCAATTGACCCGGAAGAAGAAGAAAAAGAGGAACCAGAAGAAGTTTCTGCACAACAACAACCTATTGCACAACCTCCTGTAACGAATGCCCAAGAGGCTTCCACCCCTACACAAGAAAATGCTGCACAAGAAGAGAAGACCATTGCACAACAACAAACCATTGCACAACCTCCTGTAACGAATGCCCAAGAGGCTTCAACCCCTACAGAAGAAAATGCTGCACAAGAAGAGAAGACCATTGCACAACAACAAACCATTGCACAACCTCCTGTAACGAATGCCCAAGAGGCTTCCACCCCTACACAAGAAAATGCTGCACAACAAAAAGAAAATGATGTACAACATGCTGATACTTTCTCAGAAGTATCGGAACAATCAAGCAACAAACAAAAACCACCCTCTAACAAAAGTTCACCAGAGGAATTTACAATACTGGAAGGAGGTGTCTCAGAGGGCGGTGGCCCAAGGAACGAGGGCGGTGGCCCAAAAAGAAAAACAACGGAAAAATTCTCCTTCCTGGAGCGTTTAAAACAAAGGGACCCCGACGTATTTGCAGTCGATTCGCAAGAAAAGGACAAGCCTTATGCACGTACCTGTATGAAACAGTTTCAGCCGGTTGCCATTACAGACCAAGAAAAGCAGACAATTGATGAAGAAGACAAGAAGCTAGACCCGAATAACAAGTCTTATGATAGGTCGCTGAAATATCGTAATCAGAATTACATATGCCCCCGATATTGGAATTTCAACGAGGACCGCAGCATATCAGAAACCGAAATAAACAGCAGGAGTCTGGAGAATTTCATAATGGATAGAACCAAGAGTGTCGAGGCCAACATGAAAGAAGGAAAGTATATTTACGAAATCAATAGTGCACAGGGATACACAATGCCTGGTTTCACTACGCAGAAGAATAAAAAAGGGTTCTGCTACCCTTGTTGTTACAAACCGAAAGAGGACGGCAGTATCAGCGTTGCACATAAACGCAAGATGGACGAATGCAATGAAGGTATGAAAACACAACAGCAGCAACAAACAACTGCACAACCTCCGGTAACGAAGCCCAACGCGGATTTAACCCCTGTGGTAACGAAGCCCAACGCGGATTTAACCCCTGTGGTAACGAAGCCCCCAGCTGTTTCTGCACTTGGTTCAACCAATATACAAGAATTCGAACAACCAGATGAATTGAACGAGATAGAATTAGATAAAATAGACGAAGATGAAGAGGAAGAAGGAGACGAAAGCAATCCGAAAAAGGAATTAGCCACACCCGATGTAACTGCACAAGCTATCAAAGAACCGCAATCAGTCGGTACGAAAGAAAGAAGTACATTCAAGCGGCATTATATCAAGCAGGGTTACATCTTCCCGATTATGCAGAACCGCTGGGGAAATTTGCCACAGTCGGTTGCGGAATTGTTTCGTATTACTTCGGACCATCGCGAAATCGAGATGAATAAGAAGACTCCTCTACGTCAGGGTGTCGAACAAGTAGAAAACCAGACTTTCCTCTCCTGTTTCGCAGATATTTATACGTATGTACAAGACATATATCGGCCGGTTAGTGAGAATCAGGGGCCGCAGAAACCGTCGCCCGTTCCTTCTGTCAAGGAATTCAAGCAGATTCTTAAAGAGAAGATTACGCTGGATAAATTCGTACGTTATCAGAATTCATCATTGCCGGCTGTTTTCCGAGTGACAGAAGAAACAGAAAAAAAAGTCCCGAATTATGACCAGTATCGCGGTTCCATCTTTTACAAATCGCTCGACCCCGATGACCCATTGGACGAAGAGTTCTTCAAAGATACGGTCGACGCTTATGAAAATTTTCAGCGATTTTTGCTAGAGGACGATATTGTCATTGACCACCATTTCCTGTGGGATGCTGTTTCGACGCCCGACCCGGAAATCATACCGAACGGCCTGAATTTGGTGATTTTAAATATCGACCGCGAAGAAAAAGTCGAAATCATATGTCCACCCAACATCTATTCGACACATAGCCATTTCGACCCCGAGAAGAAGTCCTGGCTTCTGATAAGGCGAAAGCCCCCTACAGGAAGTGACGAATATTATTACGAGCCGATTTACATGTTTACGCGAAAGCGATTGCAGGATTACACTGTTGACAAATGGCTCAATATTAAAAATGGCCTGCCCTTTATCGTCAATTTCCTGAAATCGTTGCCGGAACAGTTCGCAAAATGCAGCGGTACGCCGAGTCTTCCGAAACAATATCCGTTCCAGGTCCTCCCTTTAGACAAAATAGTTGAACTCCTGCAAGAAAAGTCGTTCCAAGTAACTGCACAAGTGGTGCTTCATTATAAAACTATCGGTATCATCGTAAAGAAATTCCCCCAAGTCGAATCCTTCTTCATACCCTGTCTCCATTCGACGCCACTAACTGACACCAAGAAAATCATATGCAACAAAGAAACTCGGCCCCAATTCACAAACTCGTATGAAAAGACGATGCAAATATGCGGCTTCCTGCAAAAGCAAATCAAAGAACTCGGCATAACCCCTGTAGCGAAAGTCGTGGACCGGCAGAAAAAGGCCGCAGTCGGCTTCCTACTGTTGAACAGGCTCTATTTGCCTATTGTAGAAGAACCCGTCAAAAACATTACGGATTCACTGAAAACCGTAGAGAGCATCGATTATCTGGAGGCCGAGACCGCGATTTATTCGAATCAGAAAGACGAGGATAGATTGAAAGCCCGCTTGTATAATCTCGAGGACAACTTCTACAGGGTGTTCCAATTTGAGGTAAGAAAAAGGGTCAACGACCCCGAACAAATCGAGTTGCGCAACCAGGTCCTGAAAATCGTGAAAGACGGCGATTTGGAAGAGTACGAATCTACGACGAGAAAGAGGAACCGGATGGTCGAAATGCTGAAACGGGCGATGAAGGGCATCGTCCAATTCCAAAATATGGACCCGCAAATCTATTTGACCACCGATGCCATAACCTCCTGTAACGACCCCTCTAGCGGTGGTAAGCCGGCTATGTATTGTTTTACTGCGGCCGATGGTAAGCGACGTATTTTTTTCCCGAAGAAGAATCTGCTGGAATCCTCTAGAGACAATGAGGAGTCTTATTACAGGAGGTTGGCAGATGAATTGGTACGCAATCCTCGTGTACGCAATTTGGTGTTGCAACCGCAGCTACTCTTTATTCGCGATTCTAATGCAGGTGCAATGAAGAAGAATTCGAATGAGATGGTCATTTTCGAAAGCGCACTTGGCGGCTTGTTGAAGAAGGAGTTGCCTTATCGAACGACGCATAAAGAATACCACAGCAAAACTGTTTTCGGAAATGTAGAGCCGAGTAAACGCGGATTATAAAAAATCGAATAAGTAGAAAAAATCGAAAAATATAAAAAAGAAAAAAGAAAACTAACAAAAATAAATATAACCAAAAATTAAAATGAATTTTTCTTCATGGATGGATAATTATGGAAAATCGAAACCAACAATAAATATTCATCAACCAAAAAAAGAATTTCCGAACCATCCTGTAGCGATGACTACAAAGGTTCCATTCCGGTTCTTATTTAATGAACAGAACGCCTTCTGTATTCATGTCGAGAGTTGTCCAGAAAGGTGGCACCGAATGCAACAACGGTTACAGAAAATAGGTTTGCAAGTAACGCAATTTCGTGCAACCACACCTGCAGATATGCAACGAATCGAGCAATACGAAAAACAGAGGTTCTTCAAAAAAACGAAAACATTACAGAGATGTTGTGCCTATTCTCATGTAAGGTTGTGGCGGTTGATTGTACAGCGTAATTTACCATATGCACTTGTTTTGGAGGATGATGCCCAATTTGACAAAGAATGGCTTGTAAAGCTCGATTTGCTGTCGAACGAACCGGATTTCGACCCCGCTACGTTCGAAACTGTTATGTTGAATGCATCCAATCCAACTACCAAAAACAAATGGTCGAAAGCCAGTCAGCAATTCCTTACAGGAGGTTATATTATTTCGTTGGCGGGTGCACAACGACTGTTGCAGATGTTTCCTGAGGGGTGGAATACGAGTGATTTTATGGTTTCGCGTTTGCACGCTGCTGGGAAATCGTGGGTCTATTTCCCTTGGCTTATTATACAGGAAGGCAAGGAAAGTACGATTGGTGGCAATGTCGAATTTGACCATCGTGTCTATATGCGAATGTTAGAGCGGATTGGTTATGACTGGCGGAATAATTATACATAACAGATTGTAGCTTATGCAGCGCCATCACCTATACAGTAAATGAATTTCTACAAATAGATATAGTAATAATTTCGATATATTATTATTATAATTAGAACCAAACTCATTACAATAATGAAACGAAAAAGACATGAATTACAGAGCATACCACCCTGTAACAAGCATAAGACGGAGTTACAGGAAACGGTTCGAAAAATCAATGAATTCTACAAATCGTCTCCCAAATGTATTCAATGGATGGCGAAAATAGACAACATTCGTTTGAACCAATCGAAACAAGAACTACAGCAGGCAATCGATATGCACAATAAACGCGTTCGTTATGCAGAACGTATCCAGGCAAACGTAAGAAGACATTTCGTGCAATCTTTCGTCAAAGTTGCGGGATGGAAGGGATGCTGCATACACAACTGTATTAATAATACGGATTTCTACACACTGGAAGAATTGACAAATATTCCAACCGAATTCATCTTTTATCACAAGACGAGCGACAAATATTGCGGATTCGACATATTATCTCTTGTAACGATGCTAGACAAGCAACAAAACACGGACAATGCAGAATGCATGAATCCATATACGAGAGAGAAGATGAATCCGAAAGACATTTTGCAAATGTTTCATTTATTGCCGATACTTTTTCCAGATGTCGTTGCGCTGCATAAGGAACGATTCATTACGTTGCGTAAACCGGAATTGCAAATACGAAGACAACCTCCTGTAACGATTTTCCCGAGAGGCGATTACCGCTATTTTACAACCGATATGATGACCGCGCATTACGGTTATTTCGAAAGGTCGTCTCCCTGGTATAACCGGATTGATTATTTGAATGCCATTCTGGAGATTACGAATCCAAGACAGAGCGAATTGTTGTTGAGACTGGCGTTTCTAGAGACTCTACCTATAGAACGGCGTATTATCGAGCTGTTTATTGACATTGACTTGATGGGCAATTATACATCGGCAGAATGGTTTACCGACCTGACACGGCATGAACTGAGCTGTATGTACGTATATATTATGGATACATGGAATCATATGGAAGAAGAATTGAAACGCAAGATTTGCATTCTAGGGAGTCCCTTCGACGTGTTTCAGCTGCATAATGTTGGAATGATACCGCTGCGTGAATGGAGACAAATATGCATCACCATCATGGAATTATTTACGTATGGGGGCGAAACAATGGCAGATAGGAAAACCGGCGTTTTTTATATATTGTATGGGCTCGCCTTTATCAATGAACGCGCACGCACAGCCCTCCGCCATTTGCTTTAGGAATTTTTGAAACAGGCGAAAACAGAAAATTCGAATATTAAAAAAACAAAAATAGAAAGAATAGAAGAAGAATCACAATCCACCTGTAGTTATGCAGCAAGATTGTTCCAACGATTATGCGTTAAAAGGGGTTAAAAAAGAAACAGTATACAATGTATACTTACACCATGGTAAGAAAGTTAACTGCGACCCCTGCTCCTGTAGCAACTGTTACCGCCCCCGTTACTCAAGAAGCTGCTCCTGTCAAAAAGGCTGCCAGAGCTCCCAAAGCTGCCAAGGCTGCTGCTACTGAAGTGATTGCCACTCCTGCTGCTGTTCCTGCCGTTCAAGAAACTGCTGCCCCTACCAACGAGGTTATTTCGACCGAAGCTGCCCCTATCGATGCCAACAGTGAACTATTATTGAAATTCGTTGAATTCAAAGCCAAATTACAAAACTTGAGTACTCAATTCTCTGCTGCCCGCACTGAATTCCAATTATTGGAAAAACAAGTGACCAAGGTTGTCAAACAAAAGCTAAGAGGCAAAAAGAAGCTTTCTGGAAACCGTCAACCTAGTGGATTCATCAAACCAACCTTGATTTCCAATGATTTGGCCGAATTTCTAGGAAAACCTGTTGGTATTGAAATGGCCCGTACTGAAGTTAGTCGCGAAATCAACAACTACATCAAACAACACAACTTGAAGGACCAAGCCAATGGCCGCAACATCAATCCTGATGCCAAGTTAAGTAGTCTGTTGAAATTAGGAAGTGAGGACCGCCTTACTTACTTCAACTTACAAAAATACATGAAACATCATTTCATCAAGGAAACTCCTGTTTCTGTTTCTGCTTAAACAGAAAAAAGAAAAAAGAAAAAAGAAAAAAGAAAAAAGCAAAACAAAAAGAATATAAAATAGGTAAAAAACATAAAAAAGGTAGTTAGCAAAATTATTTTTAAAATAAAAACAAAAGAAATAAAAAATAGAAAATGAAACTAAAATAAAAACCTAATTTCTCATTATTTTATAAATAATGAGAAAACAAAAGACCTTATTATTTCTATTGTCTTTCTTTTTGCTTTTCATTTTGGTCGGTGTAGTCAAAGAACTATATTATCGAGATGGTTTCGAAGGAATGGTAACAAATTCATCAAAACAAACCGATTTATTGGAAGAAACAGAAGAATCCAATCAACCCCAACCACCTGTAGAGAATCACATGAAGGTCATTGCGGATGCTGTAGCATTATCCAAATAATATTTATTTTACTTCTGCCTCTTCAAAATGGTTTCGCTATGCTTCTGCATCTTTCAATCTTTTTGCTTCTTCTTCTGCCTCTTTCTGAGCTTTGGTTTTTCTGGGTTTATAAGTACGTTTGGTTTTCTTGATTTCGGGTCTTGCACTAACAGATTCTGCTGCCTCTTCATTCGGTGTCATAACAGATTCGGCCGGTTTAACATCATTTGGCAACGCCTCTGTTACCATATTAGAGGGTGTTGCCGGTATTTCTGCAACTTCAATCGCCATCTGTTTATTGAACACAATATCGACCGCTGCATTCCGATTCTTTCGAAAGACAAAGTATCGGTTCAGAAACGACACCTTCTTCTCAGATTCGGACATATTCGCTGCTTCTCCATACAATCGCTGGGCTTCCGAACCGGTCGGCATCGTTTCAAATAAATCGCGAAACATCCCTGTAGAATTCCCCAATCCGTATTCATTGGTGCTTGCATTGTCGACTAAATTGAACCCATATTCTTCCATTAAGCGGGTGAAATAGGCAAAATTCACCAAATATTCGGGAAACACCTTGTTAATCGTCTCTTGATAGACGTCGATTCTGTATCCTAAACTGGTAATATTGTCTTCAAATATGTCTTGTGCATATCGCTTCTCAATACGAAACATTTGTACCGGCTCGCCCGTTTCAGGATGATGATAGGTAGACATAATAGGCAGCCCCGTCTTCTGCAGTTCAGAAAACACTGCCTTGCCATCGTAACAGGTACCAATAAAGTAACCACCTTCTGTAGTATTTTCCGAGATGTTTCGCAAAAACTCGTTCAGCGTCTTTTTGTTTTGGAAGAAATAGTGCATCGCAAATTGGCACGACACAATATGGAACCCGCCCTTGCATACACCGAAATTTCGCTGAACCAACTTGTAATCGACGTCCTTGGTTTTCCCCAACAGGCAGTCCATGATTTTTTTGGCGTTCCCGTCATCTCCAAAACAATCCCCTGTAGTAATTCTTCGACCTCCGTCACCATGGAGAAAGACGGACCGGAAAGGCTTGTATTTATTTCTGACACGCCAGTCCATATATCTTTTGCAGGCACCGTCAAATGGGCTGGTCAAATTTTTGCGCGATGAATCAATACCAACTGCAAAACGAACGCCACTATCGACCCACTTATGCAAATCGCCTGCCAGACCGACCGCAATATCTAGCAGGACAATACCCGTCCGAGAATTCGTTACAGAAGGTGGTTGCAATGCAGCAGCACAGGCAATCAGCTTCGTCTTGATATATTTGTTGTGGAAGTTACGCAATGCACGGGTTTTGTCTTCGATACCTTGTACTTCGCCGCGATTGTAATAGGTATCATCGGAGTCTTCGTCGTTCGGTATAGGGTCATCCCCACATAACATTGCCTCTGTAATAGGGTGATGAATCGAGAACCAATTGCTGTTCGCTACGTCGTATGCATTGCCGAAGTTGGTATGGAATTGCCGCAACTGTTCCGTTTTGTCATAGCGGATACGAATGGGCTTCCATCGCTTGAAACGGTCTGGCTCTTCTAGGTCGTAACGGAATTCGACAATCGTATTTTCGTCAAAGGTTTCGTCGGACCCCTCGATTTTCATGGCGTATTTTCCGGCGCTTTGCAATACTAGCGGCATTTTGCAGAAATAGGCTTCTGGGTCATATGGCTCGGCCGATGGAATAAAGCGCATCGGCTTTATTTTATAACCCTCTGAACCCCTCTCGGGCAACAGGTCATTCAAGGCATAATCGCAATAGTAGTTTTTCAGGTCGCGCGACTCATTGTAACCGCACCATAGGGACGTCATCTTGTAAGGCACCGTTTCCAGGCCCTCTTTCTCATAGAGGATTTGGTCCTTGCCTCCCTTGTCCTTTACATTGCGCACCATGAAATCGACCGTATTATATTGGGGCGGCTTCCATTTGAACGATTCGTCCCAAGCACGTTTCAAGACGATATCGCCCTCCTTGCAATTCAATACGCCGGGGTGCGAAGGAGTGAAGATAAGGCCGTCCGTTTCATAATCGAACTCAATACCCCCCTGTAACAATTTCCTGCAACCTTCGAAAATATTCGCTACAGGGAGCAAACTGTAGGTTGATGTCGACGTGAAACCAATGCCTTCTACGTAGAACTGTTTGCAACGGATTTTCAAGTAGCACTCTGTGTTTACAACGTGGTAGTCGCTGTTAGTAATTAACAGTTGCGAACAGAGCGACTCCAGATGGTAGAGGCGATAGCGGTCGTCGGCGATTTCCTCTTCGCCTGGGATTTTTACAAAGGGGAGGCATTGACAACTCTTTCCCTGGATGAAATAGACGTCGAAACAGGCGAATAAATTTATGAACCGGCCGCTCTTATCGACGCGAATATGTTCGCCATCAATCAGAGTCATTCGCAAATTCTTATCCTCAACCGTCGAGCCTGTGAACGAGATATTCATATTGATATCAATCGTATAGACCTTCCCTGAACCTGACACAAAGAGCAACTTGCGTTCGCCATCGGCCTTGTCCGTAACCGTATAATGCCGCTGAATCGTAATGGCATTGTTGTCGTCGTTCGATGAAGGACGTATATTCTGCCACTGTAACGTTTTCGAAGACGGGCCGGCAAAGTAGCGCGACCAATCGATGTCCTTTTTCCCGCGGCTCCTCGATTCGGCCTCCCCGTAAATCTCCTCCCATTTCTTGCCGCGATTCACCAAGAGCAGATATTCGCGCAATACCGTATCCTGCTCTGTATAAGATATAGGATAAGGCGATTTCTGCAACCCCTGTAACACAATACGAATGGTCTTACGCATGGCCGCCAACAAGGCATCCGGCTTCGAGAACGGCGAATCCAGGCCACATCGCGAATTATCGACCTCCAACTCGATTTCATAAGAGGGCAACATCGATATCACACCCGACTCTTGCATTGTATAGACCGGCTGTTTCGACATCTTTACAATGGTCAGGTCGGCAAAGATAGGCAGGTCCTTATGTACAAACCGAACGCGGTTCATGAAACGGAATGTCTTCTTTTTATCCTTCCAATCACCTAGCGATTTCGATACATTGCCTTCCTGTAACGAAGCCGCAGACTGCAAAGTATGGTTTGTCTCCATTTTATAAGATACGCGAAAACGGTAATCGCGGACATCTACATAAGGAATCGGTTGACCAAAAGAGTCCTTCGGTGATACCTTCTTCGTCATTCGGACCTTGACTGCTTCTTCCGAACTCCCCCCTAGTTTCTTGGTATGCATAGACGTCGTCATACTGTGCTTCGAACTGTCGAGCAACGACTGCAAACTATTGGTCTGACAATAGTCCTGAATCGTGTCCATACCACACAACTCAACCCGCGTATCCTGCAATCCCTCTGCATATATACGCATCAGTTGCAATCCACGCACATCGCCCTGTAACGGTTCGAAGCCGGCCGAATAAAGTTCGGCAACAACCGATTCATAGTCATTGCGCGATAGGGGCCGTTTCTGCAGACCGTCCGAATCTTTCAATACATGGAAACGGACCTCTAATTCACTCGACGTTCCAATGTTGGCCGAATCGACGCTGTCCGGTTTCCTCTCTAAATAAACTTGTACTAATTTTTCAAAAGAAGTATCGCGTTTTTCAAGTCTTTTCATGACACTACTGGAGATATGATTACAAGTAGTTTCACTCACTATTCGACGAATTTTGATTCAATTTTTCCAAAATCCGAAATCCCGAAACAAAAAACAAAAAACAAAAAAACAAAAAACAAATCGCTGCATAACACAACACTTCCTGTAACGAAAATCACCGGGCGGCCATCTTATAAGTTCTCAATCATTGTCTTCTGGCGATGACAGTTAGGGCAAAGCGCCGCCAAATTGTCGACATGATTGGAGCCGCCTCTATCAAGCCGTGTAACATGGTCGATTTCGTAGGTCGCTGTCAGCATCGTCCCACATTCTTTGCACAACCACTTTTGTCGTGCAGCTACAAATTTCTTCTTCGTCTCACTGACCGACCTCTTGTAACGCTGCATATTGCCGCCGCTGCTGCTTACTACGGAGGCCTCACTACCAGCCTGGCCCATACTGTCCAGAGCAATCACAGGCCGATTCCCAATATCGGCAGAAGAACCGAAAGCGCTTTTCCCTGTAAAATCCAACAGAGGGGTAATCATCGAGGTAGTCCGGCCGTCCAATGGCATATATTTCAAATAGGACTGGGTCGATTCCAACATATCCTTGGCTCTAGATGGGTCGCGACGTAGAAGCCAACACATCACCAAGGCACCTAAAGCAATCGCCCCAATTTGCCAATATTTCTTGTATTGCATGATGACCTTGACATATTTCCCTTCTGTGTAGATATTGAAGGCAACCAGACCGGCAATCAATATAATAATCAATTCGATACGCATGCACAAAACCTCTTGTAATAGAGTTACACATTTTCATCCGGAATTATGGCAGGAGGTCGATTCAACCTTTCATATTCATTCGAAACCATGTTCATTGTAGCGTAACAAGCGCCGAGTCCTACTACGCTGCATATTACAATAAGTGTTATGTCCATTATAGTAGGTAACTAAATAATTTATTCCCCGATTTTTAAGTATGGATATATTTCAACATGTTTTATTACTATTTATTCATTGTAATTTTAATAATTAGCATTCCTGTCCTATATTATATACATATGAATCGAATTAATATGCAGTTTTTAAATGCAACACAACCTACTGTAAGGAAGCCCAACGAGGCTCCAACCCAAAGAAACAAAGAGTTTTTCGAAAATGCAACCGAGTTCGAGAGATTGTTACAGGAAATGGAATTGCGATATCCCAACACGGAAGATTCAATTAAGAAAGACCTCATTCTGATGCGCGACCTCGTGGTTCCTATGTTTGACAAACAAACCAAGTCGTGGCCGGAATATACCTATGGCGAACTCTTCCTGTTGGAGGACCATCCAAAACGCAATCAAGAATCAACCATAGAGAGAATCATCGATTATTACAACCAAACGTACCATTTACAACTGACCAAGTTCGAACTGTATCTAATCATAGACCCGCAAATTGTGAATCAAATCTTCATAGCAAAAGATACGATTCATAAACCGCGACCTATTCATACAAGCAAGAAATACCGAATCAACGTCCACTGTTACGATATGGAATCGGCTAAATCGCCTTCTTTACCGAGCGGCCATGCAGCCACAGCGATGCTATTCGGCGCGGTTATTTACAAATCAAGGAAAGCGTTTTTCCAACAAAATGAAGAAGAATTGAGAAATCTAGCAAGGCTCTGTTTGGAGGTCGGCTTCCGACGTGTAGTAGGCGGTGTTCATTACCCAAGCGACGTCATGGGCTCTGTATTATTCGTACGTTATGCAACCAAAGATTGGGAGGTAGAACAAATATGCGATTTATACGAAAGATATGCCACGATAGGTTTTACAAAAGGAATCGATAAGATTTGGCAATAATAATATTCAACAATTCATCTGTAGCGAAAAAGAAAATATGGTTACAAATCATAGTAAGATGGCGTCTTATGGAATAGGAGATAGAACATATAACAAAAGTACTCTTATCAAGTCAGAATTAGAACCGTTACAAGAAGGGTTTGTTGACGCATCATCTCCTCCACCACCGCCTGATTCAAAAACTCTTATAAATGATAGACAACTTGTAAAAGAATATGAGGGTAAATGGCAGGACGCAGTAAAAGGCTATTATGATTTGAGAGATAAGTCAGAAATATTGTTGAATTTACAAACCAGTTCATATTCTGCTTCTCCTTCTAATATGGCACACATAGAAACCAAAAATCAGAAAATGATGAAGATGCAATATCAAAACGATTTACGTAATTTATCGGAAGCCAATGGAAATATTTTAGTTTTGGGTTTGATTGCAGGAACGTGCGTTACTATATTTAGTGTTTTGTTATATATGCAATAATGGTTGATTCGAAAATATCATTTCCTTCATTATAATATATAATGGCAACAACTAATAACAATAAAGGTCTGGTAGATTCATCTGCAATTACTTCAGCGCGTAAACTTACAAAACAATATGAAGGTGATTTCAAGGCAGCCGTAAGTGATTCAAATTCTAGTTATTTTAATTTGAGACAACAATCAGATATTTTGCTAGCAAAGCAACAAGAACATTATTTTTCGCCTAGTTCGATGGATAAACTAGAAACCAAGAATCAGAAAATGATGAAAATGCAGAAGCAATATGACATACGAAATATGGTCGAAATCGAACAAAGCATTATTGTGTTTACAGGTATTGGCCTCGTTTTCTTGGGCGTAGTTGGTATTCTTATTTTGAAAAAATAAAAAATCAAAAGAAGAAAATAAAAAAGAAAAAAATCAAAACGCACCCCCTGTAGCGATTTTCCAAAAGGTCTTTTATTTTCGATACATAAATGGGTTAAGACCTAATTCCTTGTAATTTCGGTCATGGTTCAATGGTTGCGATAGTGGAGATACAAGCGTACTCTGGTCTTTCAAATAATTCTCATAACTAACAGATGCGTTATAAAGTTGCGGAACTGCATAATCGAGTACTTTTGTGTTCAGTTTCTCAACCTGGGATGGAATCGGTTCATCTTGATAGAAATTGGCATGGTTCAAGAAAGTACTGCGCATAATAATAGAAAGGGCATCGGTATTTTGCGGCGGCAAGAAGTATTTTCCATCTGACATTTTATGTACGCCTGCACGAAGACCGTTCTGTAATATCTGCATATTGCCGGACGAAAAAAATACCTGTCCTATAAGATTGGGTTCTAAAGCTCCTTTCATTGCCTCGCCGTAAGTACAGGCGGTCTTGTTCTTAACGGCGATTCGTTCAAACATTTTGAACGGTATAGTAGGGTCTTCCGGTTCAGCAATATTGACACGGCCATTGTAATCGGTGATGATTTTCGATGAAAGCCCTCCTTCTAATTCGTGGTTATTGACAGAAGAGAAAAAAGACGAAGTCGCAGTTAGAGGTTTTATAGAAGACATAATAAAATGTAGAGAGAAATGAATATACTGGGGATTGATTTTTTTATTTTTATTTTTATACCTTATTCAATAGAATAAAGATAAAGCGTTGTTATACATATTGTTACATATAACACCGATGTCTAGAGAAGTCCCTGATTTGAATGATATTAAACGACGTATTGAAAAACTGGGTATCAATTACCAGATAGAAATTTTGAATATTTTGGTGAAGGGGAATGTACATATCAATGAAAATAAAACAGGCATACGTCTTAATTTGGGATTTCTTTTCGAGAATCATTACCCAGTATTTCAACAGATGATGGAATATGTAGAATATGCAGAGGAAAAGGAGACAAGACTGGATAGCGTGGAAATAGAGAAGCAGGAGATAACCACGGCGTACTTTCACGAATACGAGGAACCGTGCCGGTTCCTACGTGTACCTCCGGCATCATATCGACCCCGCGAGGGGGTCGATAAGTTTTAAAATTATTCATAAAATGATACAGTGGGTCAAGCTGTTTTAGTTGTTACATCGGACCGAAGGGCCGATGATATCACGCGGAGGTTTTACTGGAACCGGCACGGTTCCAATATAGGGAATAAGCATCTGCTGTAACGACCTCTCTAACATCCTTTACAACACTGCATTTCTCGTCATTATAGCAATACCAAACCCCCGTTTTCCGATTCATTACATAGGCATAGTAATGGCCGCCCCTCATATTACCTATATGGCATGCAACTCCATATAAGTTATATACGCAATCCTTCTTACCGTATCCAATACAGTATTTGGACAGGTCCAGTTCCGTTACAGGATAGGTAACGAAACTCTCATTCTTCCTACCGCGATAATCGAACCGCTTCAACGTCATTACCAACACCGGAGGGAAATTCCAGAACATAATATTCTTTGTAACGTCTTCTTTACGACCCGTTGCCTCATTGAACCAGGCATTATCCCCACACAACAATTCACCTGTAGTGAATATGTCCATGGCTTCATACAAATGTTTGGCAACTGGCAAATCCAGAGTAAAAAAGGGCTCGGCCTTGATAGACAACGGTTTGCTCTCTCCTCCGTCCTTCCTGCGCAATTCGGAAATCAATACGCCATAAAACAGGGAATATATCTCCGAGTATTTCTTCGCATAATCCTTCTGTAACATTTCGTAACAGGTTTGGGCGTAGATATCCGTACTGTTCTTCAATTCACCGCGAATGACCATATCGACCGGCCTACCAATTGCTTCATGAATCATATCAATAAAAAACAGCATAAATTCCGTGAAATCGTTTTGCGAATAATCGGCAAAGAGTTCCTTGCCCTTGTATTTCGCAACCTTGTGCAGAAAATACAAGAATTTTCGAGGAACCACTACTATATCTTCCCTCTTGTTGACCGGTTTTTGCCACATCAACAAAATAAGGTCGCACCATTCCGATAACAACGTTGTCTCATTCGGATTCTTCTTTGCTGCATAAGGAGGCGCCGGTTGTAATACAATATCGTTCAACTCGAAAGTATGTGCCAGAATTTGCAAACAGGTATTCATGAAACAGGTGTTCCCCAAATTCGACAACCCAGCCGTCTTCCGATGTAAATAAGATAGAATCATTCAATATAAATAAGTTACACTACAAACTTTTATATATTTCTATTAGTAAATGACATCTCTACTCGGCGAACCGTCTCTTACACATATATTGCAATTAATGCAGGGATACAACGACAATATAGGCTCCTTTATTCAATACTTGAACTCCTTGAGAAGACAACGGCAATCGAGATATGTACGCAGCCTTTTCGAGGATATGCCTACGGTAAGAGAAACGCGACAACCGCAAACCCCGTTAGGGCAAGAAAGGCAACAGAACCCGATAAGGAACGATACAACAACAGCAGCAACACCGATGACCACCATATCCATCAATTACGATTTCCCTGTAACGAGACCTGTAAGGCTGACACACCAGCAAATCAGCGATTCAACGACTATGTATTGCGTTACACTACAACAAATAGAGGAAATGGAGAATACGACCTGCGCCATTTCGCATCAAGAATATCGTGTAGGCGATATATTATGCAGAATCAACGTATGCCGTCACGAGTTCCTATATAGGGAGTTAATGCATTGGTTCGATATAAATAATACATGTCCGATATGCAGGGGTAACGTCTTATCAACACCACCTGTAGCGAATATCCCAGAGGTTCCTCAAGGGGTGGCAACACAAACCGAACAGACAGAATCGGAAAGAGTCGATGCTATTACACAGCTGTTGCGCAGCTTTATGACGCCGGCTACAGGCCAACGTGAATCGCAATTCAGGTTGTTTCAGGATGATTTCGACATTTCCTTTGTTTCTATGGTGTTTCCATCGAACCAAGACAGAGCTGTCTAGAAACACACATTCCTTATTCTTATTTATTGGTTGTTTTGGTTAAATGAATATAGAATAAAAAGTCCATCATAAAATATAGATGAGTGGTTCCGGAGGTATATTGAATTTGATTTCACAAGGAAACAATAATAAAATATTATTAGGAAATCCGTCTATCAATGTATTCAAAGCCAAATATGTAAAAACGCGGAATTTTGGGAAGCAGGCCTTTCGCTTGGATTATGACGGAAGTCGCGATTTACGATTGACCGAACCGTCGACCTTCCAATTTACTGTAAAGAATTATGCAGAGTTGTTGCTCGATACCTTCCTCTGTATAAATTTGCCGGATATATGGAGTCCTATTTATCATCCGTGTCCACAAACTGGGAATCGATGGGCGCCTTATGAGTTCAAATGGATAGACGATATCGGCAGTCAAATGATTAGCGAAGTATTAGTTACATCAGGGTCGATGATTATTGGGAAATATAGCGGCAATTATTTGTCGAATGTAGTGGACCGCGATTTCACTGCAGAGAAGAAGGACCTGTATAATCGTGCATCGGGCAATACGAAGGAGTTGAACGACCCGGCCAATGCCTATTCGCGCGTCAATACGTATCCATCTGCCTATTTCCAACCGGCCTCTCTAGGAGGTTCTGAGCCGTCCATAAGAGGCCGTGAGCTGTATATACCGATTAACACGTGGTTTACAATGGATTCCAAATGTGCGTTCCCCCTAATTGCACAGCAATACAATGAGTTGCAAATCACAATTACGTTGCGACCGATACAGGAGTTATTTAGGGTACGCGATGTATTCGACGTTGCCAACAATTATCCTTATGTACAGCCGGACTTCAACCAACCGCAGTTTGGAATGTATCGCTATTTGCAGACACCGCCTTCTGTAGATATTTCCCCAGAGTCGTATGCGAACCAGATACAGGTATGGAATTCGGATGTACATTTGATATGCGATTATGTGTTTTTGTCACCGGAAGATTCGGTCGAGTTTGCAAAGAGCGAGAATGTCTATTTGGTTCGAGATGTATACGAGTATTTGTTCGAGAATGTAGTCGGTTCGAACAAGGTTCAGCTTTTGTCCAACGGACTGATTACGAATTGGATGTTTTATTTACAGAGAAATGATGTCAATTTGCGGAACGAATGGACGAATTATACGAATTTCCCTTACAAGGGATTGCCGATGGATGTTGATATGGCGCCTTTTACGGACGATTATAGTCCTTTCAATTCATCGACGCAACACAATATTGGGCCGGCAGTCAATGGAGATGATACAAATTCGGGTATTTTCATTACAGGCCCATTGAGTGTACAGAACCAGAAGGAAATATTACAGACGATGGCGATTGTATTAGACGGTAATTATCGGGAGAATACGTTGACGAGCGGCTACTACAATTATGTAGACAAATATAGGCGTAGTGCAGGCGCAGCCAAAGACGGCCTCTATTTCTATAATTTCGGGTTGGATACAGGTGTCTATCAACCAACAGGGGGCGCTATCAATTTGAGCCGTTTTCGGGTGATTGAGTATGAATTCACTACCTATACTCCACCTGTAGACAATGCTAATTCGGGTCAAACCGTAGTTTGCGATTTATCCGGAAATCCGATTGCAATATACAAATCGAACTGGAAGCTTTACGACTATACATTTAACTTGATTGTACAGGAAGAGAGATATAATGTGTTGAGTTTTATTGGTGGATATTGCGGATTGATGTATGCAAGATAGAGGGAATAGTCGGCAATCATTACAAGAATAGAATGAAATAAAGAGAAAATGATTTTCGTCTTATCTTTATTTTCATATTATTATTTATAAAGGTTGATAATGAAATTTAGTTCTTTATTCATATTCTTAATTATGATTGGTATTTCGGTTCTAGGAATGATGTTTTTGAACAAGAATGGAAAAATCGAAACATTTGAAGAATTGAAGAAAATGGAAGACGAAGAAACAGAGGGGTTTGAAGACCATCAAGAATATTTGAATCGGTTTATCAATGGTAATACTGTAGATACAACCGGTGTAAAAGATGATTATGGGCTGGATTTATCAGAAGAAGACAGACTGAAATCATTTGTTAGAACAAATGCAGTTGATGACCAGACTACTCCGCAAGTGGTACAAGTAAAAGACACAACTACAAAAGTATGTCCGAGTAGTCCTTTCGACAATACATCGCAGAATCTGAATAATTATTTTTCAGAAACGATGACCAAAATGATTGAACCGATTGCCAAGCGTATTATGGATAAAATCTCGCATTCTGTAACGAGTTCTTTTGATGGTCCTAGTGACAACCCAGACGATTACATATTGAAATCGCAAATTGTACCGCAAGTATATCCTATTACAGATAAATGTAGCATGTGTAGTTCGAACGGTTATGGTGTATGTGGTAACTGTGGTGGAGGCGGTGGAAACGGTGTTGCTGGTGTTGCTGGTGTTGCTGGTGTTGCTGGAGGTGCTGGGTCACCTTCTAGTATGTCACAAGAAGAGCGAGAGTTCTACGGTAAGAACGGTCTAGGTGGAGTATCCAATAATGTTGTCAGTACTACAGGTGATGTTGCCAATTCAGCACTCAAAAACATAGGAACAGGCATTGGTGCTGTAGCCGGTTTAGGAAAAGATGTCGTAGATACAACAGGTAGTACATTACAAGGTTTGGGTTCTGGTGTGAAAGACGTTGCTAACAATACACTTGGCGTTGCAGGTGGATTGGCAGCAGGTGGTGAAGCATTGATTGCAGGTGCCGGTTTAGGTGCCTATAATTTGGCTAACAATGCAGGTCAGGGTGCCTATAATTTAGCCAGCAATGGAGGCCGAGGCTTGAGTACAAACAAAGCAGAAGGTGAAGGTGAGGGAGAAAACCTTGGTCTAGGTAGACACAAGGCAGCTGGTGAGGGACAAGGAGGTAATAATAGCCTATTGTCTACTCAGAATCCGCAACAGATAGGGCAAGGAGGAGGAGCAGCAGGAGGTTCTGGAGGAGCTCAAGGTGGAGCAGCTACAGGAGGTGTTGGAGGAGCAGGTATTCCAGGTGTCGATAATTATTCGGCCTATGGTGCATTACGACCTAAGGGTAGCGAATTCTTACCTATGACAGCGGATTTTAGTGCGTTCCGCAAATAAAGAAGACAATGATAAAAAGGAAATAGGACAAACAAAATAGAAAAATTGATTTCTAAAACATTAATTGAATGTAGAAATCAATTAACCAAGTCAAGAAAGCAAAGTCAAGAAAGCAAAGTCAAGAAAGCAAAGTCAAGAAAATGGGAATTCCAGGATTAAATCGATTCCTTATGAAGCGATGTTCCAAGAGGGCCATTCGCAAAATCTCGCTACAAGAATTACAGAACAAGACTATCGTGGTCGATACGCACAATTACTTATATGACTTTATTCAAGAAGACAATTTCCTGTTGCCGTTTTACCAAATGGTGCGTCAATTCCAGGAGAACAGCATTACGCCGTATTTCGTATTCGACGGACAGGCCCCCGAAGAGAAAAGGGACACTATCAAACAGCGAAGTCTGCAAAAAATCGCGAACCAGCAACAATACGAATATTTGCAAAACACATTGCCCCCGAGCCAGCAGACAACCGACCTGTTACAAAGTCTCAAGTCGGGTTTTGCACGGTTGACAAACATTCATTTGAATGATAGCAAGGAGATGCTGCAATTATTAGACGTCAAATTTCATCAATCTGCAGGAGAATCGGACCCAGTTTGTGTCGAGATAGTCAATACAAACAGAGCATGGGCGTGTATGAGCCAGGATATGGACATGTTCTTATATGGTTGCAAACGTGTATTGCGAAAATACGACAATGCACTATACCTCTACGATTTTGAACAAATCATATGGGAACTAGGCATGAATCTACGAGATTTCCAGCAACTGTTCGTCCTTCTGGGTACCGATTATGGAAACCGAGTCAAAGGTCATAATATGCATGCAAATCAACTCTATCAAATATACTGCAAATACCGAAGTACACAATATTCAAATTGTTATACAGCTCCCTTCTTGAAATGGCTACAGATGAATTATCCACAATATATGACATCGACGGATATGCAGAGGGCGGCAAATATATGCAGTATATATCAGAGTGTGTCATATGTACCGAAACACCTGCTGATTGGAGATAGTTGCAAATAATGGCAAAAATAAAAAGAAAATAGTTAGGTAAAAATAAAAAGAAAAAGAGAAAAGAGAAAAGGCGAAAGTAAAAAAGAGACAAAGGCGAAAGTAAAAAAGAGACAAAGGCGAAAGTAAAAAAGAGACAAAGGCGAAAGTAAAAAAGAGACAAAGGCGAAAGTAAAAAAGAGACAAAAGAAAATAGAGAAAACCACCCTGTAACGAATATCCAGGACCCTTTGTAAAAATGTTATTCGCGGTCTTTTTTCATGTTGCCATATATGATATTTGGTTCTATGTAACACACCGCCTTCTGCATATACAACCTTTCTATACGTTCCATAAAATTCATCACAGAACACCGTACGAAAGTTTGGATTGGCATGATAGTTATCGTGCACATATTGTAGAGAATGTGTTACAGAATGCCGGTATATTGATTCCATTTGCTGCACAACAAATACTACATATGCAGATAACTAATATGCAGGTCCTATGTATTGCATATGCAATCGTGTGTATCAGAGGCGTCATTCGGCATGAACATAGACTGACGTGGTTAGGAGGCAATCATCACCAGCTTCACCACAAATACTCCGATTATAATTATAGCGAATATTGGTTGGATTCGTTGATGGGAACATGCTATCCTGGTAAATCTGACGAAAAATAGCAAAAAATACAACACACAACCACTTGTAACGAATACCTAGAAGGTGATTTTTAATTTGAATTAAGGTATTATGCAGGTTCCATTATTTCGTTCATGAATTGTTTCAAATGCTGTTTCATTTGTTGTTTTTCCTCTTTTTTGGAATCGATACGAGAAAGGAGTTTTTCGCGTCGAATATCATCGTCCTCAATATTGCATCCATATGTATTATTCTTGTTGGTTTGGTTGGAAGATACGCAATAAAATAGAATCATAAAGATAAGTGCTACTACAATCCATGTAAACGACAACATTATATAATGCAGGCTGAAAAATTCCTACATAAGGAAACGCAATTGTTTGTATACGTTACTAAAATTGAAATCAGTAAATTGAAATCAGTAAATTGAAATCAGTAAATTGAAATCAGTAAATTGAATTACAAAAAACGATATAATAATAATCCCATACTAACTATTACTATGCATACTCAGGCAAAAGAATCGAAGAAGCGTGATATGAAAAAGAAGGAGGAAAGTAAAAAGGAAGAGGTAGAAGTCAGTAAAAAGGGTGTCGAGAAAAAGTTGACAAGAAAGAGCAAGAATCCGCCTCCATCCGAATCGACAGATTGGTCATCCGACGAAGAAGATGAGTCGGAAGATTTGTGGGAGACAGATGATAATGATGAAGAAGAAGAGGAAGAGGATTTGGAAGATATATCGATGGAAGAAGATGATGAGGATGAAATAGAAGAGGATGAAGATGAGGAAATCATTCCAGAAAATATAGTCAAACGAACAAGAAGACATAAAAATAAAAACAAAAATAAGAAAAGTTATGATGAGGAAGATGATGTAGATGAAGAAGAGGAAGAAGAGGAATATATGAAGAGAAGAAAGAATAAAGCAGTCGTAAAAAGAGAGAAGAAAAGTAGAAAATACGAAGAGGAAGAGGAAGAGGAAGAAGATGTCGATGATGAGGAAAAGGTACATAAGAAAAAGAGCAAGAAGCAGAATTTCCTGGTGTTCAATATTGCAGCTGCACAAGAAGGCGACGAAGAAGAGGGGTTCGAAGATTACGATGAATGGACCGACGAAGAGAATTCGGATATGGAAGACAACAATTATGCTAGTGACGATGAAAAGATTTTTATGAAGGGTCTATACGAGCATATCGAAGAGCCGCCTGAAATCATCAAAAAACAGGAAGAACAAAATGAAAAGGAAGCGAAAAAGGGGAAAAAGGGACAAAAAGACAGAAAAGGCAAGAATGAAAGCAAACTGGAAAAGGGTAAGAAGAACGAATTGCCGGAAGAAGACAAGAAGGCGCAAATCAAGGTTGAAGAAGAATATTTGCAACTGTTGGAAACGAAGAAGAACCTGGTGACAGAATTGAAAAAGAGGCCGAATAAAATTTACGAAAAGGCGTTGAAAGAGTGCAAGGAGGATATCAAGAAGCTGGTACAAGAGGGTCGTTCCGAAAATGTGAAAATTTACCACGAATTGGTTCGAAGTGAGAAGGACAAGATGAACGAATACCGCTATTTCAAGAAGCATTTGTCGCATCAGGAGCAAATGAAAATCATCGAGGACTACAAACATGTCCAGAAACAGAACAATTTCCAGCGCCCATATCGTATTCGCATTTTGGAATCGAATATTTCTCCCCAGTTGAAGGAAATCGCGCTGCATAAGATTGACCAGTTGCGCGATATGATTCCTGGTGACCCCGAATATCACAAATTGAAAACGTGGATTGACACATTCATGAAAATCCCGTTCGGTATTTACAAGAGTATCGATATCAATATCGAAAAAGACGGCATTGACTCCTGTAACGAATATATGACGAAGGCACAACAGATTCTCGACGAATGTACGTATGGATTGGAAGAATCGAAATTGCAAATTATGCAGATGGTTGGACAATGGTTGACCAATCCGGCTGCCATGGGTACTGCGATTGCTATAAAGGGTAGTCCAGGTACGGGCAAAACGTCGCTTATTAAAGAGGGTGTCAGTAAAATTCTGGGTCGTGAATTCGTGTTCATACCACTGGGAGGTGCCGGCGATTCGTCCTATCTAGAGGGTCACAGTTATACTTACGAGGGGTCGATGTGGGGAAAAATCGTGCAGACCTTGATTGATTGCAAGTGCATGAACCCGGTGATTTATTTCGACGAGTTAGACAAAGTGTCGGAAACCCCTAGAGGCGAGGAAATCATCGGTGTCTTGACTCATTTAACAGATACGAGTCAGAATATGGAGTTCCACGACAAGTATTTCGCCGAGATTCGCGAGTTCGATTTGAGCAAATGCCTCTTTATCTTCTCTTACAATGACGAATCGAAAATCAACCCAATTCTTCTCAATCGTATGTATACTATTCAGACCAAGGGTTATACAACTGACGAGAAGATGGTGATTGCACGCAAATACTTGTTGCCGAAGATAGCGAAACAGGTCAATTTCCAGACAGATGACATTGTTCTGAAGGACGATATTTTGCGAAACATCATAACCGATGAGCGTTATTCGAGGAAGGAGGATGGTGTCCGAAATCTGAAGCGGAGTTTGGAAATCATATATACAAAACTCAACCTGTATAGGGTGATGAACAAGGACAACCAGTTCTTCGAAAAGTACAAGCAGATACCGCAAAATATTGACTTCCCACATACGTTGTCCAACAAGGATTTGGAACTGCTTATAAAACAGAACGATTATTTGTCGCCGTCCTATTTGGCGATGTATACATAATAAGAACGCATCGTAAATAAATCGCTTCATAATAGCAACACATCGTAAACAAATCGCTGCATAAGATAATTGCATCGTAAACAAATCGCTGCATAAGATAATTGCATCGTAAACAAATCGCTGCATAAGATAATTGCATCGTAAACAAATCGCTGCATAAGATAATTGCATCGTAAAAATAAACATAACACCTCCTGTGGAAATTCGCTACAGGAGGTTTTATTAATTTTTAATCAGCCTTGTTTTTATTGTTTGAGTGAAAGGCAATCAAATCGCGCGAATCCTCCAAATCGGGATATCGATACTCCTTTTCGAACCAGGGCCGCATCTTGGCCAGCACCTCCTCGTTGTCAATCAACCTCTGGAACATCAAATCCCGCTTCAACGCATTCTCAGGCGCCTGCTTCTCCATTTGTACATAATCCTGACTCAGAATCGACAAGGCCATCGACATCACCAGCGGCTTCTTCCATACCGATTTCACATAATTTTGCGCTACTGTAACGAACCATTTGGTCCTTTTCAAGCCTACGGGCAAAAAGTGCACACCAATTTCCAGATGGTTTTTATTGGCATTCTTGATACTCTCATGTAGCGTGAGAGTGGATGCCGGAAACTCCTTATTGTCGGTCCTCTGGAAAGAAACACGCGACCACGTAAATGTCGGGAAAATATATTCGTGATAATTGTTCGTCTCTTTCGAATTTTTGACAGCAGCCGATAACCCCTCCGATATGTAATCGAACGACAAACCGGCCTTGTAGTTATCCCCCTCGAAATAATGCGATTTGATATTTGTCGGAGGTATAGGTGAACCGAATCCGAACAGACTGCGATGGACATAGGCCGGATGATGCAAATCCATCGAATTGTAGGCTGCATCTGGTAGGGAACACGGCATCTCATATTCGAATGTCATCGTATCGTAGTCGGCGTCGTCATAGGATGGCAAACCGGGAATTGAACCGGCAGCCTCTGGCTCATACGACCAAAAGAGCTTGCCCTGACTCTCTACAATCGTTCCCATTGTATCACAAGAACCGAATTCCAACCCGTGATATTGGCATTTCAACCGGCCCTCACCCGTTACACAGGCACTGTTCAACGTCGACCCCATATGATTGCAAATATTGACACGCGCCAGATATTGACCTCCTGTAACGTTTTTCCAGCCAATCATAGGCAGGTCCCCAATTTGGAACGGAAAAGCCCCGGATACCTTTTCAATATCGGATTTGATACCGATGCAGGACCATTTACTGAATACGGGATTTAACGCAGACATCCCTTTATCCGATGTTAAAAAGGAAGACCCATAATTCAAAGAAGAAGGAACTCTGTTAAAAATAAATCCCCGGCCAAACGAAAACCACCCGGCTAGTAACAAAAATGGATACATATTCATTATATATTTCATAAGTATTGTTCTATACTACTATCGAATTATTTTTATCTTTTTTCATCACACTCATTTCAAAATATATCACCCTATTACTATATAGTGTGCTCACATGAATACCAAAAATGAAAATAATTCCTTTACAAAATCATCTACACAATCCCCTGTAACAAGCTTACATGAAGATGAAGAGGATTCTACTGAAAATCAAGATGAAGAAGAGGAAGAAAACGAAGATATGGAAGAACCAGAAGAAAACGATTTGGAAGAAGATTTAGACATTAAAGAAGATTTGAAAGAACCAAGCCAACGTAAAACAGAATCAATTCGACCCAGCCTCAAATTACCTAAAATCAAATCAAAAACGAATTCCAAAACGAATCCAATGAACCAGTCATTCGACCCTATATTGTCGGCCACCCTCCCCACTGTCCTCAAAAACAAAGAAAGGCAGACAACACCCGAACCCTTATCTACCGACTACAATACAACCCTCTGTAACGATTCCATGACCTTTGAAGAATGTGAATTAGCTATTTTGCGCCATTATGCCGACAAGAATGAGGTCATTATTCAAAACAAGGACGTCGAATCCAATGATTTGAAACAAATGATTTCTCTCATAGAAGGTTACCTGCGTAAGAAAAAGCTGGTATGTTATGGCGGTACTGCCATCAACAACATCCTGCCAGAAGAATACCAATTCTATTCGGAAGATTTCGAAATACCGGATTACGACTTTTATTCGCCGACCCCTTTCGTCCATGCCAGAGAAATAGCAGATATATATGCAAATGCTGGTTATACAGATGTGGAGGCAAAGGCAGGCGTCCATCCAGGTACGGTCAAAGTATTTGTTCAAACCATTGGAATCGCCGATATTACCTATTTAGAAAAACCAGTATATGACATCGTTTCGCGAGATGCGATTGTCAAAGATGGAATTTATTATGCACCCCCAGACTTTCTGCGTATGAATATGTATATTGAGTTATCAAGACCTCAGGGTCATGTATCTAGATGGGAAAAGGTACTCAAACGTCTGAACCTCCTTAACCGTTTTTATCCATTAGAATATCATAATAATTGCATTAATGACGATGACGAAGTAAAACAAATCGAAGCACGAGCTTTCGAAATCATACGCGACAGCATTATTGATAACAAGGGCGTCTTCTTCGGCGGTTATGCACTCAGTCTGTATGCACGTTATATTCCGAACAGCGAAAAGAAGTTGGTCAATGCAGCCCAATCGATTGACGCCTTCATAGAAGATATGGAGAATGTCACTGCTGAAATCAAACAGAAGCTGAAACAGTCCGGGTTCGCCAGTGTTGAAATCAAGAGCAATCCGCCTGTAGAGGGTCTCGTCAATCGGTCCAACGAAATTTTGGTAGACGGTGTCAGCGTGGTTTTCCTGTTTGAACCGGATGGTTGCCAGAATTACAATCGAGTGACGATTGATAATCGCAACGTACGTATTGCAACCATCGATACTATTCTTAGCTATTATTTGGCGTTTTATTACATCGATAAGCCGAAATATGACAAGGAACGCGTTATCTGTATGGCGCAGCTGCTATTCGACGTACAGAAGGATACCAAACTTGTACAGAAGGACATTCTGAAACGGTTCAGCAGTAGCTGTATAGGAAAACAGAAATCATTGCTCGATATACGCAAAAAGAAATCGGAGAAGTTCCGCGAATTCAAACAGAAGAAGGTGAAGTCCGGCGAAGAATATGATATGTATTTCTTCAAATATGAACCGGGGAAAGTTAAGAGCAAAACGCAACAAGAGAAGATTGCTGAATTATCGAACCCTTCTGTAACGAAATCAGTAAGCCCTTCAAAAGGTCTTTCAAAAATGGAAACAATGAAAAAAACAGAAACGAAATCAATATCACAAGAATCTGCCTATGCAGAAGACGAAGAGGAAGAAAGCATCGAACCGACTAGCAGGAGTACACAAGAAATGACGAATACACTCCCCTCATACACACATCCACCTGTAAGGAAGCCCAAAAACACGGTAAGGAGGCCATTTCGAAGGGTAATAAAGTCTACCTACAATAAACAAAAAAAGAAAGTAAAGAGAACCAAGAGGTTTGAAAATTTGATACAAAAGAAACAAACGAGAAGGAAAGGAATGGATTCGCCTTTTCGTTTTCCGGAATAACCAATTTAGAATTATGAAATATGTTAAAAAATTGAAATATTTTTACTGAAAATTTCAGGAATATTGTTACGATTTGTTTTATTGAATACAATATTATCATTTATTGATATTATAAAATATTTGTATTCTGCATTTCTTGCCAAAAATAAATAATCTGTTTTATTGTTTTCTATTATGAGTGGGTTTTGTTCTACTTTAATATTGTTTCCTGTTCCAGAATATTTAATAATAACCAATTTGCATTCGAATTTTTCTTTTAATAATTCTAATACTTTATCTGTTATATAAAATTCAGTATGTTGAATGATTATTTTTTGTAAATCACTATTATTATTAGATTGTTCCATACATAAGTTTAATCGTTTTTCTTCATTATTAGCATTTTTGTTATAGTAATCTTTATATTTTTCAATAAAATCGTAATTTATCAGTTCTGTTTTTATATCCAAAAGAAACATCATATCTGTGTCAGATTTCTGTTTTTGTCTACGAATACAATTGAAAAAACTATTGTTATCATAATTGGCATCATTGTAAATAATTACATTTTTGTTTTTAATATCTGATTGAATTTTACTTTTATCAATAAATGTTATTAATTTTATTTGATTATTAATTCCTTTTATTTGATTATTAATTCCTTTTATTTGATTATTAATTCCTTTTATGACATTATTTAATGTATAATTTATTGCAACATTAATATAATTTAATTTTTCTTCTTCGTAATTAATAATACTTTTATCATTCTTATTTAATAATAATTTTAAATATAAATCATATTTTTCTTGATAATCTTTCTGTAATTTTTCTATTTTTGCTTGTAATTCTTCTTTTTCCTTCTTTTCCTTATAGAAAAGAGAAACTGATTCGTTTTTCTGCTGTTTCAAAGCCTCTCTTTTTGCCTTTTCGTCATTCTCGAAAACGCGTTCCAATCGAAATTCATCCTTACTGACTGCATATTTTTTAATAGGTGGCAATTGAATAACGCCCTCATCTATCTTTTGAAAGAGAGTATCCAACATAAAACTAAACGCAACTTTTCCATCTTTTAATTCAGATGTGAATACTTTGGACCTCTCTACTTTGGCAATACTCTTCAATTCACTATTGGGGTCTGGACAATAAATAAATACATCATCATCTTCTGGTGCACCCTGACGAGGTTCCAAGATGGCTTTGGGACTGTTTATGTTATTGATATCTTTATTCAGAAGTTTCTTATACATAAAGGGTTGAACATACATAAATTCATCTTCGTCCTTATTCTTATGAAAAAAGAGGAAGTAACTATCGTATAAATCATTGGTCTTTTGTTCAATAGTTTCTGGTACTTCTTGTTCTGGTACTTCTTGTTCTGTTTCTGTTGCTAGTTCTTCTAGTGTTGTTTTTACTTTATTATTTGTTGTTTTTACTTTATTATTTGTTGTTTCTACTTGTTTTTTCATATATTATATTATTGAAATGTATTAGAAATTTGTTAAAATTAATGCATTTTAATTTGTTATTATTATTTTCTAAAAATTCGAGGAGCAAGGGAATGAGACGAATATTTTTTGTCGGCCTCAGGCCGACAAAAAATTCGAGGAGCGTAGCGACGAATATTTTTCGAAACCTTCGGTTTCTAAAAATTGATTCAAACCAATATAAACATATATAGCCATTACTTATATGGCGTCTATTCCATCATCTAATATGTTGTCTTCTTCCAGAATCGTGGGTATTCAATTCAGTATTCTCTCTCCAGAGGAAATTGAAAGGAACTCCGTTGTAGAGGTTACATCGAGAGAAACGTATAGCAGTAACAAGCCTGTGATAGGCGGTTTATTTGACCCGCGTATGGGCGTTTTAGAAAAAGGCTTTATTTGTCCTACAGATGGGCTGAATTATATTCATACTCCAGGTTATTTCGGTCATATAAAGATGGCGAGACCAGTCTTCTTCATACAGCATCTGAAGCATATTATCGGAATCTCTAAATGTGTCTGTTTCAAATGTTCTAAACTTCTTATTGACAAGAAGTCGAACGACTACTTGCTACAACTTTCTGCAAAAGACCGTTGGGATGCAGTCCTAGAGAAGTGCTCCACCGTGCACCGTTGTGGAGATGGTAACACAGACGGTTGCGGAACGCGCCGACCGACCAAATGGAAGCATGAGGGTATGGCTAATATTACGGCAGTCTGGGAATTACCAGACAATGAGAAAATCACGGTGAGGTTAACACCGGAACTCCTGATGCGCAATTTCAAGCGAATCAGCGACGAGGACGTCGAATTCATGGGATTTAGCCCTCTGTGGTCCCGTCCTGAGTGGATGATATGCACTATCTTACCGGTTCCTCCGCCGGCAGTCCGTCCAAGTGTCAAGCACGATGCGCAACAGAGAAGCGAAGACGACCTGACTCATATTTATAGCAATATTTTGAAAGTCAACAAGGATTTGTCGCAAAAAATCAACGAAAATGCATCGACCACGATTATTGAGAATATCACCAACATTCTGCAATATTTTGTGGCGATGATTGTCAATAATAAGACGAAGGGTTCTCTCCCGCTGCAACAGCGTAGTGGCCGGCCCTATCAGTGTATTATGACGCGTATCAATTCGAAAACCGGCCGTATTCGCGGCAATTTGATGGGGAAGCGCGTCAATTATTCGGCGCGGTCGGTCATTACAGGCGACCCCAGTTTGTCGGTAAGGCAGCTAGGCGTTCCGATGAAAAACGCGAAAAACATTACGAAACCGGTAATCGTCAATGAATCCAATCGCGACGCCCTGTTACAATTTGTAAGGAACGGTCCTGATGTGTTTCCTGGTGCGAAGACAATTCAGCGAAAGAATGGTCTTCTTATTTCGTTGAGAAATAGTGACAGGGAAACGATGGAACTGTATCCCGGGGATATAGTGAATCGGCATATGATGGACGGAGATGCAGTGCTGTTCAATAGACAGCCTTCGTTACATAGAATGTCAATGATGTGTCACATTGTAAAGGTCATGGAGAAGGGCGATACATTTCGAATGAACGTCTCATCGACAAAATGTTACAATGCTGACTTTGATGGTGATTAAATGTCTTGTCACCAACAGCGAGCGTTAAAAGCGTGCTACTCGCTAGTCAAAAATGTTCAGAGTAAGTACTTGAGGAAAAAAATATAAAAAATAAATAATTCTTATTTGTAATGGATACACTGCCTAAAACTGTAAAATGTTGTTCCAAATGCCACGAAACCAAGCCAATAGATGATTTTCCGAAAACAAGAAGAGTTTGTAAAGAATGCCGTCATAAGCTTGAGACTATCAAGTATCAAAAGAGTAAAGCCAAATATGAAGAAGAAATAAAAACGATAACAGAAAAAGAATGTAGTAAATGCCATGAAACAAAACCAATCTCTTCTTTTCCAAAATGCAAAAAGTTTTGCAATGATTGTAACAATGAATACCGAAGAAAAAGGTATCAAGAAAATTCGGAACATCGTTCTAAAAAATTACAATCGGATAGTGTATACTGCAAAAAAAAGAGAGCAGAAAGACGCAAAAGGAAGGAAGAAGAGATTGGCATTGGAAATAAAAAATGCAAAACCTGTTTGCAAATAAAACCGAGTGAAAAGTTCAGACACAATCGGTTGAAATGCAGAGACTGTGAACGAGATAACCCTAAGCAAAAATTCAATCGAGCAGTTCGATGTAGAATTTATCTTAACTTGAAGAGTAAGTCGGAACACACTATTGATTACTTAGGATGTAATTATGAAGAGTATCACGATTGGATATTTGACCATAATTATAATCTTGATAATCGTAGTGATTGGCATATTGACCATGTTATTCCCTTATCCTCGTTTAATCTCGATAACAAAGAAGAACAGTTAGTAGCATTCAATTGGCGAAATACATCACCCCTATCTTCGAAAGAAAACTTGGCAAAAAATAATAGAATAAATAAGGCACAATTGGAACAACATTGGAATAGATTGGTAGAGTATCATAAAAAAAAGAATATGGAAATTCCTCAAGTATTTGTAGAATTGTTTTGGCAACGTAATCAAATTGCGGGAACACCCTAAAGACATAGCTACCACTTCCTGTAGAAATACAGAGCAAGGAACTCGGTTAACGGCCGAACCCAATGGTAATAATGTTATGTATGACTAGTTTTGAAAAGGTTCGAAACTGGAAAATGGGCAATCCGCAGCCAAGCCCCTAATCTCGATTGATATTGCGTTCACAGGAAACGCTTAGACAGAGAATGGGGAAGGTTCAGAGACTAAACGGTTACGGGTCGTATATGATGGTCTAGTCAACCTGATACGGCACAAGATATAGTCCGGCCCTGTTGGAAACTACAGGGGCGTGCATACGGAGATGAATATGCACATGCCACAGAATGTAATGGCTGAAACAGAGCTGAAAAATATAGCTGCCATTCCCTATCAAATAGTGAGTCCAGCCAGTAATAGTCCTATTATTGGCGTATTCCAGGACTCGCTATTAGGTAGTTTCCGTTTTACTAGAAAGGGCGTCGATTTTACGCCCAAAGAGGCGATGAACCTCTTGATGGCCATTCCCAATATTTCGGTGAACCGGTTACAGGACGCGATATATGGCGAAGACGCAGGCCCGAAATCGAAGATGCATCGTATGAGCAATTTCGATATCTTGACACAAATCATGCCACCATTGACCTTGTTACAAAAGAACAAACAGTATGATGATGGCAAAGACAATTATTGCGACTCGAACCATGTAATCGAAATCCGTAATGGTGCGATGATTCGCGGTCAAATAGACTCAACTATAAAGACTGTAATACATCGTATTTACAATGATTTCGGATATATGGCTACATCGGATTTTATCGATGACTTGCAGAGCATCATTACAGAATATATGAAAACGAGTGCATTTAGTGTAGGTATTTCCGACTTGTTAACAGATGCCAAGACAGCGCTGAAAATCAAGGAAATCATAAACAAGCAGAAGACAAAGGTCAAGGAAGTGATGGACCAGGTTCATCTGGGTATTTTCGAAAACAATACGTCTTTCAGTAACATGGAGCGCTTCGAAATGGAAGTCCGTAATCTGCTGAATACAGTCGGTGATGAAACTGGCAAGGAGGTCAGAAAGAGCTTGCACCCCGACAATCGCTTTGTAACGATTATCAGCTCGGGTTCCAAAGGTTCCTTGCTGAATTTGTCACAGATGATTACCTGTGTAGGGCAGCAGAACGTAGAGGGCAAACGGGTACCTTATGGGTTCGATAGCAGAACTTTGCCGCATTATACCAAGTATGACGATTCGCCGAATGCAAGGGGATTTATAGAGAATTCTTATATCAGTGGCCTAACCGCCGAGGAGGTGTTCTTTCATGCTATGTCGGGGCGTATTGGCCTCATTGATACCGCTGTCAAATCGGTTACATGGGAAACACCTATTGTTATTATCCAGAACAAGAAGCCTGTTTATACAGAAATCGGTAAATGGGTAGATGGGCAATTGGATAATGTTGATAACGAGAAAGAAGTACAACACTTTCCGAATGATAGAAATCTAGAGCTTCTGAATTTGAAGGAAGGTCAGGTATATATTCCGACAACATGCGAAAAAGGTATTGTATCATGGGAAGAAGTAACTGCAATTACTCGTCATGACCCTGGAACTATCTTGTATAAAATAAAGACACAAGGAGGAAGAGAGGTCATAGTATCGGAGAGCAAATCATTACTCATTTGGGATGACATGAAACAAGGATTTTATGAGAAAGATAGTCCTGAAATCAAAGTAGGAGATGCTTTACCCGTAACCATGAATTTACCCGAACCACCTGTAACGATTACAGGACGCACCAAAGATGATGCAGAACAATTAGGAAACTACTTTACAGGGGAAACTGATTATGATTATTATGCAGAAATAACTGGAAATCGTTCATATCTTCCAGACGAGGTCCTTATTGCAAATAAGGAATTTGTTCAGGAATTACTTCCCTATCTTCTGTCGAGACCGTTTGTAAAAAGGGTTTCAGAGGGTATCAATATGTTGTTAACAAGATTCGGTATTTTCGGTAGTTTGATAGAATTGGAAAGTGGTTATTCTGTAGCGATACATCCAAAACATGTAGAATTATTCAAAAGATGTTTCGGTTTCCATCCTACCGTTGTTTCTGGATGGAATTTTCAACAACATAATAATGTGGTTATGGACCCTATTGTAGAGATTTCCACAGTAGGTGTTGAAAATTATCCAAAACTATATGACTTGACTATTCCAACTACGCTCAATTTCGCTCTAGCAAATGGTCTTCAGGTTCGTGATACGTCCCAAACTGGGTATATTCAGCGCCGGCTAATCAAGGGCTTGGAGGATTTGAAGGTCGAGTATGATATGACGGTTCGCAACAACAAGAAGAAAATTGTACAGTTTCAATATGGTGATGATAATTTCGACCCGACAAAAGTCGAGAACCAGCCTATAAAACTTGTCGGTATGTCGCTAGAAGATATTTACAGTCATTACGATTTCATGGGGCTAACTGGAGACAAAGGCGACGCCAATCTGAAGACGATTTACAATGATGCAGCCCTGACTCGTTATCGAAAACAGAAGGACGAATTAAAGAAGCAGGCCAAGAAATACATCGACTTGATGGTGCAGCGCCGCAATGATATTGTGAATTTTGTTTTCAAAGGCCGTACCGACGATGTGGTCAAACTTCCAGTTGCTTTCCACTGTATGATTACAAATCTACAAGGACAGCTCGATTTGAACGCCAATTCATTGGTCGACATCACACCTGTGGAGGCTTTCCGAATGTCTGAGGAATTTATGGAGAAATTGCGCGGATATCATTATGTCCGGGTTTTCGATATGTTCGAGACCTTGTACTATTTCCATCTATGCCCGCGCGAATTGATAGAGAAGAAGCGATTCAATCGTGCTGCATTGACAGTACTTCACGAAACCATCTTGTTACGATTCAAACAGGCGTTGGTAAGCCCAGGTGAGATGGTAGGAGTGGTAGCCGGCCAGTCAATTGGAGAACCGACTACCCAGTTGACTCTGAATACATTTCATACGGCTGGTTCGGCCAAATCGAATGCAACCCGAGGTGTACCGCGTATTGAAGAGATTCTGCGTTTGACCAAGAATCCGAAGAGTCCGTCCATTACGGTGTTCTTGAAAGACCAGGACCGGTTTTCGAAAGACCGTGCAACTGCCTACACGAAAATCATGAAATACATGAAACTGGTGAATGTTGTTAAAAATGTAGAAATTGTGTTCGACCCGATTGATACGCGAACGCAGATGATAGAGGACCAACCGCTTCTGAATCAGTTCTACGAATTCGAGAAGATGGTACAGGAAGCGTCGGGACAAAATGCAAAGAGCAGTAGCAATGAGGAAACGAAAGTGATGGAGAATCGTTCGAAATGGATTTTGCGAATGGAGATAGATTCGGAGACGCTATTTGAGAACAACATGACGATGGACGATATTCACTATGCAATCAAGAACAGTCATGTAGGGCCTTTCGTCCACTGTGTGTATTCGGATTTCAACAGTGACCAGTTGATTTTCCGCATCAGTATTGATGTAGCGGCTTTCAACAAGAAGAAGGCAGTACAGAGTTTGGACCAGACCGACCATATCTATTTATTGAAATTATTCCAGGATTCGCTGCTCAACAATATTGTGTTGCGAGGTGTAGAAGGGATTAAGAACGTGTTATTGCGTGAGGTGAAGAATATGGTAGTAGAGGAGGACGGCCTATTCAAAAAGCGAGATATGTATGTGTTGGATACGACCGGTACGAATTTGTTAGAGGTGTTGTCGCTGGATTTCATTGACAAGCAGAAGACATATAGCAATGATATTGCCGAGATATTCGATGTCCTGGGAATTGAGGCAACACGACAGAGTATCTTCAATGAGATGGAAGAGGTGATGGAGTCGAGTGGCAGTGTATATATCAACTACCATCATCTGAGTCTGTTGTGTGACCGAATGACATCGACCAAGGGGTTGGTTGCGATTTTCCGGTCAGGTATTCTGAATGACGATATTGGCCCGATTGCTAAGGCGACATTTGAGGTACAGACCGACGAGTTCTTGAAAGCAGCGAGACACGGCGAGTTGGATGCAATGCGTGGTGTATCGGCGAATGTAATGTGTGGACAGACCGGATTTTACGGAACACATGCATTCAATGTAGTGGTCGATTTCAAGAAGTTCAATAATGTAGCGTATTCAGACAAGAGTCACGAAGGCCAGGAAACATGGGACAAGCAGTTGAAAACCAAGGTATCGCAATTAGACAATTGCTCAGATATGTCGGAAATAGAGAATTCGATTTCGCAGGTCAAACCCAGCAACACAACCTCCTGTGGTTTTATGAAAGACGGGTACGAAATGGATTTCTAAACAGGAAAATAATAATCAAAAAATAAAAGGAAAATATGCGAAATACGCTATGGACTTATTATCATAATTATATGTATACGTAATAATGATAATACAAGAGGGTTTTACAGATATGCAGATGCCAGTCAAGGTAGCTGCTTCCAATTGGCCGAATAATTCGCGACAAGTCAGTCTGGATTATTCTCCAGGCGACTTTTTTTATTTCCAGCCGATTGATGTAGGACAGTTTACAAACAATGTAGTAACAAGTGACCCAGAAGAAGAAAAAGACAATAAAGGAAATATAACAAAACTCGAATTAAAGTGTACCGATATCGATTTATCGATGTCCAATATTGATTCCTCCTTCTGTTATCCATATGACCCTAACTTTGTAAAGAATTGGTCAACCGTTACAAATGACTCAAAACAAAATCCACCTTATAATTTGACAGATAAACATAAACAGTGTTTCCGTTCACAAACATGCGCCAATTCCCTGTTGTCGAAAAGTCTAGCGGTGATTGAATCTACCAAAGATGAGCAGAAATCGAGATATGAGGATTTAGAAGATATCTTTTTTCATGATTGTATCAACATTTTCAATATGTCAGCTGCTATCTTGGCATTTGTTGTAATAATAATCTATAAGAGTTTATATAATAATGTCAACGTATCTAACGTGTTATGGTCAAACATATGATGGAACAAAATTTATAGATGCATCAACACATAATACATATGACGATTTCATGATGTGTCAAACACATCTAGACATGGCTCTAAAAGCGTTTAATGATGATTATTTAAATAAGATTACGAATAAAACTTCGAGTAATGAAAATGGATTGTCTTCTATGTCGGTTGATAGTACATTGGCACAAAATGTTGTCACAGCATATTCAAATCTAAATAATTATTTGAATGATGCAATAAAAAATAAAGAAACACATAATACTCCTGCGCCATCTATACAAACTGCAGTCAAGATGAGAAAAGATTTAAAATCAAAAATAGATATTCTGAATAGTATGAATGGTGCACCGAAAGACTATAATACAGTTTCGAATATATATGATGATTACCGTGCTAGATATAACAATATGATTTATGTAACCATTGCAGTTTCTCTTTTGGTTGTCGTCTTCCTGTATATTTATTTCAAACTTATATAAGAAAATTGATTTCCCAAACTCGTTGCATATATAGTGTATCGTAATAATACATATGCAGCAAAGAATGAATATCAAAGCCAATCAATCAACCAAATTCACCAAGTCAAACAAACCTCCAGCATTGACCCAATCCTGCGCATTGACCCCTGTAACGAATTTCCTCGCAGGTTCTTATATCGGTCAGAAAGGTTTTACAATACTGAAACAGTCCTTGACTCAACTGCAAATTGAACAAATAAAAAAGGAGCTTTTCGTAATTCCAAAAACCAATAGCAAAATAGGTGCAAAAGAGGAGGGCTTCCCTATTTACAGGGAAAGCAATAATAAACTTTATTTGCCGCGATTCTACGGAATCGAAAAGTACGGTATTCCGGAACGTGTTGACATACCGCCCGGCGACTCTATCGAACTTCCCTTTGCTAGCAATCGCTCCCTTTTCCCACACCAAATAGAGGCGATTCATAAATACCGCGAACATATTGACCTTACACAGCAACGCTGTTCTGGAGGCATTTTGGAGCTGGCATGTGGTATGGGTAAAACAGTACTGGCGCTCAAACTGATTTCTGAATTAGGCAAGAAGACATTGATATTGGTACATAAGGAATTCTTGATGGAGCAGTGGTTGAAACGAATCGAAGAATTCTTGCCGACCGCCCGTGTAGGAAAGCTACAGGGTGCCAAACGGGAAATCGAGGGCAAAGATATTGTTATCGGAATGATTCAGTCGATTTTCAACCGCGATTTTCCGCCGAATACGTTCGATTCGTTCGGACTGACGATTATTGACGAGGTCCACCGAATTGGGAGCTGCGAGTTCAGCAATACTCTGTGTAAAATTGTTACGCCGCTTATTCTCGGTATTTCGGCAACGGTCGACCGGAAGGACGGACTGACCGATGTTCTATATGCTTTTATTGGACCGAAAATACATAGCGCCGGCCGCAAATCCGCAGATGCACCTGTAACCGTCCGTTCTATCGAGTTCAAAACGGCTGACACCCAATTCAACGAACAAGAATACGATTTCCGCGGCCAGGTCAAATATTCAACAATGATGAGCAAATTATGCAGCTATGCACCGCGTACCGATTTCCTCCTCAGAATCATTCGCGATATACAGCAAGAACGACCCCAATCCCAGATGATTATTCTATGCCATCATCGCAACCTCTTGACTTATTTATACAATGGTCTCCAATCCCGTACTGCTGCATATACAGTCGGTTATTATGTCGGAGGAATGAAACAGAAGGACCTCGACCTATCGGAAACGTGTGATATCGTCTTGGCAACGTATTCGATGGCAGCGGAGGCACTCGATATCAAGAACTTGTCGATTTTGGTTCTCTCTACACCGAAGACCGATGTGGTGCAATCGGTAGGCCGTATTCTGCGTACGAAACACAACGAACCCCTGATAGTCGATATTGTAGATGCACAACCAGTCTTCAAGAATCAATGGGCCAAACGCCGTCAATATTATAAAAAATGTCAATATCGCATCTTGCAAACCGATAGTTTGCAATATACACCGGATACCACCCACTGGAAAAAAGTATTCATACCTAACCAACCTACAACCACATGTAACGAAGTCATCCGAGAGAGTAGCGATTCTTCAGAGGGGTCTGAAGACGGAGATGAGGAGTTGGTATCAGGATTGGAAGATATGGAATTATAAATAGGGTTTGGCCGCAATTTACCTGTAGCGTTTTCTTGAGTGGTTTCTTCCTTTTCGTTTGTTTCTTCTATTGGTTTTGGTTTTGGTTTTGGTTTTGGTTTTGGTTTTGGTTTTGGTTTTGGATTTTCTTCTTTTTCCTCCTCTTAAAAGAGCTTTCATTTGTTCATCAAATACTGATTGTGATACTGTTTCTGATGTTGTATCAATTAGACGATGTGGGTATAGATTGAATCCAAAAAAATATTCTAAATTATCTTCATTGAAATTTATATTTTGTTTTTGTAATGTAGAATTAATTTTTGTTAAACTTAGATTCTTTATTGTTTCTGAAAAAGTATTATTCACTATTAATTGGTTTAAAACTTTCCTTTCTGGTACTTTAATTGCATTATTGAATTTTTCTGGATTTGAATAATAAATGACAAATAATTTGACTAAGTATAAAGCTATCGAATTTTTTGTTTTATCTATTTCTGTTTGATTATTGTTAGTATCTTTAATTAAAATATTATATTTATTAATTTTGTTTGATAAAACATTATGGTATTGTCTAATTTTTTCTTCTGTAATATTTTTAAATGGTTCTTTGAATTCTGGTTTTTGTTCAAAAATATATTGTTCTTTTTCTGGGTCATAAGGATTTACAGTGGGTTCTTTAATTTTACTAGGTTCTGGAACTTTCGTTCTAGTATCACTACCTATTGTAGTATATGGCTCTTCCCCTCTTGGTGTTATTCCTATTACATCATACGAATATTGATTTTTTATATGTTTTTTTTTATCATTACTTGATTTTGCTTCATATGCAGGTGGCGGTCCTTTTTTACTCATTTATATTATCATCCCAAATTATTTTGTTACACCCAATCCCCGATAATGCGGCATTATTTTGCTAATATCTTTCCAACACCAATTCCAGATACCATCTACCTTGTACTTGACAGCCTTCGAATCGCAAAAGCGCTCATCATATTTGTCCAATGTTTCCGCCGAAATACTTGCTAAATCACCTTTGTGTATCGACAAAATATTACGCAGAGACGGCGGAATGGCTACATAACATACTTTTTCTTCCTCCTTCTTTTCAGACAAATAATAGAAATAGCCGAGTCGGTCATTCACAGTACGAACCAACAAAGGGTCGCCGTACAAAATAACAGGCGACGGATATTTCTCCTTACCATCTTCCATATAAAGATATTTCATATCGTCTACATATTCGAAAATCAACTTGACAGAAGCGTCTAACCCATTCTCATCCGGCTTTTCGAATAGTTCATTTACGGTCGCCCATCGAATATGATACATGGTATTCTGGACGACAGCCGGTATGGAATTCAAATCCATGAACACGTAATGGCGTTTTTGTTCATCCATGTAGAAGCCTTTTACAATGGATGCATCGCCCGACCTAATAGAGGATACCGAAGGCAATCCGGCGTTTTCCGACAATTTCAAACAGTTCATGACTTTTGCATAACAGGCGTTCGAAATTTGGGTTTCATCATCGGCTTCTTCGACAGTAATAGATGGAAAACGGCCATCATCCGTTACATATTCTACAAAGGGGGTTCCTAGAAACGTATTCACGCGGTAAGCACAGATGGTCATTTGCTTGCTCTTTAACTCGGCCAATTCCTCAAAGTCTACGAAATCCACCTTTTCTAGATATTTCCATTCGGTAGAAGATAGATGCGGTGTCTCTTGAAAGGGTCTAGATAAGGGTCCTTCGCCACGCTCAACAGTAGAAGAAAAGGGACTTTTCCTTACAATATGGCTGTTTTCTGAATCCATATCAGAAGAATCAACACTATTTCCCTTATTATTGCAACTTGTAGCATTCGATTCTTTATTGGTACTCAGATTGTTGGATTCATTCTGAGTAGTAGACAATGATTTGATAGAAATAGGAGAACCGTTCATACAATACATAAGATATAGATTTTATGTATTGTCCGAAAGAGACGATAGGGAGTTCACTATGCAATAAGAATAAATAATCAAAAAATGCATAAAATGGGTATTAAGTTACGTCCGCACCCAAAGGGTGTGGACGATATCACGCGGAGGTACACGTAGGAACCGGCACGGTTCCTCGTACAGAATGAGTGTTTATTAAATAAAAAAGAGTCAACGGAAAAGGAGTCCATAAAAGGTAATATAAGTAATAGTAATAAACATTTAAACTAAAAAGTTAAAAAAGGTAAAAAGTAAAACATAA
>Ga0136644_10000183_pt1 | contig 48398 bp, 47 predicted proteins | sample C_130820_EF_Meta_FD_94780 | JGI IMG/M metagenome (GOLD analysis project Ga0136644, IMG submission 94780) | Freshwater microbial communities from Lake Croche, Canada to study carbon cycling - C_130820_EF_MetaG (v2) (version 2) | ecosystem: Environmental > Aquatic > Freshwater > Lake | place...
ACAGGCACATCCTCAGATTGGGGATGTGCCTGTCAACGTTGCGGCGATTCGCCGCATGTCCCTAGAGGCGCACGACGCTGGCGCTCGCATGGTGGTTTTCCCTGAGCTCGCGACCACTGGATATGTTTTCAACGGTCGGGACGAACTTGCCGAGGCACTATCTGACGGAGACGGAGTTTCAGAAATCGCCGATCTGTCCGCGGAAATCGGCATCATCATTGTCACCGGATACGCCCAGGTCCGGGATGGAATCGCGTTTAACAAGGCTGGGCTTTTCGAAAACGGTGAACTTCGCGGTGATTACATCAAGACTCATCTGTGGGACACCGAAAAGGAACTGTTCATTGCCGGTGCGACTTTGCCGCCGGTCGTCGATACCGCCGTGGGACGCGTCGCGCTAGCGGTTTGCTACGACCTGGAATTCCCAGAGTTCATGAGGCATTGCGCCGTCAATGGGGCGGATATCGTCGCAGCACCGACAAACTGGCCAGCAGGTTTTGACGCACCGACCCATCATGGACCGTTCAACAGCGAATTGTTGCGCGCAATGGCGGGTGCGAGCACGAACCGAATGTACGTTGCCATCGCGTGCCGAACAGGAATGGAACGGGGCGTCGATTGGGTTGACAATTCCTGCATCGTTGATCCGGACGGTTATCCCGTCACTGCCTTTTTCGACGGGGAAGGCCTGGCGGTGGCCGATGTCGACACGTCGGTTTCTCGTAACAAAAGCATCAGCCCGCGCAACAACGTGTTGGACGACCGTCGTGGTGACCTTTACGTCACCGACCAGCGCTAACTTGCGTCGTTGACACGGGAGTAGGGCGAGCGGGACTTGAACCCGCGACCGACGGATTATGAGTCCGCTGCTCTAACCGGCTGAGCTATCGCCCCGAGAGTTCCAGCCTACCGAGCGGAGCTACTCCCCGCGGTAAATCTGTTCGAAGCGGTCGAGCGTGGTCGAGATGTCGTGATCCGCGACGATTTCGAGTGACGCGCGTTGAAAGGCCCTGTACTCCGCATCGGAACTGTTGATGATTCGGGCAATCGCGGAAGCCAGTCCTTCGATATCCCGCGGCTCAAAAAGGAACCCGTTCTCTCCGTCGTGTACCAGATGGGGTAACGCCATCGCGTTTGCGGCGACTACGGGCAGGCCGCTCGCCATCGCCTCGAGCGTTGCGATGGACTGAAGTTCCGCGATGGAGGGCATGACGAAGACAGCAGCGTCGGACAACAATCGAGTGAGAGTGGCGTCGTCGATATGACCGCTGAACTCTACTCGGTGGGCGATACCGTTATCGCGCGCAATCTTCTCGAGTCGACCGCGGTCGTCACCAGCCCCGGCGATAACGACGCGCAGAGTCCCTTCGGGAAAGCGCTTGAGCGCGAACAACAATTCTTCGATTCGCTTTTCCTGTTCGACGCGTCCGAGGAACAGTGCATACGGGTCCTTACGTTTACCCAGGATTGGTCGATAGTGCGAGATGTCGAGCCCGCAGGAGATCGCGTGTACGCCGCTTCGGTGAACCGACTTCTCGAGGTAGTCGGCCGCCTTGCGCGTCGGCGTTGTCGCTTCGTCGACCATCGCGTAGGTCTTCATCGCGACTTTCCACACCGTTCGAACGAGCCAATCGATTCCGAATTGCGGTAACGGGAGGAATTGCGCGACGTTCTCGGGCATGAAATGGTTCGTCGCAATGACGCGAATCCCCTTGTCGTGCGCTTCTCGCACCAAGCCCCACCCGATGTTAATGTGGGATTGGACATGGACGACGTCGGGTTGAACCTCGTCGAGAATCGCACGGGTGTCCGCTCGAACCTCCCAGGGCAGAGCAAAGCGCATCCACGGGTGGTTGAACCACTTCCACGAGCGAAGGCGGTAAACCTCGAGTGCGACGCCATCGTGGTCCTCTAGCCGGAGTCCGAATTCCTCGTCAGGCGACGGAGCGACAATGACGACACGATGCCCACGCCCAACGAGGCCGACCGCGAGACGTTCGGCGAATTTCGCCGCACCGTTCACATCCGGCGGAAACGTGTCCGCTCCGATGAGAATGGTGAGTCGCTTATCCGCCACGATTATCGGTGCCCTTAGTGGAGTGTTTGGGGGTGATGGCGCGCGAGCAACACCACGCCGATGACCGACAAAATTCCACCGACAGCAAGGCCGCCAAATGCGAACGGGGGGAAGTGATCGGCTTCACCGAGCACGGTAATGGCGATCGCGACAGCGACGAGTGGGTCAATGACCGTGAGTCCGGCGATCACAAGGTCGGGCGAGCCGACGGAATACGCGGTCTGGACGAAATATCCACCCAGCAAGGCGGCGACGACCAATCCAATCAGACACAAAATCATGAACGCGTCGATTTGGTTCGATTGCCAGCGGTTGATGAGAACCTTCGTGATGGTCACAACGAAACCGTAGAGAGTTCCCGCGGCGACGATGTAGAACATTGCCCGAAGTCGCTTGCGGAACACGAGAAAGGAAACGCAGGTCGTGAGGATGACGGCGGCGAGCATCCACATGATGAAGAGCAGTTGTGCGTCGGTGAATGCGCGCTCGAAGGCGTAGACGGTCGAGAACGCCACGAAGATTCCGATTCCCAGTACGGCGAGCGCGATACTCCCCCGCACGCGCGCATCAGACGCAACCCCGTTCACACGAGAGTTGATGACGTTCGTGAGGACCATCGCAACCACACCAAGCGGTTGCACCACGATGAGGGGCGCGAAGCCGAGCGAAATCAGTTGGATGACGATGGCGAATGCCAATAGGAGTGTGCCGAACACCCACGATGGACGGCGCAGCAGGAGCATCATTTGACCCCACGACAGGCCTGATTTCGAACCGTCACCGTACGAACCTTCGACTTTGGACACCCCGCGATGTTGCAGCTGAGCACCGATGGACAGAAACACCGCACCCAATAGTGCAATCGGAATTCCGATTGCTTGATACGGGGTGAGGGATATCTGGCCAACCAGATTCGAAAGTTGGTCGTTCACCTCTCTAGGCTACCGATATTAGGCTGGAGCAATGCGAATTCGGGACATCGTCATCACGGGAAACCCCGTTTTGCACCGTCCGACTCCCCCTGTCGCCCGCGTCGATGACCACCTGAAGGAACTCGTCGAGGACATGTTTGCCACAATGGAACTTGCCCCCGGCGTCGGGCTTGCCGCACCGCAAATCGGCGAAGATTATGCGTTGTTTGTTTACGACTGGGTAGACGACGACGGAAATCAACATCGGGGAGTTGCCATCAACCCAACGTTGTTGATGGAACCGGCGACAACCGAACCGCTGGACGAGGTCGAGGAACTGGAGGGTTGCCTCTCGGTTCCGGGCGAGCGGTTCCCTCTTCGCCGAAGCGACCGAGTCATCCTCACGGCCACCAACCTCGACGGTAACGAATTTACGATTCACGCCGACGGCTGGCTTGCACGGATTTTCCAACACGAATACGACCATCTTCTCGGCGTCTTATACGTCGACCGATTGACCGAACCGCATTTCACCGAAGCGCGAGACGCGATACAACGAGATGGTTGGGGTGTCCCTGGGTATTCGTGGCTACCCGGCCGCGATCATCTCGAAGGCTAGGCAGCCCAGCCCACGAGCCTCAGCAGCGCGGCGACGCCGGCGGCGACCAGCACCACGACGATGAATGGCGCACGGAAACGCAGCAACACCGCGGCGACACCGACGGCGATGAGGCGCGCATCCACCACGATCGCGGAGCCTGCGCCCGCGGTTTGCGTGACAACGAGTGACGCCAACAGCGCGACCGTCAAGAGATCGCTAACCCGTTGAATTCGCGGGTGGGAAGCGACGGATGCCGGAACGAGATATCCCAGCAATTTTGTGCCCATGACGACCGCCGACGCGATGATGATTGTTGTCCACATTGTCATGCCCGACTCCGTTCACTGAAGAGCGCCATGAGTAGGCCCGCGGCTGCCGCGATCAGGATGGGTACACCGGCAGGCGTGGTGGGAACCGCGATAATCGTGACAACCGCGGCAACGGCGGCGATTGCGATGGGTTGACGTGCTTGGATTCGAGGCCACAGCAACGCGACAAATGCCGCTGCCGCTGCCGCATCCAAACCCCATGCTTTCGGGTCACCCAGTGCGTTACCGATGACAGCGCCAAGAGCCGTCATCGAATTCCAACCGACATAGATGGCGGCCCCGGTGAGCCAAAAACCGACGCGTTCCGCCTTCGGATCTGTTTGCGCGATCGAGACCGCGGTGCTCTCGTCAATCGTCCACTGACCAGCGACGAGTCTCTTGAGAAATCCTGGTCCGACGACGGCCGACATTCGAACGGCATAGAGCCCGTTTCGAATACCCAGTAATCCCGCCGCCGTGATGATGCTCGGTCCGGGTGCGCCCGCCGCGGCGAGCCCAATGACGGCGAATTGCGAACCGCCCGAAAACATGAAAAGTGAAAGAACCTGGGTTTGCCAAAAATCCAGCCCCGACGCGACGGCGAGGGCGCCGAAAGAAATTCCGTATAGCGAAACCGCCGCCGCCACGCCGAGCGACATGCTCACCGCGGAGCGGACCGCGGCCGACGTCACGGTGTGGAGTCGACGGTGGGTTTCGGGTCCGTCGCGTACCTCAACATCGGGAACGACGCCGAAATTTTGAAACCAGCACCAGGAACGCGCTGAGCGTGAATGACACCGTCGAACGCTTCGGCACGACTCTTCATCTCGATGAGACCGCGCCCCGAGTTCTTTTCGATGAGCGCTTCCTGGTCGATTTCGATAGACACGGGTTCGGGCATTTCTTCACCGGTTTCGGCCGCCCTGCGGGCCAGCGCGCGTTCGCCATCGTCATTGATCGTGATGGTCAAACCGTGAGGTCCCCATGTCAACATGACGTCGACCTCGGTGCCGACTCCTCCGTGAATTCGGGAATTGTCGATTGCCTCGGTGATGATTCGGAATACCGCCAGTTCAGCCGAGGTAGACATCGGGAATCGGTCGCCCGATTCCTCGAAATTGATGATGAGACCTTGTTCCTCGACGTCGGCAAACAATTGTGTAATCGAATCGAGAGTGGGCCACTCCACCATCGAGGTGTATCCCTTCTCGGACACGTCCATCATGCGCCTGACGTCGTTCAACGCCGATTTTGCGAGTTCGACGAGCGTTTCCGAGTGACGCTTAAGTGAATCTTTGTCCTTAATCGATCGGAATGCGGTGGCGTCGGAACGAGCGAGCAGCGCGACGAGCGTTTGTGCGACGATTGCTTGGTTTTCATTGATGATGCGCAGGCGGTCAGCAAGCTCGGCAGCTTTCAGCGCCGATTCGGTCTGTCCAACTGTGGGCGTCGCAGACAGCGACACGGCCGAGCGGGCTTCCGCGGTGGGCCGCGACTGCCGATAGAACCAGACGCTTCCCGCAATACCAATTACCGCGAGTAACGCGAGGACCGTGTCTAACGCTGACCAGGTGCCCATTGGTTCTCCTTGGAGCTGATTCTCCGAGCATGATGCCCTTGGTTATGAGCTCCCCGACTTGGACTCGAACCAAGAACCTATCGGTTAACAGCCGATTGCTCTGCCAATTGAGCTATCGAGGAAGGTGTCCCCACTATATCAAAACTCCGCGGTTCAATAGCCCGCGCGAGTATCGACGATGCCGACGAAATCCGTTCCCTCGAGGAACGCTCGAACGTTCCGTTCAATCCTTGTCCCCAGCAGGTGGGCCGTCATCAACGGAGTGTCGGCCGAGTGGGACGTGATCACACATCGACGTTCCGACCAGAGCGGATGGCCACCCGGCAATGGTTCTGGGTCGGTCACATCGAGAGCCGCTCCCCAGATTGAATCGGCGCGAAGCGCATCAAGCAGAGCATCATGATCAAGGAGTGGGCCGCGCGCGATATTGACGATAACCGCGTGTGGCGGCAGTGCGGCCAACGCCTCACCACCAAGAATGTGATGTGTCTCGCGGGTCGCGGCGGCGGCAAGGATGACAACGTCCGCGCTGGGAAGAACGTCGAGGAGTTCGGTGGAGGGAACTGTTCGAGTAGCGCCATCAAACGATTCGGAGGTTCGGCGAACGACCGTTGTTGTGACCCGGAAGGGTTCCATGAGCCGCACAAGTTCCGTCGCAATCCCCCCTGCGCCGATGATGACGACGTGGTTGCCGTACAGCGAGAGCCCCGTTCGATTCGACTGCCAGTGGGCGTCGCGTGACTTTGACGGGATTTCGCGCTGAAGAGCGAGGATGAGAGCCAACGCGTGCTCGGCGACGGGTTCGGAATACGACCCTTTCGCCGACGTGAAAACGGGCGCGTTCGCGTGGTCGAGGGACTCAAAGAGTTCGCGGAAACCGTCAACCCCAGCCCATGGAAGTTGCACCCATTCGATCGCAGGGTGTGTGGCGAGAATCGCGATGAGTTCGTCCGCGCGCTTTTCACTCAGCCAGACGAGTCCGCGGGTCGAATCGGATAATGGCTCAACCGTTCCACCGCCAGCCCGGACCGCGGCAACGAACTGAGGGTTCTGCATGGGCTCGACGGCAATTGGCCCGGGCTCTGGGACCGAGTGGGGTCCCGCCACCGATGAGCCGGGGAGGTCACGGTGTTGCGATGGCCGATCGGGCGCAATGGACATCGGCCTACTCAACCCTCAATGCGCGACGACGGAGTTCCAATTCCGAAATCCTCTGTTGCAACTCGTGCTGTTCCGCGGCGTCGTCAGGCGTTCGCTGCAGGACGCTCTGAAGTTCGCCGCGTTGGCGGATGAGGTCGGACTCAAGAAGGGCAACGCAGACGTCGACAACGTAGGACTGAATGCCCGCCTCCGTTCGACGCTGTTCCTCGGCGGCGCGCGACGCCGCCGCCTCAGGAGTTTCGACGCGTGGTGCGGGAATGGTCACACGGCGCACGGGAATGTCAATCATCGCAAGCTCGCTGACGAGTGGCCGCAGTTCCTCGCCGGCGAGGTCGATGACTCGAGAGATCCACTGAGGTGTCGCGAAATCGGCGAACGCCCCGACCATCGCGGTGCGAATCTGGCCGAGTGCGGGGTTACTGAACTGGCAGGCGACGATATCCCCCGCTCGCGCCAAACCGATGTATTCGGGGTATCGCAGGAGGGTGACGATGACGTCACGTTCACGCTTCGCGGTGACGTCAGTTCCCAGTGACGCAAAAGTCGCCACGGGACCATGCTCGGTTTCCACCTCGACGACGACTCGGGTACCACCCGCACGCATCGCGGCACGAACATCCGACGGTTCAACACCTAGCCAACCTGAAACGACGCGAATGTACCCATCAATCATCGACCGGTCTTTGATCCCAGCGATGATCGGGGCGACCGCACGAGTCGCGTGGACACGACCTTCGACCGTGTCGAGATCAAAACCTTCCATCGTTCGCCGGATGATGAACTCGAACAGCGGCGTTTTGGTGTCAAAGATCGCCGCGAGTGCCGCATTTCCGCGCTGTTGACGAAGATCCGAGGGATCCAGCCCATCCGGTGCAACAACGACGAAAGTGTTGGCAACAAATTTGGAATCTTCAGCGAAGGCCTTGGACGCAGCCTTTTGCCCCGCTTCGTCGGGATCGAAGGTGAAGATCACTTCGCCACGGCTGCGCGCGTCACCCGCATCGATGTCACCGAGCACTCGGCGAATGAGAGACACGTGGTCGCTGCCAAACGCCGTTCCACACGTCGCGACAGCGGTTGTTACACCCGCTAAATGGCACGCCATGACGTCGGTGTAGCCTTCGACGACCACGACCCTGCGGTCTTTCGCTATATTGCGTTTCGCGAGGTCAAGCCCATACAGGACTTTCGCCTTGTGATACACCGGCGTTTCGGGGGTGTTCAGGTACTTCGGACCGTTGTCGTCGTCGCGCAATCGACGGGCACCGAACCCGATCGTCGCACCGGTCACGTCACGAATCGGCCAGACAAGCCGTCCACGGAATCGGTCGTACACGCCACGTTCTCCGCGGGAGAGCAGACCGGCGGTTTCAAGTTCGACCTCGGTGAATTTCTTTGCGGTGAGGTGCTTACGGAGAGCGTCGAAGGAATTTGGTGCGTAGCCGACGCCGAACATTTCGCAAGCGGCGCGGTCGAAACCACGACCGGTCAAAAAATCGCGCCCAAACTCAGCTTCGGGCGAGGACAACTGCTCGATGAAAAACAGTTCAGCAGCGCGATTTGCCTCGAGGAGTCTGGAGCGGTTTCCCGATTCCCGTTCCGGGCTGCCGTCCTCGTAGGTGAGGGTGAAATTGATGCTCGCCGCGACCTTTTCGACGGCCTCAGAGAACGACATCATGTCGATTTGCTGCAAGAACTTGTAGACGTCGCCGCTTTCTCCGCAGCCGAAACATTTGTACATTCCGACATTGGGGCGAACACTGAAACTCGGAGATTTCTCGTCGTGAAACGGGCACAAACCCTTGAGTGAATCCGCTCCGCCGCGCTTGAGTGTGACATATTGGCCGACGACATCGGCGATGTTGGCGCGCTGCTTTACCTCGTCGATATCCGCTTTACGTATGAGCCCAGCCACGAGCCCATTCTACGGAGTGGGCCGACGGGATTAGGTGGTCAGACGTTCGTGCCACGCGAGTGCGCTCTGATCCGTCAGCGAAGCGACCTGGTCAATGACGGCGCGCATTGCCTCGGCCTCGCTCGTCGCGTTCTCGCGGTCCTCGGCAAATCCCGGTTCGAGATGCTCTGTACCCGTTCGCGCGAGGATTTCGCACAAGTCCTGCAACACCTGGCGTTGGTGGGCATAAATCGGGCGACGCGATTCGTGCGACATGACATTTGCCGCAACGATTCCCTTGAGAACCGCGATTTCGGCACGAGTCTCGGCGGGGACTATCACATCGGCGCCGAAACGAACGAGCGATGCGCTCGTCGCGTGTTCCCGTGTGGCGGCAGTAGCCGACCCGGCAAAACGACCAATCAGCGTCGATGTGAGATTTTTGAGCGCGCCCATCTCGCGCCGTGAACCCGTCCACGATTCAATCCACGTCGGAAGTCCATCGAGGCGATCGAAGGCCGCGGTGAGCTCATCGTGAGACACCTCGCCGCCGATCCACTCGACCATTGAATCAACCAAATCCTGGTGGTTCACTCGAGACGACAGTGCGCGAACGTCGATGTACCCGTTGACAACGGCGTCTTCGAAATCGTGGACCGAATATCCAATGTCATCGGATAAATCCATGACCTGCGCTTCGATGCAGAGACGTCGATCGTCTGCGCCCCGGCGAATCCAATCAAAAATCGGGATGTCCGATTCATACACGCCAAACTTGGTTCGACCTCCGGGTTCAGCTACCCCCGTCGCCTGAGTCCACGGGTATTTGCACGACGCGTCGAGACTCGCTCGAGTGAGGTTTAGCCCGAAGCTGTGACCGTCCTCGCCGAAGACCTTGGGCTCAATCCGAGTCAACAACCTCAGTGTCTGCGCGTTTCCCTCGAATCCACCGAACTCTTTCGCCCAATCGTTGAGTGCCTTCTCACCGTTGTGTCCGAATGGCGGATGACCGAGGTCGTGAGCAAGGCACGCGGTATCGACAAGGTCAGGGTCAAGACCGAGACTCCCACCGATTTCGCGACCGACCTGCGCGACTTCGAGCGAGTGCGTTAGACGGTTGCGTGCAAAATCAAGTCCAGCGGTCGGCGACAACACCTGGGTCTTCGCAGCGAGGCGCCGGAGAGCGCTCGAGTGCAAGAGGCGGCCGCGGTCGCGGGCGAAGTCCGAGCGTTCCCCTTTCGAGCCCTCGGCGAAGGCGCGTTCACGGTCGAAATCCGAGTATCCGTTATCCGCCACTGTGACTCGATTCGGTGTCGACCAGTTCCTTCATGTGCGCACCCAAAATCTCGCGAGAGTCCAACCACCCGTCGGGAAGTGCGGGGCGCTTCGGCGAACCAGCTCTGCCACGTTGACCTTCGGCATCGGCACCAGGGTAAGGAGAGTCACGGTCGAGGTCGGCGAGGATTGCGTCCATTTCCTCAAGGCTATTGACGAGCGCCAGAGCCGACCGGGTTTCTCCACCGACGGCATACCCTTTGAAATACCACGCGACGTGTTTGCGGATGTCGCGACACCCGTGGTTTTCGTCCTCGAGGAACTCGACGAGCAACTCGGCGTGCCTGCGGAACGCGTCGGCGACGAAACCCAGGTTCGGCATGATTGATTCGACGTCCTTGCCGAACGCCGCCTCGAGGTCGGCGAACAACCACGGGCGACCGAGGCACCCACGACCGACGATGACTCCGTCGCACCCGGTTTCGTCCACCATTCGTTTCGCATCCGCGCCACTCCAGATGTCACCGTTCCCCAGGATTGGCAATCCGTTGATTTCGGACTTGAGCGTCCGAATCGCGTCCCAGTGTGCGTTTCCCGAATAGTGCTGTGCCGCGGTGCGGGCGTGAAGTCCAATGGCGGCAACACCGAGATCGGCCGCGATTCGTGCGGCGTCAAGATAGGTGAGGTGATCGTCATCGATTCCCATTCGCATCTTGATCGTCACGGGAACGTCACCGGCCGCCGCCACCGTTTCTGTGAGAATCTGTTCGAAAAGTGTCGTTTTCCAGGGAAGAGCCGCGCCACCGCCCTTACGCGTGACTTTCGGCACCGGGCAGCCGAAGTTCATGTCGATGTGATCGGCGTGGTCTTCCTCGACGAGGATTCGAGTCGCCGCACCCATCGTCTTGGGGTCAACGCCATACAACTGAATAGATCGGGTGGTCTCGGAGGGGTGGTGCTGGATCAACCGCATCGTCGTCTCGTTTCGCTCGACGAGAGCGCGAGCGGTGATCATCTCGGAAACAAACAGGCCTCCACCGTATTCGCGGCACAACCGACGAAACGCCGTGTTCGTGATCCCCGCCATGGGGGCAAGGACGACGGGAACGTCGGTTTCGATTGGACCGATGCGCACCTTAGGCTCCGAGCAGTCGCTCCGCCAGGTAGCCCTCGAGGCGGTCGAGCGAAACGCGTTCCTGCGACATCGTGTCGCGTTCACGAACAGTTACGGCCTTGTCCTCGAGAGTGTCGAAGTCGACCGTGATGGCGAATGGCGTTCCGATTTCGTCCTGGCGACGGTATCGGCGACCAATCGCTCCGGCATCGTCGAAATCGATGTTCCAGTGCTTCCGAAGGTTTTCCGCGAGGTCACGCGCGAGCGGTGATAGTTCCTCGTGACGTGACAACGGCAAAACGGCGGCCTTGACGGGCGCGAGTCGACGGTCCAGACGCAGAACTGTCCGGACGTCTACGCCACCCTTCGTATTCGGCGCTTCGTCCTCGTGATACGCATCGACAAGGAACGCCATGAGCGAACGAGTCAGCCCAGCAGCCGGTTCGATGACAAACGGCGTCCATCGTTCGTTCTTGCCCTGATCGAAGTACGACAGGTCCGTCCCCGAAGCCTTCGAGTGCGTCGACAGGTCAAAGTCGGTGCGGTTCGCGACGCCTTCGAGTTCACCGAATTCGCCCGACGAGAATCCGAAGCGGTATTCGATGTCGACAGTTCGCTTCGAGTAATGCGACAACTTTTCCTTCGGGTGTTCGAACAGTCGAAGGTTTTCCGGGTTGATACCGAGGTCGGTATACCAGCGGAAACGCTCGTCAATCCAGTACTGGTGCCACTCTTCGTCCGTGCCAGGCTCGACGAAGAATTCCATCTCCATCTGTTCGAATTCACGAGTACGGAAAATAAAGTTTCCCGGAGTGATTTCGTTTCGGAACGACTTGCCAATCTGGCCAATCCCGAACGGAGGCTTCTGACGCGACGACGAAACCACGTTCGCAAAGTTCACAAAGATTCCCTGCGCGGTTTCCGGACGCAAATAGTGCATGCCCGCTTCATCGTCAACCGGACCAAGGTACGTCTTGAGAAGCCCCGAGAACTCTTTGGGTTCGGTCCATTGCCCGCGACTTCCGCAGTGGCCGCAAGCAATTTCCGCGAGTCCACCCTCGGGTGCTCGACCCTTTTTTTCCTGGAATTCTTCTTCGAGGAGATCGGCGCGGAAACGCTTGTGACAGGACATGCACTCGACGAGCGGGTCGCTGAACACGTCGACGTGCCCCGACGCTTCCCACACCTGGCGAGGCAGAATGACGGAGGAATCAAGCCCGACCACGTCCGGACGACTCTGCACCATCGCCTTCCACCATTGGCGTTTGATGTTTTCTTTCAGTTCGACGCCGAGTGGGCCGTAATCCCACGCCGAACGACTTCCCCCGTAGATTTCTCCGGCTTGGAAGACGAATCCCCGTCGTTTCGCGAGCGAAATAACGGAGTCAAGGCGATTGTTCTGGGCCACGGGTCTCCTTAGGAACGGCTCCCCGCCAGTTTATCGGGGCGAGGGGGTATCGACCGCACCGCCGAAGCGGCGATCACGACGGGCATAATCCTCGATTGCCCGCCAGAGTTGCGCGCGCGAGAAGTCGGGCCACAGGGTGTCGAGAAAGACCATCTCGGAATACGCGCTCTGCCACAGGAGAAAGTTCGAGGTTCGCTGTTCCCCCGAGGACCGAATGAACAGATCAACGTCGGGCAGGGAGGCTTCATACAGGTGCGCCTGAACCGTCTTTTCCGAGATTCGGGCGGGGTTAATCTTGCCACTCGCGACACCCTCGGCGATGTCTCGAATCGCGTCAACGAGCTCGAGCCGGCCACCATAGTTGACACACATCTGCAGGGTCATGACGTCGTTCTTTTTCGTCATCTCTTCCGCTTCGCGAAGTTCCGAAATGACACTCGACCACAGTTTCGGTGCACGTCCGACCCACCGGACGCGCACCCCCCATTCGTTGAGTTGGTCGCGACGGCGGCGCAGAACCTCACGGTTGAACCCCATGAGGAACTTGACCTCTTCGGGGCTGCGTCGCCAGTTCTCGGTCGAAAACGCATAAACCGACAGGTGTTTGACACCGACCTCGATTGCGCCGGCAACCACATCCAACAGTGCAGCCTCGCCCGCTCGGTGTCCCTCGACCCGCGGGAGTCCGCGCGCGTTCGCCCATCGTCCGTTTCCGTCCATCACGATGGCGACGTGTTCGGGGACGAGGTCCCGTTGAACCGACGGAGGCGTGAGCCCCGTGTAATTCAGCGGCAGAAAGTCGACCATCATTCCGTCCGATCGATGTGTCCGAGCGATCGAATGGACCGTTCGAGGTGGAACTGAGCGTACGCCGCGACGATACCACGCGACTCGTTTCGGGCATGTTCGGATGTTGCATCCGCGATGGCCCAATTGCCCGCGAGAAGAGCGCCGAGAAGTGTCACGGTTTCCGGTCGAAGTCGTGGAGTACCAGGGGGCGCAACCGCATCGGACACGACCCCGCCGGCCGCGATGACAAATGCGGTGTGCGGACCGGCCTCGCCCGTGATGACGCAGGTGTCGAGTTCGGGGGTCCAGCCACCGATGACGAGAGCGCGAAGCACATAGGAGTCGAGGATGAGCGACGGATCGTGTGCTTTAGACGCGAGGGCCTTCAGCCCTCCGAGTAAGAGCGCATAGTGACCCGACGTGTGCCCGTGGTCGGTGAGTTTGTCGGCAATTTCGACCATCGCCGATGCCGTGGTGTACATCGGGTAGTCAGCGACGATATCACCCGCCAATGCGGTGATCGTTTCAACCTGCTGCACGGTGTCGAGGTTTCGACCTTCATAGAACTGAACATCGGCGACCATAAATGGTTCGAGTCGCGAGCCGATACGACTCCCCGTTTTTCGGACGCCTTTAGCGACTGCACGAATCTTGCCCTTGGACTTTCCCAACATGGTGATGATGCGATCAGCCTCCCCCAGTTTGTGGGTGCGAAGAACAATCACGTCGTCGCGATAGGAGGGCATTTGTCCATTCTCGCGCGGGTGCTCGGTCGAATCGCCGCGACACGAGAGAATGGAAGCATGAACTCGTTGTTCGTCATTCCCGCGTGGCTCGATCTCGTCGCCGTTGGAATTGGCGCGGCCCAGGGTGCGATGTTCTCAGCTCGTTACCGTGGCGCAGAACTCGACCTTCTCGGTGTCGCGATTATCGGAATTGTCAGTGGCTTTGGTGGCGGAATTGTGCGCGACATGTTCCTCTCGACTGAGATCGCCGCTTTCCACTCTGATTGGTATCTCGTCACGGCGACGCTCTGTGCCCTTGGCGGAATGCTCGTGTCGTCGCTTCTTCAACGCATGGAAATGATAATCAACGTGCTCGATGCATTGACTCTGGGAATCTATGGCGCCATCGGCACAACGAAAGCTCTGTCCTTCGGACTTCCGGTCGTTCCGGCGCTGTTCATCGGAGTCGCCGCGGCCGTTGGTGGGTCAATCCTGCGCGACCTTCTGCTGGCTTTGCCGATGCAATTGATGCAGGTTGGTTCGCTCTATGCCGTCGCCGCCGGACTCGGCTGTGGCACGATCATTGTTCTTCTGGCGATGGGGCAACCAGTCACCATTGCGGGAGTAACCGGTGTGGCGGTGACGACCACGATTCGCATGCTGTCGGTTCTTCTCGGGTGGAAACTGCCCGCGCAACGAGGTGTGCCAACCGTGACGTCGGTGATTCGAACCATTCGCGGGAAGCGATAACAGTCGCAATGTCACGGAGTCCTGCGATAGCGACCGAGATCCGAACGGACGCGGAAGAAGACCTCTTTGCTGGACTAATTGGGGAACATCCGTGCGATTACGAACCGTGTGACGCCGTCGCAACCCACATGGGCCTTTGCCCGATGTGTTCGTCGTTTGAATACTTTTGCGCCACCCACGTTGAGATTCTTCGCAATTCTCCGCCTAACGCGACCGGCAGCTTCACCAATTCGTGCGGACATCACGTTCGAAATCGTGACATCGTTTTCGTCCCGATTCACTAGACGCTTTGTTTACTTGTCAAAAAAATTTGACGACATGAACGTGAACAGGGGATCGAACTGAGAACCCGAAAGTTTAACTTAAGCCACCTATACTCATTTGCATAGAAATCACCACGAGGGGGTTGGCAGCGTGACAAATCGAAAAGTTCACCGGGGAATATCGATTCTGAGTTCGTGTGCCCTCGTCCTCATTTCGGTGACGGCGTTGGGAAACACTATGGCATCGGCGACGGAAACGTCGTCCGGCCAAATCTGCACCATCGTTGGAACCAGCGGCAACGACGTTCTTAAAGGCACGTCAAAGAACGACGTTATTTGTGGATTGGGTGGCAACGACACCATTGTCGGAAACGCTGGGAAAGACACAATCGATGGCGGTGACGGTAACGACTTCATCAACGGTGGCACGGGAAATGACGCGATTTTGGGTGGTTCCGGCGACGACGGAATGATCGGAGGCGCCGGGTCGGATGACCTTTCTGGTTCCGCGGGGACACCCGGGGAAAATGAACATAACACTTGTGACACCGACCCACTAGATACGGTGACCTATTGCGGGTTCGATGAATCTGCCCCCGTCGTGGTCACAGCCACGCCATCACGCACAACCATCGATGCGACGACTGAGGCTCAAAGCGTAACGTTTACTATGCGTGTCACGGACGACCTCATGGGGACTACGGCGGTGAACTGTTCCTACATGCTGGAAGGTGGTGGGGAAACGTCCTACAAAGGTCAAGGTGGTGGAAAAAAGATTTCAGGAACTGGACTTGACTCAACGTGGACGTGCACGCTGACCTGGGCCGCCGGTATCCGAACGGGCAGGTACGTTATCTATTTCACCCGTTACGACGCGGTAGGCAATCACTTGAAATCGACAATCACGGACGGTCCAGTAATCAACCAAATTGGCCGCGCAAGCGGCGATCAACAGTCGCCGAGAATTACCGACGTCACTTTCGACAAATCGACCGTTGACACCTCCGAGAGTGGGACAACAATTACCGCCACGATCCATGCGACAGATGACAATCTGGGTGTTGATTCGATGTGGTGCCGAGGGCTACATGGCGCTTACGATGGGCCAACTGCCTCAACTTCACATTTGGTTAGCGGTACGAGAACAGACGGAACGTGGACTTGCTCAATCTACCTAGCCCAAGGAGTCGGGCAAGGCACGTGGGGATTGCTCATCGCGGTTTACGATCTTGCGTACAAGGGCTACTACATCTCCTCGGACGGTAGCGACTCTCATCGGTGGACAGTGGATGACCCGCAATCGCCGGGACGCGATTCTCCCATCACGTTTACCGGAAACAACTTTTTCACCCAAACTGGCGCAGGCGACGACACGGCACCGGTAATGACTTCCGTCTCGTTGAGTAAGACGACCGTCAATACCTCCAAAGCCAGCCAACCATACACAGCGACGATTGCACTGTTTGATCAATCGGGAATCGCTGACTTCGGCCTTGCCACAAGCTCCCCCACAACCCAGGCCTACAACGATGGGAACTGCTCGCAGTTTTCGACCGACGGTCGTGGAAATGAAGTCTGGAAGTGCCAAATGCAACTCCCCAAAGGTTCGCAGCGTGGTCTGCACACTTTTCACGGACTTTTTTTCGACAACAATGGCAATCGCGTGAACTTTGACGTGGACGTCGCTAGTGGAACCTGGAATTTTTCGGCAGGCGGCACCAACACCTCGTCAAACTCGATTGGCCCTGTGGGAATCATGAATTCCCCGAATTGAACCGTGCGATTACACCCAGCTTGGGTGAGCGTCGCACTTTCGGAGCTAAGGTTGCGTAGCCAAGTGTTCGCCAAAGAATTTCTCAATCCGTGACCAAGCGTCCGCGGCGGCTTCGGGGTTCGGCTTGGCCCCACTAATGCGCAACAGTGTGCCGAACACGGGGCCGCCCGCCTGGTGCGGGTTCATGAAGGCGTGACCCGTCTCGGGGTATTCCTTGACATCGTTGTCAATCTTCTTTGTCGTGAGCGCGAGCCGTAGTTTGTCCGCCGCTCCACTCAGTTGTTTGTCTTTGGCACCGAAACTTCCAACGATTGGACACGCGCCCTCCAGTGCCGAGTCGAGATCCTTGGGCATCATCCCGTAATTCACAGCGGAGGCGTCATAACCACGGCTCGCCAGCAGGAGCGCGAAGCCGCCGCCCATGCAAAAACCAATCACTCCGACCTTGTCGGTGGTGTCAGTGCGAGCGAGCAGGGTGGCCTTTGCCGATTCGACGTCGTCAAACGCCTGACCCGCGCCGGTGGTGAGGGCTTTGAACGTGGCGGTGAGACACTTTCGTGCACCTCCTCGACTGAAGAGATCGGGCATGAGAACGACGTATCCCGCCTGCGCGAGCCTCGTCAACTGGGCGCGCATTGCGGCATCGATTCCGAATACCTCGTGCACCATGACAACGGCCGGCCACGGACCGGTCCCCGCCGGCACAGCGATCACGCCCCTGAGTTCGGGGGTGATGTGAACGTCCTGCAGCGCGACGGGCAGACTGGTCGAGTTCGTCATACCCCTATCGCTCAGCGCGCTTCGGCAGAACTCTGGCAACAATGACGAACAACACGACGAGAGCCAATTGAACGAGGAGCGCAGTTCGGAAACCAACGTCCGCTTGACCCTGGAGCGCATAGTTGAAGAAGACGGTTCCGAAAATCGCGACGCCGACGGACGAGAACACCGATTGCACCGCCGACAAGACGCCGCTGGCGGACCCACTCTGTGGTGCTTCGACCGTAGACAGGATCGTGTCAAAAATGGGGGCGGCGATCAGACCGGTTCCGATTCCCGAAACAACGAGCGCGGGAACCAACTGCCAGATCGAGAAGTTTTCCAGTCCCGGCAGCGCAAACCAGAGCAACACGATACCCACCAACTGCACGGTGGCGCCGATTTGAAGGGTATAGCGACCCCCGATCTTTTCCGACAGCCACGCGCCACTGATGGTTCCACCGATGGCGGATCCCAGCGCAATGGGAATGTTTCCCAGACCAGCTTCTGCGGAGGTAAAGCCCTCACCAAACTGAAGGAACAGAGTCAGAATCAGGTAGACCCCCGTGAAACCTGCGAAGTACAGCCCCAGACCGACCAATCCAAAGTTGTAGGCGGGTTTGGTGAAAATCGTGGGGTCAATGAGCGAAGTTTTCCCCTTTTTCCTCGCAGCGAATTCGAGGCGGGCAAAAAGGACGAATCCGACAACGGACCCGATCAACATCAGGAAGGTCCACGCCGGCCAGCCCGCTTCTTGCCCCTTGATCAGCGGATACACGAGAAGTCCCGACGAGATGATGACGAGAAGTGCACCGAACACATCTATCTTGATGGTGGGGTCGGCGTCGGTCTTCTGAAGGAAGCGATACGAGATGATGGTCGCGATGATTCCGATGGGCACGTTGACCAAGAACACGGACCTCCAACCCAGGTCGAAAATGTTCGCTTCGATCAGGAATCCCCCAATGATTGGGCCGAGAATTCCACCCAACCCGAACGCGGGACCGTAGGCGGCAAATGCCTTTCCGAATTCCTCCGGCGGGAACGCGTCGCGAATCAACCCAAAGCCTTGCGGCAAGAGCATCGCGCCCAAGAAACCTTGAATGAAGCGCAAAATGATGAGAGCAAGAACTGTTGGCGCAAGTGCACAAGCGAGCGAAGCGAGCGTGAAGCCAATGAGACCGAAGAGGAACATGTTTCGACGACCAAAGCGGTCTCCGAGACGTCCACCAAGAATCAGTCCGGATCCGAGGGCGAGCGCATAACCGCCGATCACCCATTGAAGGTCCGTCGGTGTCGCGTTCAGTTTTTCAGCGAGTGCAGGACCTCCGACATTCACGATGGTGGCATCGAGCAGGTCCATCATTTCGGCAATCAGGACAACGGTAAGAACCAACCAGCGGTGTTTGTAAGCGGTTACTTTAGTGCTCGACAACGGTGTAGACCTTTCGATTTATTGTTCCGGTCAGACTATCGGACACACATCTGGTGCCCGCGAGGCTGCCTGCGGAAAAGTGAATGACTTATTTCTTGGCGAAGAGACGCTGATATGCCTTCATGAGGTTCGGAACGACCACATAGACAGCGAGAGGCACGACGACCAGGGTTAGGACGAATACCTTGAGAAGCGGGTGTGAATTCCCCATTGCCGGCACTATCGTGACAAATCCGAGGGAAACCAAAGGGAAAATAGCGAGCCACGTGATGAATGCTCTTACGTGAATTGACGGTGAGTTCATGGTGGACTTAACACTAACGGGACTTGTTGACGGGTAACGTCGACAGAACGAGGGGACACATGACAACAGCATCAATCGACACCACGCGTCAACTAGGTCGACTTCGAATGGTCCTTAGGGCCGGGTCGCTGGTGTTTGGGCTGAGCGCCGTCGCCCTCATTGCGGCTCCGGCTTTGTTCAACTCTCTTCTCGGGTTGGTCACCAGCCCTGAACTCGAATGGTCCATGCGCATGATTGGAATCACGCTCGTTGCCCTATCGGGAAACATGTTTTCGGTTTCCGCTCGAGGCGGCGACGAGTCGGTGGCGTTCTCGGCTCGGGTCATGTTGGTTTCCGCGTGTGCCCTGGGGGTCATCACGCTGTGCATTCCGGCCCCACTTACGTGGTTCGCGATTGCCTACGCCGCCGTAGGCTTTGGTTTTTCCGCGACCTATGCCGTCGTGCTATTGAGCATCAAACGAACTTAGACCGTCGCGCGCGCGCGAACCGACCGGTTGACCGCCGACACGATCGCCTTGAGCGACGCGGTCGAGATGTCTCCGTCAATTCCGACGCCCCACAGGGTTTGGCCGTCAACCTCGAGCTCGACATAGGCGGCCGCGAGTGCGTCTCCGGATGCGCTGAGGGCATGTTCAACGTAGTCGAAGAGTCGGATCTCGTGGCCCTGGTCGGACATCGCCGACAGGAATGCGGCGACCGGACCGTTACCCACAGCTTGTAACGATTCCTCGCCGTCGCCGACACGCAGGACGGCGTCGAGAGTTACCTCTCCGGACATGTCGGACGCCGTGCGGGTACCCAAGAGCTCATAGCGGCCCCACTTGTCGTCGGCGGCTGCGGATGGCAGGTATTCGTCTTGGAAGATTGACCAGATTTCGTCACTCGAAACCTCGCCGCCCTCGGTGTCGGTTTTGCCCTGTACGACACCGCTGAATTCGATCTGTAGTTTGCGCGGCAGGTCGAGGTTGTGGTCGGTCTTCAGTAGGTAGGCGACACCACCCTTACCCGACTGCGAATTTACGCGAATGACGGCCTCGTAGGAACGCCCGACGTCCTTCGGGTCGATTGGCAGATACGGGACACCCCACTCGACATCGGCGACCGAGATTCCCTCTGAGGCGGCGCGAGCTTCCATCGCTTCGAAACCCTTTTTGATGGCGTCCTGGTGGGAACCAGAGAACGCCGTGTAAACCAAGTCTCCCGCCCACGGGCTACGCTCGTGAACCTTCAACTGGTTGCAGTACTCCGCGGTGCGACGGATGTCGTCGAGGTTCGAGAAGTCAATCTGCGGGTCAATTCCCTGCGTGAACAAGTTCAGCCCCAATGCGACGAGGTCGACGTTTCCGGTGCGCTCACCGTTTCCGAACAGGCACCCTTCGATTCGGTCGGCGCCGGCCATGTACCCCAATTCGGCAGCGGCGATCGCGGTTCCACGATCGTTGTGAGGGTGCAGGGAAAGGATCACATTCTCACGGTGATTGAGGTGGCGGCTCATCCACTCAATCGAGTCAGCGTAAACATTGGGGGTCGCCATCTCGACGGTTGCCGGAAGGTTGATGATGACCTTGCGGTCAGGAGTCGGTTCGAATACCTCGAGAACCTGATTGCACACGTCGACGGCGAATTCGAGTTCGGTTCCCGTGTATGACTCGGGAGAATACTCGTAGAAGACATTTGTTCCGGGAACTTCGGACTCGAGCGAACGGCAGATGCGCGCTCCCTCGAGAGCGATATCGATAATTCCCTGCTTGTCCGTCTTGAACACGACATCGCGCTGCAGGATGCTCGTCGAGTTGTACAGATGAACGATTGCGTTCTTTGCACCGCGAATCGATTCGTAGGTGCGTCGGATGAGGTGCTCTCGCGCTTGAGTAAGCACCTGAATCGTCACGTCGTCCGGAATCAATCCTTCATCGATGATGGTTCGGACGAAATCGAAATCGGTTTGCGACGCCGAGGGAAAGCCGACCTCGATTTCCTTGTAGCCCATCGCAACGAGTTGTTCGAACATCACGCGCTTGCGCTCGGGACTCATCGGATCGATCAGTGCCTGGTTTCCGTCACGCAGGTCTACGGCACACCAGCGCGGTGCGGTCGTGATGCGTTTGCTCGGCCACGTGCGATCCGGCAGGTCAATCGCAATGACCTCGTGGTACGGGCGGTAGCGATGCACGGGCATCGACGTCGGTTGCTGGTTGTTCTTCACGGTTTCTCCTCAGGTTGCGGGTTTCGGCCAATAGGAGACTCCGCGACGAGTGGTGGCCTGGTAACTAGGACCCGTCGCGGCCGCTAAGAAGGAGACCGTTCAGCATGTCATCAGGGTAACACGCAGAGCCCGCGGGCGGAAAAATCAGAAACCGAGTTTCCCCAATGCCTTCGGGTCGCGCTGCCAGTCCTTTGCGATGGTCACGTGCAGGTCGAGGTAAATCTTTGTGCCCAACAGCGCTTCGATTTGTGGGCGCGAACGTTCACCAATGAGTCGCAGCATCGACCCGCGATGGCCAATGATGATTCCCTTCTGGCTGTCACGTTCGACGATGAGCGTGACAAATACTTTGGTCCGACCGCTTTCTCGAACAATGTCCATGAGGGTGACGGCCAGCGAGTGCGGTAACTCGTCGCTGAGTTCTTCGAGAACTGCCTCGCGCACGATTTCGGGGATCCGGTTTTCGACCGATTCGTCGGAGACGGAATCGTCGGGATAGAGGTGCGGCGACTCGGGCATGATCGGGATGATTGCGTCGAAGAATTCGTCGAGACCGTCCGCGGTTACGGCGCTGAGCGGCACGACGAGCGTCCACTCGCGTAACTCCCCCACTTCGGCGAGCTTGTTGAGAACCGTCGTCGATGAAACCCTGTCGGTCTTAGTCACAATCGCGACGACCTTGGCGCGAGGGTAGCGCGCGAGTTGCTCGAGGATAAACAGGTCGCCTTTGCCAATCGCTTCATCCGCGGGAAGGCACATTCCGATGACGTCGACATCGCCGAGCGTTGTCTCAACGAGAGCGTTGAGACGTTCGCCCAGAAGTGTCCGTGGACGGTGAAGCCCAGGGGTATCAACAATGATGAGTTGCCCGTCGCCTCGCGTGACGATTCCACGAATGGTCTTGCGAGTCGTTTGAGGCTTCGATGAGGTAATCGCAATCTTTTCGCCGATCAGAGCATTCATGAGCGTCGACTTTCCGACGTTCGGTCGACCGACGAAGGACATGAACCCGCTGCGCGAGGTCACGCGACGTCCACGATTCGCACGACGACGGTGATGAGCCGCTTGCGACGGCGTTCGACTCGGTCCGCGGTGAGTTGCAATCCGTCAACCTCGACGATGTCGCCGGCTTCGGGGAACCGACCGAAGTTTTTGACGAACAGTCCGCCGACGGTGTCGACGTCGTCCTCGTCGATGTCAATGTCGAGGTGTTCCGCGAGGTCATCAATGTTCGTCGAGGCGCTCACGCGAAGTGATCCGTCCCCTCGGTCGACGATGTCGTTGTCGTCATCGTCGTGTTCGTCCGAAATCTCGCCAACAACCTCTTCGATGAGGTCCTCCATCGTCACGAGACCGGCGATCCCGCCGTATTCGTCGACGACGAGTGCCATGTGGTTGGCTTCCGCCTGGAGTACACGAAGTGCCTCGTCGGCCATCTTAACCTCGGGAAGGAACAGCGCCGGCCGAACCAGTTCGGTGATTCGGGCCTTCTTGGCTTTCGCCGGATTTGACCGAACGAACCGTGCAGTGTCCTTGATGTGGGCGATTCCGATTATGTCGTCGTTATCGACCCCAACGACCGGCATGCGCGAATACCCTTCAGCGAGAAATTGGCCAAGTGCTTCATCGACGGTGATCGTCGCGTCGAGCGCCACCATCTCCGTTCGAGCGATCATGACCTCTCGGAGGATCGTGTCGCCGAAATCAAAAATCGATCGAATGAGGTCACGATCTTCTTCCTCAATCGCGTCCGACTCGGTCGCTTCATCGACCATGCTGAGCAACTGGCGTTCGGTGTTGATCGTCGTTCGGGCACGACCCGGGGTGACCGCATTTCCGATTCCAACCAGAGCAATCGTGAGCGGACCAAGGATGATCCGAATCGCGCGAACCAAAGGCCCGCTCCACCGCACGATCGTCATCGGATGCGCGCGACCGACGCTGCGAGGGCTCGACCCAACGAGCACAAACGTGATGGCGGTCATCGCCACCGCAGACGCAACGAGGGACTGGGTGAGGTCGTAACCAAGACTCACGAATGACAAGGCGACGAGAATGGCGGCAAAGGTTTCGCACAACACTCGGACGAAGTTGACGGCATTGAGATGCGCGGGAACATCAGCGGCGATTGCATCAAAAAGTTTCGTGGTTTTGCCCTCACCGAAATGTGCAACGTCGTTTCGGGACAGTGATTGATAGGCCGCATCGATCGCGGCGCACAACCCGCCAAACGTCACCAAAACAATCGCCAGGACCGCAAACCACCCGGCCATTATCGGTCGGCCTCGCTAAAGGTATCGACGAGCTGGCGCTGGAGTGCGAACATGATGCGTTCTTCTGCGGGAAAAGCGTGGTCGAAGCCCAGCAGGTGCAAGATTCCGTGCGAGAGGAGCCACCGAATTTCGGTATCGGTCGAATGCTTGGCGGTCACGGCTTGGCGGGCCGCCACGGTGGGACAAATGACAACGTCCCCCAACAGTCCGGGGTCGGAAGGTTTGTCGTCATCGCCGGGTCGGAGTTCATCCATCGGGAACGAGAGCACATCGGTTGGCCCCGGTTCGTCCATCCATTCGACGTGAAGCTTTTCCATCGCGTCCTCATCAACGAAGAGAATGGCCAGTTCGGCTTCGGGGTGCACCTTCATCTCGCTCATGATGTGCGCAGCAAGGCGTCGCATCGTTTCGATGTCGATGTCCTCTGTTGTTTCATTCGCAATTTCGACACCCATCAGTTCGCTCGCTTTCGTCGACCGGACTTCGCCTGTTGCTCTTGTTCATGCCGCGTGTACGCGTCAACGATTTTGCCGACCAAGGAGTGCCGGACGACATCTGCACTCGTCAAGACGGCGACGAACACGTCGTCCATCCCGTCGAGAATTTCCGTCGCGAGCTTGAGCCCCGAAATTTCGGAAGGAAGGTCAACCTGAGTCGTGTCGCCGGTGATGATCATTTTTGAACCGAAACCGAGCCGCGTGAGGAACATCTTCATTTGTTGAGGAGTCGTGTTTTGCGCTTCGTCCAAAATGATGTACGAATCGTTCAACGTTCGCCCGCGCATATAGGCGAGCGGCGCAACTTCGACAACACCCGTCGCCAACAGTTTTGGAACCAATTCCGGATCCATCATGTCGTTCAGCGCGTCGTAGAGCGGGCGAAGGTAGGGGTCAATCTTTTCGGTGAGAGTCCCCGGAAGAAATCCCAGGCGCTCACCCGCTTCGACTGCGGGTCGCGTGAGGATGATACGCGTGACTTCCTTGCGCTGGAGGGCTTGGACCGCTTTCGCCATCGCCAGGTAGGTTTTGCCCGTTCCCGCCGGTCCGATACCGAACGTAATCGTCGTGTGTTCGATTGCATCGATATAGGCCTTTTGACCGGCCGTCTTGGGACGGATTGTCTTTCCGCGAACCGACAGGATCGCTTCGCCCAACACATCGGCGACTTTCCCACCCTTGCGCGTGATGGACTCGCCCTCCGTCACATCGCTGTCCGCGAGGTCGACGCCGTTGGCAATCATGTCGATGAGTTCACGAATGTGTCCTTCGACGCGATGAGCCTCGTCCGGTTCACCGTCAATCGAAATCACGTTCCCGCGGGAATTAATGGTGACGGACGGATACCGCTGTTCCAATGACGACAGAAATCTGTCCTGGGGTCCGAGGAGTCGAACCATCGCAATGCCGTCGACCTCGATGTCAACGCGCGTGACGCTACTCTCCGCCAAGGGAACCTTCGGTCAGCCCGCCGGCGAGCACGTGTGCATGGACGTGAAAGACGCTCTGTCCCGCGTTTGCACCGGTGTTAAACACAAGGCGAAATTCACCGTCAGCATGTTCCCTCGCCAAATCCTGCGCGACAGCGACCATCTCCGCGAGCAGTTCGGGGTTCCCTTCAGCGAGTTCAACGACATTCGCGTATTCCTCGGTCTTGGGCACGACGAGCAAGTGGATCGGAGCACGTGGCGCGATATCGCGAAACGCGATGATGCGTTCCGACTCGAAAAAGATGTCGGCGGGAATCTCGCGGGCGATGATGGCGGAAAAGATGCTCATTGTTTCTAGTGTATCCGCGTCACCACACGCCACCGAGGGCGAGAAGTGCGGCCATCGCCGCGGGACCGGCGGTCGAAGTTCGTAGAACAGGCCCGTCGAGTCGAACCGCGGTCGCGCCCGATGACGTCAATTGTTCGATTTCCGCGTCAGAGATACCACCCTCGGGCCCGACGACAATCCCGACGGCGGTTGGCGAACCAGCGCCCCTGAACCAGGTCGACAGGGTTGTCTCCGAGCGTGGATCAAGGACGATCCACGCGATGCCGTCGTCGACGGCGCACACCGTGTCCGTTGCCACGGGTTGGGAAACGTTGGGGATTCGGGAGCGCATCGATTGTTTAGATGCTTCGCGAACGATGGCGTTCCACCGGGCGACACCCTTGGCAACCTTATCTCCCGACCACCGCGACACACTGCGATCCGCCTGCCACGGTACGACCCTGTCGACGCCCAACTCGGTCGCGGTTTGGATCGCGAGTTCGTCACGGTCCCCTTTTGCCAGAGCTTGAACGAGCACGACGCGCATCGCAGGTTCTGGGTCGGTGCGCACGTTGTCAACCGAACACGCCACCGCCGCTTTATCCGCCGAGAGCACCCGAGCGTCGGCTCGGTTTCCCCGACCGTCAGACACCTCAACGACATCTCCAACGCGGGTTCGCGCGACCTGAACAGCGTGGCGCGCCTCGTCGCCCGAAATCTCGACGTGAGTCGTCGATGCCGTCAGGGGCTCGGTAACAAAGTACAGGTTAGCCATCAGGCCGTGAAGAACCGGTCGCGCAGCTTGGCGAAAAGCCCCTGTCGGTGTTCGGTGAGGTGCGGAGCGGACGCTGGGCGAAGGTTCGCAAATTCGTCGATGACCTTCGATTCCTTCGCAGACAACTTGGACGGGGTCAGGACCTGGATGCCGAATTTTGCGTCGCCTCGACCGTTTCCGCGAAGGTGGCCGATTCCGCGGTTTTTCACCACAACGACGTCACCCGACTGAGCGCCGGCCTTGATGTCGACCGTGACCTCTCCGTCGAGCGCATCAAGAGTCACAGACGTTCCTCGAATAGCGTCGACCATGTCGATCTGAACTGTCGCAAGCAAGTCGTCGCCCTGCCTCGCCCACACCTCGGAGGGTGTGACGTGGAATTCGACATAGACGTCTCCGGCGGGGCCGCCTGCCTCACCGACCTCACCGACTCCGCGAATCTGGACCCGTTGTCCGGTTTCGATTCCCGCAGGGATGTTGACGTCGAGAGTTGTTCGCGCACGTACCCGTCCGTGGCCGGCGCAGGTTGGACACGGCGCGGCGATGGTCGTTCCGTATCCGCGGCAGGAGCCACAGGGTGTCGCGGTCACGATGTTTCCGAGGAGGCTTCGAACCTGTCGTTGAACCGATCCGCTTCCGCCACACACGTCACATCGCTGGGGGCTCGTCCCGGGCGAACAGCACGTTCCGTTACAGGTGTCGCATAACACCGCGGTGTCGACCTCAATCTGGCGGTCTCCGCCGAAAATCACGTCGACGAGTTCTATGTCGACTCGGAGAAGCGCGTCATTTCCGCGTTGGGCGCGCGATTGCGGTCCGCGCGATTGTCCGCCACCGAAGAATGCGTCGAAGACGTCGCCCATGTTGCCGAAGCCGGGCATACCCCCGAAACCAGAAGCACCACCCATGTCGTAATTGCGACGCTGTTCGGGGTCACCGAGCACATCGAACGCGTGGGTGACGGCCTTGAATCGCTCCTCGGCGTCCTCGGCGGAATTTACGTCGGGGTGAAGTTCCCGCGCGAGTTTGCGATAAGCCTTTTTGATCTGATCCTGACTCGCGTCACGTTCGACGCCGAGCACCTCGTAATGGTCCATTAGGCGTCATCCCCCAGGACTTCAGAGAGATACCGCGCAACGGCTTCGACCGCAGCCATGTTGAGTGGGTAGTTCATCCGAGTCGGACCGAGGATCGCCACCCGCGCCGAATCTCCGCCCATCGACGAATATGCCCGCGAAACGATCGCAGTGTCGGATAAGTCATCAGTCATCTCGCGACCAATACGAACGCCGGAGTCATCACCAGACGCGCGCATCTCGCCAAACAGGCGCAATAACGTGACTTGTTCTTCGATGGCATCGAGCACGGGGGCAACCGACCGCGTGAAGTCGATGTCGGCTCGGACCAGTTTGGGTGTGCCCGCAACGATAAGTCGATCCTTGCGATGCGAATCAACCTGTGCACGCAGTGCCGAACGAAGTGCCTCGATGATCGGACGAATCGTCGGCGGAACCGACTGGACGAGAGTCGCCATCGCACCGTCAACGTCTCCGAGCGAAACGTTGGACATTGTTGTCGAGACGCGCGAACGAACATCCGAAAGCGTCGCCTCGTCTAAGTCGGCGTCGAAATCAACCATGCGTCGGTCTACGCTGCCCGCCGCGGTGATCAAGACGAGGTAAGCCTTGCTCCATGACACGGGGACGATTTCGACGTGGGCGACACGCTCGTTGCCGAGCGTCGGGAACTGCACCATCGCCACCTGATTGGTGAGGTCCGATAGAAGCTTCACTGTTCGGCCAAAGAAATCATCGAGGTCCAAGGACTCGTCAAGGAATCGTTGAATGGCCACGAGTTGTTGGTTTGTCAAAGGCCGAACGTCACTGAGCGAATCAACGAAGCGTCGGTACCCGAGGTCTGTTGGCACACGTCCGGCCGAGGTGTGCGGTGCGTGAATGAGGTTCGCCTCCTCAAGCATCGCCATGTCGTTGCGAATTGTCGCGGCCGAGACTCCGAAGTCGTGACGTTCGACAATCCCCTTGGAACCGACGGGTTCGCGGGAATCTACGTAGTCTTCGACGATGACACGCAAAACGTCCAAAGCACGTTGCGAAACCATCGACACCTCCCGAATTGGCACTCTCGCTAGTAGATTGCTAACAGTCCAATATTACGCACGGTAACCGCCGGGCATGAAACCAGCAAGGAGTAGCACATGGCAACGTCGAAGTCATCTGGGCAAGCAAATCAACTCGCGGGCCTTGCCCACATCCTGGGAATCATCACGAGTTTCGTTGCTCCTCTCATCATCTGGGGAACCAATACGTCCCGCGATCCGCAGGTGGACAGCCACGCGAAAGAAGCGTTGAACTTTCAGATCACGGTAGCGCTCGCGCACATCGCAAACGGCATCCTGACTTTCATTCTCTTTTTCATCTGGCCGGCGTTCGCGTGGGCCGTGACGCTAGGGATCTGGGCAGTATGTATCTGGTGGGCCTTCCTCGGATTCTCTGCCGCAAACAAGGGTGAGCGTTACCGCTACCCCTTCGCGTTCCGCATCGTGGCTTAGTCGGAAAGTAACGTCCGCACGACCAAGTCGGCGAGTAGTCGCCCCCGATCGGTCAACACCAATCGGCCCGCGAGTGCCGCCGAACCGTCGACCAGTCCGTCCGCGATGAGCCCGGCGACCGACGTGCGCGCTGATGGCGCTAACCCGTCGATTCCGATACCGTCCCGCACTCGAATCCCCAGAAGTACGACTTCGTCGGCGCGTTGGTCAGTTTCGAGAATTTCACGTTCCAATGCGGGCGAATCGCCTGCAGCGATACGCTCGGCATAGGCAGCGGGGTGCTTGACGTTCCACCAGCGAACACCGTTGATGTGGCTGTGTGCCCCCGGACCAAAACCCCACCAGTCTGCGCCGGTCCAGTAGGACAGGTTGTGACGGGAACGCGTGTCGGTCGAGCGTGACCAGTTGCTGACCTCGTACCAATCAAAGCCCGCCCCGCTCAGCGTCGCGTCGGCCAGTTCGTACATGTCGGCGTGAACGTCATCATCAATCGGTGCCAGCTCTCCGCGGCGAATTCGGCGCTCGAGCGCCGTTCCCTCCTCGACGATAAGTGAATAGGCCGAGACGTGGTCGGTTTCGAGTGCGATCGCGGCATCCAATGTCGTTCGCCATTCGTCGAGAGTTTCGCTGGGCGTTCCGTAAATGAGGTCGACCGAGGTTTGCAGTCCCGCCTCTTTCGCCCCCCGAATTGCGAGTGCGACCGACTCGGGGTCGTGCGTCCGATCGAGGATGTCTAATACGCGTGGGACCGCAGATTGCATCCCGACGGACACTCGAGTCACCCCCGCCGCCGCGAGGTCGCGAAGCGATTCCGGCGAGACCGTGTCGGGATTCGCCTCGATGGTGACCTCCGCGCCGTCCGCAATTCCCCAGATCGACCGAACAGCGTCGAGCGTCCGCGCGATGTCGTCCGGAGGAACGAGCGTCGGTGTTCCCCCGCCGATGAAGACGGTGGCCGCGGGGCGCAGTGGCGTCCCCGAGGCGCGCAGGATGTCCGCGGACATTCGCACTTCACCGAGTAGGTCATCGATGAACGATTGCCGAGTAACGCCACGTAATTCGGTCGCGGTGTAGGTGTTGAAGTCGCAGTAACCGCACCGGACCGTGCAGAACGGAATGTGGATGTAGACCCCGAACTGGGTTTCCGCCAAACCTGCAACCGGAAGAGACCCATCGCGCGGCGCAACCTCTCCGCGAGGGAGCGAGGCCATCAGTTCCCCGCCCAGATCACGGACATTCGGACGAACATCACGGCGACAGCGAGTGAGACAACCCCCATCCCCACCGTCGCGAATCGCGTTCGATCAATGAACGCCCACACTGTGACAAGGATGGGCATCAGGAAAGCCGTGACGACGTACATCCAGAACTCGAGCGGATCGCCACGTGGCGTATTGCCCACCATCGGCTGAACGACGGCGACAATTCCTTGAACGAAAACCAGTACTGAGACGGCGAGCGTCGCCAACACCGTAAGGTCACGTGGCTCGGTGCCGCGAATCCCCGAGATAATCGCGATGATTCCAGCGGTCGCCGCGAGAGTGGAGTTGATAGTTGTCAGCCACTCAATCATTGGGGAATCCCGTCACAACTCGAGCCACACCATCCGACACCGACACAATCGCTCGAAGTTGCGAGCCGTCAATCGCGGCAACGAGCGGCTCGTCAGTCAGGTCAGCGCGAACCCGCTTACCGTGACCAATATCCACCGCGTCGTTGTCACTCATGGACCACGCCGGGAACAGCTCGGTCGCAATTCGTGCGGACGAGATGAGTCGTTCCGGCTCGATTCCGTCGAGTTCACACGCATCTACCACCGACCACGGCCCAACATGAGTTCGACGTAACGCAGCCAAGTGCCCGCCCACGTCAAGCGCATCCCCCAGGTCACGGGCTAACGCACGGATATAGGTACCGGACGAGCAATCGACCGAGACGTCGATGTCGATGGTCGTGGCCGTTCGACGAATCTCGTGAACCTCGAATCGCGCGACGGTGACGGTTCGAGCGGCAAGAACAACGTCATCACCGGCACGAACCCGGTCGTACGCCCTCTGTCCGTCGACTTTGATCGCCGAGACGGCGGAGGGACGTTGCTCGATTTCACCGGTCAGGGTGTCGATGACGCGCCCGATGTCTTGTGCCGTTACCGCGGCGAGAATCGTTGGATCCGCAACTGCGGTGACTTCACCCTCCGCGTCATCCGTGACCGTCCCCGAACCCAGTCGAATCGTGGCGGTGTAGGTCTTGTCCGCGCCGACGATGTAGGTCAAAAGGCGCGTTGCGGTTCCGACCCCGAGAATGAGCAAACCGGTGGCCATCGGGTCGAGCGTTCCAGCATGGCCGACCTTTCGGGTTCCGAGCGCCTTCCGAGCGGCCGAGACAACACCGTGACTGGACGGACCCTGAGGTTTGTCCACGAGAAGGATGCCACTGACCACCTTTGGAGGTTATCAGCGGTAAGTCGGCTGGAAACGTCAGGCGAGGGACTTTGTGTGCCAGACCGTCTTGGTTTCGACGAACGCGGCAATCCGATCGAACGCCGATTCCGTCGGCCCAAAAGTTCCCGGTCGAACGACACGCTTAAGTGTCTCGGCGCCCGCGCGCTCGCACTCGAGCGCAAGTGTCGTGTCGGCACCCGTCAGGTCGAGTGCGTTGACATCGGCGTGCGATGCGAGCCAAGGAGCTACTTCGGCAACGTCACCGGTCAGTATGTTGACAACTCCACCCGGAATGTCACTGGTCGACAACACTTCGGCAAAGGTCATCGCCGCACACGGGGCACTCTCGCTCGCGAGCACAACGACCGCATTTCCCGTCGTCAGCGCCGGCGCGATGGACGCTACGAGCCCTATCAGCGACGTTCCCGCCGACGATGGTGCGACGAGAGCGACAACGCCGGTGGATTCGGGAACCGAGAGATTGAAGAACGGGCCAGCCACGGGGTTCGCACCGCCGTGAACCTGTGCGAATTTGTCCGTCCAGCCCGCGTGCCAGACGAGGGTGTCGATTGCCGCCGTGACCTCACTGCGTGCGGCCGCGGGTGTGACGCCCGTCGTCTCCACGATCTCGGCGACGAACTGTTCGGCACGCCCTTCGAGCATCTCGGCCACGCGATAGAGCACCTGGCCGCGGTTGTACGCGGTTGCACCCGCCCAACCCGACCACGCCGACCTCGCGGCGACAACCGCATCTCGAGCGTCCTTCCGGCTCGCTTTCGCGACGTTGGCGATGAAGGCGCCGGTCGGGCTCAGAATTTCGGTCGTGCGACCGGATTCGCTTCGGGGGAACTTACCGCCGATAAATAGCTTGTATGTCTTGGGAACGGCGAGTCTGCTCATCGTGCACCTCCGGTCGCGAGATAGGCGGTGAGTCCGTGACGACCACCCTCACGCCCGAATCCCGATTCTTTGTAGCCGCCGAACGGGCTCGTTGGGTCGAATTGGTTGAAGGTGTTCGCCCAGATGACACCCGCGCGCAATTGGTCAGCGACCCGCAACATGCGACTCGCGTTCTGGGTCCATATTCCGGCACTAAGCCCATAGGGAGTGTTGTTCGCTTTGGCGATCGCTTCGTCGGGAGTTCGAAACGTCAACACCGAAAGCACGGGCCCGAAAATCTCGTCCCGCGCCACGGTGTTGCTCGTGGATACGTTGGTTAACACGGTCGGCCGGAACCAGAAGCCCTTGTCGGGAACCGGGCAGTCCAGCGTCCACCGGTTCGCCCCTTCGGCTTCCCCAGTCGCGGAAATGGCGGTGATGCGCTCGAGTTGTTCCTTCGAATTGATGGCACCGATGTCGGTGTTTTTGTCGAGCGGGTCACCCAGACGCAACGTCGCGAGGCGTCGCGTCAGTTTCTCGACGATTTCGTCGTGGATGTTTTCTTGCACAAGCAGACGCGATCCGGCGCAGCAGACGTGACCCTGATTGAAAAATATTCCGGTGATGATTCCTTCGATGGCCTCGTCCACCGCGGCGTCGTCGAAAACGATGTTCGCGCCCTTGCCCCCCAGTTCAAGCGTGAGGCGAGTGTCGGTGCCGGCCAGGGTTCGCGCAATCTGGCGACCAACAGCGGTCGAGCCGGTGAACGCAATCTTGTTGACACCGGTGTGCCCAACAAGCGCCTGACCCGCGACCTCTCCGAGCCCCGGAACGATGTTGACGACTCCGGCCGGCAAACCCGCTTGTTCGCAAATTTCGACGAACAGCAGTGCGGTCAGTGGCGTGGTCTCTGCGGGTTTGAGGACGAGGGTGTTTCCCGCGGCGAGTGCGGGCGCAACCTTCCACGCGAGCATCAGCAACGGAAAATTCCACGGGATGATCTGCCCGGCAACACCGAGCGAACGGGGATTTACGCCGAGTCCTGCGTAATCGAGTTTGTCCGCCCATCCCGCGTAATGGAAAAACCAGGCGGCGACGAGCGGAATGTCGATGTCCCTTGTTTCACGAATTGGTTTGCCATTGTCGAGCGTCTCGGCAACCGCGAACTCACGCGCACGTTCCTGCAACAAACGCGCGATGCGAAACAGGTACTTACCGCGTTCCGATCCGCTCATCCGCGACCACACCGTGTCGTAACTCTTTCGTGCAGCGGCAACCGCTCGGTCAATGTCGGACGCGTCTGCCAGCGAAATTTCGGTAATCGGTTTTTCCGTCGAGGGTGAAATGGTGGTCATCGAACCACCGTGACCGTCAACCCACTCGCCTCCGATGTACAGCCCGTAGGACGGACGAAGATTGAGGATCACGGTCGACTCCGGCGCCGGCGCATAATTTCGAAACGACATGAGGCTCCTAGTCCACGGTCACGTAATCGGGGCCGCTGTAATGGCCGGTGGTCATCTTTTGACGTTGCAACAGCACGTCGTTAAGGAGGCTCGAAGCGCCGAATCGGAAGAGGTGTGGGTGAATCCATTCCTCGCCGGCGACTTCTGCGACGGCAACCAGGTATCGGATCGCATCTTTTGATTGTCGGATTCCTCCGGCAGGTTTGACCCCGATTCGTTCGCCGGTCAGAGCGAACCAATCGCGGACGACTTCGAGCATAAGGACCGTCACGGGAAGTGTCGCGGCCGGCTGCACCTTGCCCGTTGAGGTCTTGATGAAGTCGGCTCCTGCAAGAATCGCCAGCCACGATGCCCGTTTGATGTTGTCGTAGGTTCGCAACTCACCCGTCTCGAAGATGACCTTGAGGTGTGCGTGTGTTCCGTCGGTCCGCTCACAAGCACGACGAATCGCCACAATCTCGTTGAACACCGTGTCGAAGTCACCCGAGAGAAACGCGCCGCGGTCAATCACCATGTCAATTTCGGTTGCGCCTTGGGCGACTGCGTAACGGGTATCCGCGATTTTCACCTCGAGTGTCGACCGCCCGCTCGGGAAGGCCGTGGCGACCGAGGCGACCGCGATTCCTGTTACCCCGTCGCCGACACGGGACCCGAGTGCGGCAATCGCGTGCTGGACCATGTCGGGATACACGCAGACCGCGGCAACGCGCGGAGCAGTCGGGTCGGCGGGGTCGGGAAGGATCGCCTTCTGCACGAGGGACCGAACCTTGCCCTCGGTGTCAGCGCCCTCAAGGGTCGTCAGGTCGATGAGCTGAATGATGGTGTCCAGTGCCGCTCGCTTGGAATCGTTCTTGATCGAACGGGTCGCGAGGCGCGCAGCGCGTTCCTCGAGTCCGATTGCGTCGACGGCCGGTAGTCCATAGAGAAAGGCGCGAAGTGACGCCGAATCGGTCACCCCGTGAGCACGCGACCGCTCGGTGGGCTGGATCCCGTCCATCGGACGGACATCGGGCCCGGCAACCGAATCGACAATCGAAATCGACACGATCCCACTGTCGCGCGCGAGGGCGAGAAGTCTCCCCGCCTTCCAGCGCGTGATGCCCAAGAGGTCGCCGATTTCATCTTGTGTTTTCGACTCTTCGTAATACAGACGGGCCGCACGCAGCGCGAGAACGCCATCGGAAATATCGGTCACCCAATTACCCTACGCGCAGATGAGCGGATTGACAACATTTGCGCAACGGCGATTACAGGTGGAGTTCGCCGCTCGCAATCAAACCGCGGATTTTTACCAAATCTCCATCGAGCGCGACGATCAAGTCTTCGACTGATCGGAAAGCCTCCACGTCTCGAATTCGGTGAACAAAAGCAATTTCGGCCGTGGACCCATAAGCATCAAAACTCGCGTCGATCGCATATGTTTCCACCTGATCCCGCGTCACATCGTTGAATGTGGGGTTTCTCCCCACCGAAATCGCAGCGAAAAATTCTTGACCGAGCACACGGATGATTCCCCCGTACACGCCGGCCTTTGGCACAAGACCTTCGTTGTACTCTTCGAGGTTGACGGTCGGATAACCCATTACCCGACCGCGTTGATGTCCGTGAACAACAAGCCCGCGAACACTGTGCGGTCTCCCCAACAGACGTGCCGCGGACTCTACGTCACCTGCCAGCAATGCGTCACGAATTGTTGAGGTTGAAACTTTCGCACCGGCGGCGCCAGACACGTGGTCGAGTGTGACGACGTCAAAGCCCTTCGTCACCCCGTTCGCTGTGAGGATGTCGACCGTGCCAGCGCCCTTCGCTCCGAAGCGGAAGTCCGCCCCCACGATAACGAGTGAAGCGGACAAACCCTCCACCAGAATGTCGCGGATGAAGTCCTCGGGCGAAAGGGCGGCGAACTCCGCGGTGAAGGGCAAAACGACCACGAGATCCGCGCCCGCTTCTCGTAATGCCTCGACCTTTTGTCCGATCGACAATATTGGCGCCGGTGCACGATCAGGGTCAAACAGCGCGAGAGGGTGCCGATCGAATGTCACGACCGCGACGCGACGACCGTTCGCCCGAGCGCGAAGTTCGTCGATGACCGCACGATGGCCGATGTGGACTCCGTCAAACTTGCCAATCGTGACAACCGATTCGACCCCATCGCGTGGCACTGGGTGAGCGGTCATTTGGATTCCCACACCCACCAAAGTCCAAGAATGGGAAGCAACACCGGGGTGTAGCCGTAGCCCGCACCAAAATGCGACCAGACCGTGTTTTCCTTGAAAAGGTCAGGGATGAAAATTGTCAGTGCACCGATGCTCAGAACGCCGATTAACTCAACCACCATGATGAAGGTGGCGAAGCCGCGCCAGTTCCGCGCAATCGCCACAACAGCAAGGAAATAGTGCGCAGCGGCAACAGCCGAAAAGGTGTACGCAAACGGCGCGTGGTTGAACTTCGTCAGGATTTCAAAGACGCTTCGTCCTGTTGCCGCGAGCGCGAGGACCGTATATCCGATGAGAAGAATTCTCGAGAGCCCAACGGTCACTTTTTATCCTTCTTTTCAGTATCGCCGGACAGGGCCGCGATGAAAGCCTCCTGCGGCACTTCTACTCGGCCGACCATCTTCATTCGCTTTTTACCGGCCTTTTGCTTCTCCAGCAGTTTACGTTTACGACTGATGTCACCGCCATAACATTTTGCAAGAACGTCCTTGCGCATTGCACGGATGCTCTCGCGCGCAATGATGCGGGCGCCGATCGCCGCTTGAATCGGAACCTCAAATTGCTGACGCGGAATGAGTTCACGAAGTCGCGTTGTCATCATGACGCCGTAGGCATAGGCCTTGTCGCGGTGGACGATTGCGGAGAACGCATCGACCTGTTCGCCCTGCAGAAGGATGTCCACCTTGACGAGGTCGGCCTCTTGCTCACCAGCCGGTTCGTAGTCGAGTGACGCGTATCCTGCCGTGCGAGATTTGAGGTTGTCGAAGAAGTCGAAAACGATCTCTCCCAGCGGAATCGTGTACTTGATTTCGACGCGGTCTTCCCCCAAATAGTCCATCCCGATGAGCGTTCCGCGCCTGGTTTGGCAGAGTTCCATGATTGTGCCGACATAATCCTTTGGTGCAAGCACCGCTGCCCGCACAATGGGTTCGCGCACCTTGGCAATTTTGCCCACCGGGTACTCGGAAGGGTTTGTGACCGAGATGACTTTGCCATCATCCGTTGTGACGTTATAGACGACGCTCGGCGCCGTGGCGATGAGGTCGAGCCCGAATTCACGTTCGAGACGCTCGGTGATGATCTCGAGGTGAAGCAGCCCGAGGAACCCGCAGCGGAAACCAAAACCGAGTGCAACGGACGTTTCGGGTTCGTAGGCGAGCGACGCGTCACTGAGCTTTAGCTTGTCGAGTGCCTCACGCAGGTCTGGGAAGTCCGCACCGTCAATCGGGTAGAGACCCGAGTAGACCATCGGTTTGGGGTCGGTGTAGCCGTCGAGAGCAATTTTTGCGGGCTTCGCTAGGTTCGTCACGGTGTCGCCGACCTTGGACTGGCGAACGTCTTTCACACCGGTGATGAGGTAACCGACTTCGCCGACACCGAGTCCTTCCGATGGAGTCGGTTCCGGAGACGACACTCCGATTTCTAAGAGTTCGTGTGCCGCACGCGTGGACATCATTTGGATTCGTTCGCGGGGGGTCAACGACCCGTCAATCACGCGAACGTAGGTGACAACCCCGCGATAGGCGTCATACACCGAATCAAAGATCATGGCGCGCGCTGGGGCCGTTGGGTCGCCGAGGGGTGCAGGAATCTTCTGGACGACTCGGTCGAGTAATTCGCTGACGCCGACGCCTGTTTTCCCCGAGACCCGCATCACGTCGTCGGGGTCGCCGCCGATGAGCGATGCGAGTTCCTTCGCGTACTTTTCGGGGTCAGCGGACGGAAGGTCGATTTTATTGAGAACGGGAATGATTTCGAGGTCGTTGTCGAGCGCAAGGTACAGGTTTGCGAGCGTCTGTGCCTCGATCCCCTGAGCCGCGTCAACCAGCAAAATCGCACCCTCACAGGCCGCCAGTGAGCGCGATACTTCATAGGTGAAGTCGACGTGCCCAGGCGTATCAATCATGTTCAGCGCGTAATCCACGCCGTCGAGAGCCCACGGCATTCGAACGGCCTGGCTCTTGATGGTGATGCCGCGTTCGCGCTCGATGTCCATGCGGTCGAGGTATTGCGCCCGCATTTCTCGGTCGCCGACAATTCCCGTAATTCCGAGCATCCGATCGGCGAGTGTCGACTTACCGTGGTCGATGTGCGCGATGATGCAGAAGTTGCGAATTATCGACGGGTCCGTGCGTGACGGAACCGGCGGCTTCAGAGAACGGGACATTGTTGTCTATTGTTTCACGCCTCACGGTTCCCACACGCCGTTCCGCTCTGGTAACGTTGGTGATTGGCTTGCGCACAAAGGCCCTCTCTCCTCTGTGCGGAACGACACCGGGATTCGCAACACCCCATCCTGGTTCGACACCACTCACCTAAGGAAACCATTCGTGGCAAATATTAAGTCGCAAATCAAGCGAATCAAGACGAACCTCAAAGCGCAAGAGCGCAACCGGGCTGTCCGTAGCGAACTCAAGACGGTCATCCGTGTTGCCCGCGAGGCCATTGCCTCGGGCGACAAGGCGAACGCCGTGAACGCCGTGGCCGCGGCCTCGCGCAAGATCGACAAAGCCGTGTCAAAGGGCGTCATTCACAAGAACCAAGCAGCGAACCGTAAGTCGGCTATCGCCACCCAGGTTGCCGCGATGTCGGGCGACGCAAAGGTCACGAAAGCTCCTGTAGCCAAGACCGCCGCGAAAGCCCCCGTCAAGAAGGCACCCGCAGCAAAAGCTCCGGCCAAGAGGGCTCCGGCAGCTAAGGCTCCGGCCAAAGCCGCTGCGACCAAGGCGCCCGCCGCCACGAAGGCCGCTGCGCCAAAGAAATAACGCGCCAGAACGTTGTCGACGGCTCTCGGGAAACCGGGGGCCGTCGTTTTATTCGCTTCGCGAGGCGATGCGGTCGACCATTCGTTCAACAGCGAATTCAGGATCACGACCCTGGCCCTTGACCATCGCGTCGGCTTCCGCGACGGCAAGGATCGCCCGCCCAAGCGTGGGGCCGGTCCATTTGCGAAGGGCACTGCGCGAACGGTCGATCATCCAGGGCGGCATTCCCAAATCCTTTGCCGCGTTGGCCGCCGAGCCCGTGTACCCGCCGACCTTCGCGAGTTGCCGAAGTTTCGCTGCGAACGCCGCGATCAGGGGAACAGGGTCGACGCCGGACTGGATGGCATGCCGCAACAGTCGGAGCGCTTCGGCACGATTTCCGTCGATGGCCATGTCCGCGACCGCGAAGGACGTGACTTCTTCACGCCCCTGGTAATAGGTGTCGACGAAGTCTTTCGTGATGGGCTTCCCCAGCGCATCACTCGCAATCTGGTCGCACGCCGCGGACAGTTCCGCGAGGTCACCGGCGAACGCTTCAACCAAGGCCCCGATTGCCGCACGATCGGCCGTGGCTCCGAGTCTGGCGAATTCTTGAGAGACGAACGCGACTCGATCCGCTTCCTTTTTGATTTCCGCACACTCGACCTCAAGAGTGTTGGGAAACGCGCGAAGCACATCCAGCAATTTTTTACCTCGGTTCCCTCCCCCGTGCCGAACGACGAGAATCACATCGTCGGCGATGACGTCGAGGTATGACTGAATGTCGGCAATGAACCCGTCCCCACCCGATTCGCCATTAGCGATACGAATCATGCGTGGTTCACCGAACAGCGAAGGACTCGCGACATCGAGGAGTGTTCCGACAGCGTAGGTCGCCGCGTCAATGTCGGTGACCTCGAGTTCGGGCTGTGCGACTCGAACGCGGTCGCGCAGTTCGCGGAACACTCGATCAGCGAGGTGGGACTCTGTCCCGGTAACGAGAACGATCGGCGCTTCGCGCACCCCGTGCCACGGCACCACTTCGGTCTTCGCCATCATTCCTCCGCTCTCAGTGTAAATCCGGGGTCCGTCGCCCGTTCGCGCCACACTCGAAGGTCACCCGCGGTGGTTCGCCAGACAAGGGAAATTCCGTTCAGATCGCTGCGAACGACCGAGGTCCCCGTCCCCGCAAGCATGTCGAGCGAGTCTGCGGTGGGGTGTCCGTAATCGTTCTCGGCACCGACTCCGATGAGCCCAACAATTGCATGAACGCGGCGGTACAGATCGGGGTCCTGGTCGCGCGAGCCGTGATGGCTCACTTTGACCACATCTACGGGCGACAAACCTCCGAGAGCGAGAAGCATTGATTGTTCCGCCGCGGGCAGGTCACCGAGGTCTAGACCCGAAACACAGGTCGAGTCACAGGTCGGTCCCGGCGTGACCAGCAACGTGATGCTCGACGGGTTCCCTGGGTCGCGTTGAGTCGTCGGCGAGGGCCACAACACGCGCCACGACAACTGTCCTAGCGATCCGGTCATTCCTCGTTCGGCGTCAACGAGTTTCGCACCGTTTTCCCGCAGCCGATCGAGGATGACCTCGTCCGCGATTCCGTCAGCTGGTCCGTGCAACACCGTTTTGACCGAACCCAGAACCACACCGTAACCGCCAACGTGGTCGATGTCGAAATGCGTGAGCACGAGGAGGTCAATTCGATCCACCCCGAGAGTTCGCAGACATTCGCGAAGAGGCGGTTCCGTTCGACCCGTATCTATCAATGCGACCATACCCGCGCTCCGAATTACAACCGCGTCGCCCTGCCCCACATCGCATTGTGCCCACGACCAGTCGGCGGGTGCGGATGCCCACGCAATTCGCCCGGCGCCGACCGTCATCGACAGTCCCGCCACCGACGCGACCGCGGCAATCACTAGACCGGCGCGCCTCCAACGAACAGTCACGGCGAGACTCGCACCAAACGAAACCGTTGTTGCACACACAACACCCACCCAACCCGCGGGCCACGGGATTCGCGCACCCGGAAACGACGCCAGCGTGCGGGCGATTTCCGCGATCAGCCACGCCGCCGCTGTTGCGATCCACAACAAACCGTCAGCGAGAAACGGAATGGGGGCGAGAACGACCGCGAGCATTCCACACACCGTCGCGATCGACACAAGTGGCTCGGCGAGGATATTTGCGACGATTCCGTAGGTCGGCAGATACGGCGACATCACGAGAATGATTGGTTGACAGGCGATTGCGGCGCTGAGTGGAATCGCCAGGGCAAGAGCGACGGGCGAGGGAAGCCACCGCGTCAGCGTCGTTGCGATCGGTTGGCCGAGTACAAGGAGTCCGAGCGTCGCGGTGACGGATAGTGCAAACCCAATCGAATGGGACATCGTCGGGTCAATCGCGAGAGCGACGATGATTGCCGCACACAGCGCGGTGACACCCGCGGCCGGACGTCCCCACAGAAGAGCGAGTAACCCAATTCCGGCCATGAGCGCCGAGCGAATCACGCTGGGTTCTGGGCCAACGAGAGTGACGAACCCCGCCAGGGTGACGAACGCCACAAGGACGCGTGCGAACAGCGGAGCTTTGAGAAGCGCAGCGACCCCGAACGCCAGGCCAACGACGATGGCACAATTTGAGCCGCTCACTGCCATGAGATGCGTGAGCGATGTCACGCGCATCGCCTCCGCGAGTGATTCGGTGATCCCGTCGGTGTTGCCCAAGACGAGCCCAGGAACGAGTTGTCCCGCATCGCCCGGCCACCGTGAGGCCCTTTCGATGAAGCTGCGGTGAATCACCTCGGCCCACGCGTTCGCCTCCTCGGTCGAGCGGTGATATCCAACCTGGGCAGTCGACCACCAGGTGACAATCCACATCACCGCCGCGGGATACGCGAGGATCGGGATGTGGCGCGTCACAGGGTGATTTTGTCCCTCATCCCCGCGAGTGTCAGCTCGCCGATGCCCGGAACATCGAGCAACCCCTCCACGCTCGCGAACGGTCCTTGTTCGTCGCGGAATGCGACGATCCGATCCGCCAACGCCGGGCCGATTCGTGGCAGCGTCTCGAAGTCGGATTGGGTCGCCGTGTTGATATTAACGAGGTTCGAATCGGGTACGCGGGTGTTACCCGACCGCCCCGCTGTCCCCACGATGATTTGTTCGCCGTCTTGCACCATCCGCGCAAGATTGAGGGACATCGGGTCGGCGTTGTCCGTGAGACCACCCGCAAGTGACACCGCGTCCATCACCCGGGAGTCCACCGGGACCTCGTATACGCCGGGGTTCGTCACGGCGCCGACGACATGAACAAACAACGTTCCCAGTCCAGCGGGCGCGAGTTCCGCCGGAGCGGTCGCCGCGACCACGACGTCTCCTGAACCGCTCGTTGCGTTAGACCAGAACGAACCAATCAGCGCAACAACCGCGACTCCTGCGCTGGCTGCGATGATGAGGTTGCGTCGGGACGCCGGTTTTTCCGGAACTGCTTTGACGAACCATTCGACCATTCCCCCACGTTAGGCACCCGCGAGGGGTTCAACGCAAAAGTCCGGGGAGTTGGGGAAAACCTAGTCGGAGATGACGATGTTCACGAGTTTGGGAGGTCGAACGATCGTGGCTCGAACCGTCTTTCCCGCGATCATTCCCGCGACGGCTTCCAACGCTCGCGCGCCGAGGTCTGCTTCGCTGATGTCAGGCGACACGTCGAGCCTTTCCTTGACCTTGCCGTTGATTTGAACGACTGCGACGACACTGTCTTCCACCAACAGACTCGGGTCGACCGCGGGGAATTCCTGTAACCCGACAAACGGTTCGTGACCCAACAGTGACCACATGTCCTCGGCGACGTGAGGGGCGAACATTGACAGGGCCAACGCAACGGTTTCTGCCGCTTCGCGAACTGCGGGGTCCGCCGCACCAGCACCCGAATCGATTTCTTTGCGGACATGGTTGACGAGATCCATAAGACGAGCGACGACCACGTTGAATTTGTAGGACTCGACAAACCCACCGACGTCCGCCAAGAACTTGTGAGTGAACCGGCGCAATGCCTGCGAGCCGGTCGTCGGATCGGATCCGACTTCGCTCGACACGTCCTGTGCTACGCGCCACGCGCGCGCGAGGAACTTGTGCGAGCCGGTGACCGATACGTCGTGCCAATCGATGTCGTCCTCAGGCGGTCCGGCGAAGGCCATCGTTAAACGGACCGCGTCGACGCCAAACTTGTCGATTTCTTCGCCGAAAAAGACGATGTTGCCCTTGGATTTCGACATTTTTGCGCCATCGAGAATCACCATTCCCTGATTGAGCAACGCGGTGAACGGTTCATCGAAATCGAGATAGCCGAGGTCGAACAAGACCTTCGTGATGAAGCGGGCGTACAACAGGTGAAGGATGGCATGCTCGACTCCGCCGACGTATTGGTCGACGGGTGCCCACTTCTTGACCGCATCAACGTCGAAGGCCTTGGTGTCATCGTTGGGCGACAAGAACCTAAGGAAGTACCAGGACGAATCGACGAATGTGTCCATCGTGTCCGCGTCGCGCCTTGCGGGCGAACCGTCGCGCGGGTCGGGAACATTGACCCAGTCTTCGGCGGCGCCAAGAGGCGACGATCCCTTGGGACGAAGGTCAAGTCCCTCGGTCGCGGGAAGGCGAACGGGCAACTGGTCTTCGGGGACGGGGATTTCTTCGCCGTCGTCTCCGTGAATGATGGGAATCGGCGTTCCCCAATACCGCTGTCGCGAGATAAGCCAGTCACGAAGTCGGTAGGTCGTTGCACCCTTACCCGTGCCGTTCGTTTCAAGAATGTCGATCATCACGGAAATCGCGTCCGTCTTGTTGAGCCCGTCGAGCGTTCCCGAGTTGACGTGGGGTCCGTCGCCCGTCGTCGCGATGTGCGTGACGGCGGGGTCGTTCGGTTCGTCCGATGCGACATCGACGACGACGCGAACAGGAAGGTCGAATTTGATCGCGAAGTCGAGGTCGCGTTGGTCGTGTGCGGGGACCGCCATGATTGACCCGGAGCCGTAATCCGCGAGAACGTAGTCCGCTGACCAGATCGGCACGCGTTCGCCGTTGACCGGATTGATCGCATACCGCCCGAGGAACACGCCCGTCTTTTCTCGAGTCGCGTCTTGGCGCTCGATTTCCGTTTTCTTTTGAACCTCATCGAGGTAGGCGACGAACGCCATCCGAATAGCGGGGTCCGCGTCAGCAACGAGCTCACTCGCCAGGTCGGAATCCGGAGCCACCACCATGAACGTTGCACCGAAGAGCGTGTCGGGACGTGTCGTGAAAACGGGAATCGACCGGTCGCTGTCCTCTACCGTAAACACAACTTCCGCACCACGTGAACGACCGATCCAGTTGCGCTGCATCGTCAGCACCTTCGCTGGCCACGCGCCTTCGAGTCGGTCGAGGTCGTTGAGCAACCGGTCCGCGTAGTCCGTGATGCGGAAGTACCACTGCGTGAGCTTCTTTTTGACGACCATCGCGCCACTGCGGTCACTCGTGCCGTCGGGCAAGACCTGTTCGTTCGCGAGAACGGTTTGGTCGACCGGATCCCAGTTGACCCAGGAATCCTTGCGATACGCGAGTCCCTTCTTGTACAACTCGAGGAACAGCCACTGGTTCCACTTGTAATACTCGGGGTCCGAAGTGTGGAGCACGCGGCTCCAGTCAAACGACGCGGCGTAACGCTTCATCGAGGCACGTTGCTGCGCGATGTTTTCGTAGGTCCAGTCGCGCGGGTTTACGCCTCGCTTGATTGCCGCGTTTTCGGCCGGAAGTCCGAACGAATCCCAACCGATTGGATGAAGCACCTGATAGCCCCGAAGTCGCCAATAACGGGCGAGTACGTCCCCGAGTGCGTAGACCTCGGCGTGACCCATGTGGAGGTCACCCGACGGGTACGGGAACATGTCGAGGATGTACTTGCGCGGCCTCGGGTCGTCTCCTGCCGGCACGTCGAACGGGCGCTCGGATTCCCAGAGCGGTGCCCACTTGGCTTCGACTCGTCGGAAGTCGTATTCGTTCTCGTCCACGGAAACCTTTCCCACCGCGCACACGCGCGAATCCCAGTCTATTCCGTGTACAGGTAGGGGTTCGGAGATGCACCGAGCACACTGAGAAGCGCGGCGGCTTTGACCCCGACCTCGGCGATTTCCTCGGCGGCGACTGACCCCGAGGTGATACCACCGCCGACTCCGATGTGAGCGCCGTCGGAGTCGAGGACGATGGACCGAATCGTCATCGCGAGCGACAGGTTTCCTGCCCCCGCGTAGCCAACGATTCCCGAATACATCCCCCGCTCCGCCGTTTCGAGTCGCTGCAAAATTTCGACGGCGCTGCGTTTCGGGGCACCGGTCATCGAACCAGCGGGAAAGAGCGCACGGGCGGCATCGCCAGGCGTGCACTCGGGAAGGAGTTCGCCGGTCACGGTGCTGACGAGTTGATGGACCGTGGAATATGTCTCGATTCGATGTAGTGAGCTGACCGACACGGTTCCCGGGGTGCAGACCTGCGACAAATCGTTTCGACACAGGTCGACGATCATGAGATTCTCTGCGCGCTCCTTGTCGGATGTCTCAAGCTCCCGCTTGAGGAGAAAATCCTCGGCCGGATCCATACTTCTCGGCCGCGTTCCTTTGATGGGGCTCGTTGTAGCCGTGCGTCCACGAACGGTCAGGAACGTCTCGGGCGTCGCACTGAGAAGTGCGATGTCGCCTATCCGCAGAAACGCGGCATTTCGTGTTGGTGCAACAGCTCGCAAGGCGCAATAGGTATCCGCAACCTCGATCTCGCCGGTCACATCCACACCAGTGGTGAGGCATAACTGGTACGCGTCACCATCGCGAATGTGATCGAGACAGGATTCGATGAAGTCCCCATACAACGACGGGTCGTCGCGCCAGTGCGCCGTGCGGGGCGGCGGGGTAGGGATGTTCGGAGCCGTTCGCCCGGTGAGGGACATCACCGCCGCCACGAGTTCGTCGAACCCAGTGTCTTTCGTCAACCCGATGACCGAAATGTTGTTTTCCCTGTGGTCGATTTCAATCGCGCACGTGACGCGCAGCATTCCCGTTCGCGGTTGTGGCTCGATGTGAGCTTCGACTCCGAGAGTGTCAGCCCGAACTCCATAGCTCACCCATCCGACCCGGGAAACCGGAAGTGCATCGGCTGCATCGAACTCGGCGAAAGGGTTAGCAACGTCGAGCGGCGTTCCGACCCCCATGTACGACACCGTTTCCTCGAGGGAATCGTCCAGCCAAAAGCCGCCGTCGCGGTTGGCGACGAGTTCGCGAAAGAGCACAACGGGGTCGACGGCGGCGGTGATAACGTGCCGAACGAACTGCTCTGCCATACCCTTTACTCTATGGTCGACGCGCGCGTATTCCGATGGGTCGACGGGTCTGTTGTCGGCGAGGAGTGGTGCGATCCCCGCGCGGGTAATGTTCGTGTCGCTGACTCGTGGCTCGTCGTCGACGGCACGGCGGTGACGATGGATCGACACATCAATCGCTTCCAGTCGTCCGTCAGTCCCCTGATGCCGGATACGGATTTATCACTGTTTGTGCGAGACATCACAGCGCTCATCCCCACCACGGGTCGATGGTTTCCGCGGGTCGAAGCAATCGATTACGGTGACGGCACACTGTTGCGATTCCACCTTCGCGAAGCGCCCAAACCACTCACCGAGGTAATCCTCGCGACGTCGACGCACGACCCGCGAACCGATCCAGCGGTGAAAGGCCCGGACCTAGAACGATTGGGCGCCCTTCGCCGCGAATTCGATTGCGGCGAGGCCGTCATTCTCTCGGACGGCAACATCGCCGAGGGCGCATGGTCGAGCGTCGTCTGGTGGCGCGACGACACCTTGCACATCGTCTCGCCCGACATCGCGCGACTGCCAAGCGTCACCGAACGCGCGATTCGCGATCATGCAGCCACTATCGGCGCACCGGTAATCGAATCCACGATTCGCCCAGAGGAATTGAACGGGTGTGAAGTGTGGACACTGTCCGCCCTGCACGGGATTCGAGTCGCAACCGAGTGGCGTGACGGTCCCACCCTGCACCGCGAACCGGGTCGGGTCGAATATTGGGCTCAACAGTATGTCAACAAGCGCGCGGTAATCTCGGAATCATGAACGCATTCCTCGATTGGTTTCTCGCAAGCGTCGGCACGATTGATCCGGTTCTGCGAATCGGTCTCGCTGGACTGGCGATCCTTTTGGAAACGAGCGTTCTTATCGGACTTGTTATTCCCGGCGACACCGTTGTACTGGTGGCAGCGACGGGAACCCAGTCGACTGTGGAATACATCGCTCTGATTATCACGATCGTGGTCGGATCACTCATTGGCGAGAGCATCGGCTTCGCGCTGGGCCATACCTTCGGACCAGCGATTCAACATTCCAAAATCGGTCGATGGATTGGACACAAGAATTGGGTCGCCGCCGAGCGGTTCCTTGATCACCGAGGCGGGTGGGCGATTTTCATCTCACGGTTCCTGCCCGTGCTTCACAGCATTGTTCCGCTCACGGCGGGGATTGCGGGAATGCACTACCGACGCTTCGTTGCGTGGACCGTTCCGGCCTGTGCGCTGTGGGCGACCGCCTATGTGACGGTAGGGCGAACCGCCGCCGTCACCTACGAGCAGCTCAACCAGAGCGTGCAGTTTGCTGGCTACATATTTGTCGGAATCATCCTGCTGTTTATCGCCGTGATGGCCCTGGTGAAAAAATCGTTGGGGCGGTACACCCCGAAGGACGACTAGGCCGCGAGGCGGGCCAACGACGACGCGGCGTCGCGAGCTGCAGCGATATACGCCGGGTCGCCGAGGTCATTGTTGAAAAACGCCCGAGCAAGCAGCGCGTCTGCCGCGACCATCGATTTTTCCAATTCGAGAATGTTCTCATCAGAGTCGGTGAAACCAAATCGGGCGCTGAATGCGGTTGCGATGGTGCGTGCGGCCGTTCGCATTCGAGGAACCAGTGGGCGCGGGCGAATGTCCAAGACGTCGCCGAATCGTAGTGACCGGAATCCGGGCTCGGATCGGAACATCGTCAGATACGTGTCGAAAATTGCGTTGATCGCATCGGCGGGCGAAGACCCCGACACTGCTTCCAACGCTTCGCGGAAAAGCTTGTCGGTTCGTTCGACGTTCCGAACTGCGAGGGCTTCGAGAACCTTGACGCGATCTTCGAAATAGCGATAGACGGTTCCGATCGAAGCCCCGGCAACAGCCGCAACATCGGCAGTGGTCAATTCTTCGTAACCCTTTTCGTGGATTACTTTCGCCGCAGCATCAAGCAGGGCGGTCACGCGCGCGTTGCTCCGCGCCTGAACCGGGGTGTTGCTCAAGAGGCCGGATTTGAAGAGTTCTTCGCTTGCTGGGGTGTGCGTGAGTGCCACCTGATGCTCCTTTGTCGTGTGATTCTGGGTGCAGTTTTCGAAGAATTGACCCGACAGCGTAAATTGTAGTCTCTAAAATATATGACGATAGAGGATTTAGCGGCGAAGCGTCACAATCAATCCCCACGTGTCGCCAATTGAACAAACGGTAGTCTAGAGCGCGATGCCTAACCGACCGACGCCACCGGCGAAGATGCATATCGCCGCGAGAATTGAAGACGCGTATACACGCTTTCGTGCGAGGATTGCGCGCACGCGAGGAAAGCTTCCGACGGTGGTCGCATTTCGCGGGTACGGTTCAACGTCGTCGGTTCGGATTCTCGCGCGGGTGATTTACATTCACCCCGACCCCGCGACCCGCAAGATTCGAAAGTATGTCCGTGGTTGGAGAGCATTCACGGGTGTTCCCGTTGCGCACGCGAAAGTCACCGTCAAAATCGGCCACCACAAATTCAAGGTGTGGAGCGATCGCGGCGGCGTGATCGATGAAACCCTCGACGTGAAGTTGCAAATAGGAA
>Ga0136644_10000184_pt1 | contig 48262 bp, 40 predicted proteins | sample C_130820_EF_Meta_FD_94780 | JGI IMG/M metagenome (GOLD analysis project Ga0136644, IMG submission 94780) | Freshwater microbial communities from Lake Croche, Canada to study carbon cycling - C_130820_EF_MetaG (v2) (version 2) | ecosystem: Environmental > Aquatic > Freshwater > Lake | place...
ATGAATTCAAATACTTTACAAAATAGTATTTCTCCACATGATATTGATAATAATAGGTTGAATTCTATTTTAAATAGTGCAAAACCAGAAAGTCCAATACAAGAAATTCATAGTTACAATGCAGACGAATCATCTAGTTCAATTCAAAGTAGTAAGTCTTCAAGTAAATCTGGTTGGTGCTTTATTGGTGAAGATAGAGGTTTTCGCAGTTGTATTCAAGTAAACGAAAATGACACTTGCATGTCAGGAAATATTTTTCCTACAAAAGATATATGTATTAATCCCACTTTAAGAGCATAATATATTTATTTATTATTAGGTTTAATAGAATTTGCCGAAAATATCAATTTTTCGTTTGTTGGCCATTTATTTCCTCCTGCTGAAAATATTCTTCTAGTTCTAGGATAGTAAGTAGGAAGAGTGTCATTATAACACAAGTATTTTACTGGTCCAGGAATATCAGAACTGCTTGTAGGGTTACAGTTATTATTTAATTGTTTTTCAAAATAAATTTCACCAGTACAAATATTTTGACTTATATTACAAATAAGATTTCCTCCATCAGGAATAACTTTATTTGTTGTAGGTATTTCGATAATAGGTGCTTGTGGTGGAATAACTGGAATACTAGAACCATTATCATTTGGATTTGGTGGTATTATTGGTGATATAGATGGTGTTGGAGTTGGTGTTGGAGTTGGTGTTGGATAAGGTGGTTGAGTAGGAATAGGAGTAGGTATTGGATACTGTGGTATAATAGGTCCAAAGTTTGGGTTATTTGACCCTCCTACTGCTGTAACCGATTTTGGACAAGATAAAGGATCAAAAGTCTGAACAGGAACAGTTCCACTAATATTTAAGTTAATATAATTTACTCTCTTAAGACTATTTGTATTTGGATTTGTATATGATTGATTTTGAGTTGACCAGTTTATTGTTCGATTTGTCCAGTTTCCCTTTGCAATTTGTGAGTATCTTTGATTTTTTGTCAAATTAGAACTATTGTTTTTGTATTGAAGAATATTTCCTTTTTTAATAACATTAAGATTAGTATTATTACTATTATTATTTGAGTAAGCGCACACATTTTCAAAACGACTCCATTCTCTAGTAGGTTTTGGGTTATAATTTGGACCTAAACAAGACATTTTATATTATAGTATGATAGTATTAAAATATAAAAATAGTTAAAAACAAATAACAGCTTTAATAGTTTGATTCATATGGGTTAAATTGATCACCTGTACCAGCAAAATACCACCTAACGGACAAGTAGTCAGGTATATTTTTATACAATGCATTACTACTATTAGCAAGTTTAGTATTAGGACCTGCTTTTACAATATTATTGATAGCGGATACTCCTAAACCATAGTCAAAATACCATAGATTAGAAATAAATCCAGAAAATCCTCCGTTTGCAGCAATATATATGTCCCCATAGTTTTGTCTTGGAACACCACTCAGTTCAACACTTTTAGTTATAGTTCCATTTATATAAACATCTAAATTTATGTTTCGACACCTTATAACAACATTTACCCATTTATTCAAAGGTATGTTTTCTATAGTTGTATCTTCTGTTATATTGTTATATGTATTCATAATAATAGTCAATGCATTTTTTCCCGGTGCAATATATAATCCTGGAGCGTTATTAGGAGAGTTCAACCCACTATTAGGGTCAATACCATAGTTACCTTTATGAAAAATATGACGAAATGTATTTGATTGAGTATCATCTATAAAAACCCAAATGCACCAAGTAAATTCTATTCCTGCTGGTCCGTTTACTGAACGTGCAACTGTAAATGCACCTTCACTATTCGGGTTTTGTGGTACTACTATCATTTGTCTACCGTCAATCATACCATCAATTATTTTAGGACTTCCATTTGGAGTCAAAAACCATTTTAAAATTGATACAGACATTCTTAAAACAATAACAAATAATATTATTACTAATAATATAAATGCAAATCTTGCTACTAAACTACTAGAATTCATGAAATCCTTTATACCACTTCCTCTACCATAACTTTGGTTATCCATATATATATATTATATAAGAAAAACCAATTTTAAATTGTAAAACTTCGGGTTTCTGTTCCATTCTCCTCTAGACTTACCTTAATTTGGTAATTTCCAAAAAGACCAGATAACCAACTTTGTCCATAACCAGCTTGATAAATGCTCCATGCTGTTTGTGGATCAGTTGGATTAGGAAAATATTGTAATTTTGATGTAACGCCACTAAAACCACCTGCAGGTGTTAAGAATACATCAGCGTCCTTATTTATTTTTGGTATACCTGGTAGTACAGATGTTTTAATTAGTTTACCGTCTATATATACGTCTAGAGTTCTTCCATATGTACTAATAATTACATTCACCCATTTTTGAATAGGAACGTTTGAAACTGTGCAACTATGAACAACACTTCCACTAGGATTTTGAATATCGTCGACTGATAAATTAGAACCTGTTCCTGGATAAACAGATAATAAAATAGTTAAATTGTTTTCAACATCTCCTAAAAGAACAACCGGGCAAGGATCACCTGAACTTATTTTTTGAATAGAAGATCCTTGTTGAGAACTATCTACTAATGATCCCATTCTTCCAAAAAGAATTTTATTCTCCCCATATTTATAGTTCCAGTCACTTACATAAAACCATAGAGAATATGAAAAGTTGCTTGAATTTGGATTATTGGTGGTTGATAAGTCTGCAGCCTTTATTTGTTGAATAACTGTTCCAGAACTCAATGTCGTGAGTATTGTAAGATCTCTTAATACATATCTAATAAAAATATACAGCAAAAGTATAATAACAATTATTGCAAGAATACTCCAAATAGTCATAATATAATATAATATTAGAAATTTTCTTAAATAATAAGATTTTATTATTTATTTATTATTTAAGATTCTTAATTTAATTTAATTATATTTTTCATTTATTCTAAAATAAAAATTTTATAACCCAGTTATATTATCGTTATTATTCATTGAATACCATTTTTGTGATAAGTATTCAACTTCAATATTACTTGTGTCAGGAGTATCTACTAAATCAATTGATTTAGGTAAGGCTTGCGTATTTATATTAATTGGTATATCAATTATATTGTTTTCCGGATAAATAATATTTTGAGCTTTTGGAATATTTTGTATAACCGTTTCATTATTTATTTTCACAACTGGAGGTGTTTTATCTTTTACAGAATTATATAAATAATATATTTGTTTTATATTCAAGTCTTTATTAAAATAGTTGACATTACATATTCCACCATTTATACCTTTGTTTTCGCCGACTACTAATGTATCTTTTGACATTTGTGGGACAACTTCATTAACAGATTTGACTAATTTCCCGTTGTAAAATATATCTAAAGTACCACCATTGTAATTTATTACTATATGATTCCATTTTTGTAATAAAACATTACGTAGTTTGTAAATAATAATATTACCATTTGAATCTAGTTTTTGTTTTTTAAGACTACTATTATTACCTATAGTATTTCTGTCTGTACTTAACATAGTGATCATTAAAGTATTTTGAGATGCATTATATAATATATTTGGTTTTCCGCCAAAATTTAATATGGATGTATATTTTTCTAAAGACGATCTTGCACTTGGAGCAGTTGCATCAATAAAAGTCCAGAATGAAATACCATAGTTGTAACCATATTGTTCTGTAGTTGTTCCATTTATTTCATCATAGTTTCCAATTATTTTTTCACTATTTAAAAAAATAGGATTGTTAATTAATTGTACCCCTCCTTGTGTTGCATTTTTAATTGTAATTGTCGGAACTATTAAATAATATAATAAATATATAAAAATAACAAACAATAATACAATATAATATGTATAAGGTGTATTCTTCATTGAATTTGATAAATTATTTGTAAAAGATGTTTTCAAATTGGTTACTACTTCTATAGTAGATTTGCCTAAAGGAGCAGATATACCTAATAAACTTCCAACCCAATCAATAAGACTAACAAATAAGCAAGGAATATATAAAACAATATTAATTACTAACCTGTAGATAGGACTCTTTTTATAATAAGAAGTACCGGTTATTAGTTTGAATACAAGTATCAAAATAGCAAAAATTACTAGTAAGTTTAAAATAAAAGAAACAATACCTGTTTGGCTTGTTAAACTTTGAGCTCCTATAACAATCCAGGCAATTAACAAACTAGAACATATTAAACCAAATAGCATTAAAAAGGCACTTTTAGCGTAAGTTGTTATAGTTTCAAAATTATTATTCAAATTTAAAGATCTTACACCGTCAGAAGATAAAATACCAAAAAATAATATCCATAAAACAAATATGACTATCAATAAAATAATAATTGTCGAAACTTGATTAGCTTTATCAGAACCAATTACTTTTGCTCCATTCAAAAAACCACCTGGATAAAATACAATTCCATAAACGACTGTTATTAGGAAAACAATAAATAGTACACTACTAAATATACCTAATCTTGTAATACCTTTAAAAAAACTTTTCCCATTTGCATTTGAATCTGACGTTGGTAGTGTCATAATTGTTAATAAATACAAAAACCCAAAAACAACTAATAATATTGTAATAATAAGCGACTGTCCAAAATATGTCTTGATGTATCCTCCAGGATCAAGTGTATAAAATAACAACAAAAATACAATCAAGCAAAAGTAAATAAGAATGTATTTTATTCTATCAATATTTATATCAATATCATAATTTCCTTGGCTACTTTGAAAAGCAAAATAAAATAAAAATACACCCAATATTAATGATAATGGTCCAATAATAAATAAATAGTTATACATATAGTCCGTTAAATTTCTATATGACACAATTAGTCCAATAATATAAAAAATTAATAATAATACATATTTTAGTTTACTTAAAAAACTCAAAATGTCTCTATAGTTTGGAATTGTCAAAAATAATATAGTCAATATAGCTAACATTATTGCAATAACAATAAAACAAGTTTCTATAATTTTAGTTGATTTTGAAATATTATTTGGTTTAGGTATAGCCGATTTGTTATACAATAGTATAAATACAATTATTACAAGTATTAATATAACAACTCCAAAACTTCCATATGTTAAACTATTTTTAATTTTATTTAATGGAAATGAATTGTTATTAGTTGTTGGAATATTCATAATATATAATTACATTTTTATTTTATCATTATAAAAACATCTTATAATAATATTTTTTTACATATTTTCCATTGCTGTTTTTTTCCCATGACATTCTCTACATAAAGCTACTAGATTATCAACATTATTACTTCCACCTTGATCGAGGCGTTTGATATGGTCTACTTCAAACCAAGCGTTCAACTGGGTTTTACATTCACCACATTTCCACCCCTGTTGAGAAGCAACAAATTTTTTCTTTGTTTCACTAACAGAACGTTTTGTTCCTTTTGATCCTGACTCTAAAATACGTTTTTCAAGTGGATTTATAGAACTATTTGGGTTTTCATTTAACTCATTGTTTAAATCTCCCATAAATGAACTATTGTTATTCGTTGTAAAGTCTATTAATGGTGAAAGCATATCCATAGAGGATTTATCAATCGGCATGTATTTCACAACATTATTCGCATGTAGTAATATATTTTTACATTTATCAGGACTTCGCCTTATCAACAAATAAAATACTATACCTAAAAATGCAAAAAAAGCAATTTGAAAATATTTTTTATGTTTCATTATCATTTTAAGTATTTTCCCGTCATGATAAGTATTATATATAAAAAATGCTGTAATTCCAAATATAAGTAACTCAAGTTTCATTTATATAATAAATAGATTAAAAGATTGTATATTAAATAGTTTGGTGAGTTAAAGTTTTATTTGAAATTTTTGAAGATTTTTTTAATGATTTTTTAGTTACAGATTTAAAATTAGAATTTTTACTAGTTTTTCTTGTAGTTTTTGAACTTTTCTCTCTATATCCAATTTGAAGAGAAGAAATTCCATTCGCTTTTGAAAATAATTCATTCAACGATGTTAGTTTCTCTATAAGAACATCTGTATTTATTGGTGTAGTAACGTTGTCTATTACAAACAATATAATGTTTTTAATATTTTTTACAATATCAATTTCAATATCTTGTAAATCATCTATACTATCATATAAATATTCTACAATAGGTAAATATGTTACAGTAAATCCCCAAATATCTAAATTTTTTAAAAAAACTTCTGAAAAATATGTAGTTTCATCAAATTTATTATCAACTGTAAATTTAAATAAAATCTTTGAAATATATTCAAAAATAATATAGAATGTATATTCAAATTCAATCAGTTCTTTTTTGAAGTTTTCATCTACAACAATTAAATTCTTTTCAAAAAACATTTCAAAAATGTTATTAAATGTTTTTAAATGACCTGGACCTCTCTCATTTATCCAATAAATTACAAAATTAATAACAAAAGAACGAATTGAAAAAAAATTGGGATTTGGATTATTTTCAAGAAATTCTGCATACATTTTTCTGAAATCATCATTGAATATTATAATAGAAAAAGGAACATTAAACTGAAAAGGTCTGTCTGACAAAACATCTGGTATTTTTTCTCCATTATTATATCTTGTAGATAGCCCCCAGTCGATTAGTCTAGATTTCAAAGTGTCGTTGTTTTCTCTTACCAATATATTTGAATCTTTTATATCACAATGATATATATTCTTATTGTTCATTGGAATGATTCCATTTTTTAATAATTGAATTAATGAGTTATTTAATTTAATAAGTTTATTATAATTTATTTTACCATAATCAATATAATATCCAACGTCTACACCACCATAAGGCATATTTAATGCAAGTATATTTCCTAATGAAGAGTTAATATTTGAAGAATTGATTTCCATTTTTTTTAATGCACTACATTTTTTATCAAAATTCTCAAGATCTGTAGCAGTCAACTCTTCAGGATTACAAACACTAAAACCGTCAATCAAAAAATAGTCACTATAATTGGGAATACTTTCAAGCATTTTTTTGTAATTTTCGATATCACCATATTCCTCTATAGCATATTTTTTTTTCATTAGTTTAGTAACAGTTCCTTCACTTCTTGGTTTCCCTTTACACTTTAATGATGGTTTAAAAATACAACCAAATCCTCCAGATTCAATTACTTTACCACCTTTACTAGATTTATTTGTATATGCTTTTGATTTATTTTTCATTATTTAAAATATAAATAGATAATAATTATTTATTATAAAAATAAACAATAGTACTTATAAAAAGAATTAAAATAATAATGTAAATAATTTTACTCCTTATTTTATAATATTCTCTCAATTTCAAATCACGAGGTTTGTATTCCTCGTAATAGTTTTCATAAAAATTACTTAATGAAATACTAGGTTTTTCTAATTTTTGATTTATTTTATTGTGAATAAAATGCATCCAACGTATAAATGCATCTCTAGAATCTAAATAAGGTGAAACAGGATATTCATCTAATAATGCACTAAAATACGAAGACATACTTTCTATAGGAATAAACAAAGGTATATTATGAATAAACTCATAATATTTTTTTTTTGTAATTGTATTTGGACGATCTGGATAACACATTGCGACTGTATGCAAAAAAAACCAGTAATGCGGTCCCCATACTTTTGGATCTAATCCCATTTGAATAAAATAATATAAAAAGATAAATGTTTAAACATATTTATGTAATAATTGTATATAAATAATTTAATATGAATATGAATAAAACTAGTATGTGTAACAACTGCGGTAAACATGGACATTTATTTCATCAATGTAAACTACCTATTACTAGTTATGGAGTAATACTATTTCGTTCTAGTGAAAAAGGAGCTCAATTTTTAATGATAAGAAGAAAAGATAGTTTTGGTTATATTGATATTATAAGAGGAAAATATTCATGTTACAATATAGAACAAATACAAAAAAGTGTAGACGAAATGTCTGTTGCAGAAAAAGAAATACTTATGAAAGAATCATTCGAAAATTTATGGAAGTTATTATGGGGTGAAAATAATAAAATACAATATAAAGGTGAAGAAGTGACATCTTATAAAAAATTTGAAACGATTAAAAATGGAATTTTAGTAAATAATGAAAAAATAACCTTATATGATATAATAAAAAATAGCAAAACATCTTGGAATGAAACAGAATGGGAATTCCCAAAAGGAAGAAGAAATTTTCAAGAAAAAGACCTTGAATGTGCTTTAAGAGAGTTTGAAGAAGAAACAGGTTACTCAAGTAAAAATATTATAGTTATAGATAATTTGATGCCGTTTGAAGAAATATTTATAGGATCAAATCATAAGTCTTATAAACATAAATACTACTTGGCTTATATGAAAGAGACAGACGATAATTTACAAAATTATCAAAAAACAGAAGTTAGTAAACTAGAATGGAAAACAATAGATGAGTGTTTAGAATGTATAAGACCTTACAATTTAGAAAAAAAAAATTTAATAAAAAATATTAATAAAGTAATACAAGAATATAGATTATATTCGTAATATATAATATGCAACAGTCTCTTGATAAAAATATTAAAAAGAAAATGAAATTTAAAATAGTAAATGATGATGTTGAAGAACCAAAAATAATAGTCAAACCTTTATCTGATGAATTGAATAAACCTACTGAAACATTAGAAGATTTGAAAAAAGAGTATGAAATGAATGATTGTGGATCATCTGAAAACAAATATGATAAAAGTTGTAATACTTTTTTATTAAAAAAAGAATTTTTAGAAAGGAAAGAGCTAAGTGAAAATCCAGAAGAAGATATGTATTTGTATCCAAATTTGAATGATCCTAATTTTATTGTTAAAATTGCAGAAAAAAAAGAATTTAATGATACAAAATATGATGGGAAAATTTACAACATAAAAGAACAAGCTGATATTTTAGCAAATGCAGAGTTTGAATTAGCTCCACAACAAGCATTTGTCCGAAATTTTCTCTCTTTTCAAACTCCTTATAATAGTCTTTTATTGTATCACGGATTAGGAAGCGGTAAAACGTGCACAGCAATTGGAGTATGTGAAGAACAAAGAGATTATTTGAAACAAATGGGAATATCAAAACGTATAATAGTTGTAGCTTCCCCAAATGTTCAAGATAATTTTCGTCTTCAATTATTTGATGAGAGAAAATTAAAATTAGTAGATGGTCTGTGGAATATTAAAGGGTGTGTAGGAAATAAGTTATTAAAAGAAATTAATCCAATGAATATGAAAGGTATACCAAAAGAAAAGGTAATTAGTCAAATAAAAACAATTATTAATACGTATTATTTATTTGTAGGATATATTGAATTTTCAAATTATATTGAAAAAATTCAAGAAGTAAAAGGTAACTATAAAAATGAAAAAGATAAAAATGTTAAAATGTTACGTAACTTGAAATACGAATTTGATAATCGACTTATTGTTATTGATGAAATACATAATATTCGTATCGCAGAAGATAATAAAAACAAAAAAGTTGCTATGAGTTTATTGAATCTTGTTAAATCTTCATCAAATTTAAGGTTATTACTATTGTCTGCGACACCAATGTATAATAGTTATAAAGAAGTTATTTGGCTATTAAATTTAATGAACTTAAATGATAAAAGAGCGACTATTGAAATAAAAGATGTATTTGATAGTAATGGTGAATTTAAAAAAGGAAAAAACGGAGAAGAAATTGGAAAAGAATTATTAATTCGAAAAGCAACAGGATATGTTTCTTTCGTAAGAGGAGAGAACCCGTATACTTTTCCATTTAGAGTTTTCCCATTTTTGTTTTCACCTACAAATACTTTTAATGATATACCATACCCAACATATCAAATGAATGGAAAAAAAATAACTGAGAAAGATAAAATTGATATACTTAAATCAAATATTTATTTAACAAACATAGGTAGTTATCAATCTATTGGTTATCAGTTTATAATAGATAGTTTAAAGAATAAAAAATTTGCGATTACAACTAAAAAGGGAATTGTTAGAGATATGCCAAGTTTTGAAAACATGGAGTCGTTTGGTTATACACTATTGACAATACCATTAGAATCTTTGAATATTGTTTATCCTATGGAAGGTCTTGAAGATATGGTTAATAACAAAACGCCTATAGAAAGTTTATCGCCTATAAGTAGTATTTCTCCTGCAAAAAGTAATTCTAGTTTAGAAAATTCATCTATTTCTCCTGTTTTAGAAAAAGTAAATAATATTCCATCTTTAGAACAAAGAATAGAATTAACGGAAAAACCTTCTAGTGAAAGATCAATAACGTCTTATAACTCAAATAACATTCGTGGTGGTCAGGTTTCAAGTGATGAATCTGTAGAAAGTGTATTAACAAATAGCAGATATATAAATCCGAATGATTTAACAGGAAAAAATGGATTAGAACGTGTAATGACTTTTATTGATAGTAAAAATCCTCCTGAAAAAGGGTCGTTTGAATATAAAAAATGGATATTAGATAAAGACGAAAGAATTTTTTCAAAAGGAAAAATTGGCAAATATAGTTCAAAAATTAAATCTATTTGTAACAGTATTGTAAATGAAAATGGTGTTGTTTCTGAAGGGGTTATATTGATATATAGTCAATATATTGATGCAGGAATTATACCAATAGCACTTGCATTAGAAGAAATGGGATTTTCAAGGTATGCGGAAAATGCAAAATCTATGTTCAAAACACCTCCAACAGAGTTAGTAGATTCTAGAACAATGAAGCCGAGACAATCCAAAACTGAAACATTTATGCCTGCAAAATATGTTATGATAACTGGAGATCATCGTATTTCTCCAAATAATGATTTTGAAGTGAAATCTGTAACAAACGACTCAAATAAATATGGAGATAAAATAAAAGTTATTTTAATTTCACAGGCGGGTTCAGAAGGTATTGACTTTAAATTTATTAGACAGATTCACATATTAGAACCTTGGTATAATATGAATTTGATAGAACAAATTATAGGTCGTGGTGTTCGTAATTTTAGTCACAAGGATTTGGATTTTGAAAAACGTAATGTTCAAATATTCATGTATGGAACCATTTTAGAAAATAATACTGAAGAAGCTGCAGATGTATATGTGTATAGAGTGGCAGAGTATAAAGCATTACAAATTGGCAAAGTTAGTAGAGTATTAAAGGAAACATCTGTAGACTGTATTATAAATCATGATCAAACAAATTTTACACAAGAAAATATTGAAAAAAACACTACAGAAAATATTAAACAAATATTATCAACTGGACAACAAATAGATGATTTTAAAGTGGGAGATGCTCCATATTCAGCTGCATGTGATTATATGGAAACATGTGTATACAAATGTTATCCAGATAAAAATATAGTAGAAAGTATAAATGAAGAATCCTATACAGAACCATTTATAGTTATGAACTCTGATAAAATAATTCAAAAAATTGGTAAATTATTTAGTGACAAAATAGACGGTAAATTTTTTTATAAAAAGGATAATCTTATTAAAAAAATAAATTATCCAAAACCATATCCAGTTGTTCAAATTTATGCAGCTTTAACACAGTTAATAGAAGATGCAAACGAGTTTATTTTTGATAAGTATGGGAGAACTGGACACTTAATAAATATAGGTGAATATTATTTGTTTCAACCAAGCGAATTGAATAATCCACATATTGGCATTTTTGAAAGATCAACACCTTTAGATTTTAAAAATAGTATGGCAAAATTCGAGTTAAAACAAGGAATAGTAAACCAATCTTATGAAAATGTGCATAACACTATAGAAGAAAGAAAGATACAACCAACTATAGTAAAACAAGGTAAAGAAGTAGTAACACAAATAGAAGAAGAACAAAGCCAAGAAAGAGAAATAGATAGACAATCAAAATTACAACAAGAAATAGAGGTTATACGAAGTATGAAAGAAAATTTTGAATTTGCAATGTCTACTGCACGAACACATAAAACAGTTCCAAGAGGGGACGATAATTGGTATAAACATTGTGGTGTAACTATGAAAAAATTAATAAATATTGGAATAATGAAAACAGAAGATGCTTTACAATTTTTAGTAGAACATTTAGTAGATATGTTATCATATGAAGAAAAGTTAGAACTAATTTCTTTTATATATTCTAACAATGTATTTAAAGAAAATACATTTGAGTACTATGTAAAAAAATATTTAGATACAAAAATAATTAGAACAAAACGTCTTACGAGTATTATTTTATTTTCAGGTGAAAAAATACAGATAATGATAATGAAAAATAATAGATGGGTCCATGCTGAACCGGAGGATGAGAGAGAAGTTGCAATTGAAGCTGTCAAACATCTTGATTTTTCAAAGTATAGTACAGGCAAAATAATCGGTTTTATTGGTCAAGATCAAAAAAATAAATATTTAGTATTTAAAGTCAAAGATATGGAAGCAAAAAGAAATACAGGAGCAAGATGCGACGAAGCTAGTAAAATAAAAAAAATACAAATACTTAATGAATTATTGGGGGATGAAATGTTTGAAAAGTATACGGATGGAACAACAAAAGGACTGGTTCAACCTGAGTTATGTTCATTGCAAGAATTTTTATTTAGATTTTATAACAAGGAAAAGAAAGATAATAAAATTTGGTTTTTTGATTTTGAAAATGCGATGTTGTCTAAAAAAGAATTAAAAATTTAAAATAAAATTGATAAATAATTATTAAAAGATAAATATTATATATAATAATGGAAGTTATTGGTAGTGCAAAACCAAAATATAGAAAAAAACAAGTTATTGATAATGTCATATATACAAGATCATTAGTTACACGTAATATATCTGTACCTATAGTCAATATAGGTAGAAATATTCAAGAAACAATTGAAAAAAATATTGCGGATAGTTTTGAGGGAAAATGTGTCACAGAGGGATTTATCAAAAAAGATTCTTGTAAAGTACTAACACACTCAAGTGGTATTATAAAAGGCGTTGCTGTTAATTTTGAAGTTGTATTTGAATGTAAAATATGTTCTCCTGTAGAAGGTATGTTAATACAATGCATTGCAAAAAATATTACAAAAGCAGGAATTCGTGCTGAAAGTGCAGATGAAACACCTTCGCCTGTTGTTGTTTTTATTACTAGAGACCATCATTATATGATTCCATATTTCTCAACCATTCAAGAAGGTGATAAGTTTACTGCACGTGTATTAGGTCAAAGATTTGAGTTAAATGATAAATATGTCTCTATCATTGCAGAACTAGTTGAACCAAAGAAAGACTTTTCTAAACCAAAACTTGTATTTGAAGATTAATCTATTTATTATGAATAACATTTAAAAATATTGTAACGATAAATATATAATGCAAGCAGATAGCGAAATAGAAACAGAGATTAATGAATTGAATATAATACGTGAAAAGATAGAAACTATGCCTAAGTTTAACCAAGTAGAAATTTTGCGTATTTTAAGTAAAAATAATAATGTTACTTTGAATGAAAACAAATACGGGGTTCATATTAACTTGTCAGAGTTACCAGATGAAATGATTGAAAATTTAAAAGTATATATCAACTATGTAAACACACAAGAGTTAAATTTGAATAAATTAGAAAAACAAAAAGAAGAATTTAAAAATATATACTTTACAAAAGATAATAAAGATAATCTGGTAAAAAATAAATATGCATAGTCATTTCAATAAAAATATGAGTAACTATCATTATCATAATAATAATAATACAAAAAAAGATTATAATCATGTAATTATTAAACTACAAGATTATATGTTAACAGGTAAATTATTAGCAAGTTCTATAAAATACAAAACAATAAATAATGAAAAAAATAATAAAAAAAATAAAGAAAATGTTGTTAATTTCAATAGTTTACAAAAAGAAAAAGAAAATCCTTTTTTTTATCCAAAAGAAAAGGATACACTATTTTGGTGTTTTTTCATTATTCAAAATGGGTTTTCAAAATACGAATATCCTGGAACAACAACATTTGTAAATGAAAAAGCAGAAAAATTCAAGTGTATTGATTTACTAAGAAAAAATAAACAACAGTTAAAAACCAATAAAATCAAAAATATAAAAGAAGATGTAGAAGATGAACTCGCAAACAAACAAACCATAAATATGAAAACATTTATAGCATTATGCGTTGCAAGTAATATAAATATAATGTACATACACAAAAGAAAATGTTTTGAATATATTTTTGATGAAGAAATGCCTATTCATGTAGTTCACTGTATTGATAATACAGGTTTATCTTCAAAGTACTGCTATGAAATAAATATTACAAAAGAAAAAATAGAAAATTATCGAAACACGTTATTTAAATGGGATAATATTGATAAACCATTAAAGGCAGTATCATCTTACAAATTAGAAGAGTTAATAGAATTATCTAAAAAATTTGGTTTAGGAGATGACGATAAAGAATTTCATAAAAAAACCAAAAAAGAACTGTATGAAAAATTAGTTATACAGTTATAAAACTAACTATTTAATTTAAAAATTGATTACGATATAAAAATGTAATTATATATATATAATAATGTCAAATAACCTTAAAGAAAATTTAGAATCTATGCATAAAAAAGATAATAAAAAATATAAAGCTATCACAAAAGAAGAACTTCAAAATCAATTTGAAAATATTGTGAAAATATTTTGGGGAAACAACCCTTATATTAAAGATGTAAATAAAAACAATGAGTTAGAGGTTAGATTTGGAACAAGAGGAATTAAACCTTTAACAAAAATAGATTATGATAATGTTATTAAAAAACTAAAGTCACTTGGGTTTTCATGTAATAATAATGAAGAAGGAGTTTATATGTTGCGTATTCAAAATGAATTTTTAGATTCTCATACAGGTAAGTTCAAATTATCTAACACAAGAGCAGAAATAACAGGGTTTCATGCAATACAAGATTACTGTAAACATAATGATATTAAAAAAGTAATACAACAACATAATGTGGAGTTTACAAATAAGGGAGTATATTTTAAAGGGGAAAATGATATACTAAGACCTGTTAATTTTGACGATTTCAATTTTAGAGTGTCTTATAATGTAGAAAAAAAAATGTATATAAATTCTGCACTTGTAAATAATATGATTGATAATTGGGAAAAATCAAAAAAATATTTTAGATACATAAATCGTGTTACATTAACGCATCCGTTATTTCCGATTAATGTAGATATTAGTATTGTCAAAACATCTAACTATGATAAAGGTACTCCAATATTAGAGTATACTACAAAAGAAGCACATGTTTTTGAGAATAACGAAAATTATGAAATAGAATTAGAAATAGATAACTCATCTATAGGACCAGGAACAGAAACAGACAACCCTATGGTTTTACTAGAAAGTATTCGTAAAGTAATTAAATTTATACTTATGGGTCTACAAGGGTCAAACTATCCTATTTCATATCCAGAACAAAATAACGTTTTACAAGAATATATGATGTTAATTCACAAAGATAACTATCAACCAGGAAAAAGAATATTTCCAACTAATTTTATAGGACCTTCTTCTACTACATTGCAAATTGTAAATATTGCACCTATCAATGAAAATACAAATATACCAAATATTAGAAAAGATTATACAGTAACAGATAAAGCAGATGGAGAGAGAAATATGTTATTTGTTTCTTCAAATGGGAAAATCTATTTAATTAATTCGAATATGAACATTAGTTTCACAGGAGCTAAAACAGAAACAAAAGAACTATTCAACTCTTTAATTGACGGAGAAATTATTATTCATGATAAAAACGGGAGATATATAAATTTATACGCTGCTTTTGATATATATTTTATAGATAAAAATGATGTAAGAACATATGGTTTTATGCCAAGAGCAAAGGAAGATTTAAAGTCTAAATTTAGAGTTCCATTGTTAAAAAATTTCATGAAAATGTTAAATATAAAGTCTATTGTTAAAGATAATATTTCACCTATTAGAGTAGAATCTAAAAATTTCTACCCATTGAATCCAACTGAAAATATATTTGATGCTTGTAATTTTATACAAGAAAGAGTAAGTCAGGGATTATTTGAATATAATACAGATGGATTAATATTTACCCCTGCTAGTATGGGAGTTGGTGCAGATGAAATTGGGAAAGCTGGCCCATTGAAAAAAGACACATGGATTTATTCTTTTAAATGGAAACCAACCTATTATAATACAGTCGATTTCTTAGTAACAACAAAAAAAACGGATAAAGGGTTAGATATGGTAACACCATTATTTCAATCTGGTTTACAAACATCCTCAGTCGCACAAATAAATGAATATAAAACAATTATTTTAAGATGTGGATTCAATGAAAATAAACATGGATATATAAATCCCTGTCAAGATGTAATTAACGACAACTTGCCAGACTATAATGCATCAGAAAAAAAAGACTATAAATATTATCCAGTTCAATTTTATCCAACAAATCCATATGATCCATCTGCGGGTGTTTGTAATATTATGTTGAAAAAGGATGCAACCGGAGTAAGTCAAATGTTTTCAGAGGAAAATGAAGTTTTTGAAGATAATACAATTGTAGAATTTCGTTATGAAATAAATAATGAGAAAGGATGGAGATGGATACCATTAAGAGTTCGTTATGATAAAACTGCAGAACTCAGAAACAATGGAAGTAATTTTGGTAATGCGTATCATGTTGCGAATAGTAACTGGCATTCCATTCATAACCCAATTACAGAAGAAATGATATGTACAGGAAATAATATACCAGATGAGATTGCTGATGATGATATATATTACAATAGATTAACTACAAGTAGTTCGACTCAAGGATTAAGAAATTTTCATAACTTATATGTCAAAAATTTATTAATTACTAGTGTATCAAAAAGGGATGATACATTAATAGATTATGCATGTGGAAAAGGTGGAGATTTTCCAAAATGGATAAATGCAAAATTATCATTTGTTTTTGGCATAGATGTTTCGAAAGATAATATTGAAAATAGACTGGATGGTGCATGTGCAAGATTTTTGAGTTTCAGAAAAACTTTTAAGAAAATGCCATATGCTTTATTTGTAAATGGAAATAGTAATTTGAATATTCGTTCTGGACTAGCAATGATGAATGATAAAGCACTTCAAATAACAAAAGCGGTTTTTGGGCAAGGTCCTAAAGATGAAGAAAAATTAGGTAAAGGTGTTGCAAAACAATACGGGAAAGGTGAAGATGGTTTCAATATTTCATCATGTCAATTTGCATTACATTATTTCTTTGAAAATCAATCAACTTTTCAAAACTATATTAGAAACGTTGCTGAATGCACTAAACTAGGAGGTTACTTTATTGGAACTTGTTATGATGGGAAATTAATATTTAATCTATTAAATAAGAAAAGTATAGGTGAGAGTATTGAAATGTATGAGAATGATAAAAAAATATGGGAAATTAGAAAAGAATATGATGATGATAAATTTGAAGACGATGTAACTAGCTTAGGATATAAAATTAATGTTTTTCAGGAAACAATTAATAAAATGTTTGCAGAATATTTAGTCAACTTTGACTATTTAGACAGAATTATGGAGAATTATGGGTTTAAGTTGCTCATGAGGGATGAAGCAAAGTCATTAGGATTACCTGAAGGATCTGGATTATTTAGTGAACTATATACATTAATGCAAAAAGAAGTTGAAAAAAATCCTTTCAAAAAAAATGATTATGGCTCTGCTTTAGAAATGAATTCAAATGAAAAAAGAATTTCCTTTTTAAATAGATACTTTGTATTCAAGAAAATAAGTAACGTGAATGCTGAAAAAATAGCATTAGAAATGATAGATGAAAATGGTGTTTATGAGAAACCAAGAAAAAAAATAAGTGAACAAAAAATAAATGACATTGTTTCTAAGAAAACTGTTGAAAAAATAGAAGGGAAAAAGGCTCGTCGCTTAAATAGAAAAATATTGTTAGTTGCTGCGACAGAATCAATTAACTCATCTCCAAACACTCATCCTCCTGTCGAACCAATAAGTCCGGTTGTAACCGAAGAACCAAAAACAGAAGAACCAATAACAATTCAAACAGAAGTTACTTCAGTAAAAAAACCTTTAAAAAGAGTTAAAAAACTTAAATTAGCTGAAGATGATAATTAATAATCATTCTTAGAACTTAAATAAAAAATATTATATATTATTAATCTTAAATTTTATGAGTTACCATATATTACCAAAAAAACAAATAATTAATAAAATAGATCCTACATTTAATACAATAGAACCGGTTATATCATTTAGTTTGATACATTATCTTAATAGTTACCAAGAACAAATAAAAAAAATAAAATTACAAATGGAAGAAAATAAAAATAACGATTATAATATTGAATTATTATACAAAATTATTAATCCATATGAATTTTTACATAGTAAAGTAACTGGGTCTAAGTTTTCAGTAAGTAAAATTAATAGTAACTCTATGATTTTTTATACATTTATGGAAATTTGTATTATTTTCAACATTTTTGAATCATTTCATGGTAGAAATATCAAAACTTTACACTGTGGTCATAATAATATGTCTACAATTGAATGTATGAATATTTTTAGAGAAAATAATAATGATATTAACTATGACTATTTTTTTGACAATGATGAAATAAAAACAAATAGTTATATAGAGTTATTTCCCGAAGAAAAAACGATTGACTTATTATATTTTGAAGTAACAAATATCGATGATAGTCAAAATAATGAAATAAATAGTAAATACATACTGTCATTAATTATTATACTATGTAACATTTACAGATATCAGAATATGAATGGAACATGTATTATAAAAATTGATAGTTTATTTTACAAACCAATAATAGATATTATCTATATTTTGACAAGTATTTATGACAAAGTTTATATTATTAAACCAAATACTTCTAATATTTTTAATAATGAGCGTTTTTTAATATGTAAAAATTTTATAACAGATTTTTCAAAAACATTAGAAAATAATAATTCTTTAAAAATTTTAAAAGTTGTATTAGATGAATGTATAAATAAAAAAAAAATGTTAAGTTCATTAATAAAAAATGATTTACCTTATTATTTTATGAATAAAATAGAAGAATCAAATGTAATTATTGGAAATCAACAGTTAGAACATTATGATCTGTTAATAAATATAATAAAAAATCGAAATAGAGATGATAAATTAGAGACAATAAAAAAAAATAATATACAAAAATGTATTCAATGGTGTGATAAATACAAAATACCTTATAATAAATTTGTAGAAAAGTTAAATATATTTTTACCTGTTTTGATATATGATGATATTGAGATAGAATAGATTTATGGTTATAATTTTTGATTTTAATTAATAATTAGATATATAATTAAAACTTAAATGTTTATATCTAATAAATAAAATGAAGTATATTTTGATTATCTACTCTATTATTTTATCATCATTTTCGGCTAGCCAAATGAAACCCAAATTGTGTATTAATTGTAAGTTTTATAAAAAAGACTTTTTTACTAGTAGTGAATTTGGAAAATGCTCATTGTTTCCCAGAGAGAAAGAAAATGACTACTTTTTGGTGAATGGAAATAATAATAATAATATAGAATCCTATTATTGTTCTACATCAAGAAAATATGATCATCTCTGTGGAAAGGAAGCAAAGTTTTTTGAAAAAAAATGATTTTGATTGTTTGAAATGAGAAAAAAGTATAGTTTTTATTTTGTTTTTTATTTTGTCTTTTAATTTTTAATTTTGTTTTTTAATCTAAAAGAAACAACGCATTTTCAATATCTTTTTCAACATTTTGAATATGTATAGTTTCATCACTCCAACAATATGAGCATGATACCTCACCTAAGTTCCATAATGGTGAAATACTTTTAAAAATCCCATTGAATATTTTTTCTGCTCGATTTTTATGAAACTTTGATGTAGTTATTATTATATTTGGAATATCTTCAAATGTGTTATTTTTTAACCATTTTTTTAAATAAACAAAATTTTCTGCAGTATTTTTTGATTTTTCGTCTAATATGATTTTTTCATTTTTTTTTAAATTATTTGCCATATTTTTTGCTTCTGTCATTCCATTTTGTAATGCATTTTTCACCCCTCCTGTTAAAAACCAAATAACATTGTTAGAATTTGCAATGTTATTTGCATATTGAATTGCTGTATTTACACGGTCATCTTGTATTTCATTCATATGACACCCCAATATAACCATAATAGTCAACTTTGGAGAACAGTAAACACGAATGAAAATAGAGACAAGTATAATTATATTGATTCTGCTCATTTTGAAATTTTTAGACTATTAAAAATTTATATTTCATTTTTGAGAGAAAAAAAATTCAATTTTTTATTTAATAGGTTGACCACCTGGTATTGAAGCACTTATACCATTATTTGCCACAGTAGGTCCTGCTTTTAAGTTTCCCATATTTTGAAGTTCTTTTGATAAAAAGTCATTTGAACCTGGAAAACAGGTTTTTGGATTATAACTTACTTGTCTAAAGATAATAGGTAATGCCGGATTACATTTCTCAACTTTAGATTTATATATAAATGGAACAAATGGTTGTTCTCCAGGATAGTCATGTGTGCTTGGGGATCCTCTTAATGCATTACTATTATTCACGTTTATTTCAATTGTTGTCAAACCTAATTTATAAGTTCTTGCGCTACTTGAAACTGAACCTTGAACAGCAAATTGAGGATTACTTGGTTTATACACAACTAACTTACAACCATTTGGATTACTTGGACCAGTCAAAGCCATACCATAATAAGGGTTTGTAATGAAATTTCTAAAAATAATAGCTGCTTGTGCAGATTTACCAGAATTTAAATTTGAAATAAATGAAACAAATTGCTGGATAGTTGTTATTTGTAAATTATAAAAATTTGTAATATCACTATTAGAAAAAAGGCCATCATTATTTAAAAGTTGAAATGCTAATGCAACTAATTCAACTTGAGAATAAGTACCTAATCCTGTATTTGGATAACAATTACCTACATAAGTATTCAAAACTGTTAGAGGATCGCCTGGTTTTGCAGCTGCGATCATGGAATTAGTAATATTATGATTGTTTTTAAGTAATGCTGCATTTGTAATATCATCGTTAAACGTTTTAAAATTAAATGCACGTTGTTCATACGTTTTACATCTGTTCTCTCTGTATTGTTGTAAAGTAGTAAAATAATTTTTTTTTAAATTTGTGCTTGCTGGTCTTACTCTGAGTAGTGCTTTTCTAGGTTCATTGCAACAATTTTGCGGATTTGTACAAATAGGTTCAGGATTATTTGTTAAAAAAGGCTCTGGATAATAATTTGTTACTACACTTATTCCATTGCATTTTTTACATTCTTTATTAGAATGTCTTGCTTCATTCAACTCATATATATTATTTTCTTTTACTGAATATTGGCCCGGCCTATCCATTAATTGACCAATGAGTCCCCCCGATTTATTCTCTAACCCTACTGCAGATTTACTCATTCTACTTGTATTTACCTGAATGTATTGTGATGGATTGTTTGGATTTACTATAATAGTTGGTACTGGAGTAACATTACCTTTTCTAAATTGCCATTTTAAAGGTCTAGACGAACCTTGTTTATAAGCTTCTACATTTGTATAATCTTTATTTGTTAGTGGACGTATATTTCCAGCGGTTATACCAACAGGATTACTATAAAGTCCGTCTCCTTTCCAAGTTTTATAATTTGCTGTAAAAGGTGCATTTAAAGAATTATTATAAGATTCAGTGCCTTGTGGATAAAATGCAGTTGCCATTATATTATTAATAAAGAAGAAAATAAAAGTATATATATATAATAATATTATGTTAGTAATATTTTTTATAATATTTTTTAGTATTTTGATACTTTATCAGTTATTTTTAGCTATATCAGGAAAAAAATTGATTGAAGGGTTACAAACAAATAATAGTACTACTAGTACTATTAATAATGGAATTAATCAAAATACACCAACTACAACAACACCATTGTCATCTGCAACACCAACAACACCAACTACAACAACACCATCTACAACAACACCATCTACAACAACACCATCTACAACAACACCATCTACAACAACACCATCTACAACAACACCATCTACAATAACACCAACTACAACAACACCAACATCACAAACTATAGTAAAACCTCAATCAAATCTAACTTATCAAGAGTATGGGAATGATACAATGATTTTATCTGAAAAAAATGCAGGTAATATTGAATTTTTAAAAAGTCAAGTTAATGATTTATCTAATCAAGTTTCTGCTATAGCTAGTCAACAAGCGGTATTTGCAAATAAAATAGCATCTACCCAACCTTTAAATATAACAGGTACATAAATACTTTTATATTATATTATATTATATAAAATGACAAATATATTTCAAGATGTTCTAACAGATTCTAAAAATGTAAAAGACAGCTTAATTGGTCCTGATTATCCTTATTGGAAAAATATAAAAGACCCAAGTTCTATTGGTATGACTGATGAAGGTAATTTACCCGCATTAGCTAGAGATATAGATGGATTAATACAATATGTAGAAGTATTAGTTACTGGTGGTGGAGCATCTACAACAGGAGGACCTTTAGGGAACAAATTTTTTTTACAAACAGGCGCAAAGTGTAAAGATATAAAATCTGGAAATGAAGTTGATAGATATATTTATATTAATAATGTTCCTATGGGAAATGTTCCTTTTATATCGTCAGGATTAGGGACAAATTTTTCTACTTTCAAAGGATTAATTCCTGGAACAATGGAAAATTTAAATGCTTTAAATCCATACACTATATTAAGTTCTTTTATGTCTGGTTCTGTTCCAGATTGCCAAGAAATAACAATGCAAACAGTTGATACGAATAATGTTTCAGGACAACAAACACATTTTGTAACAACTACAGATATTAGTAACATGGATCCTTGTAACTGGAGTGATGGGAAAAATCCTGTAAATAAAAAGAATTGCAAACAAGCTTTTACAGGAATGCAAACAAAAAATACTTCTTTACCACCTGATCCTGTAATACAGTTCTATTTTGCCTCACTTGGAGTATTAGGAATTTATATTTTATACTGTATCATGATGAAAAAAAATAAATAAAATAATATAAATTACTATTTAAATTTTTATATTATTTAATGTTTTCTTCTTCTGCGACGACCACCTGTAGCAGAAGCATAATGTAGATCCATTGGATCATAACCGGTAGGACCATTTGAATCATTCATTATTTCCATATTTACTTGCCCACCTCTTCTACGTCTTTTTCCCCCTTTTACTCCTGCAATATGACCAATTTCACTTCCTACATTTTGAACACCTTGTCCAATACTAGATGCTGCGTCTTTTGCAGTTGAACCTATAGTAGAAATAGCTCCTTCTGCAGTTGATCCTATACTAGACGCTGTAGTTGATACTGTTTTACCAAGATCACTCGCAACTTCTCCTACTTTATTTTTTGTTCCATTTAAAAAATTTCCTACTCTTTCCATAAATGTTGGTTCGTGATATAAAATATCCATTCCTCCAATACGTCTTCTTGATCTTCTGCTTCCTCCTCTTTTCATTGTTTTCTTCTTTGATCCGCCTCTCTTTGATGTTTTTTTAGAGTATGACCCTTTTTTTTTATGACTAACCATTTATATTATAATTAAAGAAATTATAAAAATAATATAAAGAAAAATTAAAAAGTTATTAGTAAAATAAAATACTACTAAATAACTATCATTTTTTCTTGAATTTTCTAAAAAATAAAAAATTTTGCTATGAATATTAATATGTTTGACTTACTAAAGAACCCCACGCACAAGTTTTCCCATTACAAAGACTTGTATTATATATTGATCCTTTTTTGGCTGGAGCAGTGCATCCTCCAGATCTGACAAAACGCAACGCAGTTTTCACATCATTTTTATTATAACTTTTATATGTTAATGGTGCATCTGCAGGCAATCCATATTTCAAAGAACTTTTCCCTACAGCAGCACTTTTTTTTGCTGATAAATACAAAGAAGAAGATGCTGGTGCTACATATTTAGTTGACTGTGAAACTAAATACGATTTTTGCATATCTGCAGAATACTGTGAAGTAGGCGGAATTGAAGAATACATCTGTGTTCCTCTACTAAAATTATGCTGTGTTGTATTTGTTCTTCTATACTGGTTTCTTGCTTGTGAAAATGTGCTTGCTCCATCAGAAGGATAATACTGTGGTGGGTTTGGATGAATTCCACTTAAAACACCAAGTTGATTTTGAATTGTTGTTCCGGGTGTTCTATTTGTGCTTAATGGCCCAATTACAGGAGCACTTGCATATCCCCCGCTCATATAAGGAATATTTGTATATTGATGATAAGCTGTAGTTGTCATTTACTTAATATATATGATGAAAAAAATAATATCATATTTCTAAACCAAACTAAAACTATTAACTCACTCTATAAATCTAAAATATCAAGTATATCAAGAGTATCAATTAAACAGTAGTTATCTCCTATATTTTTATCTATATTTTTATCTATATTTATTAACTGATTCAACACTATTGTTGAAAATATAGACTTATACATTTTTTTTTCAACTTTTCTAGGATGATAAAAAGACTTCATAAAGTCTTCATTTAATTCTTTTAGTTTATAATGTTTTATATATTTTCTTTCTATTCGATTTGAATATTTTCCTCTATAATACATTTCTTTGAATCGTTTTACGAGACGAATATTTTCAGCAGTCAACTCATAGGGGGACATACTTGTAATTGGATTTTCAAATAAATGTATAAAATTTAAGGAGTCAGGAAGTATTAATCTATCTATATTATCTATTTGGTTATTTTTTAGATAAATACTTAGTATATCTTTTGGCCAAACAAAATTATTTAATGATGTAATTTGATTATTACCCAAGTATAGCCATTTTACACTTTCAGGAAAATGTATATTTTGTAAACTTGATATTTCATTTTCATCTAAAAATAAACTCGCAATATGTTTGGGCCAACCCATATTTCTAAAAGATTCTGTAGTGAATGCGTTATTTGATAAGTCCATTGTTTTCATTGAACCCTGAAAGACAACATTATACATACTTTCAATATTATTATGACTTATACCAAAACATTCTAAATTTTCTGAAAATTTTATATTTTTAAAAGTTGTAATTTCATTATGATCTAAATATAAATATTTTAGGCTTGATGGAAATTTTATACCATTTATAACTTTTATGTTGTTAGACATAAAATTCAAATATATTAACGTTTCTGGAAAAAACACATCTTGTAAACTATTAACGCAATTATTTAGAATATATAAATATTCTAGTTGTGTGAAATTATAAATATTTTCAATGTGTTCAATATTATTATCTCTAATGTCTAAACTTTTTATATCATGTGGTATATCTACATCATATAAATGGTATATGTTTCGATTTGAAAAATTTGTCATATATTTTATATTTGTTATTTACTAATATTATGTGTTTAAATATATTTTTAATATCTTCTAATTGCTCTCCAAGCTGATTGAGAGCCAGAGTATTCATTGCCTCCGTATGTTGAAGCATTATAGTTCTTATTAATTGCTTTTTGTTTGTTATATCTAATATAGTCAGAACTATCATAAACATATTTAGTATTACATGATGATGGTTCAATTCCAGATCCATCGCATTGATTTTGGATAGCTCCAAAACGTTGACTTAACCCAAACATTCCAGGACGACTTTGAAATGTTTGACATGGGCCTCCACATGAATAATACTTACGACTCAATAAATCACCTGCATTATTAACTGCACGAAAAGGTGTGCAAATTGCTTTTTGCTGATTTACTTTTTTTGCATAATTTGTATTCCACCCATTTTTAAGTAAAAAACGAGTATCTGTAAATTCTGTATTATTATTAGTTGTGTAAACTGCTTGCGGAATAAATCCTGGTATTCCTTTCCCTAATTTTCCTACTAATAACTGAATGCTATTTGATTGACCACTAGAAATTGGATTCGTATAACCGATAGATGTCATTTATATATATATATACTTTATATAAAATAGTTTTTTTTGCTAAAATAAAATATAAATATTAATATACTTTATGAGTAGTTTCAAAGTTTCACAAATATTACTAATCTTTATTTTGTTTATATTATTAGATTCTATTTATTTATTTTTAATGAAAAATAAGTTTGATAGTCAAATAAAGTTGATACAAGGTTCCGGAATAGAATTGAATATATCCGCAGCAGTTATATGTTATATTTCTCTTGTTTTTGGAGTTTATTATTTTATTATTAGAGAGAAAAAATCTTTGTATGATGCATTTTTATTAGGAATTGTTATTTACGCTGTATATGAAACAACAAATTTAGCATTAATAAAAAAATGGTCGCCTAGTATTGCGATCATTGATACACTATGGGGGGGAATACTATTCACATTAGTTACTGCGATTATTTATAATTTAAAGGTTTAACTTTTTGTATTAGTTATTTACGAATTGTATACTAGTTAACATAATTCTTTTACATACCATTCTGGTTTATTTCTACCCTTATTCCAAGTAGCGATTTTTTGTTTTTCTTTAGACATATAATATTTTCTATAAGATTCGACTGGGTCTTCTGTTTTATATTCTACTGGCATAGCTAAAGCAAATGGCGTTAATCTTTGTTCTTCAAATTTATCGTCACTAGGTATATTTTCTCTCAAAACCATAGCCATTAAATAAGATTTATGGAATTTTGTATTAGAATGGTTGTATCGAAATCTCCATTCGTTATGTAATTCTTCAACCAAGTCAAGAGTCCATAAGAAATTTGCTTTTGATTTTCTACACCATATAGTAACCGGATGATTTTTATGTGCGAGCTTATATATTCTCTCATTAACTTCATCTTCAGGATCTAAAATTCTTTTTGCAGAACAAAGCATTTGCACTGCTTCTAACAATATTTTACTTACATGTTTATCCATCATATAGTTTGCAATTTCCTTTTGAATAAGCGAAAGAATAAATAAATTCATTTTGAAATATTTGATCAAATTGTAAATTAGTTATTCAATTATTTCATGAATAAAAAAAAATCAATTTTTATTTTATAAACATAATTCTAAAATAAAATATTCTTTATCATCTTCATATACTTCATATTTCATTAATTCTTCGTGATCTTTCAAAGAACTTCTCAACCATTTGAATCCATATTTTTCATAAAAAGTGACAGCAGATTCTAGAGAACTTAAAATAATTTTAATGTTTTTGTATTTTTTTTGTGAATTCGGGTGTTTATTTTTAATATGAATTATAAAATCATCTAATAACTGTGATGCATAACCCATACTTTTAAATTTTCTTTTTGTACATATCATTAATATATAATAAATTAATTCATTTTTATCAGTATGATAATGTTTTCTATAAATAAGAATAGATGGACAGTTATTTATATTGAATTCTGTATCAATACAACGATATGCTATTTTATTTGTTCTATCATGCATTAATCCAAATGTATACATTGGCGAAATTATTCTAGAAGTATATTTACAGAATAATATAAATGTCTTTTCGTATAATGAAGATAATGATGGTATTATGTTGTCCAATTCCTCATTATCAATAATATTATTAATGATATCATCAGAATAAAAATTCATTGTATTTATATATTATTTGCTTTCAATTTTATATTTATTTTCTATATTATTTATTTATTTTACACCCTTGAAGATTTATAATGGGACATAAATAATTTAAATGTGTTTTTATAATAAATATATTAATGGAATATAGATTTGGTCCAAATAAACCGAAATTTACTGGAACTGATTATGAATGGAATAAATTAAAACAAGAAATCGCCTGGTGGAATGAAGATACATCTAATTATCCTTTTGTTAATGTAATCTGTCCTCATTGTGGAGCAAAAAATACACATAAAGAGGATGGAAAAGATAGTCATAGAGAATGTCATTTGATGAGAGATAAAAAAGGCAAAAAAATATATTATGATTGTCCGGGTTATTTTATATGTAGATATGCTAACACTCAAACATAGTCCATTTTAAATCTTCAAGGGTTTAAATGCGAAATGTATTTTTAATAATTTGTAATCACACGAGGAGCAATATTCATTGTAATTAATTCTTGGAATAATAATTTGCAAGCATATGGGATTTCAACATAAGCAAAATCCGTTCTATTATCACAAGTTCTACAATGATGAATATGCATTTGATCGTTGTATGATGCAATAAGTCCACATTTTTTACAAGTATAAACTTGATATTTGTCCGAAGCATCATACATTCGACCTTTTGTAAATTTGGAAGCTCCGTGTGATATCATACAGTCTCTTTCCATTTCTCCAAATCGTAGACCTCCATCTCTACTTCTTCCTTCTGCAGGTTGTCTTGTTAAATTTACCATTGGACCAATAGAACGACTATGTTGTTTATCTGTTACCATGTGCTTAAGACGTTGATAAAACACTGGGCCCATAAATATAGTACATTCCATTTGCTCTCCTGTAAGAGCATCATACATTATTTCATTTCCATTGGATTCATAACCAACCTCTTGTAGCTTTTTACAAATTGTTCTCACATCTAGTTCTCCAAAACTAGTTCCATCCCCAAAAAGCCCTAACTCTACTAGTGTTTTTCCTAATATTGTTTCTTTTAACTGAGCAATAGTCATGCGAGATGGTATTGCATGAGGATTCAGTATTAAATCTGGCTTCAACCCATCTTTAGTAAATGGCATATCTTGTTCTGGAATAAGATTTCCAAGCGTACCTTTTTGTCCTGCTCTAGATGAAAACTTATCACCAATAACAGGTTTTCTTACAGCACGAAGTCTTACTTTTGCAAAGTTGTAACCATCACCATTTCTATCAATATAATTTTTATCGATATATGTTTCTTCATCTGTCCTGTATATTCGACTTTGATCTTCATATTTAATAACTTTTGTGTGATCATTTCTATTTTCCTTAATAGGAGTTATTTTAGAAATAATTACATCTCGATTTTCTACTAGAACATTTTCAGGTATAACACCACGACCATTTACTTTATTATAGTTTGCAAATTTCATACCCTTTGTTTTAGATGGGTCTGGTTTACATCTGATTTCTTCATCACCATTAATTTTTTGTTTATCTTCGTCTTTTTCTGTATGATAAATAGTTGCTTGAAATAGACCACGATCAATAGAACCTTTATTAAATAATAACGAATCTTCTTGATTATAACCGGTATGTGTCATAATCGCAACAATAGCATTAAAACCAGATGGTATTTTATTAATGTGAATCATATCCATAATACGAGTATCTACTAACGGTCTTGCAGGATTACTTAAAACATATGCAGTTTTATCCATTCTAGTATCGAAATTTGTTACATAAACCCCCATCGCTTGTTTTGCTTGTGCACACTGATATGTATTTCTAGGAGACTGATTGTGTTCTGGAAATGGAATACATGATGCAAGAACCCCAAAAATCGTACTTGGATGAATTTCGCAATGTGTATATTTGTAAATTATATTTTCTTTATTCATCAAATCTGTTGGTTTTATGGCTATCATACTTAGAGCCTGTTCCTCTGGATCAATGTATTCAATAATCGATTCATCAATATTACAATTCGTCAATAAGTCGTCCCATGTAATTTTATTTTTAGTCAAGTCGTCAATTATTTTTTTTGTAATTAAAATATTATTGTTTTTAACACGTAATAAAGGTCTTGTAAGTCTTCCGCTGTCATTACACACTCTTATTTCGTTCAACTTATAGTCAAATATAATGGATGTGTATATATTTATTATACCTTTGTGTTTTTTATCTTTTAACATATTGAATAATTCAATTGGGTTTTCTGTAATTCCTATCCATGACCCGTTCACAAATACTTTTGTTTTTTCAAACATTTCAAGTGGTTGTAAATTTTGTATGTTAATAATATGAGGCATAATATATTCATAAATAGGAGCGCTATTTGAATGAATAGTAATATGTGTCATATAACTTAGATTTTTCACAACACCAACCGATTGGCCTTCTGGTGTTTCTGCTGGACATAAGTAACCCCAAGAAGTATTATGTAATTTTCTAGGAGGAATTAATTTACCGCTTTTATCCGTGGGTGTAGAAATTCTACGAGCATGACTTAAACTAGAAACATATGTTAGTCTATTTAGAACTTGTGCAACACCTACTTTGTTACTATTAATATGTTTAATTCCAAAGTCTCCGGTAGATAAAGCTCGTTTGATACCGTTTTCGATTGTGGTTGATTTTATTATTTTATAAATATTTGTTTGATTAATAATGTTTTGATAGTCATCTGTAGATTTCCAAGAACCACTATTAATTTCTTTTATGATTTGTTTTTCCATATCTTTCACTAACTTATTAAAATAGTTTCTGAAAAGATTGTTCAATAAAGATCCTGTAAGGTCGACACGTTTATTCAAATATGAGTCTCTATCATCTTGTTTTATCCAGTCATAGAAAGCTTGTAGCAACTTATTTGCCATATATCCAAGAAAATATATTTTTTGTTCTGGAGTATTACAATGCGGAAATAAATCATTCGTCAAAATATCTAATGTGAACTCATATTTCTTTTTTATTCCTGTTTCCTTATCCATATTTATTGGAGTATACATTACATATGTAGTAATATACTTGATACATTCTTGTTGAGTCATTAATGTATTTGCATCAATTACAGATGCTTTTAGTCCATCAATCATTTCCTTATGTTTTTCGCTATCAATATTTAAAATAATCTTCTCACAAATTTCTTTATCTGATATTACTCCTAGTGCCCTAAATACAATAAATAATGGAATAGGTTGTTTTACTCTTGGTAGTTGAAGATAAATTGGAAATCCAAACCCATTATTTTTTGATGATATTAACATATTTATTTGTTTTGGTGATATACACTTGTAATCAGGGACAGACTTTATTTCTGCTTGCCAAGTATACTTTGTATTATTTTTAGATATGTTATAACAGTACACTTTATTTTCAGCTGCACGTTCTTGTCCTAGAACTGTTTTTTCTGAACCATTAATAATGAAATAACCACCTGCATCATATTTACATTCTCCTGTATTTGCATTTTCTACGTGCTTATATTGAGTCAAAACACAAATGTTTGACTTCAACATAATTGGCAACTTTCCAATATGAATTTTTGGTAAGCTCTTATAAAATGTTTGAGTGTTTTCTAGTTCTTCACCATTTCGAACGATGAATTTGATATTAATATCAATAGTCATCGCTGACGCATATGTAAAATTTCGCAGTCTAGCTTCCTGTGGAAACATCAACTTAGTTGCGCCATTATTTTCTTGAATTTGGGGACGATAAATATGAAAATTTTCAAAAGTAATGAAAATCTCAAGAGAATATTTTTCGGATTTTGCATCAAAATCTTGTTCTGATGCAATATGAACTGGATTAAACATTTCGATTGTTTTATTTATTTGATATCCAACAAAGTTATTATATGATTCTAATTGATGTCTAACTAGTCTTTGTAGATGTTGACCTTTAAAATAAGATTCAATTATATCCCATGGAGTTTCAATATATTGATCATTTTGAATATCAAAGTATTCGTTGATTTTGTTTGATGCCATGTTATATTCGTTTGAACTCATTTTAAGGTTATTTAATATTTCAATTTATTTTTAAATTGTTTCATATTTGATTCATTATTTTTATATAATAAATAAAAATATTATTAAACTTTATTTTCTAAAATTTTTTATTTATTGTCAAACAATTTTTTCAAAAGAAATTCGTATTTAATTTGTGTTTCATATATAAATATAAAGATTTAACATTTTGTTATATAAATGATGAGTATAAAACCTGATTATAAAAAATTAATATTCGCACTAGATGAAATAAATAATAATAATAAACCTACTATAAAATTGAATATAGAGTGTTCAAAAGAATGTATAGATAAACGCATCAAAACAATAAACGAAGAATTTGACTTATATAATAAAAAAACAAAAAATTATATAGTTGAATCTAATATAATATATATAGATCCAAATATTTTTAATAATAAAACAACAAAAACATATGAAACTACAAAAAAAGACAGTCCAACTATCGATAAAAATAAATCAAATTCTATTGAAACTAAAAAAATAGAAAAAACAAAATACTTAAAAATAGAGAGAGAAGTTAATAACATAGATGATTTATTGAATTTAATAAATGATTATCCTTATAGTGAAGATACAGAGTATAATATTAATTTAGAAGGTTTACATAAAATTCATACATCTTTGTTAGATTTAAAAAACATGATAGGAATGACATCAATAAAAGAAAATATTATTGATCAAATTTTATACTTTATTCAAGACTTACATAAAAGTAATGGAGATTTTATGCATACAGTTATTTATGGATCGCCTGGAACAGGTAAAACAGAAATGGCAAAAATTATAGGTCAAATTTTTAGTAAACTTGGTATTTTGAAAAAGGGTTCATTCAAAAAAGTAACTCGCAGTGACTTGATTGCAGGATATCTTGGTCAAACTGCTATTAAAACTAGAGACGTTATAAATGAATGTATTGGCGGTGTTCTTTTTATAGATGAAGCATATGCATTAGGGAATAATGAAAAACGTGATAGTTTTTCGAAAGAATGTATTGATACATTGTGCGAATCTTTAAGTAACCATAAAGAAGAAATAATGGTTATTATTGCAGGATACGAAAAAGAATTGAATGAATGTTTTTTTAGCTATAATCAAGGGCTAGAGTCCAGATTTACATGGAGGTTCAAAACAGATGAATATAAAGGAGAAGACTTGTATCATATTTTTCTAAAAAAAGTTAAGGATATTGGTTGGTCAGTAAGTTTAGATGCTGACAAAAAAATAAATAAAGAATGGTTTGAAAAAAATATTCTTTACTTTAAATTTTTTGGCAGAGACATTGAAACATTATTAGCAAAAACAAAAATCGCACATAGTAGACGTGTTTTTTGTAAACCAATAGAAGAAAAGTCTAAGTTAACAATTAATGATTTAGAAAATGGATTCAAATTGTTTCTTAAAAATGATGAAGTTAAAAAAAGAAAAGATGAAGATGTTTCAAAATATATTTTAAAAACAATGTATGTTTAATGTGTTGTTTTCTCAAAATTGTTTTTTATTACTATTATAAAATAATTATATGTCTAATCTAAAAAAAACAATAAAAATAAATCCTGAACTATTTAATGTTAATGATAAAACAAAAAAAAATAGGGAAAAAAAAGAAAAACCAATTATACCTTTAGTAGTTAATCCAAACTCTATAAAAAAACAACTATTAAATAAAATCAAAGAACATAAAACAAGAGATATAACTAAACAGAATAAAATTTCTAACACAACTTCTAGTTCAGTTTCTAATTCAGTTACAGACTCAAAATCATCTACTTTCAATGAAGAATTTCAGGACTCTATCAATTATTTATCTAGCTTATCTAAAAAATACAAGGAAGATCGCGAAAAGGAAAAAAAAAGAGATGCTATTATTTCAAATAAAACAGTCAAAAATACTTACAACTCTAACTATATACAACCTTTTGTTAACCTAGAATTACCAGATGAATTAAAAGAAACTCAAACTCCTATAATAAAAACAAATGAGTCTACAATTTCACCTATTAAAATAAATTATAATGTAGATAATAATATTCCTTATGGTTGTTTAAAAAATGGTACAAAACCAACTTATCGTAGTTGGCAGTCTACAAAAAAAATATATGATCCTATAACTATTAACTATCCACTAGACCCAAATAAAATTACAACAGAACAAAAAAACACACAAATAGAAAATATTATTAATGAACGTGAAAGAAGATTAGAATTGTTAAAACTCAAACTGAAAAAACAACAAGATGATGAGAAAAACTTAATAATTTCTCAAAAATATAATGCAAATCCTAATCAAAGTAATGTTAGTAAAATAGTATCACATAATACAGATATAACTCCAACAGTTAATACAGATGAGTTAAATGTAGAAATTGATGCTTCAGTGAAACTTAAAGATAATTTAGATACTGAAAATGAACAAAAAAAAAAATTTATAAAAAGAACGGTTCGTAGAAAGTATACACTAGGAAAATCAAAAATGTATAATAAAGTATCTATACTACTTAAGGATAATCAAACAAGAAAAAATGTTATTAATGCACAAAAAGAATTAAAGCGAACATCTATTAATGATATTAAAAAATATTTGAAAACACGGGGTTTAATAAAAGTCGGAAGCAATGCTCCTAATGATGTTATACGTAAAACATATGAATCTGCTATTCTTACTGGAGATGTAATTAACAAAAATAAAGATACACTATTACATAATTTTTTGACAGATACAGATGGCCATCTTTAATATAAATATTTAGTTAATATAAGATTAATAATTATGGAAACAACAAGAAATAAATTAACAAAAGATACAAAAATTTTTTTTGATGATTTAAGTAAATATGTCGGGTGTAAATTGTATTTTTATGGAAGTATTCAGCGTTCAGATTATTTTCCAGGTAGTAGTGATATAGATGTTGATATTTTTACTGAAAATATAGATAGTACAATATCTAGAATGCAACATTTTTTACACGTTAAAAAAAATAGTTTTAAAAAAGTAGTATGGAGACTGAATCATAATAATCAAATGGTTTATGGATATAAAATAATGTATTCTAACTTAGATTTGAATTTAACATGTGAATTTTCTATTTATGACTATAAATACAAAGAAGGTGTGTTATTTCAACATAAAAAAAAAATAACTATACCTTATTATGCATCTGTTATGTTAATAATTGTCAAAGTATTATTTTATCATTTAAACTTTATAAGTCTAGATAGTTATAGATATTTGAAAAATATAATTCTAACTAAGTATATTGGGTTACCAGATGACCAGTTTGTTGCATTCAAAAGTTTTTTTTAGTAAAATATATTATTTATATATTATATATAATATATATTGATGAACTTTAACAAAAATTCTATTTTTTGTGTTTTTTTTGTAGTTATTTTAATATGCTTATTGAGTAACAACTTTAATAATAATTCAGTTTTAGAAGAAGGTGTTGTAAATATGGGACCTATATTAAATATAAATTCTCTTTTAAACACTCCATTTTATCAAAGAGTTACAACTACAGCTATGGTTAATGGTTTTCTATCAAATACTCAAACAAAAGGAACTAGTACTGCAATGATAACCGGAAGTAATAATAGTTATTCTCTTAAATTTAATTTGACAGTGAACCTGTCTCAAGTAAATAATCCAGGTTCGTTTGATTACATAAATAATCTAGTAAATCAACAACCTCTTAAACAAAGTACTGTAGTATTTAATGGGGGTGTTATGTTATTTCAGTCTAGTATACCTTTTACAGCAGGTAAAGCAAACTATACTTATGCAATACTTTATAATGGACAAGCTGGTCCAGTGATTACACTTTTTCCAGGTGGAAATCCAATGATAAGTACTTCGTTTTTTCTTAATATTTAATTTTCATATATTTTTACTTCAAATAAAACAAAAAATTTTATATAAATATATATTATATGGCGTTATTTCAGAATTTAAAAAAATATAGTTTTTATATCTTTATTTTAGTAGTTATTTTATTAGTTTCATCTATTTCAAATTCAAGAAAAGAAAATTTCACACCTACAATAAATGGATTATGTAATACAATAATGAATGATCCTACTAGATGTAACTCTGCTGTAAATAACCAAGGAAATATGTGTAGAACTAGTTTTGAAAATGTTGGTACTATGACTCGTGCAATATGTAATGACACATATCCTCAGTTGATTGATACTTGTTATTCTAATAAAAACAGGAGTTTAGACTTTTTTTTTACAGGTTCAGAAGGACAACAGTGCTAATTCAATAAATATATTAAAAATAATATTTTTATAAAAATATTATTTCAAAAAGGATTAGAGAGAAAATATAATAATATAGTAAAGATTTTATGGCTCTTATTAAAGATTATTTTGAAAAAACAAAACTATATAAAGAAGAATATGGCGAAAATACAATTGTTTTGATGCAGGTTGGAAGTTTTTATGAAGTATATGGGTTGAAAAATACAAACACAAATACTATTACAGGTAGTCAAATATTAGATTTTTCTTGCATATGTGATTTACATATTGCGGATAAAAAAATTTGTGTTGGGAAAAATAATGTATTAATGGCTGGTTTTTCTTATTATATGATTGAAAAATATCTAAAAAAATTACAAGAATCTGGTTATACTACTGTTGTTTATAGTCAAGATGAAGATACAAAAAATACGACTCGAAGTCTTTCTGGTATATATTCACCAGGAACATATTTTTCAAATGAATTAACCCATAAAATATCAAATAATACTACGTGTATATGGTTGAATGTAGTAAATAAGATAAAAAATTCGGAAAAATATATCTATGTTGGTGTTGCAAATATAGATATTTATACTGGTAAAACTAGTATTTTTGAATTCAATGAGATATATATAAATAGTCCAACTACTTTTGATCAGTTAGAAAGATTTATATCTATTTATAATCCAAGTGAAGTTATTGTTATTGGTAATGTATCTAATAAAGAAATTGACAATATTATTAACTATGGAAATATTCAATGTAAGTCAATTCATTGTTTAAGCTTACTTGATGATAAACAACATGAAAATAAAAAACGCGCATTAAATTGTGAAAAACAAAACTACCAAAAAACAATTCTAGAAAAATTTTTTAAAATTGTTGACTATGAAATTTTTTCTCTTAATTTTTATCAAAATGTAATTGCAACACAATCATTTTGTTACTTGCTTGATTTTATATATCAACATAACCCAAACTTAGTCAATAAACTAGAAGAACCTACATTTGAAAATTGTTCAGATCGTCTTATATTAGCAAATCATTCATTAAAACAGCTGAATATTATTGATGATGGTAACTATAGTGGACAATTTTCTTCTGTTGACAAGTTATTGAATTTATGTATTACTCCAATGGGAAAAAGAAAATTTTCATATAATTTATCTAATCCAACAACAAATAAAGTATACTTACAAGAAGAGTACAATATTACTGAATATATTCTTAATAAATATTCTAATGAAGATTTTATAAGTCAGTTTAAAAATAAGTTATCTTTTTTGAAAGACATACCAAAAATAATGAGATTAGTTGTTCTAAAAAAAATAACTCCTAATGCTATTTTTATTTTATATAATAACTTGAAACTGATAAAAGAAATGTATCATTACATTGAAAATGATAAAGTAGTGATAAATTATTTTTCGATAAGGTCAATCAATATTAAATATATATCTTTGTATTGTGATGAAATTTTATCGATCTTAGAAAATAACTTAGATTTATCTTTATGCGAAGATATAGATACATTTCAGCAATTTTCGATTAACTTTATTAAAAAAGGAGTAGATTATGAACTAGATGAAAATACAAAACTATTATTAGTTTCAACAGATAAATTAGAAGCCATCCGAAATTATTTAAATGATAGTATTATGAAATATGAAAAAAAATCTAAAACAAATGACTTTGTAAAATTACACGAAACTGAAAAAAATAGTTTCAGTTTAGTTTCTACAAAACGAAGATGCAATATTTTAAAAGAAATATTTAACAAACCGAACGGTACATGTATAGGAAAAAATGAAAAAATAAACTTGGAGTATACGTCCTCATATAGCAATGAACACTCATCATTTCAGTTAAATTTATTTGGTAACTTAGTGTTTAATACTCAATCCGCTAGTAATGATTCTATTACTAGTAGTGAAATAAATGATTTATGTAAGTCTATTTCAAGTGTTAAAATAAAAATGAAAGATCTAATTACATCAGTTTATGTAAAGTTTTTGAATAAAATGGAAGAAGAACAAGAAAAATTAAATTGTATTATTGATTTTGTAACAATAATAGATCTCTTATTTTCAAAAGTAAATATTGTAAGAAAATTTAACTATTGTAAACCAAATATAGTTAATAATTCTTCAAAGTCATTTATAGATGCAAAAAATTTAAGACATTGTTTAATAGAACATATACAACAAAATGAACTATATGTTACAAATGATATTGAATTAGGAAAAATTTTGAATGGTATTTTACTTTATGGGACAAATGCAGTTGGAAAAACGAGTTTGATAAGAGCAATTGGTATTACGGTCGTAATGGCACAAGCAGGGTTATATGTCCCATGTTCTTCATTTGATTTTTATCCGTATAAATATATATTTACAAGAATATTAGGTAACGATAATATTTTCAAAGGGCTTTCTACGTTTGCAGTTGAAATGTCTGAGCTTCGAACAATCTTAAGGCTTGCAGATTCAAATAGCTTAATACTTGGAGATGAATTATGCTCAGGTACAGAAAGTATATCTGCAACTAGTATTTTTGTAGCAGGTATTCAACAACTTTATCAAAAGAATAGTAGTTTTATTTTTGCGACACATCTTCATGAAATCATAAACTATGAAGAGTTAACAAGTCTGACCAAAGTTGTATTGAAACATATGGCAGTTGTTTATGACAGAGAGAAGGATTTATTAGTTTATGATAGAAAGTTAAAGGACGGTCCTGGTAATAACATGTATGGACTAGAGGTATGTAGATCATTAAATTTACCTACAGATTTTCTTGAAGCAGCCCATAATATTCGAATGAAATATCACCCTATTTCAGGAAGTATACTTTCTCTAAAAACTTCTCATTATAATTCTAAAAAAATTATTGGTAACTGTGAAGTATGTGAAAAAGAAATAGGATCAGATGTTCATCATTTACAACACCAACAAATTGCCAATGAAAATGGTTATATCAAAGTTGATGGAGAAGACAGTTTACATTTTCATAAAAATCATTTGGCTAATTTAATGACTCTGTGTAAAAAATGCCACGATAAAATACACAAAGAACATAAAATGCATAAGAAAGTAAAAACAACAAAAGGAACTGTAATTAAAAATATATATATATCAAATAAAAATTGATTTGAATAAAAGAATATAAATAAATTATATAAGTCAAGTATAAGGAATGATAATACCTATTAAATGTTTTACTTGTGGAACTGTTATTGCAGACAAATATCGTTATTATTTAGAACAAGTTAGAAAAAGAAAACTAGCAAAGGATATGGACGTAGATAGAGTATTATATTTAACGAAAGAGTTTAGTGAAAAAACACCTGAAGGCGAAGTAATGGACGAATTAGGATTAACTAAAATGTGTTGTCGTAGACATATGCTTACTCACGTAGATATTGAATAAATGAATAAATTTCTTTAGTTAATATATATGGGAAAAAGTAGGCGTTCATTAAGACTTAAAAAGTCACAAAAAAAGAGGAATATGAAAGGGTGTTCCCATAAAAAATCAAGACGTTCTTTAGGTGGTAAGAGAAGAAACTCAAAATGCAAGTCTTGTAAACAAAGAGGAGGTGGTTGTGGTTGTTCAACTTTAGGACAACTAGGAGGTTGTGGAAGTTGTTTGCAAAGTGGAGGTTCTGCATATAATAGTGCTTTGATTGGTTCTCCATGGAAAGGTGATGTGTCAAATTGGCCAGGGGTAGGTGGTCTTCCAGGTCAAACAAATTTTTTTGAACTTAATAAATATCCGGTTGATCCACAAACTCAAGGTGTAGTTTCTGAACGTGACGGGTCTTTATTAGATTTTAAGGGAGGAAAAAGAAGAAAAAAAATAGGTGGTCAGTTAATTCCTACAGACTTAACAAATATTGGTAGAAGTCTTGTTTATGGTGTAGGTAGTGCATATAATGGAATAAGAGGATATACCGCACCGGTAAACCCATTACCATATAAAGATCAAATTACTGCAACAACACAATCTAAGGCTTTAGGATACTAAATTTTTTATATATATATATTTATATAAATGGGATTTCCAAAAAAATTAAAAGATTTATGTACTCCTGCACGTGTTTATTTTATTATATCGATGGTATTCATTATTTTATCAGTATTTCAAAATATAGGAAATAATAAAATTTATAAGTTGGGATCTTTTTCGAGTGATGTACCAAATACATTTTTAATCTTTTTAGTTAAGTTAATTTACATTTTGTTTTGGACTTGGATATTAAATTTAATATGTAAAGATGGTCATTCAGAAATATCTTGGTTTTTAGTCATGGTGCCATTTATTTTATTATTCATAATTGTTGGTATTATAATGTTAGAATCAAAAACAAGAGAAGGAATGAGAAAAGTACATAAGGTAAAACAAAAACCTATACCTACGTCTGTTATAATGCGTAATGCTAATTGGAAACCACCTACAGAAATCAATACAAATCCTCAATCTTTTTTAGGTTTTTGAATAATCATAAACTTAGCTTCTAAATGTATTATATTATTAAAATTAAATATTTTTTATTATATATATAATGACTAAAATAATAAAAAATGGTGTTTCCTATGAAAAAAATGGATGGAAATATGTTTCTGTAAAAGGTGGTCCAAGAGAAAGAGGATACGCATATGGTTATTTTTGTGCAGAAGAATTTAAAAAAATACAGGAAATGTTAAAATTTACTTGTTATAATGACATTGGTGAAACATGGGAATTTTTTATTGACGCATCTAAAAAATATTTTGAAGAAAAAATTAAAAATCATTTTCCTGAATTTTATGAAGAAATTGAAGGCATCGCAGAGGGTTGTAATGCAGGAGGAACAAAAACAAATGTTCATGAAATACTTGCATGGAATAATTCATTTACATTACTAGACTCTTGGTATTCTACACAAGTATCAAGCAATCGTAATGGAAAAGAGGGAGGATCTACAGATCATTGTAGCGCATTTATAGCAGTTGGAGACTATACTGAAGATGGAAAAATAGTAGTTGCTCACAACAGTTTCGCAAATTTTATTGATGGTCAATACATGAGGGTTATTTTAGATATTAAACCTTCGAAAGGTCATCGAATTTTAATGCAAACATGTGCGTGTTGGATTTGGAGCGGAACAGATTTTTTTGTTACTAGTAAAGGTATTATTGGTACAGAAACGACAATAGGAGGATTTATTCCATATGAAAATAATTTTCCAATTGCTTTTCGCATTCGTAAAGCAATGCAATATGGAAATACGCTTGATGATTATGTTAAAATACTTTTGGACGGAAATTCTGGAGATTACGCAAACTCTTGGTTATTTGGAGATACAAACACAAATGAAATATTAAGAATAGAATTAGGTCTTAAATATTATAGTGTAGATAGAACTAAAAATGGCTATTTTGTTGGGTTTAATGCGACATATGACCCAATGATTCGTAATAAAGAATGTAATAACTCTGGCTTTCTTGACACAAGAAGACATCAAGGTGCAAGACGAGTTCGATTAACTGATTTAATGGAAGAAAACAAAGGTAAATTAAATGTTGAACTTGCTTTGAAACTTATTGCTGATCATTATGATGTTTACTTAGAAAAAGAAAACATGTGCTCTCGAACAGTATGTGGACACTATGAACTAGATACACGTGAATACATGTGTGAACCAGGAAGACCAAAACCATATCAACCCAGAGGTGCTATTGATGGTTGTGTTGTAGATACAAACATGGCAAAAAATATGTCGTTTATTGCTCGTTATGGAAACTCTTGTGGAACACCATTTATTGTAAAAGAATTCTGTGATAAAAGACGTCAATGGGCATTTCTTAAAAATTATTTACACGATAGACCTAGCCAACCTTGGACATTATTTACAGTAACAAATAATAAAAATAGTAAGCAAAATAAAACAATAAAAAAAAATACAGGTAATAGTAAAACAAGAAAGAACACAAAAGAAGTCGAACAAAAAGGTGGTGAAATTGGTAACAGTGATGGAGATGAATGTGCTTTTTGTTATGAAAGAAGTGCAGATACAGTTGTATTCGATTGTATTAATAACAAGTATCATTACTGGTGTAAAGAGTGCATATTTGATTGGATATCAAAAAATATTAGTAATCGTGGAAATGTTAGTTGTCCTTTATGTAAAGGTGAATTAAATACTGAAAAATTTGAAAATGTATGTGATGCAATAGAGAGAGAAGCTAGTAATAATGTAGTTGTTCTTCCTTCTTTCGAAGAAGTAATGGAAAATGCATTAAATGGAGATCAAGAAGCAATGATAAGATTTGATAGTATAATAAGAGAAATGAGAGAAGAGAGAAATAGAGAGACCCTAACTATGGTTGGTATGGGAACTATTTCACTTATGATTGTATGCCCTTTTATATCTAATGCATTCGTTCCTACTACAGTTATCATTATAACAGCAATCTTTTGCTATAGAAAAATAAATGAACATAATGATGTTCCATTTATTCAAAATGGTGGGAATGAGAAAATGCCATTAAATCAAATCAAAATAAAAATTAATGGGGCTTATGATAAAAATAAAATATATAAATTATTACAACAAACAGAATCTAAAATTGATTTTAATAGCGGTATACTATTATTAGAAACAAATATCACAAATACAAAAGAAAATGTTGAGAATTTGAAACAACAACTAAAATAAATTGTTGATTCTGTTTCTTTTTATATGTTTTAAATTTTTTGTAATCTCTTTTATAATAATATTAAAAAATAATATTATAAAAAAATATGACTATTTATATAATATAAATGGAAGATATTTCATGGAAATTAATTGATAAATATTTCAAAGACAATCCTTCAAATTTGGTAACTCATCATTTAGAATCCTATAACGACTTTTTTAATAATGGAATCAACCGTATTTTTCGTGAAAATAATCCAATTCGATTCATTGAGAGAGAAGAAGGAGAAGAAAATCGTAGTGAATGCTTATTGTATTTAGGTGGAAAAGATGGGAATAAATTATATTTTGGAAAACCAATAATATATGATGACAACTATAGCCATTATATGTATCCAAATGACGCTAGGTTGAGAAATATGACTTATGGTATTACGATTCATTATGATGTAGATGTTGAATTTATATACTATGAAAATGGAGAGAAAAAAGAAAAGTCAATTATATTAGATCAAATATATCTAGGAAGATTTCCTATTATGCTTCAGTCTAACTTATGTATTTTGAAATCATTATCTCGTGATGTTCGTTTCAACATGGGAGAGTGTCGTAATGACTATGGGGGTTATTTTATTATTGATGGAAAAGAAAAGTCGATTGTTTGTCAAGAAAAATTTGCAGATAATATGCTTTATGTAAGAAAAAATAAGTCAGATGACACATATAGTTTTTCTGCAGAAGTTCGTTCTGTAAGCGAAGATGCTTCTAAACCAATCAGAACAACAGCTGTTAAAATTGTTGCTCCTTCTCCTTCTTTATCAAATAATCAAATTGTTGTATTGGTTCCGAATGTCAAAAAACCTGTACCATTATTTATTTTAATGAGAGCATTAGGAATTGTATCTGATAAAAAAATTGTAGAGTCATGTCTCTTCATTGATATTGATGACAATAAGACAAATTCTTATATAGATTCATTTATACCATCGATTCATGATGCAAATAAAATTTTCAATCAAGAGACAGCTTTACGTTATATTGCATCTTTTACAAAACGAAGAACAATTACAGGAACACTAGATATATTAATGAATTATTTTTTACCTCATATAGGTGAAAGTAACTTATTAGATAAAGCTTACTATGTTGGTTATATGGTCAATAAAATGTTACGTGTTTTTACAAATGAAGAAAAACCAACGGATCGTGATAATTTTAAATTCAAAAGAATTGAACTATCTGGTTCTCTCATTTACGATCTTTTCAGAGAATATTATTTGATTCAAAAAAGAGATATTGCGTTAAAAATTGATAATGAATACTATTATCACAAAGGTGCTTATAAAGACAAATTTACAGGGTTAATTGAAAATAATTTTAGAGATTTTTTTAAAGATAGGATTGTTGAATCTGGATTTAAAAAAGCATTCAAAGGTAATTGGGGCGCTGAAACTCATACTAAAAGAGTTGGAGTAATACAAGATTTAAATAGATTATCTTGGAATACTTTTATTTCACAGTTGCGTAAATTTAGTTTACCGTTAGATGCAAGTGCCAAAGTAGTAGGTCCTCGTTTGTTACATTCAAGCCAGTGGGGATACATTGATCCAATAGATACTCCTGACGGTGGAAATATTGGTTTACATAAACATATGGCAATAAGCACATTTGTAACTAGTGGGTTTTCTAGTTTACCTATGATAAAATGGTTGAGAGCAAAAACAACGATGAGAATATTACAGGAATGCAATCCATCAATATTAGGAAACTATACTAAAATATTTGTAAATGGAAAATGGATTGGAGTTCTAGATAATCCTATAGAAACAATTTCTATGATTAAAATGTTTCGTCGAAATGGTCTAATACCAATTTTTACTAGTGTATCTTTTAGTTATGAAAAAAATGAAATACTTATATATACAGATTCAGGTAGACTGAGTAGACCAATATATTATATTGATAAATCTACTAATAAAATTAGTTATGATAGACAAGATATTATTGATATGATAAACGGGAATCGTTTTACATGGGAAGAAGCTGTAAGTGGTTTTCATAAAAAAGAAGTTGATAATTATAGTATCAAAACTAATGTGATTTATGATATCGAAGAATTATATCCTTCTTTTAGAACACTAGAAAGTGTTCAAATCAATTTAGAAAAATATAAATCTGCAGTAGAATATATTGATACTTCTGAAGAAGAAGGATTACTTATTGCTACAAAGAAAGATGATATAGAAAGAAATAAATTTTATACTCATGTTGAAATAGATCCTTCTCTCATTTTAGGTGTTATGGGGAACTCAATTATTTATCCTGAAAATAATCCTTTGCCTAGAAATGCATTTTCTTGTGGCCAAAGTAAACAAGCTGTTTCAGTATATCACTCTAACTATCAATGTCGTATAGACAAGATGGGAGTTATTTTAAATTATGGTCAAATTCCATTACTAAAGTCTAAGTATTTGGAGTATATTAATAAAGAAGAAATGCCTTATGGAATTAATGCAATTGTCGCAATTATGTGTTATAGTGGTTATAATGTTGAAGATGCTATTTTAATTAACGCTGGGTCAGTAGCTCGTGGTATTTTTAGAACATCTTATTTTTCTATGTATGAAGGAAGAGAAGAAACCTCTAAAATTTCTGGTTCAACAACGAATTCTCATTTTGCAGATGTCTTGAGTAAAAATGTGGTTGGTATTAAACCTGGGTATGATTATAGTCATTTAGACAAATGGGGACTATTCAAAGAAAATACGCCTCTAGATGATAAAACAGTTTTAATTGGAAAAGTTACATCTAATTCTATTGACTCTGATGTTGTAATTGACTCTTCTGTTTTTCCTAAGAAAGGTCAACTAGGATATGTAGATAAATCATTCATAACAGAAGGTGAGGAAGGAACACGTTTGGCAAAAGTAAGAGTTCGAGAAGAACGTATTCCTGCGATAGGGGATAAGATGGCTTCTCGTGCAGGTCAAAAAGGAACTCTTGGTCTTATTATTCCTGAAGAAGATATGCCTTTTACACCTGACGGAATACGTCCTGATTTAATTATTAATCCTCATGCATTACCATCTCGTATGACAATAAGTCAGTTAATTGAATCTTTATTTGGGAAAGCTTGCACTGTTTATGGTGGATTTGGTGACTCAACTGCATTTCAAACAAAAGGACCGAATGTAAATGTCTATGGTTCAATGTTAGTTAATGCAGGCTTTAACTCTACTGGTAATCAAGTCTTATATAATGGTATGACAGGAGAACAAATTTTTTCGGATATTTACATTGGACCAACTTATTATATGCGTTTAAAACACATGGTAAAAGATAAAATTAACTATCGCGCATTAGGACCAAGAACAATGTTAACAAGACAGACTGTACAAGGTAGAGCAAATGACGGAGGTCTTCGTATAGGGGAAATGGAACGTGATGGTATTTTAGCACATGGTGCATCCGCTTTTTTGAATGAGTCTTTTATGATTCGCGGAGATGAATATTATATGGCAATATGTAATAAGTCTGGAGCAGTTGCTATTTATAACAACGCTCTAAATTTATTTTTAAGTCCATTTGTAGATGGACCTGTTAAGTTTAGTACAAGTTTAGATGGGAAAACAAGTATACAGAATATTAGTAGGTTTGGACGTTCATTTAGTATTGTTCGAGTTCCGTATGCATTAAAACTATTGATTCAGGAACTACAGGTAATGAATATACAAATGAGAGTTATTACTGAAGATAATATTGACCAGTTGATGAGTATGTCTTATTCAGATAATTTTGGTAAGTTAATGCAAAATAACAATGCACAATTTCAAACATTATTTCAAGAATACAAAGATGATATTTCAAATAAACTTAAAAATACTTCTGCACAAGAAACGTTTTTTATTCCTTCTCAAAAAACAGAAAGTCCACAATATCCTGAAAATGTAAGTCCTGCTTATGAACCGAATAGTGATGAAGTTGGAACCCAAGGTAGTAGTCCAGCTTTCAATCCATTTACACCAGAATTTAGCCCACATTCACCTGAGTTTAGTCCACATTCACCTGAGTTTAGTCCTCATAGTCCCGAATTTAGTCCTCATAGTCCAGAAGAACCTCCTCCAGTATCAGGTATTAAAATACAAAATGCTGAAATAAAATCTCAATTTGATTCTCTCCCTGAACGAGATAAAATATTATTAATGAAAATGGTTGCAGAAAAAAAATCAGGTAAAGAAGAAAAGGAAAAACAAGAAGAAATTGCTGGACCTATTCAAATAAAGCAGTCTTTAATTGCTAGCGAACCAAAAGAAGATGCAATATCTATTTTGAAAGTAGAAGAAGAAAAACCTGAAGAAAAAACGAATGAAACAGAAGAAGAGTCATCAAACATATCTAATAGTGAAACAAAAAAAATAAATATTGATACAACAAACGATACAAAACAAATTAAAATTTAAAATAAAATTGAATTAAAAATAAAATGATAATGTGTAGTATAATTATAATGGCTACACAAAATTCAAGCGGTCTAATATCATCAATATACAAATCAAGAAAAACAATATTAGAGTTAATGTCAAAACAAGACTATGCAACAGAAGATTATGATAATTTTAGTATAAATGAAGTGAATTCAATGAATCAAAACAAACAATTAGACATGCTTTTGGAAAAAAAAAATGAAGATCCTTCAACGAAGCGAAAAAATAAAATTTACATTCGATATTATTTAGGAAAAACTTTAAGTCCTAAAAATATTCAAGAAATTATAGATGACTTATTCAACTTGGAAGAAATATTAACAAAAGAAGATACCTTAATGATTATTATCAAAGATGACATGAATGAAACGATGACAAATTTGTTAAAGCATATATGGGAACAGGACAGAATATTAATAATAATACAAAGTATTAAACGATTACAGTTTAATATTCTAGAACACGTACTAGTTCCATCACATCGCATACTATCAACAGAAGAAATGAATTCAATTAAGATTAAGTATAATATTACAAATCATAACCAGTTCCCAGATATTTCAAGATTTGATCCAGTTGCACAAGTTATTGGAATTAGACCTGGTCAAGTATGTGAAATTATACGTCCAAGTAAAACTGCAATTAAAAGTTTTTATTACCGAATTTGTGTTTAATAAAAATTATAAATGTATATATATTATGGATAACCCAGATCAATTCTATCAAAAATTAAATACATGCAAAGAAAAATTTTATTCTATTTTAGATGATTTTAAAAATTCATATATTAATTATCAACAAAATCCAAATTATAATGAATATGAACAAATTTATAAAAATAATGAGAACACAGTTCAAACATTACAAAGTGATTTAGATAATTTGAATAATCTTATACAAAATGATGTAAGTAGTATAAATTCACATATTAATCACTTGAACAAAAAAATAAATAGTGAAAAAGATAAAAAAAAAAAAAAAAAAAAAAAAAAAAAAAAAAAAAAAAAAAAAAAAAAAAAAAAAAAATTAAAAATA
>Ga0136644_10000185_pt1 | contig 48058 bp, 69 predicted proteins | sample C_130820_EF_Meta_FD_94780 | JGI IMG/M metagenome (GOLD analysis project Ga0136644, IMG submission 94780) | Freshwater microbial communities from Lake Croche, Canada to study carbon cycling - C_130820_EF_MetaG (v2) (version 2) | ecosystem: Environmental > Aquatic > Freshwater > Lake | place...
AATGTTGCAGGACATTGTGAAACAAGGCGGCTCACCCATGAGCCGGATCATTGACGCACAAGTGGCAGTGGAAAAGATTTTGAATCGCGGCATTGTGTGTGGCGATGGTAAAGTTCGCAAGTATCACATTGACTACAACTCAGATTTTGACGGTGTAGAAATCTACAGCGATGACTACTATAACCATGGTGATCATGATGACTCCATAGACAGTCGTACCGGCCAACCATTTGGCCCCTATGAGCACGTGGAGTTTGCAGGCGATGAACTAGACGAAAGCATCGACGAAGCCAAGTATCACGGTCATGAAGTGTCTTTGGGCAAGAAAATGTCCGGCGATGTGAAAAAATACAAAGTGTATGTTCGCAATCCCAAAACTGGCAACATCAAAAAAGTCAACTTTGGTGACCCCAACATGCGTATTCACAAGAGCAACCCTGCACGTCGTAGAAGTTTTAGAGCAAGACATCACTGTGACAATCCCGGCCCAAGAACCAGTGCCAATTATTGGTCATGCCGTAACTGGTAAATGCCATGACACAACAATATCAAACCTATGCCGAAACAATGTCACGCTTGGCCGAACGTCACCCGCCAGCACCAACACCTGCAGAGGTACGCAATCAACCTGCAATGATACCCGGCGTATTAAGTCAGACCACAAATCTGTTTCGCCCAGTGGCAGTGGCAGATCTCAATAAGGAATCAAAATAATGGCTATTCAAGTCGTCAACGCCGCAGCCAACGTGCTGTGGACCACAGATAAAGTAGAAATCGCTACCACAACTGCCAACGTGACTTTTCAAGTGTCGGTTGTGCAACTGACCTACTCACAGTACAATGGTAACGTTGCCAACGCCAACATGACCACACCCACTGGCAATCTATACGCCAACGCTATAGTTGTTCCTGGCAACACAGTACAACAGTATTATGTTGGTGCCGGTAACTATCTTAACATAATCACAGGCACTGGCTTCTCGGCCACTGCACTGGGCACAGCAACATCAGCCACAGCGGGCTCAAACGGCATCTAACATGCGGGCCCGAGAATTTGTTGCTGAGGATCGCAAAGGCGATATTCCTGGCGGACATCACAACGCCATGCCATCTGCTTGGCGCATGCGTGATAACGGTGGTTACGACAGAAGCAATCACTTGAATCGTGTGATGATGGCAGCAGCCATGCATGATGGCAAGACCAATAAGCCCATACCTCGTGATCAAATGGATCCTGCATCCTGGGTAGAAAAATACAACACTGCCCATCCCTACACCCAGGAAGAAGACAACATGGTTCAGGGTGCGTTAAAAACCATTGGCGCCGAATCGGAACATATTGTTAGTAGTCGAAAAAGTTCTGAAAATCCCGACGTACACAAAACCAGTCCAGTTCGGGGATTTGCCGGATATCCCAGATGAGAGCCCGAGAATTCATTACAGAGCAAATGGGTCGACTGCCAGACACGGCTGCCAAACCATTGCAACACACATATTTTATTCCAGGTATCAAAAACAACGATGCCTATCACACCTATAGACTCAGCGTGGCCATAGCCCGAGCCCGAGCCAACAACGGCGGCTATGGGGATGACATGCCTGAATTCACCAGCGTGAGTGCGTTTGGGCAAAATGCCATTGTGGCTGGATTCAATGACAGTGTGGAAACAGTACTAGACCAAGCACTGGCCATGACAGATACCCCGGGCGGCAAACACCTGGTTGGCACCAAACCCAGCCAGGAACCTGATTTTGTAAATGATCACAGCATAGTACGACCGTTCCGAGGCTACCCCAGATGAGAGCCCGAGAATTCGTCAGCGAAGGACGCACCGGCTCTATCACACGTGATGTGGGCTTGGCCTTGCCTGGCGCTTTCAAGATTCCTGCACTACAAAACAACGATCCCTACAAGCAGTACAGATTTGGAGTGGCCATTGCTGGCGCCAAGGGTGCCGCACAACGTGCCCGGGACGGAGTACCACCTTTTGACGGCCCATCCAGTACGTTTGGTGAAGACATGATCATTGTGAGTTATGATCCGCATGTTAAAACCTATATCGACGATGCGCTACACAGTATGGATATGCCATCAAGCGATGCTGTACAAGTTGGCACCATGGCCAGCGAAGAAGCACCTGATGTAGACACAACAAGCCCTGTGCGCGGATTCCAAGGGTATCCAAGATAATGTGTGTGATTGTGGCCAAATACTTTGACGAGATAGGATGGGTCGCTGTCAAAAATCGCGACCGCAACTACACCCCTGAAATCAGTTTTGAGAGAATCAACGACAAAGACGGCATAGAACGACTGCTGTTTGAAGATGACGTGACCAAGTACATGGAAGGCATCAACTCTGAAGGTGTGGGCATACTCAGCGCCAGTCTCATGGTACAGGATGATGAAAAAGAAATCACCAAGCACACCAAAGAAAAGTCTCCTGACGGCGAACGCATTCGTCGTGCTTTGAAAATGCCCACAGCAAGAACAGCCGCCGAAGCCTGTGCAGAATACCGACTCACTGGCAACTCAGTGATCATTGATCGTGAACATTGTTTTTTGCTGGAAAGTTGCAACGATGCCAATGGTGACTATCACCATGTGTTGAGAGAAATTCCTCGAGATCACACAGTGGCCAGAAGCAATCATGGCATATGGTTGCAATGGGCCGGCTATCAGCGTGATCCCAAAAATGAAAGTGGTACTCTAAGTAGAATTTCCAGCGAAGCGCGACGCTTGCAGGCGCAAGCAGTGGTACGCACTGCGGATGATCCTGAAGACCTGATTGATGGTCTGTGCCAAGTGTATCTGGAAAATCCACAAATGAACATCATGCGTACCAGTACCGATCGTAAAAAAATGCGCACCACAGCCCAGATCATGATCATACCCAGTGAAGAAACCATGTTTGTTCGTCCAGTCAGTAGTAACATAACTTTTGACTTTTGGAAACTCAACCGCCCAGGAGCAGATACCTGGGTAGAAATACTCAGTAACAGAGCATTGTACCGCAAGGTGCGTGATACAGATCCACCGTTTGGTGAAATAAATCCCACGCATCAAACCGAATAAATATTATACTATTTAGAGGTTACTTTATGAAACAAATTCTCGCCCTTGTGGTCTTGGCCGCAAGCCTCTCTGCTCAGGCCTGGACACAACGTGCTCCAAATCCTCCTGCTCAATGTCAAATACATGCACCTTATGGTTTCCCACAAACCGCCGGCGTTGCTCCTATTTGCCGTCAGGCATATTTAGTGGGTTACGATGCGGCAGCCCGGTTGCCCAAGTATGTGACCTATGAACTCATACCACCTAACGCACTAGGCTGTGTTGCTAGAACCAATGCATTTGCCGCTGACCAATCAGTGCCCGGTGGAGCCACACCAGACGACTATGCTGGTACTGGCTATGACAAAGGACATATGAGTCCAGATGGTGACTTGTCATGGGATCCACAAGTTGAGTATGAATCATTCCTCATGACCAACATGAGTCCACAAGCAGGCTCACTCAATCGTGGTATTTGGAAACTGTTGGAAACAAGTGTGCGTGGTTGGGTAGTGCAACTTAATCAAAGTTATACTGTTTATGTTGGTGGCGTTTACAATGCACAAGATCTCAAAATTGGCCGAGGCGTTGTTGTGCCACATGCATTCTACAAGATTGTGATCAACAATCAGACCAACGAAGTTGCAGGTTGGATGTTTCCGCATGTCAAGCCATATCCTAACTTGGGCAATGACTTGACCCGGTTTCGTTTGTCAGTGGCAGATATCCAGAAACAAGGTGGTGTGATTTATGCGTTTCCTGCTGGTGCAAAAGAATTACCGCCTGGTAAAGAATGGCCTGTGGATTTTGGCAAGTTGACCAACGCAAAACGTGCCAAGTGTGGTACCAATGCTTCCGCAGACTAATCCTGATCAGTATCCTGTATACCCCGAGGACGACGGTCGCGATCGATATCGTAATCCTTACAGTCCAGTTTAATCCATGAACAAAACACCAGAAGGCGTACTGGTCAAAGCACCATACAAGCGTCAAACATTTTCAGACGATCAACTGCAAGAGTTTCTTGCCTGTGCTGATCCTCAGGATGGCCCGCACTTCTTCCTGGACAACTTCTTTTACATACAGCATCCCACACAGGGCAAGATGCTGTATCATCCGTTTCCTTATCAAAAGCGACTGATTGAAACTTATCACAACAATCGCTATTCAATCTCCATGATGCCGCGACAGACCGGCAAGTCAACATCGGCGGCTGGTTACATTCTTTGGTACGCTATGTTTGTGCCAGACTCAACTATCCTCATTGCCGCACACAAGTACACAGGTGCTCAAGAGATCATGCAACGTATTAGATTTGCATACGAACTGTGTCCAGATCATATCCGCGCAGGTGTCACAAGTTACAACAAAGGCTCCATAGACTTTGAAAACGGATCACGCATAGTGTCAGCCACAACAACTGAAACAACTGGTCGTGGTATGTCAATAACACTCTTGTACGCTGACGAGTTTGCGTTTGTGCGGCCCACTATTGCTACTGAGTTTTGGACTAGTATCTCTCCTACCTTGGCCACAGGTGGTAAGGCAATTATTACGTCAACCCCCAACTCAGACGAAGATCAGTTTGCCTTGATCTGGAAAGGTGCCAACAAATGTATAGATGAGTTTGGCAACCCAACTGAACTGGGCATGAATGGGTTCCGAGCATTTAGAAGTTACTGGCAAGAGCACCCGGATCGCGATGAGGCCTGGGGCGAGAACATGCGGGCACAGTTAGGTGATGATCGTTTCCGCCGAGAGATTGGCTGTGAGTTCATTATCAATGATGAAACCTTGATTGCTCCGGCTAAACTGTTGGACTTGGAAAGTCGTGATCCTTGGAAACGCACAGGACATGTGCGTTGGTACGAAGCCATCAAGCCCGACTCAATCTACGTAGTAGCACTAGATCCCTCATTAGGCACTGGTGGAGATCCTGCGGCCATACAGATCTTTGAAGCCAACACCACACGCCAAGTGGGTGAGTGGACACACAACCGCACACCCATTCCAGAACAGATACGCATCCTGTCAGACATCTGTAAGTACATCAACGAAACTGTGCAAAACGACAAGAATATCTACTACAGCATTGAAAATAACACCATTGGCGAAGCAGGCTTGATCTCTATTGCAGAATTTGGCGAAGAAAACATACAGGGTTACTTTTTGTCAGATCCACACATGAGCGGCAGTAACCGCCGTATGCGCAAGGGCTTTAATACCACGCACAAGAGCAAATTGTCGGCCTGTGCCAAAGTCAAAAATCTCGTAGAAACCAACAGAATGACTGTGCATAGTGCGGCACTAATAAGTGAACTCAAAACCTTTGTAGCATCAGGACTAAGTTTTGCCGCTAAGATAGGCGAAACAGACGACCTGGTCATGAGTATGTTGCTGGCCGTGCGCATGATGCAGGTTTTACAGAGTTTTTACACAGAACTAGACAGTCAAATGAAGGATCACACTGACAATGTAATTGAGCCCATGCCCTTTATATCAACTATGTATTGATAAATATAACACTATGGCAGCCAACTCACCCGGACAACAACTTAACGATCTATTGGTCACTAGAAATTTTGACCCTGAAGCACTGGATGCACGAACCGGCAAGCCGCCCTTGGATGCACAAGGCGCTCCTGATTCTGAAGCAGCCGACATGTTCACATTTGACTGGGTTGCCAACTCTGGTAAAAACTACGGCACAGTGGTTTGCTTGCTGGGCGCTGACAACAATTTTGAAGTTTACTTTGGCGACAATCTAGGCCGTGGCATGGAGTTTGACGACAAGAATGACTGGTATGAATTCCTGGCACAATTGCGCAACTTTGCCAAACGCAATCTCTTGCGTTACGACCTTCAAAATCTTCGCAGACTAAAATACACCATGGCCGGAATGGCAGCCATCAAAGAAGGCCTGTTTGAAGGCTACTATGGCAACCGCAAGGTCAGTTATGCTGGCAAGCCTACCGAAGCCAGACTCATGATCAAACATGATCGCACACTAGGCGAGAACGATGCACGTTTCCGCTATGTGGAAAGCATATTCATTGAAACAGTGGCCGGAGAGCGTTTCCGACTGCCATTCCGTAAACTGGCCGGTGGCCGTGCCATGTTGGAACATGTGCGCCACGGTGGCACACCTTATGATGCACGTGGACAGCACATTGTGGAAATGGTTGAACAGATCAATGTGCTGAGCCAGTTCCGCAGAGCACACCAGGGTCGAGTGTTTGAAGGTGCTGCCGGCGAACTGGTAGCAGAAACAACAGAATATCTTGACCGACTGCGTCACAATCTCAAAGCAGTCAGTCACGATCGCGGTTACACACAATACTTTGAATCCTGGAGCCCGGCTGATGTGTTGGAATCAGATCTCATAGTGGAAGATTTAAAAAGCCTGTTTGTGGAAACACGTATTGATCCACGCATAGAGCAGGCATTGCCCATGTTGGCACGAATACAAAAGGAAGCACAAGCCATGAAAGAAGCAGAAATATTTGAATCCTGGGCCAATCGTATCGTAGAAGGTACCTGGGCCCTGCCAGAAACTCCCGAGCAACAGGATGAACTCAAGCAGTTGATGAGCCAGCCCTTGCCAGTAGGCGCTGACGGTATGAATGCTACAGAACAACTGTATGGTTTGATTGGTGATGACGAGTTGTTTGACATCATTGGCAACATCGCTGAAGAAAATCCCGACGCCAACTGCTGGGAAGATCCACGTGTGCAGGACCGACTGGAAGAACTGGGCGTGTACATGGTCACACCAGTAGAACCTGCTCAAGCAACTGAAACACCTCCTGTGGCCGAAGGCAGACCAGAAGACTTGCCTGGTATTGATTACCCACGTCCAGGAGAAGGTCCGCGCAAAGCACCCAAGAGTGATGAACACAATCCATATCCTTTCAGCCGGGAAGAAGACGAAGACTACTTCCGTGAAATCTTCCGCAAGAAGCGTGAAGCCGCCAAACAACAAGGCATGTCGGAAGGCGACATGGATGACGACGAGCCATGGCACGGTATCCATGATCCAGAATTGTTGCAAGATTTGATTGCTGATGCAAAGAGCATGGATTATGATGATTTCCATGACACACATAGCAACCTGCTCAATGATACTCATGAGTTCTGGGATCACTATCACGGTGGTGTAGCAGAAGGCGACAACCTGAGCACATTCGAAGAGGCTGAATGCAACCATACTGAGGCAGGAGAACACTGCCCAGAACACGGCCTGGCCGAGTGCGGCAACTACGGCATGTACGAATCGGAATTGGCAAGAATAAAATCATTGGCCATGGTAGAGGGAGTAGTAGGTGCCGCAATAGGCGGCATTGGTGGAGCCTTGGTAGGTGGCCCAGCCGGAGCAAGAATTGGTGCATCACTTGGTAATGCGATTGGTAATGCAATTGACAGTGATAACAAAGAAACCACAGATGAAGCAATTATGGTCAACCCAGGCACTACTATTATGAACCCTGATACTGAAAAGATGGCCAACCCTGAATTAGAAAAACACAATACTTGGCAGAAACAGGATGCAGAAGCAGATAGAATAAAATGGGGCGGCGGCGGAGTTCCTGCCAACACATCAGCACCTCAAAAATCTGGTCTTGCTGCCAAACCTGGTGATGTAATTGATGTTGATGCCAAAGAAGTAGAAGAAGGCGATATTCCACCTGAATTTGTTAGCGGAGCACGTGGACAACCGACTACACTTGATGTAATAAATTACAAAGATTACACATCTGACATGAAAAGTAATTTTGGTCAAGACTGGAAACCTGATCCAAAACCAACAGGACCATACGATACTGCTAAACTTGGATCGCCCCGATATTCTCAACCACCAGTAGAGGAATCTCAAGATACCGATGCACTTTTGGCAAGAATAAAATCATTGGCTTTGCTCAAATGAGATAAATAAAACAAACAAAGAAGTGTGTGTTGTAGCACACACTTCCGTAAGCAACAAATTAGGCAGAAAGATAGGCAACGAATGAAACCATATACATATCTCATTGGCTGGCCCGACCAAGACAAATGGTACTACGGAGTCAGATACGCAAAAGGGTGTGATCCTACAGATCTCTGGAACCCTTATACCACTTCAAGTAATCATGTAAAACAATTTGTGCAACAGCACGGTGTTCCATCTGTGAGAACAATTCGCCGTACATTCAACAGCATTACCAAAGCACGAGTCTGGGAAGAACGTGTGCTCAAACGTATGCACGTGGTTGAGGATAGCAAGTGGTTGAACAAAACTGATAATAAATCAATTGCTCCGCAGTGTGGGGAAGATCATCCACATTACGGAAAAACTGGCCCTGCTCATCATTCTTATGGCAAGAAAAAGTCAGAAGTGTTTGTAGAAAAACAAAGACAAAGATGGTTACTCACTGGCGGGCCAATGAAAAATCCAGAATCGGTAAAAAAACAAAAAGCAAAAACATGTGGCGATAACCATCACATGAAACGTCCCGAGATAGCAGAAAAAGTATCTGGTAAAAATAATTGGATCTATCAAAAGCCCGGTGCCTTAGAAGAAAGACAACAAAAATTTATAGAAATGAACAAGGCTCGCAAAGGAACACACTACAGAAGATTGCAATGCCAATATTGTTCAAAAGATTATTCTTCAGTACAAATTAAACAACATGAAAAACATTGCCAAACTAATTTAACCAGTTTGGTAGGAAACACAGACAAGGCTGTGTATAATAACCTTGTAGGCAACACATTTAAGTAAATCTTAAATTTTTAAATCATATTACATCTTTAGAAAGGCAACATAATATGGCATCGTTACAAGAAATTCGCGCCCGTTTACAGGCAGCAGAATCAAAAGGTGGGCAATCCACCGAACGCGGGGACAATGCAATTTATCCGCATTGGACCATGGAAGAAGGCCAATCGGCCACACTGCGCTTCCTACCCGACGGTAACACAAAAAACACTTTCTTTTGGCAAGAACGAGCAATGATTCGTTTGCCTTTCAATGGCATCAAAGGAGAGATGGAATCCAAGCAAGTGATGGTACGTGTGCCCTGCGTGGAAATGTACGGCGAAGCCTGCCCTATTCTGGCAGAAGTACGCACCTGGTTCAAGGACAAGAGCCTTGAAGAAATGGGTCGCAAGTACTGGAAAAAGCGTGATTACATTTTCCAGGGTTTTGTTCGTGAAAACCCACTCAGCGATGACAAGTCACCAGAGAATCCCATACGCAGATTCATCATTGGTCCACAAATCTTTACCACTATCAAGGGTGCTTTGATGGATCCTGAACTGGAAGAATTGCCCACCGACTACCTGCGTGGTCTAGACTTCCGTGTTTCAAAAGGTTCCAAAGGTGGCTATGCTGACTACAATGGATCAAAGTGGGCACGTAAGGAATCAGCACTCACAGAAGCAGAACAAGCCGCAGTTGACTCGTATGGTTTGTTTGACTTGAGCACATTCTTGCCCAAGAAGCCTACAGACGTTGAGTTGAAAGTTATCAAAGAGATGTTTGAAGCATCAGTTGATGGCCAACCATACGATACTGAGCGTTGGGGTCAATACTTCCGTCCTGCTGGTGTTCAAGCACCTGCTGGTGGATCCGCTCCAGCACCTGCGGCAGATGAAGACACACCTGCTCCGGCAGCCAAGCCTGCACTCAAGATAGCGGCTCCGGCAAGTGACTTTGATGACGAGGATGACACACCTGTGGCAACTGCTCCTGTGGCAAAACCTGCTGGTGGTGGTCAAAAGGCCGAAGACATTTTGGCCATGATCCGCGCACGACAAGCCAAGTAATGCGAACTGCTCTGGACACAGAGTTGTTTCCAGATCTATGTGAAGTGGTAGCGATGCCACTTCACAATCAATGTGTTTATCTAATTCAGAAAAACGGAAACAGCAGTTTGAGACTTCAGCAAACAAGAGATAATCTTGTTGTGTTTGCCAATGACCAGATTCGGGCACTTGACCATGTGGATGTCTACATACGCAACCCCCGAGCCAGATATGTCAGCGGAGTCAACACATACCTGCAACATCTTCAACGCGATCACCCTGAATTAGATTTCTCTACAGCATTTTGGTTTGCCAAACGATACAAATTTTTAAACACACATTACTTGCCCCAATTTCACTGGTTGGCCAATCTCTCTCGCTACATGCGTAGCGATGCAAAAATACGCATTAGAGACTTTAGAGATTTTGGTTCTATAACTGATTTTAGATATCAGGCCGAAATCACTGCACCAACTGAACAATTTGTTAGTGATCTCCTGCATGATGACATGGATTTAGAATTGTGGTTGTATCTAGATCAAATTTTACTAAACCTAGCAGGTCAAGCATATACTTGGACCGAATTGCTAGAACACTATCAGCGCAATCACAAAAATATTATAGAAAATGTATTGCCCAAGACTTGATCATTTTGCAAGATTCAATCCCAATGGCTCCGTGAGTCGATGTGGTCACATGGTAAATCCACCTGAGTTTGTCACACTGGAACAAATGGATTCAAGCAAGTGGTTGAGTGACATCAAAAGCCAACCTGACGTCTGGCCCAGAGAATGCATACGATGCCAGCAAACTGAACAGATAAATGGCACCAGCATAAGACTCAATGCCATTGAATTTGATAAAACACAAACACGTTCAGACTATCTGTCAGTGGGCGGAGTACTGGACAACATTTGCAACAGTGCTTGTCAGTCCTGCAACTCAAATCTAAGTACCAAGATTGGTAGTCTGATATCCAACGATTATCCAATGATAGACAATTCCGCGGCGTTTTGGCAACTGCCTCTGAGCCGTGTGGTACACTTGGATATCAATGGTGGTGAGCCCAGCGCCAGCCGAAACTATCGACACATACTGAAAAATATTCCACCATCAGTCACCAGTGTGAGAATCAACACCAACTGTTCCCAGGTCATACCCGAAATCGCAGGACTACTAGAGCGCGGCATACATGTGACTGTGACTGTGAGTTTGGATGGCCTAGGACCCATACACGATTATGTGCGTTGGCCCATCAAATGGAAAAACTTTGAACGCAATCTTGATATATACACGGGTCTGGGTATTCAGGCGCTTAACACCTGGACCACAGTGAGTTCACTCAATATCGGCAATTTAAAAAACATAATCATGTACACAAAGGATCGCGGCCTTGATCATTCATGGGCACTACTAGAACAGCCTGACATATTGAATGTCAAATACAGCAACCACTTGACAAGAACAGCAGATGTTCCAGATGAACTCAAAACAGTTGTGGGGCAGGATCGGGATAACACAGTGGAACTACAATTGTGGACCCACGCACAAGATCATTTGCGTGGTATCAAACTTTGGGATTACTATCAAGATGTCTGATTTAAAAGCCTATCATGAACTGGCATGTGAAAATTTAGACGTCATATCAGCCAAAGTTTTGGATTTTATAGGTCAAGAACTAGCATCTGGACAGACAGGTTGGATTTTTTTGAATACAAAAAATTTACTGTTGGCTGTACCTGAACTAATGACTTTTTTCCAGCAACACAAATTGCGGCCAATGGACGCATCTATCACTGTGTTGTATGATGATTTTTCTATACATGTTGATACTTTGCCTGTGATAGCAAAGATCAACTTTCCTATCAAGAACAACCAGGGGTGGGTTAATCGTTGGTACCTACTTGACAATCACATATTAGATGCTTGCGAAACCATTGTTGATCATTTGGGATTTCACAAAAAAGATGTGTCCACAGTGACTGACAAGATGACCTTGATGGCCGAACTTCGAGATCAGTCACGTCCTATTGTTTTCAATTCAGGTATTCCTCATTCGGTAATCAAACAGGATGCAGTTGACCTGCCCAGAGTTGTGTTGAGTGTGACTTTTTTCAATGAGCCATTGGATCAATTAAGATGAAAATAGCAATCACAGGCGGAACTGCAGGCATCGGACAGTCACTGGGCAATGCATACCAAAGTCGAGGACACGAAGTTGTGCAACTGAGTAGACGCACAGGCCATAACATACGTGTGATACCAAAAATTGCAAATGCAATTGAGCCATGCGATGTGTTTGTGAACAACGCACAAGCAGGATATGCTCAAACTGAATTGTTGTTTGAAATGGCACAACGCTGGGCCGGCACCAACAAGCAGATCATAGTTATTAGTACCATGATGACCCAGGATCCAGTAAGTGTACTACCTGGTCTAGATATGGATGCCTATCGTGTTCAAAAAGTTGCTGTTGAAGAAGCAGTAAAACAACTACGGCATCGTCAACTTGGGATCAAGATGACTATAGTTCGTCCAGGTAATATAGCCACCAGTGCCGACAAAACAGTTCCTCCTGCGGCTGATGTTGACATCTGGGCCAACACACTGATGGCCATGTTAGAAATGGCACATGCAAATGCACTGACCATAGACGACATTTCACTAGGGCCAATATACCAATGACCCCTAAAGATATGCTGACCAACCCACATTTCTGTCCCATGCCCTGGACTGGTATGATGTACAACTTTGATGGTGTTGTCAAAAACTGTATTCGCAGTGCCGGACCACTTGGCAATATCAAAGACCAGCCCATTGATCAAATTCTAATCGCTAATAATCAACCTAGACAACAGCACATAGTTGATCATGAGCCAGTGGCCACTTGTCACACCTGTATTGACCTGGAACGTGGCAAACGAGGATTTGATCACATCAGCGATCGAGTATTTTACATACGTGAACTCAAAAACACACCAACTGCAACATATCAAGTGGGTCGTTTTGATCTACAAGCCATTGATGTGCGTTGGTCTAATCTGTGTAATTTTGCTTGTGTTTACTGCAATCCGGAATTTAGTAGCAAATGGAGTGATGAATTGAAGATTCGTCATGCTGTGCCATCACAGCAACAGGTGACTGATTTTAAAAATTACATCTATGATCATGCTGGTCAACTGCAACATGTGTATCTTGCAGGTGGTGAGCCGCTGTTGATGAAAGAAAATCTCCTGCTGTTGGAGAAATTGGATCCCAGTACCTCCATCCGGATAAACACCAATCTAAGCAAAGTTGATACTCGAGTGTTCGAGGCTGTGTGTGAATTTCCAAACGTACACTGGACTGTGAGCGTGGAGACCATGGGCGAAGAATTTGAATACATTCGCTATGGCGGATCCTGGACTGACTTCCTGGATAATCTTGCCACGATCAAACAGTTGGGGCACAAGATATCATTCAACATGTTGCACTTCTTGTTGAACTACAACAGCATATTTGACTGTGTGGACTTTTTGAAACAGCAGGGATTTCACCACAACAGTTTTGTAATAGGAGCATTGCTGGGCCCAGACCACCTAAACATTAGACATCTGCCCGGCAATGTGTTAAACTCTGTAAAGAGCAAATTGCAGGACAGAATCAACCAAAAGCCTGGTTACCTACTTGAAGACAGTTATCAAAATATGCTACACTACATTGATCTTCCATTTGAGAAAAATATTCAACTATCAGTTGACAAGATATCTGAAATGGATCAGCGTAGAGGTCAGGACAGTAGGCTAATTTTTAAAGATTTTTATAAGGACATAGACCATGGGAAAACCATTTGACGTAAGCAAGTTCCGCAAGGAAATTACCAAGAGCATTGACGGCCTGTCAATTGGCTTTAACGATCCAACTGATTGGATTTCCACAGGCAACTATGCCTTGAACTACTTGATATCAGGAGACTTCAACCGTGGCATTCCCCTGGGCAAGGTCACGGTGTTTGCTGGTGATTCTGGTGCAGGCAAAAGTTATATCTGTTCAGGCAACATTATCAAGAACGCACAAACACAAGGCATCTTTGTGGTGCTGATCGACTCAGAAAACGCACTGGACGAAGACTGGCTCAAAGCACTTGGAGTTGATACTAGTGAAAGCAAATTACTCAAGTTGAGTATGGCCATGATTGACGATGTGGCCAAGACCATCTCCACATTCATGAGCGACTACAAGGCCTTGCCCGAAGGTGAGCGTCCCAAGGTCATGTTTGTGATTGACTCATTGGGTATGTTGTTGACACCCACAGACGTCAACCAGTTTGATGCAGGCGAAATGAAGGGCGATCTTGGGCGCAAACCCAAAGCACTCACTGCCTTGGTTCGTAACTGTGTCAACATGTTTGGAAGTTACAACGTGGGCCTGGTTTGTACCAACCACACATACGCCAGCCAAGACATGTTTGATCCGGATGACAAGATTTCCGGAGGCCAAGGTTTTATCTATGCATCAAGTATTGTGGTCGCCATGAAGAAAATGAAACTCAAAGAAGACGAGGATGGCAACAAAGTGTCAGACGTAAACGGTATCCGTGCCGGCTGCAAAGTCATGAAAACACGCTATGCCAAACCTTTTGAAGGTGTGCAGGTCAAGATCCCCTACACAACAGGCATGAGTCCATACTCGGGCTTGGTTGACTTGATTGAAAAGAAAGAAATGCTCAAGCGCGAAGGCAACAGTCTGGTGTTTACCACAAGTGACGGCGAAGTGATCAAGAAGTTTCGCAAAGCCTGGGAAAAGAATGATGACGGATGTTTGGACCGGGTCATGGCAGACTTTGGAAATCAGAAAGCAGAGGTAAGTACTCCGGAGGAAACAACTGATGAGTGAAGCAATAGCCAGTGAAATTTGGGGAGAACTCAAGCGTTTTGTAAACACAGTGGATCGTGCCGAAGCCGCTGAAACTGTGATTCAAATCTTGATGGATAATGATTCGGATGTAGAAGACATCCGTGACGCCTTCAAAGGCGACTCCGATATCAAACGTGCATTGACTGCATATCTTGATAATGACAAGGATTATGTAGAAGATGATGAAGAAGAGCCTGAAGACGAGGATTACGACGAAGACGAAGACTGGGAAAACTGATGTGGTATAGCCGCGTAGTTGCCAGTTTAGGCGCTATTCCAGACTTTATAAGTCACTACGAGCGTGAACTTGATGATGCCAAAAAGGACTGCAAAATCTACGGCATAGTTGAAAAGAATATCACAGCCCTGCCCGGCATTACCGAGCACCGTTTCAATCAACTGCAAGAGATTGAAGCGGTGTTAAACTATCTCAATATTCAACTACGCAAAATACGTAGGAAACATTTCCAAAAATACATGGAAAACTATGCTCGTGCGCTGACCTCAAGAGACGCTGAAAAGTACACAGATGGCGAGGATGAAGTGATTGACTACGAAACCATCATAAATGAGGTGGCCTATTTGCGCAATCGCTGGCTGGGTATTCTCAAAGGCCTAGATACCAAACAGTGGCAAATGGGTCATGTGGTGCGCCTAAGAACCGCAGGAATGGAAGATATTCAAGTTTAACATAAATAAATCAAAAGGAGTTACCAATTATGGGTACAAAACAAGTTCGAATGCTATTTCAAGTGGCCGCAGATGACGGATTATCGGCGCAGGTGACAGTCACCGCTGGTGGCACACAAGTATTTTCTGGTGCATTGGCACAAACAATGAATCCTATTGTTCCAGGAGATGTTCATTACTATACTGAGCCATTTGGTTTGGTTGAATTTGATCTAGATGTAGCCGATCAGCCTATACCACCAGGCACTGCTAATCAATACGGTCAATATACAACTCCAGTCGACATTGGGATAGCAGTTTCGGGAGGTGACATTTGTCTACAGTCAACTCTAACAAACTACAGTGCAATCTATGCCGAAAATATTGAAATTTCTCCTCCTGCATACAAAATGGGGCCAGGAAGTGTCGGCCAATTTGCTCCAGTAAGGTATGCCAATCAGCCAGTTTGGACTCCAGAGCCAGCAGATCCCTTAGACAGATTTAATTTCTCAGATAATGTTAATACCGGTTCTGGATCCTTGCCGATTATGGACAATGAGTCAGTGGCCTACCAAGTGGCCATGACTTACTATAGTGTTTAAAAACTAAACCCAAAGTATTATCAATTAAAAATACTACTTTTGCAATAACCCTGCCCTGTGCAGGGTTTTTCTTTGACACTTGACCAGCAATTGTAAATTTGCTACAATAGTGGCATACAAACAAAAAAGGAACCCAAAATGAATATCAAGATCAAAGCCGCATTACAGACAGCAGGAATTCTTGCCGTGATAGTGTCCGTATCAATCGGACTACAACTTTTGTTAGCAGGCCTAACTGCCAGTGAAATTGCCAAAATTCTGTCAGTAGGAAGTATTACATTTTTGATCTATTGCATGTATCAAGTGGTGCTGAGCCGCTTGGAATACAATCAAAAAGTTGACGAAATCGCCAAAAAGTAATACTTTTAGCGTAGTTGACCAATAATCCAAAATCCACTATAATATAGACTTAGTAACACACAAAAGGGCTAGTAACCATGAGTGCAATTCGAGTAGTAAACGGTACATACCGTAACCGACCCGTCCGTAATCAAGAGTTTGTTCTTGTGAGCGGTTTCCAAACAGGTGCCAAAGGTAACTTTGTCACTGTGAAAAATGGCGGTGCCTTTCCTAACTGCCCTGATACGATCCGTATCTCAGTTGACAACATCTCAGACATCGAGTATACTAACGGCATGACACAACCCAACACCATACACTTTGAAAAATCTGTTCCAGTTACCGAGAGTGACGAGGATGCAATGACACGTATCCGTGAACGTTTTGACATTCTTACAGAAATGACCAAGGCTGCCACAGCCGGTGACATCCGTGCCATGATTGTGAGTGGTCCTCCTGGGGTTGGTAAATCCTTTGGTGTGGAACAAGAAATTGAAAAGGCCTGCTTGTTTGACAAGATCTCCGGCAAGAAACTTCGCGCAGAAGTTGTCAAAGGCTCAGCCACTCCTATTGGCCTGTTCCAAACACTTTACAAATATTCTGATGCCAATTGCGTATTAGTATTTGATGACTGTGATAGCATTTTGCTGGATGACGTGGCTCTTAACTTGCTGAAGGGCGCATTAGACTCTGGCAAGAAACGTACCATTTCATGGTTGTCGGAGTCCAGTGCCCTGCGTCGTGAAGGCATCCCAGATCGTTTCGAGTTCAAAGGTAGTGTTATTTTCATTACCAACTTGAAGTTTGATCAAATGAAGTCGCAAAAATTGCGTGACCACTTGGATGCACTCCAAAGCCGTTGTCACTATCTGGACTTGACACTTGACTCACAGCGTGACAAATTGTTGCGTATCAAACAGATTGCCAAAGATGGTGTGTTGTTTGCAGACTATGATTTTGATGAAGCCGTGCAAGACGACATCATTGACTTTATGCACACCAACAAAGATCGTTTGCGTGAATTGAGTTTGCGTATGGCTCTCAAGATTGCAGACTTGCGCAAGATGTCAGTGCTGAACTGGAAGCGTTTGGCAGAGACCACTTGTATGAAGAGTGCCTGATTGTGTAAGATAACCCTGTCTAGCACAGGGTTACTTTTTACAGTTGACTAGTAATTTCTAATTTGCTAAACTGTAGTCTTATTAACACACAAAAGGAATCTAAATGAGTTATACATCAGTTGACGGTTGGTATGACCACATTACATACGAGGCAGAAACCTGGGCCTACACATACAAAAACGATGACTACAAGGAAGGCAATGGTCGTCGGACTGTGTACCTGACTGCTCAAGACTGTGCAGAGATTGCAGAAATAATGGGACACCCTGATGTGGCAAGTGCCATAATGAAACGATTTAGGTTGCGACAACTAAACTTGCCAGGCAATGTGGGATTTAAAATTGGCGACAAGGTAATGGAAACTACCGACAAACGTGCATATGATACCATAATTAAAAACGGTAAAATACACAAAGATGAGGTGGGTGAGGTTTTTGCAATCAAGGGCAAAACGATATATGTATGTTATCCAGATACTGGGTGCTTCAAGGTTGGAGAAACAAACCTCACCCACCTTGGTACAATTACCATCACAAGTTCTGATCAATTCAGAACTTGTTAACATGTTCTTAGGAGTCTGATATGGCCTGGATTGGTGTACTCATGTTATTGATGCTAGGACACCTAGGGTGGGCACTGTTCTTATCGTTTGTAATTTTGTTTTTGGGAGATTGAAATGGCAGGCAAAGCAAAATCGGTTTACCTAACAGTAACTCCCAAAGGCCAACTCCAAAGTGTTTTTCGCAAAACATTCTTTGACGCCAAAGGCTACAACGACTATGTCCGGAGCGAAGAGTTCCGAGCCAAATGGCCCGCAGATCAATTTGATATTGTAAAGGAAACCTACTGATGTATGAAATTTATGATGGTGACTTTTTGTTGTTTACAACCAACGATGTAGAAGAAGTAGAATACTATCGAATCGAAGGATATGTTGTACGCAAGATTTAGTGTGATACTCCAGATCGGGATCGCTAACTCTTACTAGCCCGGCGATCCTTTTGCAACAGGTACCCTTAAAAAGGTACCTGTTTTTTTGACTTGTTAACGCAATAAGTATATACTACTAACTACTATGAAACTCAAACTTGCCTGGACCAAAACTGGAGACTATTTTGATATTGTTGCTACCCATCCTGAACTGGCAGAATGGTACGTGACAAAATGTATTGAACATCAAACTCAATTTAGAAATAACAGTTTTCGAGAAGAGCATCAATCAAGATCAGTTGATCCTATGATTCAAGAAATTCAGAAAAATCTTGACAATCTCAATGTCATATTTAAAAAATTAAAAACAAATGAGATAGGTAAACCAAATAATTTTTTTGATCAACGTCAATTAAATCAATTGCATAAAGAATGGATCGGCATAGATCAAACATATCCGGGCATTGACACATTGTTGTACAAAGTTGACTCGCACCTTTTTGAATCCTATCATGCACTTAATAGACAGATTCATGTGTTGGAAAATTCCTTTAGATACAGACTGAGAGGCATAGATTATTGGCAACAGCCCAATCCGTTTTTTGGACAGTCCTTCCCAATGGGAGTTTTTAATGTCATGCTTGATTATATTGACCATGGCAGGAGTTCATGGGAAAAATTCATTAACTTTGAATTGAGTCCCAATGATCATGAGTTGAATCAATGGAAACATTTTGGACCTGCAATATCTATCAATTTGGTCAAACCTTATGTTCAAGAATATCCTAGTGAGTTTGTGGCCTATTGTGCTCAACACAATATAGCAATGACATATACTCAAGTGCCATTGGGCAACGTTGAAGGACTTGAGCAATTGGCCACAGCCAGGGCGATCATGAACAAAAACTTGACACAGCCAGACAATTATGTAATACTAGCATGTTATTAACTACAAAACTTCTGTGAAAAAAGCAACCATTATCATACGTGATGAAGTCAACATCCGACTAGAAGGCCTAGATCTAGATGTACGCAAGGCCTTGGTCACGGCTTTCAAATATGACGTACCTTATGCTAGGTATCTGCCGGCAGTGCGACTAGGACGTTGGGATGGCAAGGTCAGTTATTTCCAAATGGGTGGCAGCACATACACTAATCTTTTGCCTGAAATCATTCCCATACTGGAGAAGTTTGATTATGATATTGAACTGGATGACCAAAGAGAGTACTCAACTACATTTGCATTTGAACAAGTGCGTGAAGATTCATTTGCACATATCAAGTGGCCCAAAGGTCACCCTGCTGTTGGTCAACCCATTGTCATGCGGGACTACCAAGTGGAAATTGTCAACAACTTTCTAGCCAATCCACAGTGCCTGCAAGAAGTGGCCACTGGTGCAGGCAAGACCATCATGACAGCGGCCCTGTCAAATGCTGTGGCACCGTATGGACGATCAATTGTGATTGTGCCCAACAAGAGTCTTGTGACACAGACAGAAAAAGACTACATCAACATGCAACAGGATGTGGGCGTGTTCTTTGGCGATAGAAAAGAATATGGGCGCCAACATACAATTTGCACTTGGCAGAGTTTGAATGTGTTGTTGAAGAATACCAAAGCCGGCACAGGCGAAGTGACCATTGGCGAGTTCTTGGAAGGCGTGGTATGTGTTATTGTGGACGAAGTACACATGGCCAAAGCAGATGCACTCAAAACCTTGCTCACAAGCGTAATGTCAAGAGTGCCAATTCGCTGGGGTTTGACCGGAACCATACCCAAAGAGAAGTTTGAAAGCCAAGCCCTGTTGGTCAGCCTTGGTCCTGTCATTGGCAGGCTCAGTGCCAATGAACTGCAACAGCAAGGTGTATTGGCCAACTGTCATGTGAACATTGTGCAGTTGGTGGATCATGTGGAGTATGCAGAATATCAAGCAGAACTAAAGTACCTGCTGGAAGAGCCAGGCCGATTGGATACCATGGCCGAACTCATAAGAAAAGTAAATGAAACAGGCAACACCTTGGTGCTTGTGGACCGGGTGGCAGCAGGACATGCTCTAGTAGAACGCTTGGGCGATCGTGCTGTGTTTGTGTCAGGTGCAACCAAAGCAAAAGACAGACAAGACGAATATGATGAAGTTGCAGACAGCACTGATAAGATTATTGTGGCTACCTATGGTGTTGCCGCTGTGGGTATTAATATCCCTAGGATTTTTAATTTGGTTCTTATTGAACCCGGCAAAAGTTTTGTCCGTGTTATCCAGAGCATTGGACGCGGCATAAGAAAAGCCGAAGACAAAGATCATGTGCAAATATGGGACATCACCTCAACCTGCAAGTTCGCCAAGCGGCACCTAACCAAACGCAAAACTTTTTATCGAGAAGCCAACTATCCATTCAGTTCAGAAAAACTTGAGTGGATGAAAATTGCTTGACTTTTCAATATAAATCCTGTATTATCTAAACATGCGCATACTAACACTCGACAACGCTCCTTACGATCTAGATCATCTGCCTGAACAGGTAGAAGACATGAGATTTGCAATATTAGACAACTCTGATCCTGCCAATCCAGACTATCACTATATTCCACTGATCTTTTTGGAAAGTTTCAATGCACCTGCCTTGATATTGCAGATAGGCACCAATAGAATACGAATGCCTGTGGACTGGCAAATACTAATTGGTGAGCCGGATGTGGGCGATTTGGAAATGTTGCCACTGACATCAATCAATGATCGTGGATTCCGAGCGTTCCAATTCAATCCACTGAGCAGTTTCCGCCCCTCCTTCCCTAACATAGAGATTGTGGATGTATATCAAGAAGTGGCATGGTATGCACCCAAACTCAAGAACGGTCAAATGTTGTGTGTGCCCATAGATGACAGTGCGACTCCAGACTGTGTGTACTTTGTGAAAGACGTCAGTCGCAACTGCGAGATAGTGGACTACAACCGGGCCTGGTAATGGGAGCACTCAAGCCAGACACCAAGTATATCTACGAACGTGCTGATGGTATAATCTATGCTCGAGAGTTTGGCGCCGATCCCAGCACACGAAAGGTGGTGGGGTATGAAAGTGGTCGCGAGTACGATCCTATAACAGGACACCGGATAGACTACGACTCAAGAACTCCAGATGGTAGACCCTTGCATGATCATATCCGGGAAGATCGACTGTGGGGCAATATTCGGCGCGAGGCACGGACCAATCCCACTTTACAAGATGCACTGGAACGTGCTATAATGATCTATCAATTGAGTAAAACTGATGAGCGATAAACTAAACATTGCCAACGAGATGCGTATGTTTGACCGCAAGGTCAGATCATTCTATGACGACTTGACCCCAGAAGAAAAGAAAAAGTTTTCAAACTATCTCATGATACGTTGGGGTTCGTCAGTAGAAGGATCACGTGATCTACAAGAGTTTTATGTTATCAGTTGTAACGAGCGATTGAACAAGCACTTCTTTGATGTGGCCAAACATCCGCAACTGCAATGGCTCATGGCCACAAGTGTGAGCCCAGGACTGGGCACACCAAGACATCCGTGGATTGCACCACGCAAAAAAGAATCCGGACTCAGTGCCAAACGCAAAGCACTTGTGACCATGTATCCAGACTACAAAGATGACGAAATAGATGTCATGGCGCAGATAACCACACAACGAGAAATAGACGAATACAATAAGCAAGCAGGTAATGATAAGAAATGACATTCACGTGCGAGTATTGTAAGAAAACATTTGCTAGAGAAACTAGCATAGCAGTTCATGCATGTGAACCCAAGCGTAGACGTCTAGCACGAGATGAAGCAGGTGTGCGCATGGGGTTCCAGGCCTATATCCGGTTCTACGAAACCATGCAAGGCTCAGCAAAGAACAAAACGCACGATGACTTTTGCGACTCGCCCTACTACCGAGCGTTTGTGAAATTTGGAAACTATTGTGTCAACACCCGTGTGGTAGCACCTGAACGTTTCATGACCTGGTTGCTAAAGGCACAAAAGAAAATTGATCACTGGTGCAGTGACAACATCTATACAGAGTATCTTGTGGAATATCTGCGTGTGGAAGCAGTGGCGGATGCCTTGGCTCGAGCAGTAGAATACAGCATGAGATGGGCAGAGGAAACAGGCAACCCCGCACATGACTGGATGCGTTATGGCAACACCAATGCCTTGTGCTATGCTGTCACAGCCGGACGTATTTCACCTTGGGTGATATACAATTCAGAATCAGGACAACGGTTCTTGAGTGAACTGAGTTCAGAACAAGTGGCCATGATATGGCCCTACATTGACTCAGATGCTTGGCAACGTAAGTTTGCAAACTACCCAGCGGACCAGGAGTATGCCAAAGAAATATTGAAACAAGCAGGATGGTAACATGATCAAAGCAATTCATCAGAGTGGACGTTATATGCAAGTGATAGGCGGAAGCGCCAGCACCTATGTAAATGGCAACCCACACGCCCAGGGTGTTGGTAACTTACGATTCAACACCAGCGGTCAGCGCCTGGAAGTATACGACGGCAGCAGTTGGTTAGAACTAAACATGCCACATGTAAGTGTAGGTCTAAACCCAGATGCTGAGGCAGCAATAGAATGGGCACATCGACAAATGACAGAAGAAAAAAGACTTGAGGCCTTGGCCAAAGACCATCCTGCTGTGGCAGACGCAGTTGCGGCAGTTGAAAAGGCCCAAGAGCAGGTTCGTATTGTGACAGCATTGGTGCAAGAATGAGCGCAGACATTGACATTGACTTTGCCAACAGAGATTATGTGCTGAAATTGATTCAGCACACTCCAGCACGACAAAGCAATGGAAGAAAGCACAACTCGGGTGTGTATGTAACCAATATACCACAGGATCCTGTCAATCGCTGTGCGGCACTAGATTATGAAACTGCTGAACAGCGTGGATACTTCAAACTGGACTTTTTGAACATGAGTGTGTACCAATTGGTTCAGGATCCTGTACACTACGAGCAAATGTTGTCTACAACACCCCCATGGGAAAGACTATGGACTGATTGTGAGTGGGCACGTCAATTGGTACACGTGGGCAATTATACAGATTTGCTGGCCAATATGCGACCAGATTCAATCCCTAGGATGGCGGCTTTTATCAGTATCATTCGTCCAGGCAAAGCACACTTACAAACACGCCCTTGGGCAGAAGTATTTGCCGGTGTTTGGGACGGAGATGATAGTCAAGGATTTGTGTTTAAAAAGAGTCATTCAATAAGTTACGCAATGTTGGTTGCGCTTCATATGAATTTGCTCAATCAACCCGACGTACAAGCGTAATACTCTTTCTTTTGCTCTTTTTGCGAGCAATGTCGTTCAAACTGCATATGGGGCCATGCAGAATTTCCAAATCTTTGTTGGCAAATGTTCTGAGTGTGGGACGGAACAGGTCCCATTCCCCGCGCAAGAATATATTGATAGGTATGCTACGATTGCTTTCCCACCACCAGGTGTTGGCCAGATCTATAAACCTGCGTTTTTGTTCCGTATCTTGCACAGCCCCAAAGTCGTAGATGGTGGTGATAGCATCATCGCGATTTTGTACTATGCCCACATACTCGTTACTGGCGTAGATGCACAGGGTTATAAAGGGATATTTTTCCGCTAATTTTTGAAATAAGTCACTGCCCATAAGTTTCATTCGGTTTATTTATACAGTAAACTTTTAGGTAAATATTTGGAACTATGTATTCAACCACCGCCTACATTTATCAACAGATCCAGAGAATTTTATTAATCGACACTTCAGGCGAGGGTGATACGTTTGTCCGGAGGTGGGAACCAGTGTACGCAAAAAAACTAACAATCAACAAGGGCGTGGATAACGTGATCTTGTTTGAATTTGTCAACCAAGACCAAAAACCAGTGAACATCACCGGTAGTGATCTCATGTTCAGATTGATCAATCTGCCAGGAGACGTTCAACTGCTGGAAAAGCCCATGGTCATACTCAATTCTGTAACAGGTCGTGCCAAGGTGACTCTGTTGGCAGCAGAAACTACAGAATTGCCAACAGAGCCTGCCAGTTACTCCATAGATAGAACCAGCGGTAATTTGACAGAAGCAGTGTTTGTTAATGCACAAGCACAGGCCCGTGCTGACGTGGATATCCAAGATAGTGTACTGCCAGAATTTGTGCCCAGTCACACTGTGACCATACCCACCATATATGGCCCAGAGATTTATTTAAATCCGGTCAATGCTGGCAACTATCCAGACTGGGCTCTCAATCCGCCCAGTATTGGCAACACAACTCCCAACCCCGAACGTTACACCAGTCATGTGCCCACAGTCGGTGCCAGCCAAACCACTTTCCAGTTGACCATGGATCACTTTACTGGCAACGTCAAAGCCCAGGCAGCCGAAAATTACGAAAGTATCTGGTACGATGTCAGCAACATCAACACCTATCTCAACAGAACTGGTCAAGACTATATCAATGTGTTGGGTTACCATCCCTTGTTGCGCTTGGCCATCAACAGTTATTCGGGTGCAGAGATTGTGAGTATGGCCACAGCCAATGCCACAGTGGCCAATGGTGTGGTCACAGGCATCACTGTAGTTAATTCGGGCAATGGATATCTAGCACCACCCAAGGTATCAATCATTGGCTTTGGTGCAGGTGCTGTGGCCGAGGCAGAAATCTCCGATGGCATAGTAAGTGCCATAAATGTTATTGAAGGAGGCACTGGCTACGTGCCCGGACCGGCCAATCCAAATCAGGCTGTTCAGGTGGTTATTTCAACCGGCGCTATCGTAGACATACTTAGTAGATGACATTTAAAAAAATTGTAGGGTTTGGTGACTCCTGGATGTACGGAGATGAGTTGCTGGATCCTGCGCTGATTCAACAGCATTCTGACGCACACACATGCTGGCATCAAAACGATGACTATCGCAACAGTCATAACTTTTTAGGATTACTGGGCAAACACTATTCTGTACCCGTAGAAAATTTTGGTGTGCCGGGCGGAAGTATGCAGAGTTCTATCTGGACTTTTCAGTGGTGGCTGGAACATGAATCTGTGCCAGAAGATTGCCTAGTGCTGGTAGGACATACTGATTCGGATCGACTGAGTTTTTACAATCCCAATCACCGCAGTTACTCCAATGATCCTCCCTGGAACAAGTTCATACACTCTACCTGGGTAGAATATGGATCCAGTGTTGTACCCGAAGAGTTCAGAACCATGATCAAACAGCAGTTGGTCCTGACCAATTGTGCAGAACTGGCTAGACTCAATCACATGCAGACCCTGATGTTCTTTGATGGCATAGCAGCCAGACGCAACATACCCGTCATGCAGTTTCATATCATGCCGGCTGATAATCAAATGAATCTCCCAACAGAGATCTGGCCCGGCTTTGCAACCACCGTGTGGTTTCGTGATCACCCAGGAAATCAAAAGCGCGAATTGATTATGCCCGGTGGCCATCCCAACGAAATTGGGCACGAAATGATTGCCAACAAGTTGATTTCTACCATAGATTCTGCTACAATGTAGCAATGCTTGATATACTTCAGTACCTGCCTGCGAAAAGAAAACCCAGTCCACAAGGCTGGCTGAGTTTCAATGCGGTGTGTTGTACTCATAATAGCAACAGCCTGGATCGACGTGGACGTGGTGGTATCAAGGTAACCGAACAAGGGTGGAGTTATCACTGCTTCAACTGTGCCTACACAGCCAGTTTTGTTCTAGGTCGCACAGTGAGTTTCAAGGCCAAGAGATTGCTGTCATGGATGGGTGTGCCCGACAGTGAGATTGACATGCTGAATCTCGAAAGCCTGCGTCATCGTAGCATACACGGCATCATTGAAGACCGACAACGAGTATTCAACACACTCAGTGACATCAAGTTTGAAGAGTCGGATGACTTTCCGCCTTTTTCAGAAGTGGTCACACCGGAACATCCTCTCTACTGGAACTATATCAGGCAACGTCATGTGCCCGAAGACTTTCCTATAATGACTGCAATCAAGAACGATGGAGTTCATTGGGTCAGACCATTTGTGTTGGTGCCTTTTACATACGACAATCGGGTGGTGGGCTGGTGTGCTAGATTCCTAGATGACAAACAGCCACGGTACATCAATCACTCACAACCGGGATATGTGTTTGGCACAGACTTACAACACTCAGATTGGCAACATGTACTTGTGATGGAAGGTATCTTTGATGCACTTTCAATTGGTGGGCTTGCTGTGATGCATAATACCATTAGTGACAGTCAAGCAAGATTGATACGCAGTCTTGGACGTGAAGTCACTGTGGTACCTGATCAAGACACAGCAGGTGTGGAACTGATTGACCGTGCTCAGGAACTGGGCTGGGCAGTGAGCATACCCGAATGGCCAGAAGGATGTAAAGACGTCAATGACGCTGTGATAAAACTGGGCAGACTGGGAGCCCTGCTAACTATTATGGCCGCAAGAGAAACCAGTAAGATCAAAATAGAAATAAGGAAACGACAACTTGTTAAAAGAATACGGACTTGACGTCCAACGACTATTTCTAGAGATGATGTTGGAAGACGCAACAAGTTATGTGCGTGTTCAAAACATCTATAACCCGCAGAACTTTGACAAGAGTTTGAGACCAGCGGCTGAGTTTATCAAAGAACACTCAGACAAACACAAGACCATGCCCGACAGGTCACAAATATCTGCAACCACTGGTGTTCGACTTGCACCCGTGCCAGACCTAAACGAAGGTCACTTTGACTGGTTCATGGGCGAGTTTGAAGCATTTACTCGACGTCAAGAACTTGAGCGTGCTATTTTAAAATCAGCAGACTTGTTGGAGAAGGGCGAGTTTGAACCCGTTGAAAAACTTATCAAAGATGCAGTACAAATTTCACTTACCAAAGACATGGGCACGGATTACTTTGCTGATCCTAAGTCTCGCATTGAAAAATACTTCAACTCGGGTGGACAAGTAAGCACAGGTTGGCCACAACTGGACAGACTGCTGTATGGCGGATTTTCGCGTGGTGAACTCAATATCTTTGCAGGTGGTTCTGGTTCAGGTAAGAGTCTGGTCATGATGAACATTGCGCTCAACTGGTTGCAACAAGGCTTGAGTGGTGTTTATATCACACTAGAACTTTCAGAAGAACTCACAAGTTTGCGTACTGATGCCATGTTGACCAACATGAGTACCAAAGACATCCGTCGTGACATGGACACAACTGAACTCAAGGTCAAACTAGTGGCCAAAAAGTCCGGCAACTATCAAGTGAAAGGCCTGCCAGCACAGAGCAACATCAACGACATTCGTGCTTATTTGAAAGAATATCAAATTCAAACAGGCAAGCGAGTGGACTTTGTGATGATTGACTATTTGGACTTGTTGATGCCGGTGAGTGCAAAAGTCAGCCCCAATGACTTGTTTGTGAAAGACAAGTATGTGAGTGAAGAACTGCGTAACTTGGCCAAAGAACTGGCTGTGTTGATGGTCACAGCGTCGCAGTTGAATCGGTCGGCTGTGGAAGAAGTAGAGTTTGATCACTCGCATATTTCAGGTGGTATTTCAAAGATTAACACAGCAGACAACGTGTTTGGTATCTTTACAAGTAGAGCAATGAAAGAGCGTGGCAAGTATCAAATACAATGTATGAAGAGTCGGAGTTCAACAGGTGTAGGACAAAAGATTGACTTGGAATACAACATCGAAACCATGCGTATCACAGATGAGGGCGGAGACGAGAAGGACAACTTCCGTGGTGGTGCCAAACCCAGCATCATGGATTCAATCAAGGCCCGAAGTCAAGTCAAATCCGCAGAAGAAGGCGAGTCCAGTAACCCGCCCTGGGAACGTGCTCGACCTCGAGAAGACTTTGATCTAGAAGCCCCCAAGATCACTGCCGACGTGCAAAGTGCCAAACTAAAGACGTTGCTGGGACAAATCAAAACCAGTGGATAACAGCAGTGTTTGATTACAATAGTTGGCGTGATCAACAACTAGGTGGATTCGCAGGTGTACGGCCCACAGATATTCTTGCGCAAGAGCAAGTAATGTTGGATTTTGTAAAAAATCACAATACTATTTGTTGGAAATGGCTGGGAGACAATACCAGGTTCAAATTGATATGCCAACAGCATTTTTGCATCACCGATGGCCGGGCTCAAGGTGTAATTTTGTTTGGTCAACACCTGCATCGCATGACCACTAAAAGGCTGGTAACCAAGGTAAAAGAAATTACGAAAGACTTTGATTATGCCTATGTAGCAGTCAATCGTTACGAAGTGATCAGTCATGATTTTGACATGATATTGCCTGATACAATTGAGGAATCGTTGGACTGTCTAATGCAGTATTGTGATCCTCGATTCACAAGACTTCATACTTTTGATCAAGTGGACGGCAATCATATGGTTGCCGCGCACCCAATGGATTGTTACAGACTATGCAAGTTATAACATCTTATCTGGACCAAGGACCTATTAGGGCTGTTCAACAGTGGCGATTGTATCATCTGAGTAGACCCAATCTAAAACAATGGCGGCAAACACGACATGGCAAAAGATATGTGCTTGACAGCACTGACCATTGGATACTGAATAATCTGCCTGATAAAAGGCTAACACTAGTTGATTGTGCTGGTTGGTATTTTAAACAATTTGGTATTGCTACCACTTGCCTAGAGTCAGATGAAATTGCCAAACACTACTGGCCCTCATGCCATGTTGAGCCTGACATATTCACACATCGGCCCACCTATATATCCACAGCCGATCCGGTTGTGTTTAAATACTCTTGGTTTTTGAGATATGCCACCGTTGAGCAATTTGTTGAGTTTATTCAAGTCTGGGTGCAATCTACAACCGTTATCAATTTTGAGCCTCGCTATGTGCAACACAATCATCTCAAACACAGGCTAGTGGACCAGGTACGACCCATGATAAAATTTGATATTCAAGAGGTAGATCACAATTTATGGATCCTTGAGCCATGATCAAACAGTGTGTGTTGATGCAACACGGATTGACTTTGCACTCAAAAGGCCTGGGCACTTGCTGTTACAATTACAACAATCCCAAAAGTAATAGTGGTTATGATATAGACCCAGTGGCATGTGCCACTTGCGTTGATCAAGAAAATGCCAACATAAAAAGTTATCGGCAAGGAGCCAATGAGCAGTATGGTTTATCACATGACCACCGCGATCCATTGGTGTTGGATTTGTCACCTAATCTGAATTGTAATCTTGTTTGTAAAATTTGCGATGAAAACAGAAGTAGTAGTTGGGCCAAACTCAAACAAATCAAAATTCACCAAGATTACAATGTGTCAATTGATAAATTTGTGTCCGTGCTTGGATCCGTTGACATGACGCACGTGAAAGAAATAAATTTTTCGGGTGGAGAGCCATTGTTAAACAACAACATGATTCGATATCTTGAGAAGTTGGAAAATCAAATTGATTTTTCCAAATGCACACTTAGGTTCAGTACCAATGGTACTGTGCCATTGACTGCAAAGATGTCAAATTTTTTCTTGAAGTTCAAATTGGTATTGGCTAGATTTAGCATTGATGACGTAGAGGCAGGATTTGAATATCAACGATGTCCTGCAAAATGGGCACAATGCCAGACAAATTGGCAACTGTTCTTGGACAACATGCCACACAATATCATTCCCAGTATCAATCGAACTGTGAGTATACTGAATATTAGAAGATTGCACCTGCTGGATCAATGGCATGATAATTATCTGCTGACTAGATTCGGCGACCCAATTGAATTGATTGATCATCAGGCTTTTGGTGATTACAGTTTGAATCATCTCACGTCAGCCCTCAAGCAGGACATACTGCTCCGTGGATCAATTCGTGCTCAAGATGCGGTGCGATCTTACACACCCGGCAACGTGCAAAAATTGATTTCGGTGATTCAACAACACGATGCCTTGCACCATACTAGTATCATGGATTTTGATGCTGAATTGTATAGATTGATTTGTGAATGAAAATAACAATTGTATTTTGCGAAGGTCATGGTGGACATTTTTTTAGATCTCTCTTGCTGAATCATCCGTTAGACATGGTTGCTTTTAAAATGTCAGACCTTATGGGCCAACCTCACCCAGGGCTAGAGGTCATTGTGACTCACAGTGTGGATCAAGTTGCGCTGTCAGATTTGGTATTTAGGATTTTGCCGACACACAATATCTACAATCCTATCTATAATGTTTTTATGAAAAAAATGTTGCCGGAGGACTTTCCTGGATTTGACTTGGTCAATTGGGCGGATGATACTGTATTTTGGTACGACAAGTGCTACTGTCTGATCAAGGAATATTTTGATAGAATACACAGAGATATTGCAACAAATAACATTGCCAATATCATTGATTTTGATCGTTTGACCAAGCCAGAGTATCTTGCTGATTTGTTAGATCAACACCTTGGCCTGGCATTTGATCACAATCGTCGTGCATTTGCAGAAAAATATGCCCAATTACAACTGCCGATTGCTCTGGCAGATGATGACGCCACATCAATGCAGGATATTTTGGCACCCATTACTGATCAAATGTTGAGGCAAAATCCATGGTTTTGGGCCTATGCTGTGTTTAAATTTGAACACAACAACAATTTAACAGAACAGGATCGTGCATGGTCTATCGACAATTGCAAAATCCCCCAAACCCGCTACGATTTGTTGCAATATCAATTTCTCAAACAAACTGAATCAAATAAATAACTCAAAGGTCACTGACTCAAATGCAAAAACGCACCAGAAGTTTGTTAGAAGAATTGGACTCAATGTATGTTGAGCGTGAGCGCCATCTAGTGATAGAGAGCCGTGCTAGTAATGTGATAGCCAGTGCTATCAATTTGCTGGAACAAATTGACGCTGTTTTTCCGCCTGAGCAAGCAGAAAATCTCACTCGTAAATTGCTCAATGCTATTCGCACTAGAGATGCTGGCCGTTTCGAAAGAACAGTGAGACGTACCCATGCAGATTCATGAATTAAATCGACGACAGCCCGTAAATGAACTTGATATTGCAGGGCCTGGCGGTTTAGTGGCCGGTGCCAAAGCCGCATTGGGTGCGCTGAAACAACCAGGTGGCGCAAAAGATGCTCTTAGAACAGTGACCCCTGGGCAAGCACAAGGACTTTCAAACACAGCAGACTTGACTCAAAGTGATTTTGCTCAGCGCATGCAGGCAGTCAAAAACAATGCCGCCATAAAACAAGTGGCTGCCAATCTGCAACAGCAGTGGAACAAGGTCAGCAAAACTCTTCCGGCAGCAACAACTCCAGCCGCCGAACCCAATGTAGAACCAGAAACAACACCACCACCAACTACTTCAGCACCTGCATCGCCTTCAAGTCGATCACGATTGGCCAGCAAAGCAGCCGCCTACAAAGCCACTCGCAAAGAAAGTGTGCAACTCGACGAAGCGGCATCACTGGGTCAATTGACCGATTGGTATAAACAATCAGTTATTCCAAAGTCAATGGCTGCCGCATCAGCAAAGTATCTAGCAAATCCTGTGATTAAAACTGCTCTTAACAAGATCGTGGCCACCGCTGATAACCCCGGTGAGCAGTCCAAAGCATTTGCAGATCTTGTGGCAGCCACAAGCGTTGTGAGTCAGACAATATCAGCGGAAAATCCCCAACTGGCAGCCGCTGGCGCTACTCGTGCGGCAACCAGTCCACCGGCCGCGCAGGCAGCCAAAACAAACATAGCACAGGCAGCCGGAATGACACCATCACAAATAGAAGCAATAACAAAGATAACAAGTGCGCTGGGACCAGTAAGCAGTCGTGATCCAGCCACAGTGAACAGTCTACGAGCACTGGGATTTAATGTACAATGAAACTCCTAGAAGGTGGTAACGTATTCAAAGATGCTGACGGCCAGCCACTCACACAACGCATCAATCAAACAGACGTACCCAGCACTATAACCTGGCTGGAACAACTGACAGGTCTAGAGTTTCCACGTGAGCGTTGGTTGGGTTCAACAGGCAAAGCCGCCACATCGGGTGACTTGGATCTGGCAGTGGATGCCAGTCAAATCTCCAAAGATGAACTGGCTGCCCGATTGGAAGCCTGGGCCCGAAGCCACGGCGAAGATCCCAGAATCTGGGTCAAGAAGTCAGGTGAAGTGCATCTGCGTACCCCCATCACAGGCAGACCTGATCTTGGCTACGTACAAACAGACTTTATGTTCTTTCCCAACCTAGATTGGGGCACATTCTACTATAATCAAACATTTCCGTCAGCCTACAAAGGCATGCACCGTGCTGTGCTGATGAGTTCAATTGCCAAACAACTGGGCCTCAAGATAGGTGCCAATGGCATGTTTAGCCGTGCCACTAACGAATTGATCAGCCAAGACCCAGACACAGTGGCCAAAACCATACTAGGTCCCAAAGCCACTAGAGAGGACCTAGGTAACGTGGAAAGCATTTACTCATTCCTGGCTCGTGACAAAGATCGTGACAATAAATTAAAAGACTTCCGTGAGTACCTGGCCAAGGAAGGTCTTAAAGAACCCACACAACTGGAAGAAAGCGGTGATGTTTACTTCCTGGCACGACTGCGTGATCGTATTGTGAATCAAGGCATGTATGCGCTAGTAGAGGCAGCCACACCGGCACCTTCTGCCGCACCTGTGGGCGGCAAGGCCAAGGGTATCGAACACCTTGAAGATTATATATTTAGAAATGGCACAGCCGGCGTCAAAACAGCCTTGGCCATTGTGGACAACTTTCGAGACAATTCCAAGACTGCAAGTGTCAAATGGGATGGCATGCCTGCCGTGATATTTGGCCGCAAGCCCGACACAGGGGAATTTGTGCTCACAGATGGTTCGGGATTTGAGGCTGTGGGCTATGATGGTTTGTTTACCAGTCCTAGAGCCATTGCCGGCAACATGGCACAGCGTGATGCCAATGCCGCTGCCAAAGGCAATGTGGCCAACCGAGTTCAAACACTACTGCCAGTGTATCAAAAGATTTGGCCTCTACTAGAAGCCGCAACTCCAGAAAACTTCCGTGGCTATGTCAAAGGCGATTTGTTGTACACATCAACACCTCCTGTGGAAGCAGGCAATCTAGTATTCAAACCCAACACAGTAGAATATCGTATTCCACTAAAGAGCACATTGGGCACACGAATTGCCGACAGTGAAGTTGGCATAGCAGTACATACCATGTATGAGGATGCTGGTGCTGCCAAGCAACCACTTGCCAGAGTTAAGTTTAATCCTGTACCAGGCTTGCTGTTGATTGAGCCCATCTATGCCCGGCCTGTGGCTATTGAAAATCCTTATGTAAAGAAGATTAAAAGTTTGTTACGTTCAATGGGCCCGGCTATTGACACACTATTCAATCCTGCTGAACTACGTGCGGCCAAGATAACTGACCTAGCCAAGTTGTGTGTGGACTATATCAACAAGCGCATCAATCCCGAATACCCTGCCTACACCGGAGACTTCTCAGATCTAGTGCCAGGTTTTATGGATTATTTGAAAAGCACACAGACTCCACAGAAGTTCCGTAACATCACAGAATACCTGCGTAGTCCCTCTTCCAACGAAGGTGCGTTAGCCGCTGCCTTTGTGCTGTTTGAACTGCTACACGATCTCAAACTGGACTTGCTGGGCAAACTGGATGCACAAGTGCCCGGTAACGAAGGCTGGGTGTTTGCCACCCCTGCAGGCTATGGCAAAGCAGTAAATCGCTTTGATTTCACTGCCAGAAACCGCCAGAGAAACAATCCCACAACTGCCTAAAATTTTACCGATTTCATAAATAAAAGCAAGGCGAGAGCCTACTTATTAGGAGATTTAAAATGGCAGGATTTACAAAAACAAATGGCACGATGCAACCAGTATTCCACATGGATACAGGCAACGGCAACATTGGCGGCACAGCAAACATTGCGGCAACAGGCTCAGTTAACTTTCAAGGTCCAAAACTTGACTTTTTCTCAGTTGTGGCCAATGCTTCATTGATTTCAAGCGCCAATGTCAACGGTTACATCAACAATATTGTGCAAGCAATTCAACAAAAAGGCACCGTGGCTATGTATCAAGTTAGCCCAGCAGCCCCAACTGTGTTGAACTTGGCTATCTACCCAACTGATGCCTACACAGCCACAACGCTGTTGGCTCAAGCCAACACAGCCGCTACAGTGGCTTCTGGTGGTCAAAACATTCAGTTGAACAGTGCAGCCGGCAATGCTGTGTTTACCACAAGTGCAAGCAACTTCGCTCCAGTCTAATTATTTTTAGATTGCGTGACGCTAACCCTGGATGTAAAAAATCCAGGGTTTTTTGTTGGCCGTAAATACAGCCATGACTACCCGGATTCGTGTGACCACTTGCTTTGACTGCACAGCCACAGGAGTTACTGGACACTTTAGGCAGCATGCACTGCCATTTCAAGATCACGAAGGGCAACATATTCAGGATCAGACTGCCTGGAATAGATCTCGTAATCAACAGCGCAACTGGGAAACCATACTGCAAATCATTGGCCTGTACACTCAGGCACAGGACATAAGCACTACAGTAAAAACCAGTCAGGGCTGGCAATTTGAATTCTCAACAGAATTTGATGATGTGTTCAGTGATCGCGGCGATCCCTTAGGCCTGTTGAAACTGGCCTGCCAGGGTGTGCCCATGTTTGATGATCTAGATCGCCTGCCTCGCACTGCCATGTTAGAGCCAGGCAAGAACATTGAATTTACCATAGTGGACCATAAATAACACATTGGAGCACACATGGTCGATACAACTGATATTGAAAAGAAAAGTCTTGAAGCCCACGTTGAACTGTGTGCGCAACGCTATACTGCATTGGAGCAACGTATAGATGATGTCAAAGCAGACACAGCAGAATTAAAAAGTACCATTCAAGAAGTGCATAGATTAGTGCATAAAATGAGTGACAGCCGTAACGCACAATTGATTGGTTGGGGCGTGGGCGTCATTGGATTTTTAACCGCCGCGCTAGGCTACATGGTCAGTCATTACATACTAAAATGAAACCCAGCCAAAAACTTGCGGCCTTGGCCGAGCAAGAATTACCCCGACTATTGGACCAGGTGATCATTGAGGATGGCGAAAAATATCGCGTGTTTGGCACCTATGTATTACGCCAAACAGCCCAGGGCTATAGGTTAACTCAGCACGACGATCCAGTGGGTACATTTTCCAGCACTAGAAGTGCAGTGGCCTGGTGCATAGCCGACAAAAAGCGCCAGTACCGCTTGGCCAATGAAATCCAGCATCTTGACTCTACTCTGCTGAGATTACAAAATGACATACAAGTTCGTGCCGCGGTTGCAAAACACAGTCATGGCTGTTTCTGGGAAACAGTCACAGTCAAAACAGCACAAAAACAAGCACAACGTCAGCAGATAGAAAATGAATTAACAAAATGTATAAATTTGGCTAAATACTGGCAACTTCAAGGAAGCAACAATGAAACTGCAAGAACTGGCCGTAACACGCCCTACAAAACAAATCGCTAAAGTATTCGAAAGTCATTTTGACCAACGTGTATCTTTTGACACAATGGACCGTGGCCAAGTGCGTGGCATGCTGAACCGTGTGCGCGGCCTGGTGCAAGAACATCGTGCAAGTCCTGCATTTCATCACAGCGAAAAGAATCCGGCCTATCTCAAACTCATGATGATGGAACAGGCTCTCTCACAACGCCTTCAAGAGTATGGTGGTGCCACTCCTGGTGCTAGTGCACCTGGTGCTAATCCAGCCGCCACTGCCGCATTGGCCACTGCTCAACAGCAACAGAAAAAGCGTGAGATGCAAGATCAAATCAAACAAAAACAAAAAGAAATAACTGACTTGCAAAAGGCCATGGCCAATCCAGCCATGATGGCTGCAGAAAACAATACCGGCAACTTCTTGCGCGAATCTGAAATTCAACAAGCACAGGTTGTATTGGCTGCACAAGACATGGTTGATCGTGTGCAGAAAATGTTGGAAGACACAACAGAAATGCAATTCAAAGAATTGCCTGCCTTGGTTGATTCAATCAAGAACGAAGTAGGTATGGATCAAGCCGCTCAGTTCAACGCCGATGCTGCCGCCGCACTGTCAGGCCTGGTACAAAACTTGCAAGCCAGCAAAGGCCAATTGGAAGCCGCACTGGGTGTGGTAACAGGTCAAGGTGGTGCTCCTGTAGTGCCCGGCGCCGAAGCAGGCGCAGACATTGGTGCCGAAATGGGTGCAGATTTGGGCGCAGAAGCCGGACTTGATGCCGCCGCCGCTGACGCAGGTGCCGAACTTGAGCCAGAGCCTGAATCAGCAACACCAGCAGCCAGCCTGGGTCGCGGACGTAGATAATGCGTATCAATGAAGTCAACAGCGGCCCAAGTGATGGCACAGCCGCTAGACTGCTGGGCTTGGCCGAATTCTTGATGGGCCGTGCTCGAGATACCGCAGGCCAAAAACAAATCAGCATGCAGACTTTTTTGAACCTGGCCCGTAACATGCAGATTGATCTCACCGCAGAAACACTAACAGACATGGTCGGCCAGGCCCCGCTCAACAGTGTGTTCATGCCCATTGAACCCAATTCAGGCATGATCAAATTCAAAGGCAATGATAGTGGTCCCATACCCATGCCAGTGAACCAGGCACAAGACATTGTGGCCGCGGCAGCCAAACGGGCAATGAAATAAAACCAAATGTAGTCAACTAAAGGTTGACCAAACACGTTAAATATAGTATACTACACTACCTAATAGGAGGTTGCTATGAAAAAACTCATCGCCGTAATTTTATTCACTGCTTGGTTATCAGCACAGGCACAGCCAGGATTTAGATACTATCATCACCACGGATACTATTCAGGTCCCAACTACGGATGGGTGGCTCCTACCATTATTGGTGGTGTGATTGGCTATGAAATTGCTCGTAATCAACAGCCAGTGATTGTACAACAACCTGTGATAGTTCAACCCACGCCTGTGCCACCCGCCACAGTGTATTACGGACAAACTCAGACCTGTACTGAATGGACGGAAGTTCAACAGCCAGATGGTACTGTGACTAGAACAAGGACTTGCAGACAATGAAACTGAAACAACTAAGACACAAATTATACCGAGCAATTTTCAATCACGACAGTGCTAAAGAAAAACAAGTTTGGTTCAAGATACTTAAGAAATCTGTCAAACACAAACATACCGAGGACATACGCTAATGGCCTATTCAGAAAAAGTCATAGATCACTATGAAAATCCACGCAACGTGGGCAGATTTGAAATTGACGACTCCATTGGTACAGGCATGGTAGGAGCGCCTGCTTGCGGTGATGTGATGAAACTACAAATAAAAGTTCAAGATGGGATTATTACAGATGCAAGATTCAAAACATACGGATGCGGATCAGCAATCGCGAGTTCTAGCCTCGTTACAGAATGGGTCAAAGGTCGAACACTTGAAGAAGCAGGATCCTTACGAAATAGCCAAATTGCTGAAGAACTTGCTCTCCCACCAGTCAAAATCCACTGCTCCATCTTGGCCGAAGACGCCATCAAGGCTGCTGTAGCAGACTATCGCAAAAAGCATGATCTCGCTAACTGATACGGCCCGGAACAAAATACAAAAACTTGTCACAGCCAAAGGTTACGCTGGTATTCGTCTTGGAGTAAAAACTACCGGTTGCTCTGGGCTGGCTTATGTGTTAGAATATGTAAGAGAATACACGCCCGAACCCTACGTTACCAACTACGCACAACCTGACTTTGTGGTCTTAGTAAATCACAAAGATGATATCTACCTCAAGAACATGACCGTAGACTATGTGCGTCAAGGACTAAACGAAGGCTTTGAATTTTCAAACCCCAATGAACGTGACCGCTGTGGTTGCGGAGAAAGTTTTAGAGTTTAATTTGTACAATCCAAAATTCGATTATCAACCCATACCCAGGGTCACAATAGAGGGCAAGCGTTACTACGCCACCCCAGATGGCAACAACCTACCAAGTGTGACCACAATCCTGGACAAGACCAAACCTCCGGAAAAAGTTGAAGCACTCAATCAATGGCGTCGACGTGTGGGTGCGGAAAAAGCACAGCAGATCACAACCGAAGCAGCCAATCGGGGCACAAGAATGCACACCTATCTTGAGCAGTATGTCAAGGATGGCGCTATTAAGGAGCGCGGATCAAATCCTTTTTCGTGGCCCAGTCATGTGATGGCGGAAACTGTGATTCGAGAAGGACTTAAAAACGTGAGTGAATTTTGGGGTATTGAAGTTCCACTATATTTTCCTAGCATTTACGCAGGCACCACAGACGGTGCTGGTATACACCTAAATGAAGAAAGCATACTGGACTACAAGCAAACCAACAAACCCAAACGGCGTGAGTGGATTGACGACTACTTTGTGCAACTGTGTGCCTACGCAGAAGCACACAATGAATTACATGGTACACGCATACGTAAAGGCGTGATCCTGATGTGTGTCAAGCCCGACTTAGACGAGCAACACAATATCATTGGCAAGCCGCAGTATCAGGAATTTGTGCTGGAAGGTGCAGAATTTGATCGATACCGCGATCTATGGTGGAAAAAAGTCGAACAGTATTACATGCTAAATACATGATAGCAAGAGGACAATCACCGTGGCAATTGTACAAGTATCTCAAATCACAAACCGTAAGGGTCTAGCAGAAAATCTACCGCAGTTGGCCGGTGCTGAATTTGGCTGGGCTACTGATCAACGCAGACTGTTTATTGGCAATGGCACACTAGCGGACGGTGCTCCTGTGATTGGCAACACTGAAATTCTCACTGAGTATTCAGATGTGTTTACTGGACGTACTGAATTTGCATTTGGTGACTTGGTTGTAAAAGCAGGCACCATGGCCACTGTTGTCAACAATACCACTGCAACTGTGTTTACCATTGATGCCACTGCAATTCCAGCATTCCAAATCCGTTACATGGTAAGACGTGGTGTGTATACCGAAACTGGCGTGTACAATGTGGTAGCCAGTACCGACGGTTCAGGTGGATCTGGATTTGTGGCCACACCTACCAATGTGGTCAACAATGGCAGTACAGGTGTAACGTTCAACATAAGTGAAACCACCAGCACTATTTCCGTCGGATATACCAGCACCAACACAGGTGTCACCGGAACACTTTATTATTCCATCAGTTACTTCCAAGTTTGATGTGGCCCTCTACCTTTGAACAACGCCTACATGCGTGGGGTGTTCTACGTGAATCTATTCAACACGCATCTGTTGAACAAGCCCTTGCTGATATCAATGCCTGGTGGTTCCGAACACCTTGGCGAGCATATCATTTGCACTGGGACGATCAGCCAAACTGGCCAGATCCCTGGGAACTTTTGAGCGACAACATCTATTGTGATCTTGCTCGCGGGCTGGGAATCCTGTATACTATAACTCTGCTGGATCGACCAGATCTGCAGGATTCAGTATTGACAGAGTCTGATCAGGGCAATTTAGTCCTGGTCCAGCAGGGGAAATATATACTGAATTGGGATTCTGAACAGGTGTTAAATATCAATCCAGGACAGATCAAGTCTCAACACAGCATAACGCAAGAACAAATACAACAACAAATCGGGTAATAATGAAGCAAATCACAGTACAAAAACGCAGTGGCAGTCGCGAGCCACTAGCATTGGAAAAATGGCAAGCGCAGATCGCAAAGGTGTGTGCAGGCATAGCGGATGTCAGTCAAAGCATGATTGAGATCAAGGCCCAATTACACTTTTATGACGGAATCACCACAAAAGAAATTGATGGCATTACACTCCGAGCCATAGTGGATCTAATTGATGTGGAATCAAATCCTGACATTGGTCATACCAACTATCAGTACGTGGCAGGCAAGCAAAGACTCAGTATGTTGCGCAAGGATGTGTATGGCGCATACGATCCTCCCCACCTGTTGGAGATCGTGAAGCGTAACGTGGCCACCGGCCTGTACACTCCTGAACTGTTGGAGTGGTATTCAGAAGAAGACTGGAACCGCATGAACGACATGATTGATCATGTGAAAGACGAACAGTATTCTTATGCGGCTGTGGAACAGTTGATTGAGAAGTATCTTGTTCGCAATAGATCTACAAAGGAAATATATGAGACTCCCCAAGTGCGTTACATGGTGGCCGCCGCTACAGTCTTTCATCGTGAAGAACCTAATGCGGCTCGCATGCGTTACATCAAAGAATACTACAACGCCGCTAGCGATGGCCTGTTTACTCTTGCCACTCCAGTGCTTGCTGGTCTGGGCACTCCTACCAAGCAGTTCAGCAGTTGTGTGCTCATTCGTTCTGATGATGACCTGGACAGTATATTTGCTAGTGGTGAAATGATGGCCAAGTATGCCAGCAAACGTGCTGGCATTGGTTTAGAGATTGGGCGACTGCGTCCACTAGGCTCGCCCATTCGTGGTGGCGAAATCATGCACACCGGCATGATACCATTTTTAAAGAAGTGGTTTGGTGATCTACGCTCATGCTCACAAGGAGGTATCCGTAATGCAAGTGCTACTGTATTCTATCCCATTTGGCATCATCAGTTTGATGATCTTATCGTTCTTAAAAACAACCAAGGCACAGAAGAAACCCGTGTCCGGCACATGGACTATGGGGTTGTTCTTTCCGCATTTTTCTGGAGACGATTTAAAAATCGAGAAAACATAACTTTCTTTGATCCCAACCAGGTGCCTGAACTTTACGAAGCATTCTATGCCAACACTGAACGTTTTGAAAAGTTATACGTGGAATACGAAAAACGCAAGGACTTGCGTACCAAGACCATGGCGGCCGAAGAAGTATTCAAGTCAGGCATACTCAAAGAACGTACAGACACAGGTCGTATCTATCTTGTGTTCATTGACAATGTTATGAACCAAGGTCCGTTTGACACTGAATATCATACCATTTACCAGAGTAACCTTTGCTGTGAAATCTTACTTCCTACAAAACCTTTCAAGCGCCTGGACGACGATCAAGGTCGCATCGCACTTTGTACACTGGGCTCCATTAACTGGGGAGCATTTAGGAACCCTGAGGACATGCGCCGGGCTTGTCGCATTCTGCAACGCTCGCTTTGTAACATTCTTGACTATCAAGACTTCTTATCGATCCAAAGTCAGTTATCAAATGACGAAATTCAGCCGCTTGGTATCGGCATTACTAACCTTGCTTACTGGCATGCCAAGCGAGGACTGCAATATGGTAACAAAGACGCTCTTGGAGAGGTCAAATCTTGGATGGAACACCAGGCCTTCTACCTTACCGAAGCAACAGTTGAACTTGCTAAGGAAAGAGGCCGTTGCAAAGATTCTGACCGCACCTGGTACGGTAAAGGTATATTTCCTTGGGAACGTCGTGCCAAAGGCGTCAACGAACTAACAGACTTCGCACCTGAACTGAACTGGGAAGGTCTACGTGCTGAGATGCGTAGTTATGGTGTGCGTAATGCCACACTGATGGCTATTGCCCCAGTAGAGTCTAGTTCAGTTGTGATCAACTCAACCAATGGTATTGAAATGCCCATGAGCCTTATTTCAGTCAAGGAATCAAAAGCAGGCAGCCTCACACAGGTTGTACCTGAATACCACAAGTTGAAGAACCGGTATCAAATGATGTGGGCACAAAAAGACTGTGATGGCTACTTGAAGACAGCGGCTGTGCTTGCGGCCTATGTTGATCAAAGTATTAGTACCAACACATTCTACAATCCAGCACACTTTGCTGATCGTAAAGTGCCAACTACCCTGATTGCCAAGAACTTGATGCAGGCACACTACTGGGGCCTAAAAACATTCTACTACAGCCTGATTAACAAACAAGGTAGCAAACAAGTGGATGAAGTGGCACCACTAGAGGTCATTGACTTTGACCTTGAAGGTGAAAACTGTGAGGCCTGCAAGTTATGAACAGCGTGGAACGAATCTGGGCCAGAGCCACTGGACATCTAATGGGCGAGAGCGACCATGATCGTCCAGATGTGCCTATACTGACCTTGCGGGAAGCACGTCTTGCATTGTTCCTCAAAACTTTTTGGGTAGCAATACATGTGGTAACCTGCTGTTTCATTATTGCAGGCGTGGTAAGACACTGGAACAATTAACATGCTAGAAACCTGTTGTGACATATTGGTCGATGCGTACAAACGCAATTGGATTACCAGTAGAGATGGCAATATCTCTATACGTCATCACGACCGTGATCATTTTTATATCACGCCATCGGGTGTGCGTAAACAAACACTACAACCTGACCAGTTCAAAAAGATTGGCATCTCACCCAGCAAGTTGCTATGGTTAGATATGCTATACACTGATATTAGTAAAAATCTCAAGCCCAGTGGAGAATTGCCTTTGCACTTTGGTCTACAAAAGAATATGGGGCAACACAGTAGTGAAGTACGTGTAGTGGTTCACGTTCATCCAACTTATTGTATTGCGGCCATGCATGCTGGTATTGATTTGAGCACAGTCAGCGATGCATTTCCAGAACTCAATCGTTACACACGAGTGGCACCCAATGTAGGAGATGTGGCACCCATCAGTCAAGAACTTGCTGATGCATGCCATAGTAATCTGGGACTAGACCCAGCAGGCAATATCCAGTTTGATATTGTGGGGATTAAGGGACATGGGGTTGTGGCAATTGATGTCACACCATGGCGTGCCTATGAGCACATAGAAAGATTAGAACATATTTGCAAGATAGTGCTTGCATCAGGAAAACACAAATGAGCCAACAACAATACAATTTAAAAACAAAAACAGATTATCTCAGTCGCAAGATGTTCTTGGATCCTGCAGGACCAGTGACCATTCAACGATTTGAAGAAGTCAAGTACAACAAACTGGTCAAGTACGAGCAAGAAGCACGTGGTTTCTTTTGGGTGCCAGAAGAAATTTCTTTGACCAAAGACGCACAAGACTTCAAAGATGCCAGTGATACTGTCAAGCATATCTTTACGTCAAACCTGTTGCGACAAACAGCATTGGACAGTTTGCAAGGCCGCGGCCCCAGTCAAATCTTTACACCTGTTGTATCAATTCCTGAATTGGAAAGTTTGGTCTACAACTGGACATTCTTTGAAACCAACATCCACAGTCGCAGTTACAGTCACATTATCCGCAACATCTACAACGTGCCCAAGGATGTGTTCAACACAATCCATGACACACAAGAAATTGTGAACATGGCATCAAGTGTTGGCAACTACTACGATCGACTACACATGATCAACTGTCGTAAAGAACTACTAGAAGAGTTTGCTGAACGCGAACATATCAAGGCCATTTGGTTGGCACTGAACGCAAGTTACGCATTAGAGGCATTCCGCTTCATGGTATCATTTGCCACAAGCCTGGCCATGGTTGAGAACAAGATTTTTATCGGCAACGGCAATATCATCAGCCTGATCCTGCAGGATGAGATGCTACACAAAGAGTGGACAGGTTGGTTGATCAATCAAGTGGTCAAAGAAGACTCACGCTTTGCCGCAGCCAAAGCCGAATGCGAAGCAGAAGTGTATCAAATGTATCTGGACGTGATCCGTGAGGAGAAGGCCTGGGCTGATTACCTGTTCCAGAAAGGTCCAGTGATTGGTCTCAATGCCAACATTCTCAAAGACTTTGTGGACTTTACAGCATTCAATGCACTCAAAGAAATTGGAATCAAGTATACTGAAGACCACCCACGCTCAACACCCATTCCTTGGTTCACCAAACACGTGGACACCAGCAAGAAACAAACTGCACTGCAAGAGTCAGAATCGACTAACTATGTTATTGGAGTCATGTCCGATCAACTGGACTATGAAGAATTACCAGAATTATAACAAGGAAAAACAAAAATGACAAAAGCAATTGTATGGTCAAAGAATCACTGCCCCTATTGCGATCAGGCCAAGGCCTTGCTCAAGATGAAGGGCATTGAATACGAAGAACGCAACATCAACAACGGTTGGGACAAAGAAGATTTACTGGCGGCTGTGCCAGGTGCAAGAACAGTACCACAAATTTTTCTGGATGACCAACTTGTGGGTGGATTTACAGAACTAAAGAAAAGATTTGAGGCCTAGATGCCAACATTTACCTCGGACTGGTTTACAAAAAATATTCCAAATTTTGAACACATCAAACGTAATTTGGAAATAAACATAGGTGAAATCAACAACATACTAGAAATAGGAGCACACGAAGGTCGTGCCACCTGCTGGATGATGCAAAATATGTTGAGCGATACTGGCACAATAACATCAGTAGATCCATTTGCCAATCATCACATAAATCCCTTTACTGGTGAGAAAGCCACCGAAGATCGTACCTGGGAAAAAAGATTCAGAGCCAACACAGCCGAAGCCAAACGCCCAGGGCAGACCCAGCAGGTTCATGTGGCACTGAGTTTTCCAACCTTGGCACAATTTATTGTGGATCAACGAAGATTTGACTTTATCTATATTGATGGTAACCACTGTTGTGATGCTGTGATGGCCGATGCAGTGATGGCCTGGAGCCTGTTAGTACCTGGTGGAATCATGCTGTTTGACGATTATCTGTTCGAAGATGAACCAGATGTATTGGATCGAGGCAAAATTGCCATAGATGCATTTTGTAATAGTTTTGTCAGACAATTGGATTATTATGTTATTAACTACCAATTGGCTATTGCAAAGAAAAAAATTTAACAAAGGAAAAACATGTTACTTGAAATTGACAAAGGACTTGCCGAAGGCGACGTGGTCACACTCAAACTCACATCAGGTGAGGAGATTGTGGCGCGACTGGACAAAGAAACTGACACACACTATCGCTTGACCAAACCCATGGTCATCGCCATGGGTCCAAATGGGCCAGGCCTCCTGCCCTACTTGTTTACAGTGAGTCCGGACAAGACCATTGGCCTGAGCAAGACCACTGTGACTGTGGCTGTGACTTCGGACAAGCAGTTTGCCAGTCAGTACATGCAGAGCACAACCAACATTCAAATGGTTTAAAACGCCGGCATTTTTCTTCCATAAATACACCATGGGACATCGCTTTGTGATCATGCGTGATGAAAAACTGTATGAATACACCGAGTACGAGCAAATACCCGATGATTTTGATCATGTGATTGAGTTTGCTCCCGAAGCCCCGCCTGGACCGCACACGGATCAAGATCATGAAGAAATTGATCAGTGGTATAGCAAATTTGAAAGATTAATGGAAATAGAATATGCCAGCAGCCGCAAGACAAGGTGACAGTTGTGTGATTCATTGCTCGCCATTCAATGTGGCAGCAGGCAGTGCCAGTGTATTTACCAATGGCAGAGCCGCCGCCCGAGTAGGAGATCCAGTGGATCTGCATTTGAATCTTGGTAAAAAATGTTTCCCACATTCGGCCACCATTGCTTCTGGATCAGGATCTGTGTTTATCAACGGCAAGGCAGCCGCCCGAGTTGGTAGTAAATTAAAAGGTTGCACATCAGTCAGTGGCGGGTCAGGTGATGTTTTTATTGGTGGTTGATCTTGGCTGAGTCTATCTTAACACCACTGCAATTGATTGCGGGAGCCAGCCTCAGCAACAATCAAGGCATACAACTGTCCCCTGACTTTAGCAATGCACTGGCCTCCTACAACGGCACACCATTGATAAACCCCTTGCTGATAGCACTTGGCAATAGTTCTGCGGCCAATCTGTCCAACGTAACACTACTGGGTCTTGAGACCATGGCAGCCAACACTTGTCCTGCTTTGGCCGACAGCACACCGGCCAACTATGCTCCTGCTATTGGCAGCAGTCTAGGCAATCCTGCTCTTGGCAACAGTATTTTGGGATTTACTGGGATCATCAGCGGCATAGGCAATTCTTATCTAGGCAACGGCAATGTGAGTGTGTTTTCTCAGGTGTTTGCTGGTGCTGTGGGCTACATTGATCAGACCAATGCATTTATCAACACAGCCATCAACAGTCAGACCTATCTAGGCAGCACATTCACCAGCATGAACAGCCTGATCACTGGCAATTTGACTGATGTCAACTTGGCCTTGCCTTCGTTCGGCAGTGACCTAGCACGACTTGGTTTTCTTATTGACTTGACCAACCTTGGTAACTTTGGCCTGCCTAGCCTAGTGTTCCGGCAGTTGGCCACGGTGACCAATCTCACAGCAAGAATCACTGTGGCACTCCGGCAAGTGGGATTCTCTACCTCGCAAATTGAACGCATCACTGACCCTGATGTGCGACTGACCGACACAGAAGAAGCACGACTGTACAGAGCCATGCTGTTGATTACTGGACAGGCTCTGCAACAGGTATGTGACATTTTGAAAATCACTTTGCCTGTGGCCGGTGTCAATACCACCCAGCCACAAAATCCTGGCCTGAACTCCATGGCCGATCTCTTAGACCCTGTAAAAATCTTCCCCAACAGTTTTGCCAGCCTCACAGTGAGAACCTATAATCAAAACACCACCAGTGAGTTGAGATCTATCTATCTGGATGCCACCGGCAATGTCAACAGCAAACTTACAGAATATCTACCAAGATATGTGATAACGGTGGTACCAGCATGATTACCTATGAACGCTTGAGCAAAATTATACCCGCAGATCAGGCCCTGGCCTGCAAGGCTGTGAGTGTGAGTCTACAACAGATAAAAAACATAACCAATTTGTCTTTGCCAAATTTGGCCACAGCATTTGCAGGCACAGTGACCACTCGAGATCTAAACCTGATCAATGCACTGACCACGGCTGTACCTGCCTCGGTGGCTGCCTACTATACCACCAACTATGCCACCGGCACAGGACCGGGCAATACTCTGGTCTTGACCGATCTATTGGGGGCCGCAGTGGGAGTTGACTATATCACTCAATTGAACAATGCTGTGACCACTATCAACTCATTGGCCGCTGCCGGACAATTGGCAAATCTCACCAGTATCTATTTGACCATGGCCAACACAGTGAATGGCGTGTATGGCGATGCAGTAAGTGGTCCGGTCACAATACCGACGGGTCCGGCAGCAGGTACCTACGCCAATGCAGATGAAGCCTTTGGAAATGCGTTGACTCCGGCTGCCATAACAGAAATTGGCAGTGTAGTCACAATCAATCCCAACCAAACCACTGCTCTCAATACAGATTTCAACAACATGGCACAAAAGGTGGTAAACGAAAGTCACAACCTGGCCTTGGCAGGGATTCAGATAAACAACTTGAATAGCACAGGAGATACCCTGGGCCCGATCATGAGTTTTGTTGAAAGTTTGCCCACATATGGACTCAAAAAAGAAGTGAACGGCCCGGTGTACTTTCTAGAACAAGTGGCCAATCTCACTACACTGGGCGGGCAGGCCATTGTGGGCTGTTTGCGCGAAGGACAAAATCAAGCAGTGCTGAACAATGTGGGCGTGGGACTAGACACTGACGTTCCTGACACTTCCAGTTTCCCCATTCAGGTTGCAAATCTCATTCCAGCCACGTATACTACAGCACAAGCAGCCAATTTAGTGGTAATTTAAGCACCTTGTACGTGTTTCTACTAAATATTATTCTGTGTTTGTAATAAAACACTTTTTTTAAAAGGAAAAACTAAATGAAGAAAATCTTCGCAATCTTGGCCTTGGCCATCACAGGTAC
>Ga0136644_10000188_pt1 | contig 47747 bp, 50 predicted proteins | sample C_130820_EF_Meta_FD_94780 | JGI IMG/M metagenome (GOLD analysis project Ga0136644, IMG submission 94780) | Freshwater microbial communities from Lake Croche, Canada to study carbon cycling - C_130820_EF_MetaG (v2) (version 2) | ecosystem: Environmental > Aquatic > Freshwater > Lake | place...
ATTTATCGTTTTTAGAAGACCGATCACTACAATTTTGGAACAGGCGTTCATTGTTGCTCATTATGGGGGTTGAACCCATGACCCTCAGCTCATAAGACTGATGCTCTAACCACTGAGCTAAACGAGCAGTAGAAACTAATTTACTTTCTGAATCCTAACTTCAATTTTTTAGATCACGGATTTCTTGTTTTTGATTTAAAAAACATATTTTTTATAACTTTATTTTACATTATCTACATATCTACATTTCACAAGTATATATCACGACTTCGCTTTATATCTTTTTTCAATTATTAATTATTTTACAAACATAAAAAAACAAATGAAATTCAAAGAACCAACGTTAGGATTGGAATGAGGACTTTATTTAGAAAAAATAATTACAAGGTATTCCTAGTTGATGAATTTAGAAGTTCATGTAGAGCAACGCGTATTTTAAGTGTCGACTTACATAGGCAAAAAATAAAAAAAAAACATTGCGCGTTGACTACTTAGTAAATGTGCAATGGTGTAAAAATACGCGTTGCTCTATATCAATATCAATATCAATATAATAATATTTATTTGTGTTACTATTATTATATCAATATCAATATCAATATAATAATATTTATTTGTGTTACTATTATTATAAATTTTTTTTTGCAAATTTTCTTTTACGGTGTGTGATATTTTTTCTTTTTCTGCCACCAAGATACTGACTAATTAAACTACCATAATGTGGTAGACCAGTAATTTTTTCTTCAAGTGCTTTAGCTACTTGTAAATTATAACTTTCATAGAATTTACTATTATTAGCATCAACAATAATATTTTTTTTACCGTATCCTTTAAGAGTACGGCAGTTTTCAAATATAAAATAGTTAGCTAAATAATTATGCCAGTCGTACATACCGTCATAACCACCTGGATAATATTTGATCCAATCTTCTCTAGCTTTAATAGAAGCATCGTCTTGTCCAGTAGATGGTCCTTCTTCATATTCATCAAGGGCGTTATCCTTTATAGAGTTAGTTTGAAATACATAAGTTCCTTTAAATGGTGCCTCCACTTCTTTATTTTCATTATCCATTTCTGTAATGCGTACAAAATAACTTTTTCCTGGAATTAAGGGTGCTGATTCATAAATATCTGGCAACTTTTTAACTTCATCTAATGTTAATAATTCTTTATTATCTGCATCATAATAATGTACACAATCAATATCACAATGAACATCACCTTCAAATAAAGCTCTAATATCACTTTGTGTATCAATAACTATAAATTTAGCTTTTCCATTTACTAACTCTATGAATCTTCCTGTGCTTCTAATATTGTTTTCGTCTTCGATATTATAAGTAATACCTTTAACTAATTGTTCAGGACGTATCGGGTTAGTATCATAATGGAATTCTTCTAATATTTTTCTCGTTTTTGGTGTATGACTTGTTGTTTTTGTAATATCACTTGTTGTTTTTAGAATATTACTTCTTGTTTTTGGACTATGGCTTCTTGTTTTTGGACTATGGCTTCTTGTTTTTGGACTATGGCTTCTTGTTTTTAGAATATCACTTCTTGTTTTTGGACTATGACTTGTTGTTTTTGGACTATGGCTTCTTGTTTTTCGACTATTATTTTTTGGCATTTAATTATTTATATATAATAATTATATAAAATCCTGCAAATACATTATTACTAAATTATCATAGTTACTAAATTATCATATTCTATTTTTACACCCTTGAATATTATAAACATCCACAAGGAACGGTGGCAGTTTATAATATTCAAGAGCAACGTATTGCGAAGCAATTGCCCTAAGAGTAAACCGATAAATCAATTACACCTTTTTTCATTTCAAACGCCGATTTTCACAGCAAAAAAATAATAAAAAGTGTAAAATCAATAGTAGGAATTTCACCTACGATGGTCTTACTTTTTCCTCTTCTTTTTTGGTATTTGAAGAGGTGAAAGACGAAATATGGAAACATAATGGTCGTTCTTGTTTTTCTATCCAAGTCCTTGTTAGGTTCATTATGTTTATTGAGTACCGAAATTGTTCATCCAATATCTACAAAATAGAAGAAGCGGCAATAAATAAATTAGAAAGACCAAGTTATTTATGTAGAGAAACAAGTAATCAAGCTGTTTTAACGAATTGCTATGAACAAACTTTACACGGGAATTAGAAACCCAACCTTGAATTGTTTAAACTGAAACGACTTAAAATCGTCCCATTTTAAATGTTCAAAGGAGTAAATGATTTCTATTTTAATGCCTATTTATAATGGATTTGAATTTATAGACGATTCCGTGTTATCTGTATTAAATCAAAGCTATAAAGATTGGGAACTTGTTATTGGTATCAATGGGCATCCAGAAAAATCTGATATATATCAAAAATCAAAAGAATTACAGCTCTTATCTAATAATATTCATGTGTACGATTTGTATTATATTAACGGAAAAGCAAATGCTCTAAACGAAATGTTACAATATTGCAAATATAATCACGTCGCCATATTAGACGTAGATGATGTTTGGACCGCGGATAAATTAGAAAAACAAGTGCCTTTTTTGCAATATTACGATGTGGTGGGTTCTCAATGTGTTTATTTTGGTGATATAAATGGACATATTCCAGGAACACCCATTGGAGATTTGTCTAACGTAGATTTTTCTATAGGAAATCCTGTTATAAATAGTAGTGCGATTATTAAAAAAGAACTATGTCATTGGGTCGAGAATGGAATTGAAGACTATGATTTGTGGTTGAGGTTGCATAAACAGAATAAAGGTTTTTATAATTATGCTGGCGTTCTCGTTTTTCATAGAATTCATAAAACATCGGCATTTAATTCAAAGGGACATGGCGATAAAATTGACAAAATCCTAGAAAACTATCTAAAAAATTGAGTTTTTTGAAATCTTTTAGTTAACAATAACCCGATGTAACCATGAAAATCTAACGCGATTGTGCTATTTGTTTGAAAAACATACCTCGCACTAGTCGTAATTATACAGCCACCATTTCCATTCCAAGTTCTTATTGATTTATGTGGTAAATTATGGTAAGCGAAATTGCCCGTGCTGTAGGCAGGATCTATGTTTACCAATTCCTCTGCGTGCATCAGCGCGAGCGTCAACGCCAGTCCCTACGCCTACTGATGAGATCGAAATAGAAGTTCGCATCCTTACTATAAACAACGTATCGTATTTGATTGACGTCGAAAATAAAGTTTACGACTTCAACACCCATGTCGAAATTGGAAAGTATTGCGCAACAAACACTCACATTATTCGCACATAGACATTATAACATTTCGTGATAAAAATATATATTGTATTTTTTTTGTTTATGAAAAATTGAATTAAAGTTATTGTTAATGAGTTATTAACAATAACACAATCATGGTGAAAATTTGTTCATCTCAATATCCAGAAGAAAATGAAGCCGCATTTTCAGAGCATTTTGAAAAGTTTCCTTATCCACTAAGTGCTTTTCAAAAATACGCCATTGAAGGCATCGTAACTGGACAACATGTTCTGGTCACTGCGCACACTGGAAGTGGAAAGACTCTTCCAGCAGAATTTGCCATTCAACATTTCGTAGATATGGGCAAAAAGGTAATTTACACTAGTCCCATCAAGGCGCTTTCTAATCAAAAATATTATGAATTTACTAATAAATATCCACATATTTCGTTTGGTCTTTTCACCGGCGATATAAAAACCAATCCTGATGCGGATGTTTTGATTATGACAACAGAAATCCTAATGAATTATCTCTTTGTACAGGGTGGTGATGCTGTTGTAGAAAAGACAACAGTTTCGTTGGAATTTCAAATAGATATTCAGAGAGATTTGGGTTGTGTTGTCTTTGACGAGGTTCATTATATTAATGACGCGTCACGCGGCCAAGTATGGGAAAAGTCGATTTTGATGTTGCCTCAACAAGTGCAGATGGTAATGCTTTCTGCGACAATTGATAACCCCGAGGGGTTTGCAGAATGGTGTGAACGTGGAATGTCGTCCGCGTCGGGTGGAAAACAAGTTTGGCTAGCCTCGACAAACCATCGTGTAGTGCCTCTGTCGCATTATGGCTTTCTAACAACAACCGAGGCAATTTTTAAAGCGGTAAAAAATAAGGATTTGGAAAAACAAATCCGCGATAAAACGAACACATTGATTCCTTTGCAAGATCATAATGGCGGATTTCAGGATTCTGGATATCGCGATATTACAAAAATGTTGACATTGTTTGAAAACAATAACGTTGATATGAAACGAAAACATACATTGAATCAATTATCGCTCTATTTGCGAGATCATGAAATGTTGCCCGCAATTGGGTTTGTATTCTCTCGTAAACACGTTGAGTTATGTGCTCATGAAATCACTGTTCCACTTTTGGAAGACGATAGCAAGGTTGGTTATATTGTTCGTAGGGAATGCGAGCAGATCGTAAGAAAGTTGCCGAATTACCGGGAATACTTGGAATTACCAGAATATAATTCTTTAGTTGGACTCTTAGAAAAGGGAATCGGCATTCATCATTCTGGTATGATTCCTATTTTGCGTGAAATTGTGGAATTGATGATTTCCAAGCGCTATATTAAGTTGCTCTTTGCAACAGAATCTTTCGCCATTGGGCTAGATTGTCCTATCAAAACTGCCATATTTACAAGTTTAACGAAATTCGACGGACAGAGCGAAAGGTATCTAATGGCGCATGAATATACGCAGATGGCAGGCAGGGCTGGTAGGCGTGGAATTGACACAGTTGGACATGTAGTTCATTGTAATAATCTATTTAAACCACCTAGCTTAATGGATTACAACACGATTTTGGGCGGTGTTCCACAAAAACTAGTATCAAAATTCCATATTTCGTATGGACTTATTTTGAATCTATTAAAAAACGGTCAAACTAGCAATTTTCATGAATTCTCGCAAAAAAGCATGGTTAATAATGAAATTATGAAATCGGTTAGAGATCATGAAGTCAGAATTGAAAAACTGAGGCAATCCATCAAAAGAAAGATTGGAACAATTTCACTTTCTAAAACGCCGCAGCAAATATGCGATTCTTTTATTGCGCTGGAAAAACAGGCAAAAAACAGCGTAAATAAGAAGCGAAAGGATGCTGAAAAAGAAATGCAAAGGTATAAAGATGAATATAGAACATTATTGAGCGATGTGGCTCTTGTGAAAGAACTAATTGACTTGGAAGCTGAAGAAAAAACAGATATATATTCAATGCATTATACGAAAAATTATATAAAATCTCAAACACAAAGCGTTTGTCTTATTATGACTCATACAGGCTTTATCGAACAAAACGACGACGACTATCAAATGACTGAATTGGGTAGAATTGCGTCAAATATCGCCGAAATACATCCACTTCCACTTGCAAATTTATTCGTCAAGTGGAATTATTTTGAAAAGTTTTCAGCAAAAGAATTAGTGGGCTTGTTTTCGTGTTTTACAGACGTGAAGATTCCGAGCGATATGAAATTGAGTAAGCCAAATGTTCAAAACGCATCGCTTCAATGCGCAGTAAATGAACTTATTCAAGAATATGAAAAATACGAAACGCTCGAAAGCGAAATTGACGTTCGAACTGGCATTTCGTATGAAAATTCTCTTATATTTGATATGATCGAATTCTCTATTAAATGGTGCAATTGCGTAAGTGAAACTGATTGCAAGTATTTTATTCAAGCCGATTTGGTTGATAAAGAAATATCTGTGGGAGATTTTACAAAGGCTATGTTAAAAATTGTAACTATTTCCAGGGAATGGGCAATTGTTTGTGAACAGATTGGACAGATTTCTGCGCTTCATAAATTGTCACAGATTGAAGGGTTAGTTTTGAAATACGTTACGACATGTCAAAGTCTTTATGTATAAAAAAAATATGATTATATAATATATAAATGAGTTTAGTTAATGATGTGTCACAATCTATGAATACAAAATCACAAACTTTTTTTACTGGCGGGCGTTCAATGAAAAAAACTCGCAAAAATTTGACAGGTATCACTGGTCGAGGTGCGTATTTGCGAGGATGGAAAAGCGCCAGACCAGGTTATCATGATCGCACAACTATGATGAAAAAATGCGGAAGACGTTGTTTTTTGGGTCCAAATCAATCTTTTCCTATTTGTAGACGAAACACTTGTAAAAAAGATAAGCGTGGAATTTACGCAGCATATATTCGAGCAAGAGAATACGAAACGATAAAAAACACCCCAAAATATAAACGCATTTCAGCAAAAGCTAGACGTTTAATCAAAATTTTTTAGTTATCTAAAAATAAAATCGAGAACCCAGGATTTTATTTTTTCATATTCGTATGTTTATTTATTGAATTTTATTACTTTGATATAATATAACCAAATACCAATTCCAACAAAGCATTTTGCAATGCAATCCAAAATATTATAAGATATAATCTTATATGTTTCTGGCAACATGTATGTGACACCGTAAAATCCCCATAATACAATATATACTATAAACAACGAATTCTTGACACCCCCCAGTTTGGTGTTTACAAATTTAATAAAAATATAATAGTACATAGCAAAAAATGCAGCAAAACCGAGAACAAACATTAATGTTTTATTAAATATCTTGCTTTCGCCGCAAAATCCTGATCCTAACATGATATAATCTAAAAGAATAATGATCGCCAATTCACTCACACCAATGTCACGTTTTGACTCGTAAGCTAAAAACACTACTAAATTAAACAACATAAGTGGCGTAGTAATCATCCAATCGATGTAACGAGTTCTCGAAACTTCCGACCAGTCAAACTTTTGTTTTTTATCGTCATTGATTTGTGTTAAAAATACGGAATAGAAGTAGCCGGCGATTAATGAAATTGCTGTTTCAATATTAAGAATGTGACGAACCTCGGGTATATTGGTGCATATTGCTTCGATAAAAGTAATCGTCGCCGTCGTTAAAAGTAATATATACGTAATCATAAATGATGCCTTGATGTAGTATTGAGCTGGTTGATAGGTGAGATCTACTTTATCTTTTGCGGTCTCTTGTCCTAGAGTTTTAGTTGGTTCTGGGGGTGGGGGTGTGGGAACAATAGAAATAGTAGGTGCTAATGTAGTTGTGATTTGATTATCTTTATATTCTGACATAGTGGTTTTATATACTATAACAAGAAAATAGAAAAATTGAAAGTCTTTGCCTTAATTTATTGCGGCGTAATTAAATGTTTTACTAAATTATACATCAATGAGTTACACAGAATCATCTATTTATTCTGATAGCGATGACGATTCTATTAATTATCTTGATGACGACACCGACTCATCAGTAGACAATGCGTTCATTGATTACAATGATTCAGATAGTGATGATTCTGTAGTTATCATCGATGAATTTGACATTGATGAATTTGATCGTGATAATTTGGAACAAATCGAACGTCTCGATGTAGACCAGTTATATAGCGAAAAAGAACACGGCCATTATTATATAGGCCTTTGTAAATACATGCGAAATCCCAAGATATACCTTATGGCGAATACTGTTTCTACAAGAATATTCTTTAAATTTGAATTCCAAAGAATATTTAGATATTTGAATTGTTACAGCTCAATGATGATACCGAATCCTAAAGTCGAAATAATGCAACTGCAAATATTAGAAGATCAAACATATTCAGTAGTTTTAAAAACCCATTGGTTGAGATTAATCCAGAGACATTGGAAGAAGGCTTATAAAAAGAGGCGCGTAATTATAAAGTCTTTAAGATTGCCCGGCGTTTTAAAATATCGCGAAATCCATGGACGCTTTCCTTATGGTTTAAATAGAATTCCTAGTATTTGGGGACTACTGCGCGATTACGCGAAATAACTTTATTTATCAAACGTCATTAGGTATAAAAATTGATTGATATCGCCCAATATTTCGTCGCGGACATTTAATAGATCTGTGTCTGTTTTGGAATTAAAACTATTATTTAAATTCACCAAAAACTCGCGATATTCATATATTTTTTCTTTGAAATTGACCGAGTTCTCATAATCTCTTAGAGGATTGCATTTTTCCACCATACGAATGCGCGACTCATCCTTTCCTAGTAAAATCTCTACGAATTTATCAATATGTTCATTTAAGCTACTGTACAATTCATCTGTGGCTTTATGCTGTGCGAAAGAATGTGTCTTCCAATGATATAATTTTATAGTGGTAAGCATTTCCAAAAATGTACGCGTTATCGCGGCCTTTTTATCATTTTTTGGCGAAGTTCTCGATTTATGAGTTTTTCTTTTATTTGTGGATCTATTTTTTGTTTTTTTTTTAGCCATGAAATTTTTAGCCATAAAAATTTTAGCCATAAAATATAAAATATATACTATATAAAGATTTTTTGCCTATTATTCATAGTATGAATAAAAATCTTTATTATGGATTGTTTATATTATTTGGATGCGCACAATCGTTTGTTCACATTATCAACAATGCTATTTATAATAAAAACTCAATTAGAAAAATAACAGAGTTTCCTAAACTGAACTATAATGAATTATCAGAGCGTGACAAGTTTGATTTACAATGGTACGTAATTGGTGAAAAAACAGATTTTGTAATCAATAAACCAATAACTGCGACTATTTGGAATAAAAACTATGTCGTATGGAAAAACGAAAACGGATCTTTTGTTGGTTTAGATGATATATGTTCTCATAAAAGCGCTGCTTTATCAAAAGGAAAGGTTTGTAATAATAACATTGTATGTCCTTATCATGGTTACGAATTTGACGAAGCAGGCGTTCTTGTAAAAGTTCCTGGAATATGTTTCCGACCATCACCGGTTTACAATGTTGATAAATATCAAGTCGTAGAGAAAAATGGCTGGGTATACTTGAATACATATGCGAACGCTAGTGATTTTTCTGAGAACATTTTCGTAGAAGAGGAAGTCCAACGCAATGATTCGGTTGTTTTTTTAAATATGAATTTTAATTGCTATTCTAGGATATTAAGTGAGAACTCTCTTGATGTTATGCATATTGGTTTTGTGCATACGTTTGGGAATAAGAAAAATCCAGCACCCGTCGAAGAGCACCCGCCAAGATTGGTAGGAAATAATCATTATAAAACGGCTTATTTGTATGAAGCCGGCGACGAGGCACTATCTAAAAAAGTATTTGGTGAAAAAATGTTGCGAATTGAGAACGAATTTATATTGCCGCATACTACCGTAGCAAGAGTTATATTCGGACCCTATATTAGCACAGTAATCACTTTCGCACTGCCAATATCTGAAACAAAAAGTAAATTGTTTGTTAAAACATACCGTAATTTTTGGAATAATCCTCTCGGTGATTTGGTTACTGAAAAAATGATGTTTAATACCATGCTTCAAGATAAATTAGTAGTTGAGAACATCGACTTTGCTTCTATGGATGGTAAATTTAACATGAAATTTGATAAATTGCAAAACACATATAAATCGTTTTATAAAAGATTTATTCATAATAATAACGATGTCACGAATTAGAAAATTGAAAGATTTTGATTATAATTTGATAGTTATAATCAAAGATAACAATGGATTCGCAAGAAGAATATGTACCGCCAGAACAACTTAGTTTAATATATACTCGATATTTATATGGAAAACTAGAAGTAAAGCAGTCACTATTGATCGCATTACTTGAAAAAAAGTCGGATGAAGCTCTATTTTGGGCCTATGAACTTTATTATTCAGGGTTTACCGACGATGTCTTCGCCTATGTTGTTAATATATACGAAGAATTCTATTCTATTGTAAATCCTGATTTACGAAAAGGAATTGAAAATGCTCGCGCAAAATGGTTGGAAAACGAAGAAGAAGCCTGGCATCTTGGCTCGATTGTCACTACTCTGTGTTATTGTAATTTCCGGATGAATGGTTTTATGGAAAAGTACTTTGGCCTAAAATGCGCGCCTACGAAAGCATCAGATAAGAAACCCGGACTGTTTATTCGATTTAAACCTCAATCTCTTGTGAAGTACGAAACAATAGCAAATGATGGAAAATTGCCGAGATTTTATCTTGAACGCGCTTGTCGATTTTGCATTCGAAAAGAAGTAAATCAGTTGTTTAAAACAGCTTACGTTAGCAATAAAAACGATTATTTCAATAATTGGCTTTATTATGCAGCAAAGACACCTGTTTGGTTAGAAAGAATCGACGAACATAATGGAATAATCAATGATGAAAAAAAGACAGTGGAATTTGACGACGATGATGATCTAGATGCATTTTATGACGAGTGGGGTTTTGAACCAGATGAACAAAAAGCAGTTGTATTTGAAAAAAGCATAGGTAATGGTACTGAAAAACAGTTATCTATACGGGAATTTTGCGAAAAGTATGGCGTGGAAGTATTGACAAAAACCCTAAAAGTCAGGAAGCCCAGTTAAGAAGTAAGTAAAATATGTGGACAATGCAAATAATATACCGCCCCATAAAGTATCCATGATTGCTAAATTAAGGGACCATTTTTTAAATATCGCATAACATGTTCCTTCAAAAACACCATAAATAACTAAACCCAATAAAAACGCTTCTTCGGGGCCTTTAAATCTACGAATGATAAAATAATTAATTGCGAACATTAAAAATAAATAGGTAACTATAGCGCCCAGCGGTTTAACCGTAAGTACAACGCGCTGGATATCAATAACTGTGTTTTGAAAAGTTTTTTGATTGATGTATAGATAAATAGAATCAAATATTATTAATAAAATAGAGGACAAAATAATGCGCTTTGTCGCCATGTTAACAAAAGTTTTCATTATTTCCTTCATTTTATTATATATTATTATGAAGAAATTTCTATAGTTTCATTTTTACTTTCATCGATAGTTACTGTTTTTACTGGGACATCAAGCGTTTTTGTAATTCTTTTTTTTGTATTGCTTTGTTGAGCATAATATTTTACCCAATTCGGTAAATTTGCCAAACAATTCATTATTGAAATATATGTAAATCCAGCAACGACATTTTCGGATTGATCGCTATATTTTATACTATACCACCAATATGGCGGTATGTATAAAACGTATCCAGCGTTTACGTCAAATTCTAAGAATTTTACCTTATACATTTCGTTAAAATATTTTTTTTGTGGTTTCCACACATTGATTGGTGAGAAGAATTCGTAATTGTCATAGTCTTTGTTTGGATACAAATATTTACTGCTTCGCCAAGGCGTCATTTTTACGCTTATTTTGCCAGAACCAACGCACAAAAACCTTCTATAATCAGTATGGTATCGAAGAGGCGTTACACAATTTTGAGAACCCATTTGAATATCATATTTTGTAATATTTGTGAAACTCGGTTTTAAAAAAGCGTTATTGGTTTGAAACGTTGAAAACAGACCCGAATCTTCTATAAAAGACTCGTTGTTTTCAGTAAAATATTTTGAATGAGTATCTGTCGTCATCAATGTCTGAGAACTTTGAAAAGGCAAAACTATATAATCTACCGTGTCTGCGTCTTTCCAATAATCATCGTTTTCCTTTATTTTTACATCAAACGACCCCTTTTCTAATAATTTCTCAGATTCTACGCTCTCAAAAAACTCTTCATTAAATGATTTATATTCAAATAGCACTGGTTGCTTTATATCACATACTTCTTGTAAATGCGAATTGTTTACATAATCCATTTCATATATCTCTAAATCTTCACTTCTTTTATATTGATTCGATATATGAATGTATAAAAATGCGATAATTAAAAAAATAAAAATATGTATTAATGTATTCATTATAAATAGTAGATACATTGTGTTTGTATTATTTTTACGAAGTTGATATTACACCTTTCACTATTTAAGAGAAATGTCACTGATAAATTGGTTAAAAGCATTGTTTTCTACATTAGTCATCGCTGATTTTTGGCGCCAAATAAAATACCATCTTCGAATTCTCATCGCCTAACAAATATGTAACCTTCATTGGGAAATTCTCAGTAAGTCTTATCTCGACGTCCTTTGCAATTTTATTGTACATACAAATATTATGCAATACATTCAAACTAAATGACAACTTCATTGACTCGCCTTCATTAATTGAATACGCAGTTAAATCATCAATATCAATCGCCACCGACATTTTCCCTGCCTCTTGGCTAATAGAATACATCATAATTTTTTCTTCATCGCATTCAATTTCTAGCGTGTCGCCAAACATCTTCATCTGATTCACAATATTTGCAAAATTCGCTGAATTAATTGAAATCTCGGCTTGGCTTTCGCTATCAGGAATGGCCATCAATTCATATTCTAGGTCCACAAGCGGTAATTCAAATTTCTTATCAAATATAGCTTTGTTATCGCAACTAAAGTTAATAAACAGTTTATCTGTTTCTCTTTGGTCAAACACCAACTGCAATTCTTGCAATTTATCGCGAGTATTTAAAATCTTAAAAAGAAGACTGGAACTTACACCCAGTGCAATTGGCGTTGGATTGGTATGTTCATATGCATCAAACCAAGTAGACTGTAGTTTAATTTCAAATACTGACACGCGCGATGAATCCATAGATTGCAAATACATATGATCCTTTTCAAACATAACATTAACATGCTCTGTAAATAGCTTTATGTGTTGGAATAATGTTGAAAACAGTTCGGCCTTTTGTTGGTTTCTTAGCACGACGTTCATTGTGTGTATATTTCAACAAATCTTTATACTTGTTGAAATGTTAAACAGTTTGATGTAATTCATTTATCTTATCAGAACTTTCAATTTTGTTAAACATAACTATTTTTGTTTTTAATGATTCATGCATAATTGGCGAAACGATTTGGAAAACTTTTGACATTATGCTTGGCGTATTGTATATATAAAAATTAGTAATGTTTACTGTATAATAATCCTTTCGTTTATCGCATTCGTCTATTAAATATTTAAATATTCCCTTATGACGTTCACACGCAGTCATTGAATAAGATAGCAAACTTATATGACACTCATAACTATTATATTTTTCAATGCATTCTCTAAATAATCTAAATATGTGCTCAATTATGGGTTGATAAGTTTCTTCTATAGTACAACTTTTTAAAATAGTATAATCTATATATACTTTGTTTGTGTTCGGAATATTATATGCACCCATGTTTAAAATTTCATTCAAAGACATATTATTTATTATTCTGAGAGCGAGATCTTTCTTTTGCGCGCTTTTAAAAAAAGTATTTTTTTTATGTGTTGAATAATATTCTTCTTGTAAATCGTTCATTTTTTGCATAAATCCAAATTCTTCCCTAGATAAATTACTCATAATATAATTAATCTAGAATTTTATTATTTATTTCTATTTCACAGCTTTATAATTATTGGTTTTCATTGACCAATTCTAAATTTTCAACAGCTTCATTATTATTACTAAGTTCCAATAAAACATCTTCGTTTTCCACAGTAATTGATTCAGAATTTCCTAAATCTGATAAAACATTAATTCTTTCTTCTAACAATGTTTTATTTACTTCCATTGTATAGGATTGCAATTTTAGAACAACATCCTTAAGATTGCTTATTTCCATGGCCAATATTTCAAACCTATTATTGTATTCGTCGATCATATTTGAAAACACTGTGTCGTCTACAGCGCCATTGGGAACATTGGCTTGTTGTTGTGTGGTTCTTGGGCTTTCTTTTACTTCTTTTAACCCTGACTCGACTGCAACCAATCTCTTGTCAATTACGGCAATCACTTGTTGTAACGTTAATCCTGTTTGGGGTTGTTGAGATGGTTGGGGTTGAAATTGTGGGGTAGGTGCGCCCCCCGGTCTTACATTTTGCGTTTGAGGGGCATTAACTCTTCTTTTAATTGCAGCAGCGTTTGCTTGGCTCATTGTTAAATGAAATATATTATATTAAAATATGTTTCTAAATAGTTATAAACGCATAATTATTATTGGTTTATAAATTCTTTGATCATTGGGAAAATGGGCGCGATAACTTCTGCACATGCCAAAGCAACTTCTTGGTGCTCTTTTTGCGTGCCATTGCCAGATCGTAGTTTTATATAATGAACCCAGGATCTCAATGTTCCATTCATATACATTCTCGAAACCGTCATTCCTTCTGGCAAAACTGCGCGGGCCTGTTCTTTCGCTATTCCATTTTCAAGCGCCCATTTATATGCGTCCTCTGCGTGTTCTATTAATAAGTCTTGAACAGTTTCCCATTTGTCTGCTAAAACCGAATTGTCGTCTATGGCTATACTATTTTGTCTGTTTTTCGTATCTTGTACACGAGCTTCTTTTTTAACAAACCCTAAATCTGCCACTGCGTATCTTTGCGAAAACTCTTGAAATGAAAACGACCGATGCCTTAAAATTTGACGTGCTATGTCACGAGTCGTTTCTATTTCTATGCAAACGCTCACCATTTCTAGTGGCGACCAATGCTCATTTTTTATTAGATAACGTATTAATTTTTCATTGGTTTCTGTACTATTTTGATTTGCTGGATTTGATACGCGCGCACAATATGCAACCAAATCCTGTAAAGATACTTCTGCTTCACCACATGGTTTTGAATAGCTTACTAATTTAGCAATGGACGACATATATTAATAAAACGCATATTTGTTTTATTTCCTTTTTTCGATCACTTATTTTCTAAGGTTTGTTTATATAATAATGGAAATACTACATGAAACTAGTGAACACCATAAAAAAACCTTTTTATCACATGTATTTTCTACAACAGAAGAGGGCAAAGCCGAGGTTTTAAATGTAGTGCAATATTCACTTATCGCCGTTGTTCCAGTTGTAATTTTAAACAAATTAATACAACGGTTTATTCCAGAGGCCGACCCTGATAAATCTACTTTAGAACTTTTAGTCGAAATTTTTATTCAATTGATTGTCATGTTTTGTGGTATTATTGTTATTCACAGAATTATCACTTATTTGCCTACTTATAGTGGGTTTAAATATGAAAGTTTAACATTAACTAATGTTATTTTAGCGTTTTTAATCATTGTTCTTAGCATCCAAACAAAATTGGGGCTCAAAGTAAATATTTTATACGATCGTTTGCTCGATTTATGGAACGGAACTAAATCCACAGACAAGAAAGATTCAGTGAAGCAGGGCGTTCGTGTGTCTCAACCCGTTTCTAAGCATGCACCCAGTCAAGCCGACTATTTAGACAATAGTCAAATACAACCCGGCATGTTCCCACCAGCGCCAGTTGCTACAACTAGACAAAGCGCTGGCTCGATGAATATGTATGAAAGTATGATGCCGATGGGCCCTGCGCCAGCCAATGGCGTATTGGGTGGATCATTTGGCTCTGCGTTTTAATTTTATGATTTTAACTTCCTAAAATCATAAAAATATCTTTATTTACGGTTATGTTTTCTTGTTTTGCGTCCATATTTACAATGCTGACGCTGAGAAAAGCCACGAGGTCTTCTGCAATTAATGCTTTTTTTATATTTAATCGACCATTTACGAGTTTTTTTCATAGTTTTCGAGAACATTTTTATCTATATAAAATAACATATATTTTATGTCAATATTGTTATAAAAAATTGAAATACGTTGATTTGATTTATTGTAGGAATCAAATCAAAGATGCCGCTATTCGGGGAACCCACCAAATATATCAATTTTCATAATGACACTGATCTTCCAGTGCTTATTGACGCATGGGTGGATGGATCCAATACTCTAAAAACAATTCGCATCGGACCAAATGAAACTCGTGTTATTCATAGTAGCGTAGGCGAATGGCACATGCACGCAATGTTTGACGACGCTAACGATGATGAGTTATGGAAGGATAGAGGTCTCGGAAAATATTATCCAATAATTGGAAAATTTCGAAGCGACCCATGTTTTAGTGGCAATTATTCTTGGATGGAATACAGACATTTCATTTGTGAATATAGTGATTATAGCGTTGTTTCAGACCCGCGCGTAAAAGGGCAAATTAAGTTTTCCATTGCGAATGAGCTATGCTTTACGCATAACTAGCTATCTTTTCATCAAAATATAGTAAATCTAATAAACTTTTCTAAAAATTAAATAATTTGTTATCTTAGACAATAATAAATAGTTTTTTATTTTATTCAATATTTTCTAATTTATTCTAGCTATGCTAGTTTAATACAAATTTGCGCAATAAAACCGACTTCTCGATTGGGAATATTCCCGACGTATCCAATTTGTCAATTAAATAATTAATGCCTTTACGTTTTATACCTAGATATAAAACCACACTCGAAATGTTTGATGGATTTTTAACATTGTGTAAATAGATACCATCTAATACGATTCTCTCATCTTATAAAATAATATATTATTATATTATAATGCGACCAACGATTTATAATTTGGTACTAGTTATTATTGCTATTTTTATAATTCGATGCATATTCTTGGAATTCTTTCCATCATTTATCATCAATGGTTATATATCTATATTTGTTTGTTTTTTTTTATTAACAATGTTGTTTACAAACAATACACTTTTTTCTATTATAATTGGGTTATTCACAATAAATTCGCGCATAATATACAGATCAATTAAGGATAAAAAAACATTAAGTGAGTATAATAGCACAAGCAATTGCCTTATATTCCTATTTGCGTTAATTTTGTTAAGTTATATTTTAACGAATTATGAAAAAATCAATAAAGTTATCAACATATATTATGGCGCAATTATAGCTAGTTTGATAACAGTAAATTTATATTCACTAAAAGTGAATTCTAATGATAATCAATTATTATGTTTTGCGTAAGAATTACTTGCCGTTCTCAATAACAAAATCATTGCGCAGTTTAACGTTCTCAATATTTTCATATTTAATTTTATAATAATTTTTATTATTAAAGTCACATGGAAAAATAAAAAAGTGTCTCTTTTTAAACAGATCACAACTATGTAATAGTTCTATAAGCATACTGCAACATCCATAATTGTTCTCTAGAAAGGTTAGGTGTCCGTGTTTTTTAATAAAATTTGACACGTCGTGGGAATTCACAAACTTTACATATTTTTACAGCGATAAAAATGTGTAAACAAATGAAGAATATACAGACGGTGTATTGTCGTTTCTTCATTTTCATTACAGATAAAGTCAGCACGTGTGTGCCATTTTTTTTCTTAATTGGTTTAAATTGATAGCTTTTCATCAAACAGCGAAAAAACGTCTTGGTCATGAGAAATAATAATGATACATTTTTTATATTTCTTGAAATCTTTTATTATTCCCAATAATTCGCGTTTTAATTCTATGTCAAGAGCATTAGTAGGCTCGTCTAATATTAGTATCTTAGTCGGGTTAATTAACCCACTAATAACATTGACAACTTGGCGCTGCCCACCTGATATTTTTTCACCCAACGATCCTGTCTTTTTGGAATAAATGTCAATGTCCCGATATAATTTTGCTATCTTGGGATATTTCATGATTTCATTTAAATGGCTTTGACATTGTTCCAAATCATTGCAGCCATAAAGCATATTGTCGACCACAACTTTGTCAAAGAGTTTTGAGTTTTGATTAACATAAGTTATATTTTTACGAATATAGTGCGGATCTACAGATTTAATATCGACGCCGTCTATGTATATGGCGCCTTCACTCGGTTGATACATTTTAATTAATAATTTCGCAAAGGTAGATTTTCCTTTACCAGAAAGACCGGTGACGCCTATTATTTTATCTTGCGTTTTAACGTGTAAATTCATGTTTTCAAATATGTATTTATCCGTTTTTGGATATTTGTAAGATACGTTTTCAAATTCAATTGTATCAAAATTTAATGACACTGGTTTATAAATCTTAAAGTCTTTTTCATTAATAACGTCTACATTTGACGTAAATTCTTTTGCCATATATGTCCCCCTTCCTATAAATTCTAAAATGCCCGGTATGTCTTCTACATACCCAGTTATTTTGTCTCGATATAATATTAAAATAGTAAAGAATGTTACAAATATAGTAGATGATATTTTTTTATTAATACATAAATATATTAAATATCCAACGCAAGACAATAATATAAAATTTATAAACGTTTTTAAAATCATAATATGAAAATTGGTATAATTGTAGTATTTTATTGATTTTTTAATACTTTGCTTTGTTTTTTCATTAAAGGTCTGTATTTCATTAATAGATTGCCCTCGATAAATAACTTTATCCATATTATTTAACAAATTCAGTACATATTTTTCATTGTCGTTGATTTGAGTTTCGTGGCCGTTTTGTTCTTCCAAAAGATCTTCCCAATAATGTCTCAAATATAAAATAATAAAGACGTTTGATATTAAAAAGAAGAATCCCATTTCTTTGTTTTTGTAAATAAAATACGCAGTAACCATTATTAAAAACGCCGTAGTGGGAACAAAAACTAGTAATATGTCGGAAAACGTTCTATAGCACGATAAAGATATTCTATTGATTGGTGTAAAAAATTCTATGAAATTAACGTCGCTGAAGTTTTCATCATTGTCTAATATTATTATCTTTAATAATTCCTCGCGTATTACCTGAATTATTTTTGTTAACAAATCAGTTTGTATATATTTTGTAATCGCGCTTAGAAATAAAAACACCACTGAGATTCCTATAAAATAAACGAAAAATTGTTTAGATAATTCAAATTGTTTTAATTCAATTCCTTTTATAATTGTCGCGGTAATATAAGACAATACATTTATTTCCAATAAAGTGCTCAGTAAATTGAAAAAGAGTATAAGAAACGATTTAAATTTTTCTTGTATTAAAAATTTCTTCAATAAATAATAAATAATGTTCATTTATATATACGAATATATTTTGTAATCATGATTTGTAACCTATATCCATAGAATTCATCAATTCCATTCTTTTCATTGATTTCTCAAATGTATTCTCTCTTTCTAAATTGGCAAACAGATAATCTGTATTTGGACTTTCCTCGTTCTTCTTAATCTGCCTATAAATTGTATTGATTTTGTCCACAACAAGTTGAACCATTGGTTTGTTTGCCATTAATTCAATTTCTGTCGGGACTGGTTCTGTTAAAAGCGCCACTGCAAAATAGAGCAGATATCTGCGTTTTTTACAAGCCGCCGTTGTATATTTTATACAAAACAGATTCAACAATGATTGCATCAGCGTGGAAATATATTTGTTATTAATGGATTCGCAACAATGAAAAAGGGCGTCCCATAGAATCCATATTATGTCTCGCCGATATTTATTTTCTATAGACATGTATGTTCTCGCCTCACAATACACTGGCGTTTTTCTTTTTTTGCAGATGGCGTCAAAATCTACTGTCCACTCTATCCAATAACTTGCACCTAACATATTACGCTTCTCTTGTGATATATTATAAGAAAATTCGTTTACGGGTATAAAAATCTCTTTTGGGTCCTTTTCTTTAAAAATAGCTTCTATATATTTTACCGATGGTGCCTTCAGTCGTTCCGGCATCTGCGTCATATCAAATTCGTCTTCTCTATTTATTTTTATAGCTTCAAAACTGTGCTTTTTATTTGACAAAGTTAAACAACATATGATTTCTGCGAATAATTTGCGCATTGTGGGATGATTGCGTAATTGCAATTCATTAATAAACTGCCCTTGCGCCATAATATTTCGAAAAACATCAAAGCGTTTTTCTAAATATACGACCATCTTTGGATTTCCTAAGTGAATATGTTTACCCATATAATGTAAAATAGTTTCCCATAATTCCATGTAGTGACCAGCGCAAACCAATTCCGCAGACCAATAGCAGGATTGTTCCACCTTACCTTTTTTCATGTTTTCGATAAGTTGTTTTCGAACATCGGGTTTTTTATATCTTGAAAACGTTATTCCTTTAAATTGGGCTTGTGTTCTAACGTCGTTTATATCAGAATTATCATTTACTTTTACTTCATCCATTATAAATCCACTGTATATTATAATTATGAAAAAAACGAAAATGACTTAAATCCAAGTATTTTATTTGTCTATAAAGCCATGAAGGTTCTCACGTCTGTCGTAAACAATCCTATTTTTATTGAAATTCAGTATTATACTTTAAAGAAATATATGAAATGCGATTATGAATTTATCGTATTTAATGACGCAAAGGGGTGGGCGGATTTTACAAATGGTGGTGATGCGAGTATTAGAGAACAAATTATTGATTTATGTGCGCGGCTCAATATAACATGCGTAAATATACAAAACTACCGACATAAAACCGAACTCAGTGCCGCTATACGTTGCGCTGATGCAAATAACGCTATGTTGAAATATCAACTTGAAAATCCTGATCAATATTTGGTAATAGATAGCGACATGTTCCTGATTGACGATTTCTATGCGAATCAATATTCAAATTACGATTGTGCTGTTGTTTTGCAATCGCGTAACAATTTTACTACGCATTATTTTTGGAACGGTCTTTATTATTTTGATATGAATAAAATGCAAAACCAGAACCTTTTAAATTGGGATTGTGTTCCCGGTTGCGATGTAGGTGGTTCTATGAGAACTTGGCTTTCTTGTCAAACCGATAGTGTTCCTAATACAGATGAAATACGAAGACTAGATTCTAGTTATGTAAACGACGATGTATATTTTATAAGACATTTATGGTCTTGTAGTTGGAATGAAAGTGAACTTCCTAATAATTTAAAAAATAGTGAAAAATTATTAGAATTTTTTAAGAGCGACCCTAGAAACCAAAGGGGTAATTTTTTCTGTGAGATATATGATAAAAAATTTTTACATTATCGCGCTGGCGGTAATTGGATGAATGAGGGAATGGACATTCATAAATATTTATCTGAAAAATTAAAGTTGGTATTGTGTTAGTTGCGCTTCTTTCTTTTGGGATTCTTCTTTTTTGTTCTTCTTCTGGATTGTTTATTTTTGTTACGGCGAATGCGTGTTCCACCCAAAATATCACCAATCTCTTCTACTTCGATTCCGAATGTTTCTCTTAATACGTCACGCAATTCTTGTACGTTTCTGCCGAGCTGCTGCCATTCTGGATCACGTCGATTGCCACCTGTGTCTCTAAATCTTTGCACTTGTAATGCTTGGTTGCGCCTTAGGTCCCGCATAACTTGCCTAATAAGTTCATTCCTTCCTTGGTGTATGGCGTCGTGTTCTGCTTGATCGAGCAAACCCATACGCACATCATTGTGGGCAGGTCCTCTTGCCCGTGGTTCCAATAAGTCTCTGTCTGTATCTCGTGCCCTTTGTGGTGGCATAGGTAGATCTGGTCCGTGCATTTCAATAAATCGTTGTCGTCGAGCTTCATGTAATGCCTTATCTCGAGCATTAGGGCGAAAGTTGTACCTACCTCTAGGTATTCTAAGAGCAGGGTCTAAATAATAATTACGTTCTATGCCAAAATCATCACGATCATGCCTCTTACGAGGATTATGTAATCTAAAAAGTTCTCGTCGTCTCATTATTGCAAAATAATTTAACCTTTCCGATAGCAATTCGTCAATTTGATGTAAATCGCTCATTCATTCATTCATTAATAAGTATATATTATATATTTATTAATTTATCGGCGAAAATGCCGCCTGTTTATCTACATGGACCTCTTTTGCTAAGTTTTTAATTATTTTTTCATTTAATTTGTCTTCGTCGCCGTCCCCTAAAGACTGTCGAATAATTTTATGATTCATTTCATAATCCTTAGAATCGAGAACATGTACGTCAGGATGTTCTTTGCACCATTCCTTTATTTTTGATAAATTTTTATTTGCTACTTTTGTTATGACGCCTCGCAATCGTGTTTTTTCTTCATTGTCTTTATTCCAAGCATCATTATCTTTTATGTATATTGTTTCGCGTTTTACGTCAGTGCAATGAAACGGGCGTTCCGTAAGTTCTAGTGTTCTCAATTGTTTCATAATAATTTCAGTAATCCCTTGCACATACCCCCTTGTGCCTACATTTTCAAGGTCATTAAAGCTTATCTGAATATTTTCAACAAACTGATCCGCCGTAATGGCGTCTTTACATTTATCATTTAAAAACAACTGTATATTAAACTGATTATTTTGAGTCGCATTATTGTTTACTATCTTTGGTTCCTTGGCTATTTCGATTATCTTATTCGTTTGTTCTACAATTAACTGTTTAAATTCCTGATTCTGTTTCAGCAATTCTAAAATAATTGTATTGCTTGACTCGTCAGGCACAGACACTATTTCTGGATTAGCCATGTTGCATTTTTTCTTATGTTTCCATAATCCGGATCGGTTATTATAAACACGACTGCATTCGCATGCGAATTTTTGTGCCGATGTAAAATTACGCGTTTTGGTTTCCAAATCGGTTTCCATGGCTCTGAGTCGATGTTTTGCGGTTGCCAAATGTCTAGACCAATCGCCATTTTTACTGCATTTAAAGTCACAGAGTATACATTCCTTTTTTTGGGCGCTTTTTGATGTAAAATCCGTTTCCATTGTTTCCATATATTGGAAACCGAAATTACTTCTAAACCTTTTTGCGTAAAAGTATTCAAAAAATTATGCAGCGATATTTTTAGGATTTGTATTAAAAACTAAAGCATTATGCTTTAAAAGTGAAAAAATGAGTGTTTTTGAAAAAGTCCATCGAGGTTTTCCAAAAATGGACATTTATTTTTGTCCTTTTTTCTAAAAGCGAGGCCGACTTTTTTTGGGTGGTTTATGATTTTTATTTAACGTAAAATTATTTAATATAAAGTATAAATAATTTCTTTGTATTTTTTATAGAATGGCTACGAAACGTCGTAATCAGAAAAAACATGCGAGAACACAAAATCGCGGATTAAAAATTGCGTCGTTCGCTCAATTAAACAATCGACATATCCCCAGCAAGGGGATACATTTCTTTTTTGAAAAGGTAGATGTGGTTAGCGACGATCCTACATTAAAGGGCGATTTAGTAAAAAAATACAAGAATGGAAAATTAGTGGAACAAAAATTCGTTACTGAAGATAAAATGAATGAAATCGCACACAATCAAATTAATAAATCTGAAATGGCAATGGAAGGGGGTCGTGCCAAAAAGGTGGTTTATGTACAAGGGCCACCACCGCAGGCGCAACCACAGCAAGTACAAATGCAAAACAATACGAGCATGGGGACTGTTTTTAAACAGAGTTTTGCGGGTGGGGCTGGGGCAACATTAGGTGTTGAAGTTATGTCTGGTATTCTTGGCGCTGTTTTTGGCAGCGACGATCAATAAAAAAAATAAATTTTTTCTATGTATTATTTATAGATGACCGCAAAACGTAAAACGCAGAAAAAACATTCGAGATCTCAAAAAAACGGATTAAAACTATTTAGGGGTGGCCTCCCCCCTCCACGCCGCCCACGCGGCCCCCACACCCCCTTTATGAATTATGCAAATAGAAATAAAAGAAGGATACAGAGAGACAACCCAGGTAGTACATATAGTGAGCTAGGACGAATGTTGTGGGATAATTGGAAACGTTTGAGCGATGAAGAGAAATTAAGTTATACTGATGAAGCGATTGAATTGCGGCAAATTAAAGAGGCAAAAGATGCACAAAAACGAGTCTTAGATGAATATAAAGAATTTGTTGAAGTGTCAAAAGCTGACCCCACCCCGAGCAGAATCTCTTTTATTGGCGAAGACTATCGTGAATCAGCAAAACGGTGGCCTGGTATTGGTGGAAAGACGAGAAAAATCAGGAAGTGTCACTCAAAAGAAAGAAGAAAACGTTAGATATTAGGCGTTGAAACTATAACCGGTGCTGTTTTTTTTTGACAGCGACGATCAATAAAAAAATAAATGTTATTGAATATTTATTTTTACACAAACAATATTACTCTGTAATAATTCTTTGCACCACGTTAATGGTTTGTAGTTCTTGTGCCATTAGCTTATATGCATATGGCACTTCGACGCGAGCAAAGTCGGTTTTGTTGTCACATGTTTTGCACAGATGTATAGTGAAGTCTGCGTTTGCATACATTCGACTTTTATTTCCATCATTAAACGATGCAACCATACCACACTTTTTACAGACATGAATTGAATATTTATCAGATACATCATACAATCTTTCGCGGCAGAATCTGGTCATTCCGTGCGCCAACATAACATCACGTTCCATCTCACCAATTCGGAAACCGCCATCCCTGCTTCTACCTTCAGCAGGTTGTCTTGTCAAATTTACCATCGGACCAATAGAACGGCTATGTTGCTTATCGTTTACCATATGTTTCAGTCTCTGATAGAACACTGGTCCAATGTAAATATTTGTTTCGAGTTGTTCGCCAGTAAGTCCATTATACATGAGTTCGTTTCCATAGGATTCGTAGCCAAGTTTCATTAGTTCTTGCGAAATTGTCTTTACGTCCAAATTTCCAAAACTGGTGCCGTCACCAAACATTCCGAGTTCCAACAAAACTTTACCGAGCAAAGTCTCTTTAAGTTGTCCGATAGTCATACGAGAAGGAATCGCATGAGGATTGATAATAATATCGGGCCTCAGACCATTCTTTGTGAAAGGCATGTCGCACTCTGGGATAATGTTACCACAAGTACCCTTTTGCCCGTGACGAGAGCTAAACTTATCACCCAAAACCGGCTTTCTGAGAATTCTTACACGAACCTTTGCGAAATTGTATCCATCGCCATTTCTACCCGTGTAGTTTTTGTCAATGTACGTCTCTTCAGTAGTACGGAAAGTCTTACTTTGGTCTTCGTACTTGATAGTTTTGGTGGGATCATTGCGGTTTTCTTTGATGGGAATAGTTTTCGCAATAATAACGTCGCGATTTTCAACCAATTCGTTTTCAGGGATGAAACCTTGTGGGTTAAGCTTGTCGTAATTACCAAACTTTATTCCCTTCGTTTTGGTAGGATCTGGCTTGCAACGAATGATTTCATCACGAATAATATTTTTATCCTCGTCTTTCTCAGTATGATAAATGGTTGCTAAGAAGAGACCGCGATCAAGCGATCCCTTATTAACTAGAACACTATCTTCCTGATTATAACCAGTATGCGTCATGATAGCTACGTGAATTTGAGTTCCAGACGGAATTCTGTTCAAATTAATGAAGTTCATGAGGCGCGTGTCCACCAACGGCCTAGATGGATAGTTAAGAACATATGAAGTTTTATCCATACGCTGGTCAAAGTTCATTGCGTACACACCCATGGCTTGCTTAGCCATCGCACAATTACTGCTAAGAAAGTTTGATCCTGCGATAAACGAATGATTGTTGCTTTCAACCTCAATATCAGAAATAAGACCATCGGGTTCTTCAGTTATTGAATCGATTGGTATAAATATACAGTTGTTTTTTGTTTCAGTTAGTTTGTTCATCCAATTTTCAATATTGAAATCTTTAATATTCGGCGTCGAAATAGTTCTTCCGTTTTTATAACTGCGTATCGCATCACTCACAAAACTACATTTTATTTTTAATTCCGATGCGATTGTTGGATTATTTACACCAGAATCGTGTAGTTTCCTAATATTTTCAATAGTTGTAATATGTTTTTTTGTGAATTCATTTTTTGCTTTTAGATATTCTATTATCGCAAATGATTGGTTATTTTTACTTTGACTATAGCTATATCCAATGGTTTCGTAACATTTCATTAGATTGGCTTGACTGTCGGATATTTTAAACGAAACTTTAATTCTATCATCCGTAATTTTTTGTTCAGTGACATCATTAACAACAATATCATTTTCTCTTAAAATATTAACACATTGATTCATAAAATCAATCAATGATTTTTTATAAATTGGATTAATCTGTTGAGATGTTTCCCCACAAACGAAATTGTAACCCTTCTTTTCTAATTTATTCCAACGAATCTTGCAACCGTCGCCACCATGAAATCCTCTCAAGAATTCCTGTCGGCAACGTTTAGATTCCGCAATAATCCATGCCGGGATTAATTTACGCTCTGTTTCTGTCTTTTTTCCATAAGTAACACCAAGACATATTAGAAGTGCCGGAAATGCCCCGCCATGAGACGTATGAAATGTGTGATGAGTTGAGTTATTAAACTCTCGTGTACCTTCTAATATTTTGCATCTATTAAACCCCAATAACGATAAATCGTTTTCGAATTCTTCTGCGTCATAATATGTTCCAAAATCAAATTGACACTGAGTAATTTTGTTTCCATTTTTTGTATATATATTAATAGATCCGTCTGATAATAAATAACCAACCATTCTTGCGATAATATTTAGTTTTTTGTCGTTTTTTCGCAAAGGCAATAGATTGATTGCGCATAATGCATCAGTATATTTTTTAATAATTTTTTCTTTAAATCCCAAAAGCGAAAGTTTATTGGTAAACGAATTTGCGTCAAGTATGGTCTCGCCTAAATTGTCTTTATTATCAATAGCAAACAGGTGACTATGAATATTTATTCCAATTCTATAATCACTCATGTTTTTCTTAATTTCGCCAACAGTTTTCCATCCACCGTTTGTCATGAATTTATGATCTTCTGTTGCCACTATTTCTCTTCCACTAGTTGTGCGTATCTTATAGATGGGATGTTCGTTTCGGCGAACAAAATGATTAATTACGGACGTTTCTGTGACATCTAGAGTTTCTGGGTTAAATGATAATACTTTTTCACCAACGATTATGTCCTTGATTGCCTTTTTTTCCCCATTTGACATCCAAACCTGTTCGTCGGGCCCCAAACATTGATAAGTATTTCTGGGCGCTTGGTTGTGATCGGGGTAAGGAACGCAAGAAGCAAGGACACCGAATATTGTGCTGGGATGGATTTCGCAATGCGTATAATTAAACTTATGCTCAGTTCCTTGCAAATAACTATTTTTAGACTTCATAGCTATCATTGCGTGACTTTGCTCTTCGGGATCAATATACTCAATAACAGATTCGTCGAGTTTGCAATTTGTTAGCAAATCGTTCCATGAAATTTCATTGCTTACCAGTTTATCGATAACTTCTTTAGTAATAACCGCCTTATTTCCCTTTACTTTCAAAACTGGCCTCGTTAGTCTACCACCATCGTTGCAGATTCGAATTTCCAGAGATTTGTAATCAAATATAATGGATGTGTAAATATTGACAATTCCCTTGTATTTCTTATCTTTCATGTCGTTATAAAGCAATATAGGATTTTCGGTTATTCCAATCCATGCGCCATTTACGAATACCTTTACCTTTCCGAACATTTGTTCAGGTGGTGTATCATTAATAGACCGAACATAAGGTTTTACGTACTCATAGAGAGACGAACTATTTGTGGGGATGGTGATATGGCACATATAGCTAATATTTTTAACAACGCCAATAGATTGGCCTTCTGGTGTTTCGGCAGGGCATAGAAATCCCCACGTTGTGTTGTGTAATTTGCGCGGGGCGATCAATTCACCGCTCTTTTCTAGAGGCGTGTTAATCCTTCGTAAATGGCTCAAGCTGGATACGTAAGTGAGACGATTCAATACTTGTGCAACGCCAACTTTACTACTGTTCGACTGTTTAATACTGAAATCGCCAGTGGCTAGAGCTCTGTTGATTCCATTCTCAATAGTAGTTGATTTCATAATCTTATAAATATTGGTCATATTGATAATATTTTCATAATCCTCTTTTGATCGCCACGATCCAGTGTTAATTTCGCGAACAATCTGTTTTTGCATCTCTTTGACCAATTTATTGAAATAATTGCGAAACAGGTTGTTCAGAAGGGTTCCTGTCAATTCAATACGCTTGTTAAGATACGAATCACGATCGTCTGTGGGAATCCAACCCAAACTGGTTTCTAGAAGTTTCTTTGCCATATAACCTAGAAGATAAAGCTTTTGTTGCAGAGATTGGCAATGAGGGAACAAATCATTATCCAAAACATCGATCGTGAACTCGCGCTTTTTTCTAGCACCCGTTTCCTTGTCCATGTTTAATGGCGTATAAGCAACATATGCCGTAATATGGCGCAATGCGTCTTCTTGTGTCATATATTTATTCCCATCGATGGCGGAAGCTTGTAAACAAAGCAACAACTCTTTTTGCTTAGACTCTTCAATATCCAATAGGATATACTTCGTGATTTCTTTATCACTAAGAATTCCAAGCGCTCTGAACAAAACGAACAACTCGATGGGTTGTTTTATTCTCGGAACGTTTACAAATATACCATTCCCAAACCCATTGTTTTTGCTGGCGATCATCATATCAATTTGCTTTGGCGAAATGCACTTGAAATCAGGAACTGATTTTATTTCAGCGAACCAGTTCCATTTTGTAGTGTTTTTTCCGTCAAAACAATAGACGCGATTCTCTGCGGCGCGCTCTTGCCCAAGTACTGTTTTTTCTGATCCCTTAATGATAAAATATCCACCACAATCCATAGGGCATTCGCCAGTAAATTGCGAATTGATGTGTTTATTTTGATTTAGAATGCAAATGCAGGATTTTACCATAATAGGCAATTTGCCAATATTTATTTTTGGCAATACCTTCTCAATGGTTTTTTCCGAATCCATATTTTCAGTGTTTCGAATAACATACTTAATGTTGATGTCGACATTCATAGTAGAAGCATATGTAAAATTTCTGAGCTTTGCTTCTTTGGGAAGCATTGTTTTAGTGGCCCCATTATTTTCATGTATTTGTGGCGGATATAGTTTAAAATTGCTGAATGAAATAAATATCTCTAAGAAATATTTGTTTTTGTCTGCCACAAAGTCGTTTTCTGAACGAATTAGCACCGGGTTAAACATTTTTATAGTGCGTTGAATTTGATAATTTACAAAATGATTATAAGATTCCAATTGGTGTCTCACAAGACGTTCCAAGTAATGACCTTCAAAATAAGATTCAATAATATTGTATGGCTCTTCTTCGTAATTTCCCAAGTGTTCTAGTAAGCCTTTTTCATCCATAGAAAGATTGGCGTGAATAGATTCAACGACCTTTTCGTGTTCAATTATTTCTTTTATGGTAGTTTCGCTGTGACTCGTGACTGGTCGCCGTATTTTAAGTTTTTTTTGTATAGCTTGACTAGCATTTTTTTCAATAGACGGTGCTTCTTCGAAATTCATCATTATATCTTTGTGTTTACTGACTTAATATATTATTAATCCCAATTTTTTAATTCGTTCTATTAACGTCTTTTGATACTCTAAAACATTGATATATATTTAAAATCAAATAAACAGAACACTTGTATTTTATAAATGTCTTCTGATAACCATCAAAACTTTATACAATTTTTAGACGGGTATGAAACAAATATAAAATACAACTCTTATGATTATTCGTTATTGTCATCTTTAATAAAGAGTCATTATTTGAATAACTATTTACACCAAGAAAGTTTTATTGGAAAAAGACGGTCTATGTCCAATGAATCTTTTCCCGGGTTGGACTTATCTAATAATTATTATTTTTTATACAATACGTCTATTTGGAACGATTCTCGCCAAGATCCTTATCAGTTGTGGCAAAAAGAGCATGAAATATCTGTTCAGAGTTTGTTATCACCAAAAGAACCAGCGATAGAAAAAACAAAAAAAATAATAGACGTATCTGTAAATTCATTAAAAGACATTTTAAAGATAATAGATTCTTACAAGTGCGAGCCACAAATAGAATATAATATTGACGTAAATGCCCTGCATAATATAAAAGAAGAATTGATTCAATTAGATGAGATGATAGGAATGGAATCTATGAAACAATCTATTTTAAATCAGCTTATATATTTCGTTCAAAGTTTGCACGTAGGTAAGAATATAAGTGATTTTAAACATACTGCTATTTATGGTCCACCTGGAACAGGAAAAACCGAAATAGCAAAAATAATAGGAAAAATGTATTCAAAATTGGGCGTGCTTAATAAAAACGTATTTAAAAAAGTAACAAGAAATGATTTAGTTGCGGGGTATCTGGGCCAAACTGCAATAAAAACAAAGAAAGTAATTGAAGAATGTTTAGGCGGCGTTCTTTTTATTGACGAAGCGTATTCTTTGGCAAACAGTGATAGAGAAGATAGTTATTCAAAAGAATGTCTCGACACTCTATGTGAATCTCTAAGTGATTATAAAAACAATTTGATGGTAATTATTGCTGGGTATGAAGATGAATTGAACGAAACGTTTTTCAGGGTAAATAAAGGATTGGAATCTAGATTTATTTGGCGATTCACTATGGATGAATATAGCGCAAAAGAATTAGCAAATATATTCAGAAAAATGGTTACGGAACAAGAATGGGAAATGCAAGACGTAAGTTTACCAACAGATAAATGGACGGAAGAGCGAAAAAAAAATTTTAAGCATTTTGGACGCGATATGGAATTGCTTTTAACATATACAAAAATATCGCATGGTAGGCGAATTTATGGGAAGCCAGAAGAGCTTCGTAAAAAGATTTCGTTAGAAGATTTAAATCATGGGTACGACGTGTTTTTGAAAAATAAAAATATTAAAAAAGATAGCCCATTTCTACATGGAATATATGTTTAGCAAAACATTGGTTTTAGTATTCGTTTTCTTTTCCACATATGTAAATATAGTATAATATAAATAAATAAATGAGTGATAAAAAAACATTGAACATAGATCCAAATATGTTTTCGTTTACAAACAATAACACAACTAGAAAAAGATCGAAACAAACAAATGCGGGTGGGATTAAAATAAAACAGAATGCGCCTAAAAAAAAAGACGATTCATTGAAAAAAAGATCAATTTTAAAAATGATAAGGCAACATCAGAGCGATAGATATAATAAATTATTTAACCCAGATCCCATTAAACATAGTAAAAATATTGACGACGGTTCCCAATTTAAAAATGAATTTAAAGATGCGCAACAGTTTTTTCAGAATTTAACTGAAAAAACAGAACAAAAGGCAAAAATACAAAATCACACTTTAAAGCAGTATCCGTCTTTACCAGAACGATCTCTTTTAATGCATCCGTCTATACCACCAATAACTGAAAATATATTTATTCCACCTATTCCGAATGCAGAAGAACCATTTAAAATAAAACCCTCTGCTGCACCAGCCTATGGTTGTTTAAAGAATGGCGCGTTGCCAACATATAGAAATTATATGAATATAACTCAGAAGAATCAAGCGCATAATCAGGTGCCAAAATTAAAAGAACCAGACGTTGCTGCAAAATTAGAAGCCATAAAAGCTGAAATAACGGAACATAAAATAAACGACAGTATGAATCGTGTCCAGGAAATAAAACAAGCAACAGAAAAATTACAACAGTTAAAAATTGGCGGCAGACCTAAGAAAATGAAACAGAAAAAAACGGTAAAAAGAACTTACAAAATAGGAAAGTCAAAAGTATTACCAAAAGTCTCTGTTTTAGTTTCTAACAGAACATTGCGAAATAATATTTCAACACAATCGCAGTCATTAAAACAAATACCGATTGATGAAGTAAAAAAATACTTGATGAAAAGAGGCTTTATAAAAGTTGGGTCTACGTCACCGAACGACGTGTTGAGAAAAATGTACGAAAGCGTGGTGTTAATATGTGGCGAAGTGCAAAATCATAATCCGGATAATTTACTTTATAATTTTTTAAATAACAATGAATAACTTAGGTAGCCAATTACACATAAATAGAATATGTGTACTGATAAGTAATCACATTGTTCTGTTTTAACGCCTTGTTTTTTTATAAAGATTTCTATATTGTTGTTTTTATAAAAATCATTAATTCCTAAGTCTAAGTCGGTATCTATGTAATGACCGTATTCTTCTTCGTCATGAAACACTTCGTCCATTAGCATTGATTAATATAAGCTAGCAATAAAACGCTAGCGATTGTTGCTTGTTTAATAAAAAACAAAACTCGCAAAAAGTATTCAATTTTTTAAATTGTTTGCAGTGATTAGATCATCGAATGTGTTGATGTTAATAATTTCTTGTTGTTTTTCCTTTGGTAATATGCAATATTGAATAGCTAGTCCGTCGTTTTTTGCGATTTCTAGTATATCAGTCAAATAATATTCGTTGTTTTTGTTATTGTTTTTAATTAATGGAATGTATTTTATTATTGTCGAAGCGTGTAGATTGTATATTCCGCAATTTACATATTTAATTTTTCGCTGTTCATCGTCGCAATCTTTCTCTTCTACGATTTTATCAATGGCGTCACCATTAAACTGTATCCGTCCACAACCATGTGGGTTTTCTAATTCTGTTATGAGCAATGAGTTGGGTTTTAATAAAATATTTAATATTGTGTCGTTTTTTATTAATGGAACATCGCCCGATAATATGAGAACTTGCGCAGACGAATTGATATTTCGCTTCTTAAAAAATTCAATACAACAGCCTACTGCGTGCCCCGTTCCCAACGGTTCCGTCTGGTCAATGTATATTATATTAGAATACAGTTCTACTGGAAAACATTTTTCTATTTCCACTTTTATTTGGTCTTTAAATTTACCAACAATAATAAGTATATATTGAGAACCTAAAGATAAAGCTTGATCAATTACGTGGCAAATCATGGGTCTATTTTTAACTAAATTGAGAACCTTGGGTATACCAGTGTTCATTCTTTTGCCTAATCCACCAGCCATAATTGCAGTAATAATTGCCATTTTATTTTTATAAAACATTATGTTTATGTGTTTTTACACCTTTTAACATTTCAAATGCCGACCCTTTTAGGGTCGGCATCTTTGAATGTTATTAGGTAACTGTTACTTTTCACCGATAAATCACCTTTATATATCAATAATTCTGCCTACATGGCAGAATTATCATATATAATCGGCGTTTTAAATGTGCAAAGGTGTAAAATAAATTGTTGTCAACGAACCAATTCTTCTAAAAAATTGGAATACTTTTTGTTAATATTTATGTTTGTAAAAATACAAGAATGTCACGATTTCGCAATTCTAAACTAACAACAAAGAAGGTCGTCTCTTTTACTGATGCAGACTTTCCAGTTTTGCCAGAAGTAAAAGAGTCATTGGCGTCGACGAGCGCCGGAATAAAGAATTGGTCTGCGTTTTTAACTAAGGGGTCACAAAAACTCGACATAAGTAATGAAGCAAATGACGTATTTGAGGGTGAGTGCGACGCGAGTGGCTTGCCAATTTACGGAAAGATTAAGTTTTCCAATGGTAATATATACAGAGGTCCAATTTTCACGGAATGGCCCAAGTTTGACGAATGGGAACTTGAAAACGAAATGTCAGACGATCCCGTTGAATACTATTACGATCCGTATGATTTTTACGGCGAAATGTTTTACCAAGACGGAAGTTCGTTTTACGGCCAGTTTTGCTTTGTAAAAAGTGTTATTTTGGCTATGATTAAGAATTAATCTTGTTTATTAATAAAAAAATATTTAATACAATATAAATATTTTTTATTGCGGCGCTTGAATAGGAATCGGTTGTTGTGCTGGCGCTGGAAGCGGTTTCGCTGGCACAGCTGGTTCATTTTTCGCACCAAATATATTTTGAAAGAAATTTCCATTTTGCTGGGGGGGCGGCGCATTATCAGTTGAAGCAGTGGAATTTGTAGAAGCTGTAGATTTACTAGTTATTTCAGTTCCTGGTGTCTCGCTTTTAGTTTCATTGTCAGTGCTGTCCGTAACTGTTCCAGATTTGCTTTTTTCACTATTTTTTTCAACAATATTTTCACTAAGTTTTTCGGTTTTTCCTTTATTTTTTAAGAGTTTGTTTTTCAAAGATGTGCGAGTTTTTCCAGGTGCTCTTGTGTTCTTTCTAGTTTTTTGTTTTGCGCACTGAAAGTTAATATTACGGAAATAGCCAGGTTTGCATTTCTTAGTTAACTTGTTTTTGTATGGATTCTTCTCTAAATTTATAAGATACCTTTTCTTTTTCCCATAAAGCGCATTTACTACAAAAAGCATTTCTTTTATTGTCATAGTTCCATCTTTAGACAATTCCTTGCTTAATGTGTTGCGCAACAATAATCCAATTTCGTGTCTGAAAAAACGATTTTCTAATAATATATAATCTTCTTTTATGTCGTAAGTTGTCGAATATTCGTCAATTTTTGCCGCAATTAGCCAATCTGATGTAGTTTTTGATTTTGGTTTTTCAAAATATTTGAAATATGACAACAGCGATTTTGCTGGATCACCATAGTATTTATCAATTTCTTCTAAATCTACGGTTAGTGCGTTTAATAATTTTTGATCTAATTCGTTTCGCTTCTCTAAATTTTCAAACAATTTGCCAGTTCTTTCAGCGAGATTGTTCTCTCTTTCTTTTATTACTTCGCTGTCAAATTCAGGATCAAGACCCTCTAAGTCCGCTTCTTCTTCATCTTCGCCAAATTCATCGTAATAATCCTGGGCCTTTGTTTTTAATTCATAAAGTGGTTTTGTTATTTCTGGTTGATATAAGAGCGCCCTTGTAATATTAACATCAGTTACTGAATAATGTAGATCCAACACCTCTTTTATTTTTTTATATAAATCAATATTAGTGTGTCTTGACGCAAATGATAAAAAATCTTTTAAATAATTATCACCATCATCATCACCATCACCATCATCTTTCAATATATCTTTTTCTTCTTGTTTTGATGATTCCTTGTATGTTATTTCTGTATGATGTTGAACATAATTATACAATTTGTAAAATATTAAAAAAATATAAAGTTTTAAAGATTTTCCAATCGTTGTGTCCAACAAAATTTTTTTTTCAGCAGATTCATTGTGTTTTTTTATTAATCCATCGACAACACTTTCTACTAGAACAATATCTGCATATTCGAGTTCTTGTGTCTCAATAACATCACGACCTCGTTTTAACATTTTATCTTTCCTCATTATTTCTTTCATTATTTCTAATGTGTCTGCTGCTCTAGAACGAAATGTCATTTGCGGCACGAAATCAACATCGCCCAGTTTGTTAAGTTTAATAGTGTTTTCGTTGTCATATGTATCCATATAAAATAAATTTGTACCAGGTTTATGATACATACAGCGTGAATCTTCGATAACCCCTATTGGCGAATATGCTAATTTTTTGTCGTCGTTTGTCATTAAAGTTCCCTCTATTTTTTTTAGATCAGCAACATGATCAACAATTCGAGAACACGCATCTACGAATGTGTCTAAAATAACGTCAGGATTCTCTTTTTTAGGGTTGTAATAAGTTACTACAAATTCAACGCCACTAAACGTTGTGCACGACTCGGAAATTTCTTCTGAAAACTTAAAATCTAATATCTTTCCCGTTTTTGTTTTAAAAATGTACATATCGTTTTTTGGAATCGAAAGCCCAAGGCAATGTTCTTTTAACATCTTAGCAAAATCGCCATCGCCAATGTCATTTGTTATTTGAAATTTTACACTTTTTTTATTGTCTGATTTTCTAAGTTCATTGAAATATTCCAAATAAGAATCATTTTCGTGCTGTTTTAATTTTTCTAATTTTTCGTTTTCATATTCTTCTTCATATTCTTCTTTAAAAGCCTCCATAAGTTCTCGTTCTTCGTCTGACATGCCTTCCGTAACTTCTGTGCTAACTGGCGCCTTGCTGTTTTTTCCTATTGGTATCCTAACGGATAAATAATTTTCGTCAACTACTTTTATGCTTCCTGATCTAATTTTTTCGTCTAGTATTCGAAGAGTAAGATTTGAATTTATCAAACTTTTTTTATTTTCGTGTAAGGATAATTTTGTTATATCATGCGTCTCAAACTCATATCCTATACTTAATATTTTCTTAAATGTTTTATCTGATACAAGCCCACCGCCCAAAAACATATCTTATATAAATAAGAATATATAATTATTTTTATTTATACTTACTTTTCTATGATGTTATTAATTTCATTATTGAACATACCTATCAGCGCTGATCGTTCTCTTTCAAATGAATCAAAATCTATATTTTTTGCGTCTAAAATTATATCTTTATCGTCGTTTTTAAATTCAATTGCGTTTTTAAAATTGTAATAAGAATTACTGGATTCCGATAAAATAAGTTGCGTTAATGTTGAAAAAGATAATGGTATTGCGCCAGCCATCATATCAGTTTCGTATTTTGGTTGATTTGCCAGATCAGTTATTATGTAATTTGAGCATTTTAACAACGACATCATTTTAATGGTCGGTATATTTTCATGAATGTAAATTTCAAATCTTTCGCTGTCAATATCCAATAAGTTGCTATCGTTTATAGTTCTGGCAACGGCATTAATTATTATTTTCGAACCATTTTTACAGCGCAACCTATTAATTATTTGTGCGTTATATTTGCCGTAATTACTGCCTATTATACAGATCTTAATGCATTCGTTGTTTCCGATTAATGATAATTTTTCTTCTTTTGATAGTATGGGGTAACATGGCAGCGCCCAATTTCTGTAGTTTAATTTAAATGGCCTTATAGCTACATATTTTTCTATTGCTGTGTTTCTAATTTTATAATCATGATCTATTCGAATTGTTTTGCTATTTATATAATGATCGTCTATACTATAATTACCATCGTCGTCAGTTATTAAAAAAATATGATCGAATGTGTATTTGTGGTAAGAAAATAGCCTACAGTCAATAATTTTAAATTCGTAACCACGGAATATGTTTTTATAAAATTCCATATAATGGTTATATTGTTCAGTTCTGCAAAATATAGTTAATTCGTGTCCATAAGATTTACAATAATGAATAATATATCCAAACAATTCGTCATGAAATGGAAATCCATTAAATGCTGCAATTTGCATTCTTATATATTATTATTATTTATCTTATAAATATTATACGCAAATTATATAAACATATCTCTTCATTATTATTAGTCTATGTCAAAAAAGAACACCAAAACAGATAACGATATTGGAATTTATCAGGAATATTTTCAATTGACAAAAAAATACAAAGAACAATATGGCGAAAAAACAATAGTTCTTATGCAAGTGGGCGCATTCTTTGAAATATACGGAACAAAAACGTCTGACAATCAATACGGCGACAGTAATATTGGCGAATTGTCTGACATTTGTCAATTAAATATATCTGATAAAAAAGCAACCTATCATTCTTTGCAAGTAGTAATGGCCGGTTTTCGCGATTTTACGTTAGATAAGTATTTATTAAAATTGACTGAATCTGGATACACAGTTCCCGTTTTCATTCAAGAAAAGAATGAAAAAACAGTTATTCGAAAACTTCATCATGTTTATTCAACAGGAACATATATATCATGCGACACTGATAGTTCGCCGCAAATTACAAACAATATAATGTGTATATGGTTAGAAACGTATAAAACATTATCACAAGCAAGAGATACTGTTGTTTATGGCGTTTCAGTTGCAAATATCTTTACTGGAAAAACGTCGATGTTTCAACATGAAACCCAGTTTTTTATGAATATGTCAACGTTTGATGAATTGGAAAGATATGTATCTATTTATTCGCCCAACGAAGTCGTTATTATTTCGCCGTTTGAAGATAAAGAATTAAAAACTATGTTGCAATTGTGCGGACTAGAATCTCGAACAATACACAATGTACATGTTATGGATAAAAACGAAAAAGTTGTTAAATGCTCTAATCAAAAATATGTAAAACAAATATTGTCTACCTTTTTCGGCGAAGAATCTTATGATATTTGCGCGGAATTCCAATCATATAATTTGGCGACACAATCTTTCTGTTTTCTTTTAAATTTTATGCAAGAGCATAATTCAAACCTGGTTAGAAAGATTTCCATACCAGAATTTAATAACACTTCTACACGCGTAATTTTGGCAAACCATACGTTATTGCAATTAAACATAATACCCGATAAGTCAGTTGAAAAACAGACGGCGAATAAATTGTCATGCGTTCTTCATTTTTTAAATAAATGCTGTTCACCATTAGGAAAGCGAAGGTTTCAACACCAATTATTAAACCCTACTTTTGACGAAAAGTGGCTAGCTAGAGAATATGATTTAATATCATATTTCATGGAAGATAATTATCATTTTATAGAGATGTTTCGCAAACAGTTACTTCAAATGCGAGACGTTGAGAAGATTTCCAGGCAACTTTTATTAAAAACTCTTTATCCAGCATCTATTTATCACTTGTATAAAACTGTGCAATTGGTGCAACAAATAAACATTTGCTTAAGTGAAAATACTTTTGTATGTGAATATTTGTGCGACCTACCGAACGCCAATTTGTACATAGATGGAATATGTTCATCTATTGTTGAATTTCTAGACCAACGGTTAATTATTGATTATTGTAGACAAACATCATCAATGACAAGTTTTGATAATAATATTATTATTGCGGGCGTATCGCCAGAATTAGACGATGTGGTGGATAAATACAATGAGTCTTCGGATAAGTTTAATAAAATACGTCAATATTTTAATAGGTTAATACAAATTAGAGAAAATTCTAGCGACGCGGATTACGTAAAGGTACATGAGACCGAAAAATCAGGGGTTTGTCTACAGATTACGAGCAAGCGATCTCAATTACTTAAAGAAATTTTAAACACGCATTCTGATCCATTGGATATAGGGTTTTCAGTAAAAGACGTAAAGTTTATTAAGGGATCTGGTGCAAATGTAGAAATAGAATTTCCTTTACTAGATCAAGTGTGTAAAAATATGTTGATTTGCAAAGAAAAGATGGCGATTTTAATTAATCGTGCATATTTGCAAGTTCTCGATGAATTTGAAAAGGAATATTATAAAAAGATAGAAACTCTTTCTGAATACATATCGAAAGTTGATGCGTTACAAGCAAAGGTTTATATCGCAAAACAATATAATTATTGCCGTCCGGAAATTGTAGACAGCGCAAATAAATCCTTTGTTGACGCAAAAGGATTGCGTCATTGCCTTATTGAACATTTACAACAAAATGAATTGTACGTAACAAATGATATTAGTTTGGGAACAAATGAATTGGACGGAATTTTGTTGTACGGAACTAACGCAGTGGGCAAGACTAGTTTAATTAGAGCTCTTGGGATTTCAGTAATTATGGCGCAATCAGGTATGTTTGTTCCATGCTCGGCGTTTTCATATAAACCATATCAGGCTATTTTTTCAAGGATCTTGGGCAACGATAATATATTTAAAGGATTGTCTACATTCGCAGTGGAAATGACGGAATTAAGAATGATTTTGAAAATGGCAGATGAGAATAGTTTGATTTTAGGCGACGAACTATGCTCGGGAACAGAAACCGAGTCGGCATTAAGTATTTTTGTGGCCGGTCTAATGAATCTTCATTCAAAAAATAGTTCTTTTATTTTTGCTACGCATTTTCATGAAATAGTAACGTACGATGAGATTATTGTACTTAATCGATTGGCGATGAAACATATGGAAGTTCATTATGATAGGGAAGCAGATTGTTTGGTGTATGATCGAAAATTGAGAGACGGCTCTGGACCAAAGATCTATGGTCTAGAAGTATGTAAATCTCTATATTTAGATCAAGAATTTTTGGATGCGGCTTACGCTATACGCAACAAGTATTATCCAGAAACACAGGGAATTTTATCGCATGACGTTACTACGAGGTACAATTCATTGAAAATAAAGGGCATGTGTGAAATGTGTGGATCGAAAATGGGTGAAGAAATTCATCATTTAAATCCACAGAAAAACGCGGATGTAAATGGGTTTATTGGTAGTTTTCATAAAAACCATGTTGCCAATTTAGCAACTGTTTGTGAGGTTTGTCATGATAAAATACATTCAAATAGTGAACAATTAGTGAAAAAAAAGACAACTAAAGGATATAAAATGCTATGATAGTGAAAATCTAACGACAATTTCCGTAACATTTTCCTTGAAAATAATAATAATCGCGATTTTTAATATACATATCACTATAGTTTGCTTTCATAGTAGCGCCGGTTTCATTTCCACTAACGCATTTCGAACCGCCTAAAAGAACGCAACAGGATGTTGATGCACATGCTGTCGGATCAACATCATTACAGGCTTGTTCTAAAGCAATGGGATTATTTTTATAGTATGTACAAATGCCGCCCTGAATGTATGGCGCATCATAAATGGGTTTTCCCTTCTTTGCGTCTTCAAATATACCATCGCCATTTGATCTGCTTAAATATACACTATCTTCATATGTTGGCACAAACGTAGACGCGCCGTGTATAAATATACCAGGTTGATAATATGTTGGTTGTTCTTGCGCTTGTATTGGTGGAAGAGCTATTTTATTACCAGATTTGTCATATATAATAACAGATCCATTTAACGATTCATTGTTTTCATTTGCTGCGATTTGCTCTGGTGTGTCATGATATTGAATATTTAAATCATTGGCGTTGCCGACTTTATATGTAGATAAAGCATTAAAACTCGCTTCGGTCGGTGCGTTTTTATATTGGCTAAAATCAGTAGTTGATGTGGTTTTTCCACCAGAACCAGCAAACCCAGACGAAAACCCTTTATTTTTAGTAGCTTGTATCGTAGAGTTTTCATAGCTTTGTGATAATGTCTCTACGCCTTCTCTTGTTAAGTTGTAATTTATAAATATTCCGATTAATAATGTAACAAACAATATAATTACTAGAGTTATTGACTTTATTTTTAAATTCATATATATTTAACTAGGATAAAAAGCATAAGGAATGCCCATAAATGTTATTAAATGTAAAAATATATGATGAAGTACATGCTGATCGCAACACCAATCTAATGAAGAATTTAAATTGCTGTGATAAAACATTAAACCCAACATCCCAATAACAAATATGTACGATATTTTTGCTGTGTTTCCAAGTTTTTTATAAAATATTGTATAAATTATAAATAATCCAATAGTAAGTTTTGCAACAAATCCGTCTATTTTATGAGAAATTGAAAACCTTTCTGGGTTAACCCAGAAATTTTCCGAAACAATAAACGTTATAAATAATGCAATTCCTAAAACATTCTCACTAACGTTTTTCTTTGAATATAATAAATAATAAAGGAAACCTAATAAAAAAAGAAAGGACGTTATGCACAAATAATAGTTATTCCCATTATGAAACTTTGTATACATTTAAAAAATTGACTTGAATATAATTTTATTAGTATATATTATTAAAATGATTATTCCGATTAAGTGTTTTACTTGTGGCAATGTTCTCGCAGACAAATACAGATTCTTTCAGGAAGATGTGCGAAGAATTAAATTGGCGAAGGGATTGAATGTAGATAAAGTTGTTTATTTAACAAAAGATAAGATTGAAAAAACACCCGAAGGCGCTGTTTTAGACGAACTTGGATTAAATAACGTATGTTGTCGACGTCATATGTTGACTCACGTTGATATAGAATAAGCCGAATTGACTTATTATGGGTTATATATTTTTTTATACAATGAATATATAATAATGGGAAAAAATAAAACTTTGAAATACAACAAAAATAAAATTAAGCGAGGCGGCGGTTGTGGCTGCAATAAAAACATTGATACTATTCCTCCTCGCCAATTAGGCGGTGCTGCGTTTAATAGCACAATTGCAGAAAACCAACATTATACATATGGCCGAGAGGATTATTCTGGTGGCGCGCCAACAAATCCAAGTTCTTTGATAGCCAGTCGCCAACTACCAAATCAAATTGGTGGTAGAAAAAAAAGAACGAAAAGATTAAAAAAAAATAAGAGGCGGCGTTCAATGCGAAAAAAAATGATTGGCGGTGGCCCAATGGATAATAATACTTTGTTTAATTTTGGTAATTTAGGAAGTTCTTCTAATATGTTGGGCTATATAACCGGACAACAACCAATTAGTCCAAATGCATATATTCAACCAGTTGAAAATATTTATGGCGGTCACAATCGTCCACTGGCTTAATGCAAATTTTAGAAAAATATATCATATAATTTATATATGGCAATAGCGGGTTTAAAAAATCTTTGCACACCGGCGTATGTTTATTTAGTAATTTCCATTATTTTTTTAGTAATAATGGCTTTTCAAAACATTGGCAATGAAAAAACATATTGCTTAGGCAATTACTCATGCGACGTTTATAACACAACTTTGGTTTTTATTATTAAAATTATATACATTTTGTTTTGGACATGGGTTTTAAATTTAATATGCGGCGCTGGCGCTAAGGGCCTTGCTTGGTTCTTAGTATTGTTCCCCTTTATTTTGTTTTTTATATTATTAGGGATATTTATGTCAACTTAATCGGCAAATTCTAATTTGATATATAAAAAATATTTAAAAATAAAACAATTTGTTATATATATGAAATACCTAACAAATATTTTGAAAAATTTAATGCCAAAAGAATTGCCAAAACCTGTTGGTAGATGGCGAATAGAAAATTGCAATACGCAAATGAATACTAAAATAGATTTATCAAACGAAGACCATTGCGGGCCTTGTGGACAATACGCTTTAGAAAAAATAGAATTAAAAAACAATACTAATTTATACATTAATTTAGAAAAACAAAAACCTTAAATACACGCTATTATTTATTCGTCACGTATTAATATTCTCGCTTTCCAAAGTATATAATTGTCCATCTTTGTATAATTCGACAATTGTTCCAAAGTTTTTAGCAAACGTTTTTAATAAATTATTATAATCCGAAGATTTCATCTCATCAATAATTTCATTTGTTTTTTCGGGGTTTATTCCTAGTTGTGCGCCTAGTTTATTTACCATTGACATAAGATAATATGCATTTCCTTGAGGTCCAGACAAATCGATCTTTAAAGACATTTTCTTCGCTTTTATGATTAATTAAAAAATTATAACCTTATTCAATTTTTACATTTATGAAAAATAAATGTAACGTATATAATAACTACTTGTTATTATATATTAGCATGATAAAAAAAGAACTTATTGATAGAGTTCCTTACGACGTTATTATAAATCATATATTACCATATACTTATCAACCACAGCGAAAAAAACTTTTATTAGATATTAAAAGCTTTGTTGCAGATTATAGCCTAATAGATAATATTTATATGACGCAATATAATGGGTATGTATTGTTGCATGATTTATTAAAGTTTTGCAGAATTGATATTGCACCATCGTGCGGCGAAACTAATTGTTTTGAAAGGTTACTGCGTAGACATTTTATAATTTATAATAAAACAGACGAAGAGTTGCATAATATAGTTAGATCAACGTTTTATATTAATTTAGAAAACAATACTAATAAAAAAGTGCGATTTATTTGGGGATTATTAACAAGATTTGAGCGAACGGGTTTTTTTAATACTTATATTTTAAATGATGACGATTTCTAATTATTGCTTTCCGATTCGTGTTCTCTTTTCAAGTTTTTGATATTCCATTCCACCTTTATCGTTGGTGTCATTTGGATCTGCTGGACGATAAAGATCGTGCATCTTCAATGAATAATATCTTTCAATTATTCGTTGTAAGTTATCAAAATATGCTATATTTTGTTGTATTGATGCTTTTTCTTAGCTATTTGTAGGTTCATCATATTCCATATTCTTTATTCTTTTTGTTTATAATTTCTTTTGCTTCATTAATTTTTGATTTTGTTATTCTTTCAACTTCAGCGTTTAATTTAATTTGGCCACCCAAATAAAACGAATATGTCAATAACTTGGTATCTTTGTCTTATGTAATGTTATATTTATTCAACACATCCCCATCTAATTCACCATAATCTTCTTTGTTGTCCATATAATGGCGTAGCAAATCAAATAAACTAGGTTCTTGTCCTACTAATTCTTCTGGTGTATCCGGCGTTTCCATTTTTTTATCAAAGTTATATTCAATGGGTTTCATTTCAATTTTCGGATTTATGCTTTTGTTTATAAAAAACATAAAAAATTATCTTATTATGTATCATAAAATGAGCGTTGAAAAAAATAAAATAATTGTTGAATTGTTATCAAAAAATGTTGAATGTGCGGATAAAAATAATTTTGACTGTTTAATGCGAGACATTGAAAATTACATCGAGGGTGGCGCTGCCAGAAATATGATAGAACTTAAAGAAAAGGCAAATAATAAAAAGAAAAAAGGAGATTTGTTTGAAAGCTTTTGTTATTTATATTTACAGAAAATTTTAGAACATGACGAAGTTTGGTTTTACAAAGACTTCCCAAAAGAATTAAAAGATCGCTTTCATTTGCCAAAAAACGATTACGGCATAGATTTGATTTCAAAAAAAGGCGATGGTTATTATGCGATACAATGTAAATATAGACGACCCCAAGAAAAAACGCAAATTATTTCGTGGAAATCACTATCTACGTTTTACGCAATGGTTGTAAAATCTGGACCTTGGATAAAACATATTACTATGACGAATGTAAATGGTTGCCGACACATCGGTGAAAAAACCGATAAAGATTTATCTATTTGTTTAGGAACTTTCCGCTCAATAAATCATTTTTCGTGGCTTAAACTGTGTAATTCAATAGTTACGGAATGCAACGAATTGCCAGATAAAGATCTTCTGCGAAATCGTCGTATGGAATATTTTAAAGTGGATTCAAAAAATTGAATATTATAAAATAATATAAAACTAGTGTATATTATAAAAGAGACATGAATCCAGCAATATCAAATATAAGCGAAGAAGGTGATGTTTATAAGTTTACATTAACTGGTGCAAATGTTAGTGTCGCTAATGCTATACGAAGAACTATTTTATCTGATGTTCCTACGGTTTGCTTTCACACTGAAACATATGAAACTAACCAGTGCAACATTATTATAAACACCACCCGTCTTCACAATGAGATATTGAAACATAGATTGAGTTGCATTCCGGTTCACATTAGAGAATTAGATATCTTACCTGGAAAATATATTTTAGAGTTAGATTTACAAAACGACACGGACGCCATTATGATGGTGACAACCGAACATTTTAAGATTCGCAATAAAGAAAATGGTAATTATTTGACTGAGGGTGAAACAAGAAAGATATTTCCACCAAACAACAAGACTAATTATTTCATTGATTATGCAAGATTGCGCCCAAAAATAAGCGACACTGTTCCTGGTGAACGATTAAAGTTAGTCGCTGAATTTTCGGTACATACCGCAAAAGATAACAGTGTGTATAATGTTGTGAGTAAATGTTCTTATGGAAATACGGTGGATCTTACCAAAGCAAAGTTTATTTGGGACGAACATGAAGATAGTTTGCGCGCAGAACAAATGACAAAGGAAGAAATAGATATTAAGAAGAAGAACTTTTATCTATTGGATGCCAATCGTCATTCCGTTGAAAATAGTTTTGATTTTGTTGTACAAACCATAGGCGTTTATGATAACAAAGATATTGTTAAGAAGGCGGTCATTATATTAAAAAAGAAATTTACTGATATGATACAGGCAATAGATTCTAATACTATTCCAATTATGGTTAGCGAAACGACAATGGACTTTTGTTATGATGTTGTTTTGGAAAATGAGGATTATACGATTGGAAAAGTGTTAGAATATTTCCTTTATGAAAAATATTATTTAAAAGACAAGATATTTACATTCTGTGGATTTAAGAAATTTCATCCTCATAATAATGAGAGCGTAATAAGAGTAGCTTATAATGAAAACGCAGACAAACTAATGATTGCGCAGCATGTTCGCATTGCTTGTGTCGATTCTATCGAAGTTTTTGATAAAATTGCTAGATTGTTTTAAGGCGCTAGCTTTAGTCGATTGAAATAGTATAGTATTATAAAAAATTGAATGAAATGTATTCGTTTCATATTTTTTTTATACTTTATTGTAACAAACGGTTCGTCAGGTGAAATGTTAAAACGTTTAACATGTTCGTGTGGTAAATTTAAAAAATGTTATTTGCCGTCAAATTGTGCATTAGAGATCCCGTGTCATCCAAAAGAATTACTAACCAAAGATTTAGAATATTTAAACGGCATTGAATATAACAATACAGTTGCTTTTGTCCCACCAATCACTTGTGGAAAGGTTGTAAAAGTTTACGACGGCGATACTATAACTGTTGCTTCAAAATTACCTTATATGGAAGAGCCGGTTTATAGATTTCTAGTAAGATTGGCTGGAATAGATACACCAGAAATTAATGGAAAAACTATTAGAGAAAAAGAGGCAGCTCTCTTTGCAAGAGACGTTTTGCATAATCTTATATTTGGTAAAATAGTTTATTTCAAGAATGTATCTGTTGAAAAATATGGCCGAGTTTTAGCCGATGTTTATTGTGAAGATATTCATGTTAATTCGTGGATGTTGGAAAACAAACTGGCCATACCTTATTTTGGCGGAACAAAACAATATTTTTTTAATTACTCTTTTAAGATTTCATAAATTTCTTTGTCGTATATTCGCTTCTTAAATATATTTTGTTTATTTCATAATACGGTATCAAAGCAGTTTCATAAACAATTGCGCCAACGAATGTAGTGCAGTAAACAATTGTATTTAACATTTATAATGTTTTTGTTTTATTTTTGTAGTGCGTCTAATTCAATTTTTTGTTTCTTTATATTATTGCATTAATAATATAAAAAATTGAGCTAAAAGGTTTTTTAGAATATACGATATAAATACCCACCGACGTTATGGAGAAAAGAATTAACAAGAAAATTGAAACTTACCTTACCGAATTTAAAGATTCGTTGCGAAACAAAATTTCTTCTTTTAATTTTGATGACAAAAATACATTAAACGAATTTCTGGAATTTATATACGATTATCAGAGATTGATTATTGTAAAAGACGATATTGTAAAGCGAAAGCGTATTAAAAATTCTATCCCTGCGCTAAATCGTTGCTGTGCAAAGAGAGCAAACGGCGAACAATGCACCCGGCGAAGAAAAGAAAATTGCGACTTTTGCGGAACCCATTCTAAAGGAACGCCACATGGCCTCATTCAAACTAGCGGTTCTACGGGAAACGATTCTCATAAATTGGAAGTTTTTGCCGAAGAAATTTCTGGCATAGTCTATTATTTAGACAAGTATAACAATGTTTACAAAACAGAAGATATTCTCGACGGTAAACAAAATCCCGGTATTATAGCAAAATATCAAAAAACTAACGGATTGTATTCCATACCAGAATTTGGTCTATGAATTTACCTTTCGAACAATGGTTTCTTTTATAACTTCCTCTCTATTGTCTAAAATATAATCGTTTAATTCTGTGGCTTTTGAAATATCACCTTTAAAATATTTTGACAAAATATTAGTTAATGCTTTTTTTGTTATGGGTTTTTTAATATTTTTCTTGCTATAACAAATTTGACCGTCTTTAATGTCAAACTCATCTATCTCATGTTTTTTCATTATTTCAATTAATTGATTTGATACATTTTTTTTTTCAGTATTCCGTTTGACTTCTTCTTTTTTTAATGTTCTTATCTCATTATCTAAACGAACCCATTCCTTTATTGTTTTAATTAAAGTTTCTTTATTGTCCATCTTATATACATATAAAACATATTTTTATATTTATTTAGGATTTTTTTGTATTTATATAATAGTTGTCAAATATATAATGAACATGCAATTTTTAAATAAAAGCGAGTTGCAAAAAAACAATAATGTGCGAGTAATGAGAATGACGTCTTTTGTGAGAAATGTGCCTATAGCTAATCCGGACCCGCCGCCCCCAGAGCCTGACCCAACAGTAAAAAAGATGGAATGGGGGGAACCCACGTGGCTTTTATTTCACACTTTATCTGAAAAAGCAAAACCAGGCGATTTTGATAAAATTCGAATTGATCTTTTAAACGCAATATATAATATATGCAATAACCTTCCCTG
>Ga0136644_10000189_pt1 | contig 47658 bp, 45 predicted proteins | sample C_130820_EF_Meta_FD_94780 | JGI IMG/M metagenome (GOLD analysis project Ga0136644, IMG submission 94780) | Freshwater microbial communities from Lake Croche, Canada to study carbon cycling - C_130820_EF_MetaG (v2) (version 2) | ecosystem: Environmental > Aquatic > Freshwater > Lake | place...
CTTTTTATTACGTCGTTCAATAACTTTAGTATGCTTAAACTCTGACGCTTGTTTGATAACTTTCTTACGATGTTCTTCGTTAGAATTATATCTTTCCTTACGTTTTTCATTATTGCAATCTTTGCATACTGTGCGACGTTTTATAAAACTAGTTTGAGGTTTGGATTTGGCACAAATTGTGCAGGTTTGATTGGTTTCATTATCAATAACTAATGCCTTGTATTTTTCCTTTTTTCTTGTATTGCAGCAATCTTTGCAAACATTTCTGTTTTTAACGATTCTATCGAGCGATTTTGTTTCACCACATCTTGAACAAACTTTTTGAGTTTTGCCTAAAGGTTCTGTATCGGATACCATATAATTTAGAGAGAGATATTTTTTTATATTATTTCCTCAAAAATTCATTAATTTACTTACTAGGGAGTTTCACGCTTTTAACGCTCCCTGTTGCGAACCTTAATGGCTTCTTAATAATTGGCTGCAATTATGCAGCCAAAATTTTGATCCGCGTTGTAAGGCTTTGTGCAGCCAACATTCATTCTAAAAGTATCACCTCGCTGCATAATCTTCACGATATGACACATCATAGACATCCTGTGCAAACTTGGTTGTCTATTAAATAAAACCGCATCACCATCCATCATATGACGATGGACCACATCTCCATTTTCCAAACGAATAGAACCACGATCAACATATCGCAAAGAAATATTCTCACCATTCCTGCGTTCCAAAATCTTCGCACCCGGGTATTGTTCTGGACCATTTTGTACTAATTTCATCAAGAAATCTCGATTTCTATTATTAACTGTAGTTGGCTTGGTAAGATTCATTGCAATCTTCATAGGAACTCCTAATTGCCGAATAGATAGATTTGGATCACCAGTAATAACTGAACGGGCACTAAAATCAACACGTTTACCCATAAGATTACCACGAATACGACCATTTTTACTATTCAATCTACCCATAATGCATTGCAAAGGACGTCCACTACGCTGTGCCATCGGAACAGCACCTTTCACTTTATTATTTACAATCATAGCTATAAAATACTGCAAAACTGTAGTCAAACCTTCGATTACATTAGGAGATGCATTATTCGCAACTTTTTCTGCCAAATCTTTATTTGTTTTTATGATATTGCTGTATATATGTGTCAAATCATCCTCGCTACGTTGCTGTGCGTCATGTTTTACTGATGGACGAACAGCAGGGGGAGGAACCGGTAGTACTTGACAAACCATCCATTCCGGACGCGACCATAGAGGACTGAATCCCATAAAGGAAATATCTTCATCTGAAATACGCTTGAAAATCTTCAAGATGATTTCGGGTGTTAGTTTATGCGTAATCTTTTTGCTTTCTCCTTCAGCATCGGTATCAATATTTTCCCAAATAGCAATAATAGTCGACATACCATCTAATTTAATTTTTTCAGGCTTTTTACATCCACATCCATCGTCAGATGAATCACCACAACGCTTTACTTTTTCAGATGCAGCAGTAACATAATCCCAACGATCTGACCCCTGTTTATCTAAGATATGTTTATGCTGATTTTTATTTATTAATAGTTTACTACATTTATAACAAACACATTTGCATATTTTCATAATCTCTTTAATATGTTGAATGAAGAATACCGGGCGAGCCAACTCAATATGTCCAAAATAACCGGGTGTATCAATATAGGTAAATCCATCAGTTGGACAGATCAATCCTGGTTCCAATACACCCATTCTTGGATCAAATAATCCTCCTGCTATTGGTTTATTATTTATGTATGTATCGCGAGATGTTACTTCAACTACAGAGTTTTTTCGAATCTCTTCTGGCGATAACATACTGAACTGTACACCAATAATTTTGGAGGGAGGTTTAAAATCATTCATTCTAGAACGATGTGACGACATTCTATTATTATTTCCCTATACTATTATGAATATATTATTTATATTGTTTATATTTCAATTTTTTGTAGGGGAACCAGTGGTTCCCCTATGACCCCTCCTTTTATTATAATTTATGATATAATTTACAATATAATTTATGATATAATTTCCATCCAAACATCATATTATTTTCTAAAAGTTTGCATCATAATATTTTAATTAAGGAGGGGTCATAGGGGAACCAATGGTTCCCCTATAAAAAATTGATTTTGTTTTGGAAAAATATATTATCAAAATCAATTAAAGTTACTGTGATATAAATTTATAACAATGCCCAAGATTTCATCTGATAAGAAGAACATCCGTTCTACTAATAAGAATACAAAACTTAAAAAGAACGAACCTGATTCTTCTGATGATGAATCTGAAACCTGGACAGATGAAAGTTCAGAAGACGATAGCGATTCAACATATGTTCCACCTAAAAAGAATAAAAAGAGAAGTAATAAAAATAGCAAATCCAGTAGAAGAAGACGTATTGAAGACGTAGATGAAGATTATGATGACGATTCTGAAGATTATGAAGACGAAGACGATGAAGATGAAGAAGAAGATGATGAAGATTCTGACGATTATGAATCCGATGATTGCGATGATGATGAAGATGATGAATCAGAAGATGAAGAATCTGAAGAAGAAGATGATGATGAAAACGATGATGATGAACAAATGGATAAACAAGAATTACGCAAATTTATTTCCAAGATATTCCCATCTAAATACATGTCTAAACGTATAAAGGATTGTGAAAAAGAAGAAAATAAAAAATCCAAGAAAACTACGAAAAAATCCGATAAAAAGAAGAAGGCATCTACCAAAGAAAAAACTCGTCCCAAGAGAAATAAGCAAAAAAAGAGAAGAGATTATGACTATTCTGACGAAGAAGATGATGAAGAGGAAGACTATGAAATGACTGAAGAAGATTTGGCTGAAGAGCAAAAGGGTTTCTATAGTATTGTTTTCGAAATGGATGGAGAAGAAGATGAATGTTCATATAATGAAGAAGATGATGATGCCGAATGTGATAGTGAAGATGAAGCCACTTTCATGAAGGAAACTTATGAAAAAGTTGATGAAGTTGTCATTCCTCAAGAGAATATGGAAACCGAAACGAAAAAATCAAGTAAAAAATCAAGGGATAAAAAGCAAATAAAAAAAGATAAAAACAATAAAAAATCAGAAGAGGAGGAACATGATATTACAGATGTCGAACAAGAATATTTGGAGCTTGTTGAAACAAAGAAAAGTCTTATCACACAACTTAAGAAAAAGCCAAAGAGCAAAATTCTTCGCAATGCAGTAAGTGAGTGCAATCGCAGTATCAAAAAATTAGTTAAGAAAGCTAGAACCAAGAATGCCAAGACTTATCATAAACTTATTCATGATGATAAAAAACGCACAAATGAGATTGATTATTTTAAGAAGAAGCTATCAAATAAACAACAATTACGCGTTATGAAGGATCTCAAGGAAATCAATTCATTTATTAATATCGAGAAGCCGTATCGTCTATCACTGCTTGATTCAAAGATGCCTGCAAAGTTCAAGGCAGCTGCTCTTCAGAAACTAAATGTTCTGCGGTCAATGGACCCAGGCGATAATGAATATTATAAAATCAAGAATTGGGTTGATACATTCATGCGTATTCCATTTGGTGTATATAAAAATCTGACCGTAAAGATGGAAGATGGAATTGATGTTTGTCATGATTTTATGGAAAATGCTAAAAAAACATTGGATGAATGTGTGTTTGGATTGAATGATGCTAAAATTCAAATTATGCAAATGCTTGGACAATGGATAGCAAATCCAGCTGCAATGGGTACGGCAATAGCTATTAAGGGACAAATGGGGACAGGCAAAACTACGTTAGTCAAGGAAGGTATTAGTAAGATTTTGGGAAGAGAGTTTGCCTTTATTGCTCTTGGTGGAACTGGGGATGCCAGTTTCTTGGAAGGTCATTCCTATACTTATGAAGGCAGCACTTGGGGAAAAATCGTACAAATTTTAATTGAAAGCAAATGTATGAACCCGGTGATTTATTTTGATGAATTAGACAAAATTAGTGATACTCCACGCGGGGAAGAAATTGTTGGAATCCTTACACATTTGACAGATACTTCTCAAAATAGTCAATTCCACGATAAGTATTTCTCGGAGATTGATTTTGATTTGAGCAAGTGTCTATTTATCTTCAGTTACAATGATGAAAGCAAGGTAAATCCTATTTTGAGAGACCGTATGTATCGTATTCAAACAAAGGGTTATGAATCAAAGGAAAAAATAATAATTTCTAAAAATTATCTACTTCCAAAGATACAAGAACAAGTTAATTTCAAGGATGAAGACATTATTATTCCTAATGAAACACTTGAATATATTATTTCGAATACCGCATTAACAAATGAGGAAGCTGGTGTTCGTAATTTGAAACGTTGTTTGGAAATTATTTATACAAAATTAAATTTGTTTAGATTAGTTAAATCTGATTCGAATATATTTGGTAAGGATATTGAATTGGAAGTTAGCTTCCCTTTTACTGTTACAAAGAAAGTTGTTGATATTTTAATTAAAAATGAGGAGAAACAAAATCAGAGTTTGTTAGCGATGTACGTGTAAGGAGGGGAACCTAGGTTCCCCTCTAACCCCTCCTAATAAGAAAAATATATAAAAAATAACATAAAAATTTCTTGATAAATAATAATATCAAGAAATTTTTTCATGAATACGGATGAAATGGAATGTGAATATGATATGGAATTGATGTCTAGAGCTCTGTCTTATTTAGATGGTCTACCAGAAGAATTGCAAAATTCTGAATATAAAAAAATTATTGAACTTATCAATAATTATTTGAAAAATTGTAAACATAAAATCGTAGAGGATTATATTGATACGGGGCCAGATACAACCAAACGAATTCTATATTGTGAATATTGTAATAAAACCTTGTAAGGGAACCTTATAAGGGAACCTACGGTTCCCTTATGATCCCTCCCTTTTACACCATTGAAGAATTAAAATGACACCTTTAAGGTCTATCCGTGTTTTTGTATCCATTTGGATACAAAAGAGAGGATAACCCATATCCTAATAAAAATTAAAAAATTGAAATAATAAATAATAAATACTCTAATTTAAATTAATTAAATAACTATGAACAAAACTATATGGATTTCAAATATTATTCTCTCTATGAGAGAATTTCAGGAAAAAAATTGTATTAAAAAACAATGTGTAACAAATGCTCAATATTTATACGATTGTATTAAACAAAATACTAACAATAATGTAAAAGTAAAAGCGATTCTTGCTTTTTCAGAAAATGCTGAGACAGACACTGCAATTTATGTAGCAGGTCATTTAGTAGTGGTTTTAGATGATGAATTAATTATTGACCCTTCGTATGATATATTTTGTTTAAAAAATAAATCATATTTTTATAATATCAAAGATTTTATTGATTATTTTGATGATAAAGATATGCTTAAAACAAAATTTGACATTAAAAAAATTATTCGTGAACATATAAGATTTACAAAATTCGCAGAGCAAATCAATAATGACGAATGCATAATTACTAATAGAAAATTTTATGATGAACAAGCAGATTACATTGAAAAACTATACTCAAAGTAAAATATATTATTTATATTTTACTCCTATTTTTAAATCTTCAAGAGTGTAAAGTGAACCAATTATAACCCATAGATAAGGGAGGGGTTAAAGGGGAACCGTAGGTTCCCCTTGTAGGTTCCCCTTGTAGGTTCCCCTCAAATTTGGTCTGGGCCACCAGTTTGGTTACCACCGCGGGTTTGTAATAATCTTGTTAAATCATTTCCTAATATTAAACCTCCCTTTGAGTTCGATAATCCAGAACTTTTTCCAAAGTTTTTTGGATCACCTTGTGCATCAGCAAATTTATCGATTTTATTATCAGCAACAAAAGGTTTGCAGAATAATCCATCAAATCCTTGTACTTTCTTACAATCCCCTAATCCCTGATTAATTAAATGATCACTTGCAACAGAATCATTGGAATTATCTTTATTTAAATAATCTAAAGTAGAAAACCCTTCATAAGGATAATTATTGGTAAATACGCTTTCGGATGAATAAGGTCTGACTTTTGAACATGAACATAACATAGTTAAAATAATAACGAATATTACTATAACTGCAACAACAATATTGAATGTGCTTGATTTCATTTTTAATATACATATTTATAAGATAATAAAATAGAATGAATGTTTGGATCTATTTTTTGCTAAACTTTTTAGTATTTACATAACCAACAATATAGAAAAATAGCGAATTATTGTATTATATGTCAAAATTAAACACTCAAGAACGACTAAATTTAAAAAAACTCATCGATGAATCGAACTGTGAAAACAATACAGAAAATATTCGTCAATTAAAACACAGTACTTGTATACGTGATGATATCCGAAAAATAGATACCCTTCGAATGACGCACCCAAATATGAAGTCCAGTGAGTTTGATGAATTATGTCAAAATGAATGCAAATTTCTTTTTAATAATTACACCGATATTTTTAATAAAATGGTAAAAAATGAGCTTGACCTAACCATTATGACTAAACTTTTAACTGTTCTAAAACTTATTGAAGATGATAAAGTTGATCAACATGAAGGTTCAGTTATGGTTGGTAAAATTTTAAAGGAACTATACATTGATTCTGCTATAAAACGGGCCGACAATATTGACAAGGAACATGAAGCCGAACGCATTCAGCCAGTTGAATCTAAAAATATCACTTGGAAGGAATATAAATTGAAAAAATAATATAAATATTACGCAATTATACTTTGTATTATGACTAATTCCAACATTAGTAATCTTTATTCTAATCTAGTTAATAATTTTTATAATACCTCTGATAATTTTGCTATATTAAAGGTAGCAGTAAATCCTAATAATGATAATCTAAAAAATATTTATAAAAATAAAATTGAAGCACATAATAAATCTATCTTGGATAATAAGTTCGCAGATTCTGGTTTTGATCTTTTTGTTCCTGAAACAACGGTATTCGATAGAGCAGTAGATACTAAGTTTATTGATTTTCAAGTAAAAGCAGAAATGGTTTATTGTGATGTTAAAAATAATGTTATTAGAACATGTGCATTTAATATTCATCCTCGTTCAAGCATTTCAAAAACGCCTCTTATGTTAGCTAATCATACTGGAATTATTGATAGTGGTTATCGTGGTTCTCTAATTGGTGCTTTTCGTTGTCTTAAATTAAATAACACAAATGAATATGTTGTTGATGGACATACCAGATTGGTTCAAGTATGTCATCCTACACTATGTTCAATTTATGTAGTTATGGTTGATGAAAGTGAACTATCAACTACTCAACGAGGCGATGGTGGTTTTGGATCTACAGGACTATAGGTATGTAAATACAATTATAATTTTATAATATATTATTTTAAGCATATATTATAATGTCATGTAATACTGATGAAGAAATAATTATTCATAAAGGTAAAAGTTTTTCAAATTACTACGCAAATAAAAAAACGCCTATTGTTATAGCGTTTGATCTAGATGAAACATTGGGATCTTTTTCAGATTTAGACATATTATGGAGAACATTAATATCTTTTCAAAAAAACAAAGCGATTAATTTTAATAAATTACTTGACCTTTATCCGGAATTTTTAAGATACGGAATTCTTTATATTTTGGAATTTATTTACAATAAAAAGAAAAAGGGTATTTGTGATAAATTGTATATTTATACTAATAATCAATGTTCTCCAGAATGGAGTGAAATTATATCGAAATATTTTGATTATAAATTAAATACTACTTCTAAATTATTTGATAAAATAATCTGTGCATTTAAAATAAATAATCAAATTATAGAATTAAACCGCACCTCAAATAGAAAAAAACACAATGATTTTATAAATTGCACGTTATTGCCCAAAAAAACGAAAATATGTTTTATTGATAATACTTATTTTTATGAAATGAATCATGATAGAGTTTATTATATACAACCATTATCTTATGTGCATTCTTTATCAAAAAACGTTATTGTTGAACGATTTATGAATTCAATATTATGTGATGATATTATTGATAATAATAAAAAATACATTCTTGCAGATTTATTATTCATTCAATTCTCAAAAACACACAATGATATAAAAAATGATGTTACTGATATTTATGTTTCTCAAAAGATTATGTATCATGTTAAGGAATTTTTTCATTTAATACAAAAAAAAAATTATACTAAAAAAATCAAAATATGTATTGGTAGATTCACAAGAAAAAAAAAATCATAATCTATTGCGGAATAATTCTAGGTTCCCTTCAATAATTGTTCGTAAGCCATTATTATTAATTGCTCCTCTAAAGTCATTTTTTGAAATATAAGACATTCATCGTATTTAAATTGAATAAATCTATTTGTCACGCCTTTACATAATACGTGAGTTCCATTATCTAGAAATTTAATATCCACTACTATTCCACCATTTGTTAATTTTGGAGAACTTTCACGTATCCATCTTATATGTTTTCCTTTATGTAATTCATGGACGTTATCCACTAATCGATAACCTACTAATTTTTGACAATATTCAAATCGAATTTTTTGAGAGATTTCGAGCGTTTGAATGGTTTCATAAATTTCATTTGTAATCTGTTTCATTGTTTTATTTTCTAAATAATCATTTTTATCATTTTCAATAGTTTTTAGTAAATTATCTATATCTAATGTTGATAATAATGTGGGGTCTTTCATTGCGTTCTCGAATAATTCATTAATATTAATTCTTTCTGTCATAATTATTTCATCTATTAGTAATTATGAAGATATTCTTGTATTATTTACGAAGATAATTATTATCGACATTAGATATTATTAACAGGTTTTTTCCATCTAAAATTCTGGTTTTAATAAACTCCACAATACCTAAATTTAATAACAAAAATAATGCTGTACTAAAAATAATAACTTTATCATAATATTTTATTTCTATGGTTTTTTGCATTGGATTAAATCTGTACATTAAAAACAAACATAATAAACTATGCACTATTATATTAAAGTTATTAATATATTCTGAATTAACTATTAAGATTCCAGCAATTGTCACAATATATATAATATTAAAAACGACTAGTAATAGGTAATTTGACAATCCCAACTTATCATTATTATTACTAAAATTGTTTTTTATTGTTGTTATAAAAGTCCACATATATATATTAATAATTGATAATATATAATTTATTATATGAATAAAGGTTATTTATAATTATTCATTATTATGAATGGTAAAAAGGTTCTCAATAAAAAATATAATTTTCTAGAAAAAATCGGCCATGGTAATTTTGGTTCAGTATACAAAGGAATAAATCAAAAAAATGGAGAACATGTTGCTATAAAATCAGAAAACAGAAATTCTCCTATTAAACTATTGAAAAACGAAACCTCTATTTTAAAATATTTATATGATTATGGTTCTCGAATTACCCCGATTGTTTATTGGTTTGGTGTAGATAATGAATTTAATTACTTAATTATGTCATACTACGAAATATCTCTTTACGATTATTGTAATCAAAATTCACTTTCAATAGATAAAATTAATAAAATTATGTATGCTAGTATAGACATTTTGGAAACTATTCATAAAAATTACATTATTCATTGTGACATAAAACCTCAAAATTTTATGATATCTAATGAGGAACTTTTTTTAATTGATTTTGGGTTTTCCAGATTTTTTATTGATGAAAATAAAAAACCTCTTTGTGATTTAGGTTCTCAAAATATAATTGGTACTCCTAAATATGTAAGTTATAATATTCATAATGGTAACATGCCATCTTGTAGAGATGATCTAATATCGCTAGGTTATATTTATTTATACTTATGTTGTAGAGAACTTCCTTGGGATAATCTAAAAATAAATAATACAACTTTTGAATACGATGACCTACATATTTTAAATTTTAAAAATCAACAACGCAAAAATTTAAAAGAGTGGGAGAACCTGGAAAAATTATGTTTACAAGTTAATGAAAAAATACACAAATTTTTGAACTATTGCTACTTGTTAAAATATGATAGCACTCCTGAATATACAATATTAAAAACCCTTTTTACGTAATAGAATTAGGTGTATTTATTACTGTTTTAGGTGTTGAATCCAATGGTAATATATTCCATGATCCTAAAGAAATTGATATAAACAACGATACAATCAATAAAATGATAGATGATAATTTATTAAAACTAACCGATGGTTTCATTATATATTATCTAGTTACAAATAAATTATTTACAAAAACAAATATAAAAACAATACATGATATAGTGTATAGTCTAATATAAGATAGATGAGCACCGAGCAAGACACTACAATCGCCATGGATTCCAACCGCCTTTTGGGTCAAGTTAAGTGGTTTAATAACAAGGCGGGTTATGGATTTATTACAGTAAATGATGGCGAATATTCTGGAAAGGATATTTTTATTCATTATTCCGCAATTCGAGTTACTAATTCTCAATACAAGTATTTGGTACAAGGAGAATATGTTGAGTTTACTCTAATTAAGTCAAATAGCGACACTCATGAATATCAAGCTACGGATATTTCTGGAGTTAAGGGTGGATCGTTAATGTGTGAGACACGTCGCATCAACAGACCAGTTAGAGAGGCTGGTGATTCTTCTGAAGCACCTGTTCGCGTGGAAAGACCTCAACGTAAATACAAGTCTACTGGACCTCCTTCTACCCCTACTCCTAGAAAGACAGCTGAAGCAGGTGGCGAGTTTGTTACTGTTAGACGTCGTCGTCCAATGGGAACACGTGCTCCTCGCAAGGAGACCAAGCCAGATACCCAATCCTAAACCAGTTAGTAATAAATATTCATCTATAAATAAAAAGAACCCATAAAAATGAAATGAATTAAAAATTTTATAAAGAAATGATTTCTTTATAAAATTACAAAGGAATAATACTCTCTCTCTAAACATATTATTCTCTCAATTCAATTTGTTTTAGGAGGGGTTTGAGGGGAACCTAGGTTCCCCTCGTGAAATGATTTTAATTCATCCATTTTTTTATTAAAATGTATAGAAATCAATAACTTACTATCTCTTGGATATTTTGCTATTATTTCTGTATCGCCATATTGATGAAATCCCGGGCAATGTATTCGTCTAACGCCTTTCTGATCACTAGCAAAATAAAAAAGATAAGCTAACCATAAATCATATCCATATTTCATACCATCTATAATGTTGTTTTTTTCTGATAAATATATCATTCGAAGATAATTTTCTATACCTGATTTTGAAAAAACAATACCTGGACCGCCTGAAAACCATGAATTATAATCTAATTTTTTTTGAAATGCTATTTCTGGTAATTCATTTACATAAGGTATCCAATTTAAACAATCGCCAATCATATAACTATCACGTTCATCAAAATATTCTAAATATTCTGTTAATTTATCCACGAACAAATAGGCATCGTCATCCATTAACATAAACCAGTCATAATCACTATATTTATTTAAATATAATTCAAATATTTTTGTTATGATAATTGGATCAAATCCTCTACGATATGGACCTAAATAAATAAAATTGTCTTCCTTACATAAAGGATCATCTGTAACATAAATTATATTTGCCCTATCTTTTGCCCATGTTTCTTTAATAACTTTTGCCCTTTCTTCATACAATGCTTTGCATGTATGAACAAAAATAATTATTTTTTTATTACTCATTATTTATTATAATAAAGATTATAATAAATAAAAAATTACGAATATTATTTAATAGTAGGCATTACCTTTTTATCTAAAACTACTTCTTTCAATACATTTCTAATAATCTTTTCATCCATTTTTTCTTGTTCATCATCAAACTCCGATCCTAGAGAACTTAATGATATTTGCATAAATTGTTTATTTTGTGGTGTGTCTAAATAACGAAAATCGGGGTTTTCTGCCTGCCATTCGGGTAATATTTTTAAATTTTTTCTAGCGAGTTGTTTTATTACGTTTCTCAATTTTGTCTTTTCGGCATCCTCTTTTTCCCATGTATCCTGATCTTTAATATAAACTGTTTCACGCTTAATATCTGTACAATGCAACGGTCGCATATTTACGTCTAATTGTTTTAATCCCTGTACAAAGATTCTGGTAATTCCTTGAGTAAATCCTAATTTACCGGTTTCTTCTAAATCCTTTACAGTTAATTTTAATGAATTAATAAAATCTGCTATATTTAATGCATCTTTACAGTCTTCGTTCAAAAATACATTTAAATTAAACTGATTATTCATTGTATTGTTATTTGTTGTATTGTTTACTATATTTGTTTGTTTTGATATTTCAATTAACTGCTTTTGAAGTTCTTTGTTTTGTTCTATTAATGTTAATATCATATCATTTGTAATAGATGGTTGTTCGGTTTTTTCTAAAATTTCATTTTTAATATTGTTATTGTTTTGCAGTGTTTCACATTTCTTTTTATGCGTAAAAAGACTTTGGCGATGTGTATATGATTTTCCACATAGGCATTGATAAAATGGCGGCGTTTTTTGTAAGTATCCAACCGATTTTTGGTGTTTACGAGTAGTCTGATGTCGCTCCCAATCACTCATTTTACTGCATTTATAATCACAACTATTGCAATAATATTTCGGCGTTTTTTCCAGTTTTGAAGCGTCAGTAACCATTGTCAGTATAATATACTTACACATTTTTCGCCTAAATACTTTTTCGTAAAAGTATTTATTTTCTTATGCAGTGCAATTTTGCATTATTTTTTTGGTATTTAAAGCATAATGGTAACAAACCATATTTTTATACCCCCTTTTTAGAAACTATTTTCAGAAAATAAAAAATGGACATTTATTTTTGTCCATTTTTAAAAATCGTCCCGACTTTTTTTCTGGGGTTTTCTAAGAATTAAATAATTTTATAAAAATATGTAAAAAAAGGAGTTACCTCCAATTTTTTAGGTTTTTCAAATAATAATTTTATTTATGGTTTTATCAAGGGATATTTTTATTCAAATTTAAGCAACCAGCATTTTCTGCTGGCAGGAGACTTTCCAACATTTTCTTCTATTTTTTCTTTTAGAGAATCGTAATTAGCGACGTTTTGAGCCTTGAGATACCACTTTCCATTACCATCCTTAATGATAATGGAACATTTGTTTTCGGTTGCAATTGCCAGAATTTCATAGAAGGTTTTTTCCTTATCGAATCCCAATGATTCGACTCTGTTAACTCCCCCATAATCACATGCGTTATACATATTCATTGATTGTAGCATTTTGGTTATAATGTTATTTATTTATTTAATTAAATATAAGAATAATTATATTCAATTTTTTATTGATTTTCTGGCAAAAATATTCGATGGTTTATAATTATGGGTATCAATGCCCTGTGTTGAAATTACGTTTTCAGGGCGTAAAGCCCAATCATTTCCTATAATATCCATTTTTAGTATATTCGTTCTTTCAATTATTCTTTTTTTAGATAATTCTTCTGTATCGACTTCATATTCTATGTATGCTTCTGTCATTCCAAATGTAGGATCAAATTGTAATTTTTTACCATCCAGTCCTTGAAAATAAAGAGTAATATCTGGGTCGTATGGCCTACCGTGTTTTTGTATTTCGACCAATTTACCTAGTGTTTCTGCGTCCTTTAGATACTTATTATCAATTATTCCTCTTCTAACATCAGTCATACGTATTCCATTACGAAATGTAATTAATTTATAATATTTCCCAATAACGATTTCATGTAGTAAATAAATTCTGGTAGTCATTTAAGTATACTATTATTGTATAAATGTCTTTATTTTTATTATCTATATATATTCCAGATGACTTATTTAAAATTAGAAACATTTTTAAATATATTTTCAAATAAAAAAAAGCAAACATTTCATGAATTCTTAAATTCTTCAAGAGTACGCAGTGGAAAAAACTTACGAAACCTAAAAGAATATGTAAAAGAAAAAAACATTGATATGTCAGACATAAAACTAATATTCGAGAACATTCAAAATAGAAATGAATATTTAACGCGGTTTTTTAATCTTTCAATGATGGTTCATGCAGACAAAGTAGATATGAATGCAATGGAACCTATGAAAAATAAACATATGAATAATAATGAAGAAATACTTTTTAAAAATCCAATAAGAAATATGCATTATAGGGATATTTTGAAAAATACAAAATCAGGAATCGAGAACGTGCCAACATATATGGATGTGTTGACTGATCTTTATGTAAATAATATAATTGATTACAAAATATTAACACCAAGTTCTCGGTTTTATATAAGAAATGGAAGAATAGGTAGTGTATTTTCATCCTATTATTTTAGGGCTTCAATAATGAACCCATATTTAGTATATTCATTGAATAAATCTGTGTTGCACGGCTCTCGAATATTTACACCAACATTAGGATGGACATCTTATTGCTACGGCTTCTTAGAATGCGAAGAGGTTACAGAATACGTAGGTACGGATGTTATTCCTAGCGTCTGTATAAAAACAGCCAAATTTGCAAGGGCTCGATATCCTAATAAAAAGGTGGATATTTATTGTAAACCATCAGAAGAATTAGCCAAGTCTCGAGCATTTTTAAATAAATATAGAGGGTATTTTGATGTTGTGTTTTTTAGCCCACCTTACTATAAATTAGAGACCTATAAGGGTGGTGAACAAAGTACTGAAAAATATAAAACATACGAAGAATGGTTGAAAGGATATTGGGAAGAAACAATAAAATTATGCCATTATGTTCTCCAAAAAGATGGAAAATTATGTTATATTTTATCTGGTTATGGTTCCGAGAACACAAAAGAGGAGTATGATTTATTGAAAGATATGAATATAATAACCAAGAAATATTTCAAATTAAAATCAACTCAACCAATGTATAATAAAAATGTCCATGTTACAGAGCATAAGGAACCTAGTGAAAAAATAATGATATTTACAAGGGGAACCTTCGGAAACCCTTAATCTCTATTCGTGCATAAATATATTTATCCACGAATCGAGATTAAAATATTTTTATATAATATATGTCAGCATTTATTAGCACACAAACTGATATTGATGGTATTAATATTGATGGAATTAATTTCAGAATAAATAAAATTGGTTATTCAAAAATCGGTAATTCAGAAAAGACAGGGCTATATAAAACTGTTGAAATCATTTCTTATGGAGAAGAAGAAGGAACTTATACTTTTAAAGTTTATGCTTCAAATAGTGAATTAGGTATGTGGCGTTATTGTTTTATATACTCTAATTTATTTTATAAGGGTAACCCAAATAAAAAATTTAAAGATGGAAAATTAACATATACTCCAGATTATACCCAGACAACTCTTATTCATTTAGATTTGCAGAAGTATATTAATAATTATATTAAAAATAAAGAATTTATAACAGAATTACCTTCGTGTATATCTGCGGATAGATGGTGTAATATTTCACCAGATAGACCAAAAAAGTCAAGACCAAAAGGGTTTGAGAATTGTGATATAAGTTCAGGAAAAAGACAAATACTTGAAGAGCCATTTTCAAGATGGCAATCTTTTTTAGAATGTGGACATACTGAACATATCAGTATCTATAGATTTTACATATTAAAGGACAGAATTAAAAAAAATTTTATTAGTCTTAATAAAAAAAATAAGATAAAATATGAAAATAATCCAACTGGAATAAATAAAGCAATTTCTGATGAATTTGAATCATTGTATAATTTAGAAAGTATTGAAATAATAGATGAAGATTACGAAAACAATTTTAGGGGGGTTATAAATTCAAACGGCATGATTGTAAAAGCAGTATTGATTCGAAAAACGCCCATTGAAGGAGGAAAAACAAATACGGTTCATTTATATTTTTTGGTTGTTAAATTAGATAAAGTTAATAGTAAAAATCCTGGTGATCTTTTAGAAAAGATATGTTCTAGAGAAAGTCATTTTATGCCTATTTTATTAACAGTTCCGGAAGCAAAATGTAATTTTATGGGATTATATGACCAATATATACCTAGTGGCTCGTTTATGTGTAAGTTATTTGATTATAATAAACAATCTACAAAAGAAGAGAGGAGTTTAGGACAGGTAGATTATTATAGTTATATAGGAGATAGATACAATGGTATTTTTCCATACAAAAATATAAACGTAAATTTGTGTAGTATTCCTCCTACAATTAATATAATAAGTGCATCAAGTTCATTAGGAGGGCAAAAACCCAGAACATATAAAAAAAACGTAAAAAAACCACATAAAAAAAATATTACAAGGCGAAAATAAAGTATTTATCCGTAATCTAAAATTAGAATTTGTATTTTTAAAAAATATTAGTAATGTAATTAAAAAATGTAATTACAATATAAATGAAAACATCCATACTCTTATTAACATTGTTTAGTGCATTCTTATGGGGAATATCACCATTAATAACTAAACATTTGTTAACCAAATATGATCGTTACACTATTATGGTATTATGTTCGGTGATATACTTATCCTGTTTATTGTTAGGAATGCCGTATTACAATAAGAGTTTCTTAAAAGATATAACTAGGTTATCAAACAATGATATATTATTGTTATTATTTGAAGGAATTTTCGTATTGTTTTTAGCAAATCTTATTTATTATTATGTCTTAAAGGATAATTCTTCATCTATTGTTGTTGCAATAGAAAGTTGCGGACCCTTATTTACATTATTGTTTGCCTGCTTTTTATTAAATGAAAAAATAACAGTTAATGGCATTGTCGGTATTGTTTTAATTGTTCTAGGTATAATATGCATTTCATACAATGACATAAATATTAATTTATTCGAAACCTTTTTTAATAGAGAGTAATATAATTAGCGGTAGTTTTTATCTTTAGTAGCAATTTCATTCGAGAATTGAATAAGTTTAGAGGAATATGTTTTGCTAATTTCTCGTAAACACTCATTTGAATAATCAACGATAGGATCGATCTCTTCCAATATAGCCATGCTCCAATCACAACTACCATTACGAGTATTTTGATTAAGGTTTTGTTGAAATCTAAATATAATATCAGTAACTGTAGTCAACAAGATATCCAAAACATTATGAATTTCAGTATATTTGTCTATTTTTTTCTGTGTACGTTGAAGAGTAATTTTAAATTCTTTTTCGGTTATTCTATTACGTAGATATCTAATCCTTATTTCTTCATTTCGACGAACTCTATCTCCCGGTGAATAACTGGGAATTGTATAATAACGTAAATGCAATGTGTTTCTGATAATCTTATTCAATAAACTATCGCATGCTTTTGATAATGGATTTCTGCGATTGCTAGTATGATCAAGAAGATGTCTTATTTCGGTATAGATATGATGTGTAAGCTCATTTCTGCAAGGAATATCTCCTGGATTACGCGGAACTTCATTACCATTTCGACGTAACCATTCAAAATAATGGGGGTTATGAACAACACTTTCAATCCTTCCTGTACGCCAATTGAATGCTGTATGACATTGAGTGCACCACATATTATCGCAACCATCTATCTTAAAAATACCAGTTCTGCATTTTGGACAAGGCTTTGTATCGTTTGCCAATAATCTGGCGGTTGCTACATTATCCGGGTTACATTCATGAGCAATATCTCGATCTAATCCTTTAATCTCATGACAATCAGGACATGCCCATTTTTGACAAAGCCCACATTTCCATTGTGTACTCAGAAAACCACGACATTCTTCGTCAGGGCAAGCTCTTACAAATTCAGCTCGTTCAAGAGGTTCAGTTCGGTTTTGTAGTCTTCGTAGTCTTGCTTGTTTTTCGCGTTTTTTAGCATTTAATTCACGTATTTTATCATACAATTTTTTTAATGTTTCTTCATATTCTTCTATTTTAATTTGTCGTTCAACGAGTGGTTGTGTAGCAGGAAGAAGAGAACGCTCGTTGTCAAATAATAATTGTTCCTGATGTTTTTTAAGTTTACCATTAATAAACGTAGCAGTGAATACTGATTTTATAAACTGTCTTGTCCATTCACGCCCACATGAAGAATTCATACATTTTACAGTGCTCTCTCCAAGAACATAAGTTTCACAACAAGATTTACAAGCATCAAATCCACAATAAGGACATGCTATTAGCTTACGGGTAGATTGGTTAATATTGTAGTCGCAAATTTGGCATACAGTTGTCATATTAGTATATTATATATTAGTTGTCTGATATAATATTGTTGTCGTTATAAAATCAATTTTTTAGGGAACCCATGGTTCCCCTTTACCCCCCCCCCCTTTAGTTGGAAAACCGCCAATTTTTCTCTATTTCAATATTTATTACATCTTTTAAGGCCTATCCATGTTTTTGTATACATACATTCTTTTCTGATACAAAAGACAGGATAGACACATATCCTTTTCGTGCATAAATACATTTATGCACGAATAGAGATTAACAATTATAATGCCTAAAGTTTTTTTACGGCACCACTAAATTTTATATATTCGTCTAAATTACATTTTCTTTTTTTTGCTGTTTTTTTATATTTATTACATTTGTCTAGTAATTTTTTATATTTTTTTTCATTTTTTTTACTCCTATTATATTGAAATATTGGTTTGTTATGTTTTATATTATATTCCATAGCTTTACGGTTCATTTCTTTATATTCATTACATGGTTTATAATCTAAATCAGGTAAGAATTCAGAACATGCTATATTATAATTTTTATTCATTATTTTTAAAAATTCGTTTACGGTATGTTTTCCACTTTTTTTTGCACCAACGCCAGAATAATATATATATTCAACCATTATTAATTTATAAATAATTGTTATATTTTTTATTATTTTATTATTTGATTATTTTGTCCATTTATTTATATGAGCTCAGATTGGAGAACAAGTGATCCTTTATTATTATCATTAAATCAAGACACTAGAATAATGAATTTTGCTATAGGAAATCCGTTATTACCTGATTTTTTTCCTTCAATCGTGTCTCGTAGAATGCTTTTATATTCCGGTGATGAAATGTCTAAAGGATCAATTCTAAATTTACAATTGTCTGAACCAGAACAAGGTGGATGGAATATTTTTTGTTGTTTAGGAAATAATGGAACCGGGAATTTTAGTAAAAATCTGGAATATTTGAAACAACATCAAGAACTACAAATCATACTATGTTTGATTGATCTTGGAAATATAAGTGAATTAACAAATTTTTCAAGCTTATTTGAAGAGTCTATTGATATCATTAAATCAGATTGGGGAGCTATGTATATACCAGAAAGAATTGTTTGGACTTTACTTAAACCACCGCCAATGCCAGAAGTAATTAGTCTAGGAGGTTATTGTATTGTTATGAAACATCAAGTGGGTGAACAAGATGAAAATTTAGGTGAACACTTAAGACTGATTAATGAGCGTAAAAAATCTTATTATGATCATAATAAATATTTAGGTTTGAATAATTTTAAAGATAAAATGCGTTGGAATTGCGTGGAAGAAACAAACGCATATAAATGTTTTAAAATAATACGTAATGACTCAAATTATCGCTATTATCGTGATAATGGTAAATTAGCCGGTGGAAAAAAAATGACATATAAAAAAAAATATAAACGGAAAAATATAAAAAATACAAAACAAATAAAGAAAAAACCAACACAAATAAAGAAAAAACCGAAATCAAAAACTATTAAAATGAAATAAAAGAGTATAAATTGAAAAGATATAAAGCGGCATTAGAAATGTAAAGGTCTATCCGAGGATTTGTACACAATTGGATACAAATCTTCGTTAGGCCCATATCCTATTCTTGCATAAATATATTTATGCACAAATAGAGATTAAAATGTGTAAAGGATAATCGCTATTATTTCTCTATATCAATATTTATTAAAGGAGGGGTCATAGGGGAACCATGGGTTCCCCTATTGGGTTCCCCTACCCTAGTGGTTTTTGGTCAGAATTAGGATGTTTCCATGCCCCGTATGAACAATGTCGTCCATATTTACCAAAACAGTCTTTTTGAAAAGGATCAGGTGATAGCAATCTAACATTTCCTCGGTCTTGATAATTCAAATAAGCACGAGTTACTAATTCAGGACCCGTTGTATAATATACATAAACATGTTCTTTATCATCGGTATGATTATCTTGAGCAAATTTGATTTCGCTATCAGAAATAGGAGGAATAACAATGCTATCTATAATATGTTTAATAAAAGGATGCCCCTTTGGGGCATAGAACGCATAGTTTCCTAATAAAATAGAGTCATCATTGTTTTTAACTTCAATAGGAAACTGACAAACAGAACAATCTAAATCATCAAAATTAAGATTCATATCCATATCCATATCTAAATAAACGCCACCGTAATAATAAATAGCTAAATATCGAAAGAAATCCAACTGTTGAATTTTATATTTAAAATTAATAAATGTTTCATAATATTCCGGCATGTTTGATTTAATAAATTCAACAATGGTCTTATCTGTAAAAAACAAAAAAACACAATGCGGATTAAGGGCTCTTAATTTTTCAATAAACCCAACGTAGTGTGATGGTATTTCATTAGTTTTCCATGTTTGAATAATATTCATTTTAATAAAATATATACATAATTTCCATTTATATATTTTATCTATATGTTCTGAATATAATATCAAATATAGGGTTTAATATGCAATAGTTGCAAAATATTAATTTATGATGAGTATCATGATGCGATATAATACAGTGTCGAGAATGTTCCAAATATGCAGCAGTAATATAAACATATGTGCTAAATGCTAATTCATAATAATTTAAATTTAAAAATAAAACGGGTGCTCCTAGAGACCCTACTAAAAAAAAGGAATCTAAATTGGTCATATAAAAAGTATCTATTGGGTAAACTTCCACGTTTTCATGATGCATAGAATGTATTTGTTTATAATATTGCTTTTTATGAACTGTTCTGTGATAAATATAATAAAGTAATTCAGCGAAAACAGAATATTTAATTAGATTAGTAGTGCTTTGCATTATTGAATGTGGGTGTTTATCTATAAAAAACTTTATAAAAAAAGAGGAAATAAGTATAGCTTGTAAAAGAGTAAATGATGTTGATAATGATACCTGTCGTAAATTATAGTAAAATTGATATCTGTTGTGCTTTGGATTAAAAAAAGGGATATTATATTGGTTGCATATTAGATATGCTGTAAATGTAGATGCTGAAAAAGTTCCTAGAATTAATTTGGTAGATGCTATTAATTCCATTATTTATAAAACAACTATATATTTTTTATATATTTTTACACCCTTTAATCTCTATTCGTATTTTATTTTTCCATCGTTTTAATAATTTCATCAGGATAATCCATATCTTTTAATACTCGAATCTCACCCTTTATTTTGGAAATACCTTTTTTTAATTTATAAGTATAATCAAATGTTCCATCATCTAAAATATTAACATCCATTTTATAATTTTGCACTTTTTCAGATTTATTGAATTTTTTACATATAGATACATAATGTGTTGTTAAAATATAGTTTACGTTCTCAAATTGATTAAGATATTTTAAAAATGCATATCCAGCTTTTGATGCTTCTTCAGGATTTGTACCAGAATACAATTCATCAAAAATACAGAAATGCCTAAATTTTATAGGATCATTGTATTGTTTAATAGTATTAATAATCTCCTTACAACGTCTAGATTCTGCTTGAAATAAGCTATCACGTTCTGATGTATCTGGTATATTTAAGTAAGAATGAATATGTGTATATGGATTTATTTTGGCAGACTTATAGAATCCGCATCCAACCTGTTGTGTAAATATTATATTGATTGTAATTGTTTTTAATATTGTTGTTTTTCCTGATTTATTTGGAGAGGATATAATCATATTTTTCTTAAAATTGCTGTTGTTTTTAATATGGGTTTCACTCATTAATGGTGGATAATACTGTTCTTCCATCTCACAATTTTCAGTAGAGTCAAATTCAGAAAATGATATTTTGCCATCAGTAATGTTCTCATGAATACCTAATAAATTATTAATATATCCTTCAAACCCCACAGCATATCTTAAACAATCTTCGTAGTCTTTTCGCGAATGTAATCGATAATAACATTTTAACATATAACCAATCTCAGTGTATTTATTTAAAGAGTTCTCGAATTTTTGAATAAAATATATTTCAGAATATAACCTTTTAAGATTATCGCAATGTTCTCTAATGTCCATAGTTATTTTTTCATAGGAAGGAATATTTTTCGTAATTAATAAAAAGCATTCCATGCTACTAATTGAGTAATTTACAAAATCGCGTATTTCTATTAAATTTCCATTTATTTTCGCAATATTGTTATAAAAAACCTGACATTGATGAATGTTTTGATATACTTGCATTAGATATAAACCAAAGGTAATTATTAGATAAATAACTTTATCCCAACTTAAATTATTCATTGTAAGAAGTGCCCTTCCAATAAAATGATTTTTTGCAATTTCTTTTAAAACTGACATATAAACATCAAATGTAATAGGGATTCCTTGAATTTTTATAATAAGAAAAGGGAAAAGTAGAAAAAATATTGGCATAATTAATGTTATTGCTGGTGATATTGTATTCATTAATGCCAATGCTTGAAGAAAAAAGGAAGATTCATTAAATTGTGCAAACATTTGCCAATCAATAAATCCATATCTATCTAAAAAATCATTATCTACTTTTAGATCTTCCCAAATAGTAATTATTTTATCGCAATTTAGATTATAATTTGAAAAATTTGCCATACTTTGTTTGTAATTTGATACATTTTTTATTACCTGTTGGGTATCTAGCAAATATCCCTTATTATTAGTATATTGTTTTTTCCATTGTAGAATCATATTTTTCGCAAAAATATGCTTTGGTTGAAATAGATAATCATACATAGTATTGGAACCATTTATTGAGTGTGCTAATTCTAGATCATTAGATACAATATCGGATAATGTAAATATGTCCGAAGGTTCTAAATAAGTAAGGGGTAATTTGAAATTTGAATCTATTGTTATCGGTGGTTTTTCAACCTTGTAATTATTCGTATTTTCATCTATTTTCGAATTAATATTGCAAATGTTTTTTAATATACATGATTGTATATCAAATATCATTTCTTAAAATATTTAGTTATTATATCTAAATATTTTAAACGCAAAATTAGTGTAACCATAGTTCACCTAATCTTGATTATTTTATATTATTTGGTAATTCATTGATATTAATACTATAGTAATTTTCTATTTTTCGCATTAAATATATATCCTTTTTGGTAACAAAATTAATTGCTAATCCCTTTCTACCCCATCTACCACTTCGACCAATTCTATGTAAATAAGTATGAACACATTTCGGAATATCAAAATTAATCACTGTGCTAACCTGCTGAATATCAATTCCTCGAGCAGTTATATTTGATGAAATGAGAACCCTGGCAGATCCTGTTCTAAAATTTGCAAATACTTGTTCTCTTTCTAATTTATCCATCGAACTATGTATAGAACAAACGGAGTAACCATCATTTATCATTGCATTTTGCAAATCAATAACACGCTTTACATTATTGCAATAAATAATGCATTGATTAACGCTTATTATTGAGAACAAGTCTTTTAATGTATCATATTTGTTTTTATCATCATGAAGTGCAACAAAATATTGCTGAATACATTCCAGATTCAGTTGTTCCTTCTTCATTGTTATTTTAACCGGATTTTTCATACTCTGGTTTATCATTTTTAAAATATCTTCGGGCATAGTAGCACTAAACAAAACAAATTGTACGTCTTTTTTAAAGCATTGAATAATATTGTATATTTGATCTTTAAATCCCTTTGATAACATCTCATCAGCTTCATCCAATACTAACATTTTAATATTCGAAACACGTAAAAATTTTCGGATAATCATATCATATACTCTACCTGTACATCCAACAATAATATGAGGAGCATTTTCTTTAATATCCGCAGCATCCTCTTGTATTGAAGTTCCACCAATTATAACCTTAACTCTTAAACCATTAATAAATGTACCCAATCTAGTAATAACTACTGCTATTTGTTTTACTAGTTCATGTGTTGGAGCAAGTATAATACATTGCGTAGTATTACTGGTTGTATCAATATTTTGTAATGTTCCAATCGAGAACGTTCCAGTTTTTCCACTACCGGATTGTGCTTGTGCAATAATATCTCTACCGTTTATTATTGGCAGAATAGCTTTTTTTTGTATTTCGCTAGGATTTTCAAATCCGTATGCATAAATTCCTCGTAATAAATCGGATTTAATATCATAAGCATCCCATGATTCTACCATTGGATATTCATCAATAATCGAAATATTATTGAATCCAATCTCATCATCTTGTGATGTAAATAAATCTTTATCGTTTTTCATTTCCAAATCCATATTTCTAATTAAATGAATAAATATTAATAACAATAACTTTCTATACCAGTTATATTATTATAATCATTATAGTTGTTGGTTACGTATATTTTGCAATAATTAATATATTCATAATAAAACATATAAAAAATTTTTACTATAATATAGTAGTAATTCGAAACAATGAGATATTCAATTCAAGACTATAATGATATTGTATTTGCAGGTTACGACTATAAATTACCCGAATCTACTAGTGAAATTATTAAAACAATAGTTTTGGAGTTGGGGGTATCGACATTGGATACTACTTTAAAAGAAGTAGCTGTTTCAGAACATCGTCAAAAAAAACAAGGATATTTTAGTAAAAAACAAAGAAATATATCTAAAAATGACAATTTAAATGAAATTTGGGAGACACAGAAGGCATTTAAACCAACTGTAATGGAAAAAAAAGAGGGAATTGATAAAACAATAAATGATATACGTATTTGTTTGAATAAAATTTCTAATAAGAACTATGAGACACAAAGAGATATTGTTATAGAATACATAGAAAATATTATAAAAAATCAAAATGGTAGCGATGTGACAGATATAAATAATATTGCAAACTCGATTTTTGAAATAGCCAGTACTAATAAGTTCTATTCTGAATTATACGCGACTTTATATAAAGAATTAATACACAAATTTAATATTTTTAATGAAAATATTAATCAAATATTACAACAATATAAGGATGATATTATCAATATTAGATTTGTAGATCCAAATACAGATTATGATTTATTTTGTGATAATAATAAACAAAATGATAAACGCAAGGCATTAACAACATTTATAGTAAATTTAATGAAAAAGAATGTTATAGATATTTCGGAAATAGCTAATATAGTATTGTATTTGGAAGACTTTGTATTGAAGAATATAGATATTGAGAACAAGAATTATGAAATAGAAGAAATTACGGAAAATTTGTTCTTATTCATTTCTCTTGCTGTAAATGAATTAAAATTATTTGTTGAGTGGGAAAATATAATAAACAATATTAAAAGATTTTCACAACTTAAGACAAAGGAGCATTTAAGTATATCTAGTAGATCAATATTTAAATTTATGGATATATTAGATAAAATTAAGGTCTAATAAATTGTTATTGATAGTTATTCATATGATATAATTTTCAATAAAAAATATAAAAATAATAACACTATAAATTATAATGGTAAAATCAAAATTGAATTCAGATGTATTATATAAAGAAGATAATAAAATAGATGATGAAGACATAGATTATTCATCCCCCCTATTTGATTATAATATATTTGATAAGGATATTATTATAGCTCTTGGAAAACAACGTCATACATTTTCTAGTTACAATGTTGTGTTTTTTCCAATTTATTTAGTAATTAATGATTTTCCAAGAGCTAAAATTGGAATTTTCGAGGTAGATAGTAATAAATTAATAGATATTATTGACGAGGATGGAGATGTAAATTTATCTAAAAAAAACATAATTATTTATGCCAGCAAGGAATACATAAATGAATTAATAAAAAAATATCAAAAAAATAATACAGATGATTATCATGACAATAATAAAAAAAAAGATAAGGAAGTGGAAGATAAGGAAGTGGAAAAGGAAAAAGAGGATTTGGATGAAATAACAGAAGAAGATGATATTTTTAAAATTCCTGAAGATAAAAAAACAAAAACAGATAAGGATGCTGAAGATTTATTAGTAGATGGAATATTTTCAATTAATAATAAAGCTAAAGCATTGACTTTATTGAAAGAAGAAACAAAGCAGGATGCACAAGAAATTAAACAAGATTTCAAAGAAGCACCAAGAAACACATGGATACAGAAACTAATGAAAAATACTAATTATGATACAATTGATAATGAGGGTGGAGGTGATTGTTTTTTCGCAGTTATTCGAGATGCATTCAAACAGATAGGCAAAGAAACAACAGTTGATAAATTAAGGGCATTATTATCTAAAGAAGCAACTGAAGAAATATTCATAGAATCACGATCTATTTATATGGGAATTTTATCGGAGTATCAAGAAAAGGAAAAGGAGATAAAGGATTCAGCAAAAACGATTTCATTATTAAAAAAAAGAATTGAGCGAACGAACAGCAAAAAAGACAGCGAGGATTTATTACAACAAGCAAAAAAAATATTAAAAGAACAATCACGTTTAAAGGTTGAAAAAAAAGGTGCAAAGGAATTATTGGATGAATTTGAATATATGTCTGATATAACAACTCTGGAAAAATTCCGTGAATTTATGTTAACTCGTAATTATTGGGCAGATACATGGGCAATTTCAACAATAGAAAAATTATTAAATATTAAAGTAATTTTATTATCAGAACAAGCATTTAATTCAGGTGACGTAGATTCGGTAATGCAATGTGGCCAATTAAATGATCGAGATTTAGAGGACGCAGGTAGTTTTTCTCCGGATTACTACATATTAGCATGCTATACTGGAAATCATTATAAATTGGTATCGTATAAAGAAAAACATATATTGAAATTTAGAGAAATACCATATGATATCAAAATAATGATTATTAATAAATGCTTGGAAAAAAACTCCGGTCCATATTATTTAATACAAGATTTTCGAAATATGAAAACAAAACTTGGTTTAAATCCAAACGAAGGAGAACCCGAAGAAGATGAGGATGTATATTTAACAAGAGATTTATATGATAATAGTACTGTTTTTTCATTTCATGCAAAAGCAGGTGATACTCCAAAACCAGGAAAGGGTTCGGGGGAGAAAATAAAAAAGGAGGATAATATTAAATATAAAGTTTTGCGATCAATAAAGGATTGGCGAAGGAAATTGGATGATTCTTGGATTAGCCCCTTTACTTTAGATAGTCATAGATGGAATTCAGTAGAGCATTATTTCTTGGCTTCACAATTCAAAAAAGGATTTCCTGATTTTTACGTAAAGTTTTCCGTAGAAAGTGGAACCGATATTTCAAAGGATATTGAAATTGCACGCATAGCAGGTAGCAAAAGTGGAAAAACAAAGGATCGCGTTGTTAGAGATTCAAAAATAACTGTTGATCCTGATTTTTATAAAATAGCTACTGTTCCTATATCTGAAATGGAACGTAAGAATGCATTGCATGCAAAATTTTCAGGAAATTTAGAGTTGAAAAATATGTTATTGGAAACGCAAAACGCAAAATTACTACATTTTCAACGTAGCAAAGGTCATATACCAGATATATTGTTAATGAAAGTTAGAAAAGAGTTAGTGTCTAATAATGAATAAATGTTTTGAATTATATTATAGTTTTATAATTATAATATATTTCGCCATGTTTCGCCAGAAAATATTATAAAAAATTGAAAAATATATTAATTAAATAAATAATGTACCAAAACTAACAATTATAAGCTTTAATAATACGTCTTTTGTTTATCTTGCCAAATATATTTATTAATATGTCGTCAATTGCTATAGCTCCTTCTACTGTTTGTGCTATTCGTATTGTATCTCTTCCATTGGAGATGCAAACTACATACGATGTGTCAGATTTTCTGGCAAATGCACTCGGAAACATTACTATTACCTCTGTAAATATTATCGCGATGAATACATCTGAAGGTGTGCCATACCGATCAGCTTTTATTGATATCGATACATGGGGAGATAGCGAATGTGCAAATACATTTGCTTCCAGGCTAATGTCATCAGATTCAGGAATTGTCATAGCTGAGCGTGAAGGATTTGTCTCTGGTGGGTTTATGGACAATGGGTTTCCAAATGGTATCCATTATGATAATGGTAAAATAATGAAATACCTTAAAATTGTTCCATCAAAAAGATCTCACCCATCAACAACTCCTCTTGCTCTTTCCGAGAACGCATGGACAAGTATATACATACCTGCTGTTCAAACCGGTCTGTCTTATGATAATGGTGATATTCGCTTGAATGATGAGAAATCATTTGTGGAATTCTTTGGTGATCATCTTAAGATTGGGAAGGTATCTCGGGTTGATTTCATCGTCAAGACAATACCAGGAACACAACGAGAGGCCTGTAGTGCATATGTTCATTTCGATCAATGGTTTGATAATACAACAACCGCAGCTATCCGTGGGCGTATTGATGTCAATGGTGAATATAGGTGTTATGGCTACTATGATGGGTTTGAGTTTAAGAATTTTGATGGAGGTAGGTTCATGACTTTCAAGATTAACCATAAGCCTATTCCGGTAGCAGACGAAACGCTTAATGTTCATCAACTAGCAGCATCCAAGACAGCATTGGAATCTCGAAATGCTGAACTTCAAGAAACTATTAACAGATTAGAAAAGGAATTGAATGCTGTAAAGGAAGCTTTCTTTTAGCACATGGTTTTAAAAATAAAAATAAAAAATAACGAAAAAAATAAACGAAAAAATAATTAACAAAAAATAAATATAATTGTTAAAATATAAAAAGAGGGGGATACCCTTTTTTTATATATTTTCGAAAAGCGTCATACGCATTGTTTTTAGTTCAATATCATCCTTTCGTTTTGTTTTTTTTTGTTTTTTAAACCATTCACACAGGTTCTCTAAACATTCCGTATATTTTTTATTACTATAATGTTCTCTAATTAATTCATAATAATCATTTAAATTTTTATTAAGATCAATATCATTTTCTCCAAATCTAATAGACAATCCATTATGAACAACGCACCATTCAATAAAATGGTTTATTTTATATATTAAAAAAGATTTTATAATGTAATATGATAATACGGATGTATTTTCTTTATATCTTAACTTTCTTGCAATGATAGCTTCTTGTGTTCGTTCGTGTAAATGTTTGTAAGATAGTCCATAATGTGTTAATATTTTTGAACATTGAAATAATGAAAACATACGTTCATAATCAATAGCTTTTTCCAATTTTTTAATAATGTTATTTAAACCATCTGTCTTATTTTCACCAGAGGATGATGAGCTGTGTATAATAAACATAATGTTTATTAATTCGGCCCATATTTCACAATATGTTTCATAAATTCGTAAATTAATATTTACTGGAAATAAATTCAATATTTTTTTATCAATGTGAGAACATTCGCGATGTGAAAAATCGAGCCCAAAACTATGAAAACATTCGTGAATAAATACTTTAAACCATTCCTCTTTTCTAAAAATATTTATTTCATTATCCTGTTTGCACGCGAAAGTAAATCCCGTATTAATATGTTCCCTATCGAGAACATTGTTTTCTTCTGATATTTGTTTTTTAATATTTGTTAAATAAAAATAAATATTTAATGTTTGAGAACATTCTGATTTTGAAAAATGTTGGGCAATAAATAGCCAAATATATACTATTTTAATAGCATTTTGGAAAAATAGAGATTCAATGTTCTCCACTTCATGAATAAAATATACTTTTATTTTTCTAGATTGAATAGTAAATTCGTATAAATATCCAATATACTTCATATTTTGTATATGCGTTTTAATTTTGGTATCTAATAAATGAAAATATTCGCTAATAGGCATAGTTTTTATTGGCTGTTTATTTATTTGTGCTTTGTTAAATAACAAATCTCCTTCTGTTATTTTATTTAATAATATTAATAATAATTTTTTTGATTCATTGGAGAACCTAGTTTTTTCAAAACATTCTAACTTATGAGAAATATGTGTATATATGAAATTTATTAAATAATTAGAAACAGGAGTATTTTTTTTCATTGCCCTTTATCTAATATACCGGTATATTTTATAGAGTCCCATTCCTGAAAAATTGAAATTGTTGTTATTAAATAATTCCTGTTAAACAAATAAACAATAAAATGGGAATTAAATATTTAAATAAGTTTATGCTAGATAATTGCAGCAAGGAATCTATATCGAAACAACATTTCAGGGATTTTTCAAATAAAACGATAGTTATTGATACGAGTATATATTTGTATAAATATTCATGTGAGAACACATTAATGGAAAGTATGTATCTGTTTATATCTATATTGAAACATTACAGCATAAAACCAGTATTTATATTTGATGGAAAACCAATCCCGGAAAAACATGAACTATTAATACGTCGCAATATTGAAAAAAAAGAGGCACAAGAAAAATATAATAAATTACAACAAAAACTAAAAGAAGCAACAAATGAAGAAATAAAAGAAATATTAAATGCTATGAAAATACTAAAAAGGCAAATGGTCAGATTAAAGGATCATGATATAGAGAATGTAAAACGTTTAATGGATGCATTTGGTGTTACTTATTATGACGCATTGGGAGAAGCAGATAAATTATGTGTTTATCTCGTAAAAATAGGAAAGGCATGGGGGTGTATTAGTGATGACATGGATATGTTTTTATATGGATGCCCTTATGTTTTGAGAGGCTTTAGTCTTTTAAACCATACATTTATGCTGTATAATACCGAAATGATATTAAAAGACTTGGACATGTCTGGAAAACAATTTTGCGAAATTATGGTACTGTCAGGAACCGATTATAATATACACTCAAATACTTCCTTAAAAGAAACTATAAATTGGTATTATGAGTATGTAAATTATTGCAAGACAACAATTAAACCATATGGGTTTTATGTATGGTTAGTTAAATATACAAAATATATAAATGATTTTAAGAATTTATTAAATATTTATAAAATTTTCCAAATTGACAATGATGTTGATTTGGAAAATTACAAAGATATTGATTTTATTGAAAAACCTTTTAATAAAGATAAATTAGTAAGTATAATGGAAAAGGAAGGTTTTATATTTCAATAACAAAAAACCTTAAGGTCTATCCGAGGATTTGTATCCAATTGGATACAAATATCCGTTAGACCCATATCCTATTCGTGCATAAATGTATTTATGCACGGATACACCTTAAATGAGAGATGCTATTAAACTTCCACGGTAATCTTCGATTCCTGTATGTGTTAAATTAACAGTTACATCAATATATACAGATCCGCCTAATTTTGTCCATCTATGACAAAACATCCAATCTTCTGAATAATAATGATCATCTTCTACTCCACAATCAAATAAAGCATATGCGTATTTATTTTCTTCTGGTTTTAAAAAACTAACATCATCTGTGTATTTTGTAGACGGGAAAGCTTTAAATAAATTTTCGATAACATTGCGTTGAATCATCATAAATCCGGTTGCTAAATGTTTTACTTTAGTTAAATTATGTTCAACATGAATAGTATTGTTTAAGTAATTTACATTATATCCAAGCATTTTATATTGAACCATATTTTCATCACTTATAATATCTTTAAATTGGGATTCGTTCTTGGTTTTTAGCCAATTACTAACAATATTTTGTCCAGGAGCTGTTTTTTTATCCCTTAATAAATTTTCCCAATTATAATATTTTAGCGGATAAATTCCACCAACAAGCTGTTTATTAGAGATTAATAATTTTATAATGTCAATAGGATCCCACGTAATATCATTATCTATAAACATAATGTGTGTCATTGCTTGATTATTCATTGCTTTTGCTACCAAATTATTTCTAGCTCTTGATACTAGACTATCGTTTTTGCAAAAGTCAATACTTATTCCAATGTTATACTTACGAAATGTTTCCATTGTTGCTATTAAACAATGAACATAATTTACATAACATATGGAACCAAAACATGGTGTTAAAATATGAACATGTGGATTGTTTTTAGATAAATAATCTTTAACAATATCATCAAAAGTTTTTGACATTGATATGATTTTATAATTATTAATTTTTATATTGTTTTGCTGTCAATAAATATTTACAGAAACGTAAAAGTTTTTGATTTTACAAAATAAAAATTTTTTATTTTTATTTTGCTTTCGATTTATGTATGTTTTTATTTTTAGCTTATATATAATTTTTATTAGGATATATTATTTTTTTTATACAATAGGTAGATCAGATTTTGGTATATTTTATATTTTTTAATTTTTATTATAAAACATATTAAGCAGTGGCAACAACCTCGGGCTTGATGAAGTGATGCTTCATGAAGCGTTGAAGGTTGAAATAGGTAAGCTCATCATCCTTACCAAGCTTGAGAAGCTCAGTTAGCTTGGCATCAGGGTTGATCTTGCGACCATTCTTCTTATCCTGAAGTCCATTAGATTGGATGTAGGCATTGATCTCCTTGCTAACATCAGTGCGTGCCATCTCTGTTCCAACTGTCTTTCCAAGGAAAGCAGCGAGCTCATTGCTGATGCGAGTGGGCTTGATGAAACCGGAAGGCTTGCGGTTAGCATTATTACGACGCTTCTTTGATGAAGCCTTTTGGGCAGCCTTCATCTCACGAGTAACAGACTTCTCTAAAGTCTTGAAATCATTCTTGAGAGCAGACAAGACACCGACCAATTGTTGCAACTTTGCACTGAACTCTGTCATCTTAACAGGAAGAGCAGCAACAGCAGTGTCAGCGGCAACAGTCTCGGGAACAGATTGAGTAGATGCAACCTCGACTGGTGCTGCAACGACCTCCTTTGGCTCGGCAACCTTCTTTGCACGGGGAGCCTTGGGTGCAGCATCAACCTTGGCGGGAGTAGTGGGCTTTTCGACAGCGGATTTAGTGGCTTTGACCATTTTAGCTATTATACTTTATAAAAGGGTTTCGTTTTTAAGTCATTTTTTCAATAATATAATAAATTATATAATTACACTCGATGAGTGCAGATAGATAAGTTCTATTAAATAAAAAACGCAAAATACAAAATTCGCATTTTTATTTCTAAATATTTAATCTCTATTCGTGGAATTGATCAACGTTAGAACTTAATCAAAATCCAATAAATTAGTCACTACTTTTTGATTGATACTTTTTGAAGCCAATTGTTGCGTAAGAAAGTCAATCGTCATTATCTTATTTTGTAGTTCTTTTTCTAATTTTGCTATCACCATACGCTGTTGTTGAAGAGTTGTTTTTAATTCTTCGTTTTCAATATAGTAATTTGCTTTATTCAAGTTCAATCCTTGAAGCCATTTTTGGTGTGCCTTTGATTTAATATGTTGAGAAAATATATTATATGTATCATATACTTTGTCCTTTCTACTACCACACGGACATCTTATACCGTTTTTTATAGTAGTAAAAGGCGGTATCTTATCAATATAATTACCCATATCATCAATACTTGGACTATATGTGTCAGGTTCTGTAACTAATTCCATTTAATTTAGATACTTATTTACGAAGTATTATTAATTCAATTTTCCATAAAATAATTATGTAGAAAATATTACCGATTACTGTATATTTTGTCTGATTTTTCTTTTTGACAGTTGTAATACATATTCTAAAATATGGATACAGATTCATATAACCAAGGCATAGCTTCTCTAGCACCAGTAGATACCATTGTTAATGCTATTAATACATAAATAGCACCTAATTTTCTATATTCATCATCAGAACCTGTAAAAACAAGATTCTCAAATGCCTCTACACAAGCAGTCTTTATTGGATCTAATCCATATGCACCAGTTAAATATCTGTAATTTGAATTTGAAAATGGATTTGGAAAAGGACAAATATTAACTCTGATTTCTCTTGGTGTCTGACTCCTCGTATACCATATATCGTAAAGATGTCCATATAATCGAACAAAACTATCAATATTTAATGATTCGAACCAACTTATTTGCGTATAATTACCTAGTTGATCGATTTCCATAAATAAATTTATAATTCGTTGTGAAAGACTAGTATTTCTAGTTTCTATTAATCTTGATATTCTATTCTGTTGTTCAGGAGTAAATATTACATTTTGTCTATTTACGTAATTAATATTGTCATTATGTGTGTTAATAATGTAATTTCTGTTTTGCAATCTAGCATTTCTTTGATTAATAATTATTCTTTCATGATTGTTTTTAAATTCAGGAAATACTATAAAAGATAAACTGTGTAATCTTTTAATATTATTAATACAAGCAGTATCCAATTTTTCTCTATTGTATGGGTTCTCTAATCTACCTTTTTGTTTTAATGATTGAGCTAGTGATCCAATATCAAATCCATAAGTAAAGTTTTTTGAATCAGTATAACTATAAAAATTTTCAATCTCTATTTCGTCTATAGGTTCCAATGATACAAAATCATTATCATTAACACATATAGTTCTATTTTTTAAAGCAGGACCTCGTAATTTTAAAGATATTCTTAATACAAATCCTCTGAAAAGTGCTTGTATTTTAATAGCAAGCTTTATTCTATGAAAATGCAATTTGATTCTAGATACTAAAACTGGTTTTGTTCCAGTAATTTTAATATTGTGATGTTTTGCAATTTTTTTAAGTTCAGGAATTTTGTACTTGGTAAGCAGTATGTTGGTTTTACAATATTCCACATAATCTAGAATTTTCTCGTTATCATTATTGATATTGGTTATGTTATACTTTTCAACAAAATCATTTGTGATAATATGGTTTGCAATATTGTTAGTTTCCATAACAGTTTATATAATATGAATCAGAAAATATTTATATAATTATTTTTTTAATATATTAAATATTTAGAAAATATAATATTTATTAGCATTTTATGCAGTTGTGCCAGCGTTTTCCTAAAATATATAAAAAATTGATTTAAAGAATAGCCAATATATAAATTATAACTAGTTTATCAGAGATTATAATTAAGATGTCGAAGCCAGCTACTCCTATTGTTTTGAGCGTTTCTGAATGGAAGCCTGACACGCTTCGTTATATGCAACCTAAAGTTAATGATCGAGGTGGAAAGGCCATTAGTATTATCAGTACTCAATCCAATCGTTCTCTTCATTTGTCCACTCCTCTCATGATGACATGGGGCATTGCGGATTTTGTAGATGAAAAGACTGGAGAGTCAGATGGCAAGTACAGTATGTCGTTGAATTTCCCAAATGCTGATTTCGCAACCGCAGGAACAAATGAGTTTCTAGCAAAGATGAAGGCTTTTGAGAATCAAATTCTCGAAGATGCTGTTAAGAATAGCGAGGCTTGGTTTGGAGATCAAATGTCATTGCCTGTTGTTAAGCATACATTCTTCCCTTTCCTCAAGTATTCAAAGGATAAGACCACAAAGAAGATCGATCTTACAAAGCCACCTTCTATTCGGGCAAAGGTTCCTAATTACAATAATCGTTGGGCAATTGAGATTTATGATACCAAGCAGCAGCGAATCTTCCCTTGTGATAATGAGATGATGACTCCTATGGATTTTATTCCAAAGAAGAGCAATGTAGCCTGTGTTCTTCAATGTGGTGGCCTTTGGTTTGGAGGCAAAGGTTGGGGGCTAACATGGAAGTTGGTGCAATGTGTCGTCAAGCCACAAGAAGTTATTAGTGTTTATGGCAAGTGCCATATTCAACTTTCAACTGATGAAATCAGTAAGATGGATACTCCAGCAAAGGACGATGATGATGACGATGTATCAACAACTGCACCTGTATCTGAAGTCGAACCAACTTCGACTCATGTTGAAGATTCGGATGATGAAGAATCTACTCAACCAGCAGCAGTTGTTGATGTTCCTGTTGTTAAGAAAGTAGTAAAGAAGCCGGTTGTCGCAGCAGAAACAGTTGAGGATACGGCAGTTGCAACATCAGCTGATTCGGCACCAAAGAAGAAGATAGTGAAGAAGAAGGTAACTGCATAAGACACCAATTTTAAACAAAAACAAAACAAAAATAGCAAAAGCAAGCAAATAAGAAAAAAGCCACCAAAAACGCAAAAACTAAAAATGCAAAAAATAATGCCAATATAAAAAGCAACTAAAAATCACAATTTTGATAAAAAATCCAAAAAAGAAATATTAATCTCTATTTGGGAATAGAATTAATTATTTCATTTTTTATTGTATAAAGTTCAAAAACTTATTAGGGTCTATCCGTGGAATTATATCCTCAAAGAATGTATGGATACAAATCAAATTGGACCCATATCCTATTCGTGGATAAATATGTTTATTAATGAATAGAAATTAAATATATTTATTGTATAAAAACAATAAATGTATTTTTTTAATAAATATATATTTCTTCTTTTTTATATTCCATTATTTTTATCATTTAAGGATATGTATAGAAATCGATTATTACAATCTAAATTATATCTAAAATTCAATAAAAATATTGATGTTCAAAATATATTACATATTAAAACTAAGCGATCCTTTAGTGAGAACGAGAATTCTCTATTTTTAAATGAAAATGAATTTATTAGAGATAAAAAACTTATATCAATATCACCGGGTGGTTTTAAGGGATTTTACATGATGGGAATATGTAAATTTATTAAAAAAAATTACGATTTGGATAACTATATTTTTTCAGGTGCATCAGCAGGAGCTTGGAATTCATTAGCATTGTGTTTAAAAAAAGATATAGATGAGTTTCAAGCAAAAGTTCTAGACACAACTCTCCAAAATGTAAATAATTTATTTGATGTTGAGAACATTGCAAAAAATAAAATATTGGAATCTTACACAACAGAAGATTTTGATTTAAATCGATTATTTATAGGAGTAACTACTATTGAAAAATATAAAACTAATACGACTATATTTACAGGATTTGATAATTTAGAAGATGCATTAAACTGTTGTATAGCAAGTTCTCATATACCATTAATAACTGGAGGTTTTACAAATATGTATAGAAATATTTTATCGTTTGATGGGGGATTTAGCAAATACCCCTATTTAAATATTACAAAATCAGTATTACATATAACACCTAGTATTTGGGAAAAAGAAAATAATAAAATAAAAAGAGGGTCTGGTAATATTATTGATTATGCTAATCTATTTTCAAAGAAAAAATACAACTATGTTGAATTGGTAGAAAATGGATACAATGATTGTCAAAAAAATAAAAATTATTTAGATGAATTATTTGATATAAAAAATAACTAATAAATATGTTATTATGACAATACCGAAAATTATAGTTCAAACTTCTAGACAAAAACCCGACAAATACATAGTCGATATGATTCGAGAACGTTCTCCTGGATGGGATTATATGCATTTTACTGATGATGAAATAATGGAGTTTTTTTCTGAAAACCCTATACCAGAGTTTTCAAATATAATTGCGAAATTTTTTACTTTTAATTATGGAGAGCATCGGGCTGATTTATTTCGATATTATTATCTTTATGTAAAAGGTGGTGTTTATATTGATATGGATGCAATGATAGAAGAGAACATGGATGATATTATAGGTAATGCGGATTTTTTCACTGTAAATTCTAATTATTTTCCAGGAACAGTATTTCAAGGATTTCTAGGAGCAACTCCAAAAAATCCGTTGATTTATAAGGCATTGTTTGATATATATCATATTTCGAATAATGATTTGATTCGAGAATTCCATATTTTATGTAAAAATCTTTATCTATTTATTCAAGAAGAAATACAGAGTGGAGAACCTAGAATGAATATAAAATTACTTGAAGAAGTATATGGTAATAATACAGATGCTTATGTAAAAGATGGGGATAAACTAGTATTAATACATTATCATATTCGTAAAATTATACCAAAGAGGTAATCTAAAATAATTGATTATATACTTGTAAAATATATTTATCAGAGAATAGAGATTAAATAGAATATGGTAATTATTCTATTTAATGAAGGAATTTATTGATTGTTATAATGCTTTTATGCATAATCACCTAGATATTAATACACAATCTAATATTATTTATCACAATTTAAATGTTACATTATCAAACACACCAGATATAAATGCAAAAGCTTTTATATTAGAATTAATGATCGGATTATTTCCAAATGACCATGAATTATATTACAAAATGGGAAACCTATTCAAGAGTATATCTAAAGAAAAACAGTTGTTTTGGTATAAATTATCTTTTAATATAAAACCAGATTATACTGATAATTTTTGTGATTTATGCGACCTATTATTAGATATGGGGTTTATAAATCATATTTTTACGTTAAATAAGAATAACCAGTTTGAAAAATTTATGAAAGAACCGCGGTTTTTAACAGTCTATACAAGATGTAATCTTGCAAATTTAAAGTACGAAAATGGTTTGAAATGTTTACTCGATCTTATTAAGATGAATTCATTAAAACCCAGTGTTACAGATTATGATAAAAATGAAAAATGGCGAAATTATCATGACGCTGGATATTTGTTTTCTGCCAAATGCGATGTTGATAATTCAATTAAATATAGTCAAAAAGCCCTTGATTTAGCGAAAAAATTTAAACTCGATTTTTCTAAAAAAAAACTTTCATTGCAAAATATATTATGTTTTTCGGATTATAAATATGAAGACCATGATTTATTGTTTAAAAAATACTTGGAGATAAATACACTCATGCCAGATAATCCTATTTTCTCTTTTAAAAATCGTAGTAGAAAATCAAAAATAAAAATAGGGTACATTTCTTCTGATTTTGTAATGCATTCTGTATCAAACTTTATAGTTCCTATATTAAAAAATCATAATAAAAATAAATTTGAGATTTATTTGTTTGCTAACAGTAGTGATGTTAATATTATGTATAAAAATTTGGGATATCAAATACATAGTTTAGTTAATTTATCTAATAAAGATGCCGCTGAATTGATTAATAAACAAAATATTGATATTCTTTTTGATTTAAATGGACACACTGTTAATAATAAATTGGAAATCTTTACATATCATCCCGCACCTATTCAAGTATCATATTTAGGATTTCCAAATACTACTGGATTGAAAGCAATTGATTATAGAATTACTGATAATATCGCGGATAGTCTTACTACAAAACAGAATTACTCTGAAGAATTATTAAGATTACCAAAATGTTTTTTATTATTTGAACCAATACATAGTTTTATACCAAACCCAAGAAAAACACAGGATCGCATCATTCTAGGAGCAATCAATAAAGAAAATAAAGCAAATGATGAATTATTGAAAACATGGAGTATTATTTTGGAAAGGTGTCCAAACACTGTTATTTTATTAAAATTAGAATCGTTTGATAATAAAGAGGAGAGAACCCAATTTTATATTAATAAATTAAATATAGATAAAACCCGTATTATTGTGTTAAATAAATTACCGAATAATGAATATGAAAAAATTTTTACTATGTTTGATATTTTATTAGATACATTTCCATATTCGGGAACCACTACAACTTGTAATAGTTTATATAACTCTATACCAGTTATTACACTTTATCACCCTGACTATCATGTTAATAATGTATCAAGTTCTCTATTAATTAATTCAGGTTATCCTGAATTAGTTGCAAAAACAAAAGAGGAATATATTGATATAACTTTTAATTTGGTTAATAATCCGGATAGAATTAATGAATATAAGAGAACTATGCGAGATAAATTTTTAACATTAATGCGACCAAAGGAGTTTATGCATGATTATGAAAATGCATTAACAAATATTTATGAAAAATCCTTTTTAGAAAAAAATACTGAATCTATTGTAATAAATTTTAATGAGAACCTGTCTCTAACGAACAACATAAAAAAAAACATCTATATTTGTGGATGTGTTAAAAACTGTGAAATGTTTTTGGAGAAAATATTTAATAATATTGATAAAATTATTTCTGTTTTTCTTAATTATAAAATTATTATAGCATATGATACAAATAATGATAAAACAGTGGATATTTTAAAAAACAAAAAATTAAAATACAATCTAGAACTTATTAATGTGCCGGAAAATAATTATATCATTGATTACACAATGCGTAGTAAACGAATATCTAATGCTAGAAACGAAATAATAAATTATATTTATAAAGAGAACAATTCAGAATATGAATATTTTATTATGATGGATATGGATGATGTTTGTTCCGGAAATATGAATATAAACTCACTTAAAAGTGTTTTTGAGAACGGCAAGGATAGTGAATGGGATTCTGTATCATTTAATAGAAAAGATTATTTTGATATATGGGCATTATCTATAGATCCTTATATGTTAAGTTGTTGGCACTTCCCGGGTGGATTTGATATAGTTTATAAAATAAAAAATTATATAACTGATAAATTGAATAAGTTGAATAAGAATTCTCTTCTTTCCTGCGATTCCGCATTTAATGGTTTTGCTATTTATAAAAAAGATAAATTTGTAAATTGTATGTACGATTGGCAAATTAAGAATAATTACGATAATATGTTAATTGAAACTGTTATTAAAAATGAAAATGCATTAGGTGTTAATTTTACAGTTGATCAATCTTACCATGAAGTAATTAATCCAATTACTGACTGTGAACATAGATATTTTCATATGGAGGCTATTTCACAAAACAATGCTAGAATATGCATATCACCTCTTTTTTTATTTACAGATTAGTCTCATTATTAATAAAAATTGAATGAAACCCTATATTTATTGATTCATTTAATGGTATTTCGATGATTTCATATGTGTTCATATTTATTACTATTACAAAGCCTTGGTTCTCAATCTTATCGTCAAATGTAAATGCAATCAAATGGGGTGTTTTGTCTATATAAACAATGGCAGGTTCTCCTGATATAAATTTATCAGATAAATCCAGTTTTTTTATAATATCCAAATCTTTGCAAATCACAAATCCAGTAATGCGTTTGTTTACCATGCTTCGAAAAACTATTTTATCGTCAAATTTAACAGGAAATTCCATGTCTAATTTTTCCAATTCAGGATTTTTTAAAATCATTACATTCTTGTTCTCTTTGTTTAAAATCATTTTGCGATATTTTCCACTTATATCCAGTTGAGAGAAATCCAACTTATCATACATTGAAGCGTATATTTCTATCGTATTATTTGTTTCTCTCCAATCAGCATAGTGAAATATATAAAAGCCTTCGTTGTAAAAATATTTTTCTATATTCATTGTAGTTGTATTGAGAACATTTATAATAGTTTTTTTAGTATTATCTAACATAATCGGAAGCGGATTTTTAAATAAATTAGGAATATCAATAACTAATGGGGAATCCATGATAATAACGCTATTCTCCGTTTTTATAAAATCGTGAATAACCGGCATATATTTTGTATTAATCATTTTGTTTTTTATTGAATTGAATTCTTCGGTTAATTGGTGATAGTATACTTTATAGGATAAAATATCATAATCAATCGTTTCAATTGTTTTATTATATTTTGAATGGGCCGAAAATGTTCTCATATTAGGAATTTTAATTTTGTGAAGAGTTGCAATTTTTGTCTTTAGTAAATTTAAATCTAATAAATAGGGAGTATCCCTTTCATAAAGAGCGTACAATTGGTTTTTAATTCTAATAAGGGCCGTATTTGCTACTCCCATTATATTTGGAAAAAGTTTTATGTTGTATAAAAGGTCAAAGAGAACTTTTAGCATCATTATGTCAGGTAGTTTGCTATTTTCTTCTTCATATATTATTTTTTCTGTTCTTATAAAATGTTTGTCGAAAGTTAATTCGCCATTATTGAAAAAAACACTTTGAATATTTCCATCACCCATGAATAAATCTATAATAGTAGATATATTTTTTATATTAACATCTGGACCTATTAAAGCATATGTTCCATTAATTTTATTTATAATGCTCTGCTTTTCAGGTGGCAATACATAATTTAACTTTTTATTAATTTCTTTATCTCTTATTGTGAATTTATTTCCAAATGGATATTTTATAAAGAATCCTGAACATAATGATAATAGTATTAACAAATAAATAAAAACTTTCATATTGTATGTAAATTAGATAATTTATATACAATATAAGCATATTAATCTCTATTTTTTAATACAATATTAATTACAATATCTCCTTTGTTGCTAATATCGTAAATATCTTTTGTATTTATTCTAGATATCCCTTGTTTCGCAAATAAAATGCTTTGTTGTTCCTTTATTTTTAATGTTTCTCTTTTTATAATTAAATTATTTGATTTACTAATGGGAACTGTTAAATAGTCTTGATTCCATATTTCATTAAGATTATATTCTAAAGACGCGTGTATGTTATTTTTATCATCTATTACTATATTTTCTGGAAGATCTGGATTGCATTTTACATAAATATCATTACCCGAATTATCATAAACTAATTCGGTATGCCATAGAGGCACAATGTATGTAAATCCTTTTACCTTTAATTTATAAAGGTTGTTCTCGAATAAATCATCTATTGTAGGATTTAATATAATACATTCGTCGTTTTTTATTTTATCATTCAGTATTTCTTTTATTTTTTCAAGAAAATTTTCAGTGAAGTGGAGAACCTCCTTGTGTTTTTCTATAATTTCATATAATTTAATTAAATTGTGTTTTTCTATCTTACTTAATATTTCAATTGCACTTGATTCGCAAGTATTTACAATCTGTTTCAATATTTCATATAATATTCTATTTCTATTATCTGTTGTTAATATATTTTTTAAAAAAGAGAACAATAAGGTTTTATAATTTGTTTTATTATTTAAAAAATCCTCATCTAATTCATTATCATTAAAAAAATCATCTGTATCTGTGAAATCCTTATATTTCATCAAATATTCATACGATTCTTGTATTTCCTGAAATTTTTCAACAGCGTTCTCATTGGGATTCTTATCAGGATGATATTTTAATGCTAATGATCTATATTGTTTTTTTAGTAATTCCGTAGTAAGTTCATCTGTCATTTTAATATTTAAATTGGAACAAGCTTTTTTGTAATTCATTAAAAATTATGTATTTTGTTTATAATATAAAATATAATACTCTCTAAATGGTATATAGGACGATAGTTATTGTTATAGTATTTTAAAAAAGGATATGTTCTTATTAGTATATCGGAAATATCTTTATCTTTCAAATATTTATTCTCGATAAAATAATTGAGAATATACCATAAACATTCAGTTGTATCTAAATTATATGTTAATATATCATAAAGCATGTCACGAAAACCAGTAAACGAAATTTTTTTAGGATTCATCATTTCATTAATTATATTGTCACATATTATATTAAAAACATCTTTTGGTAACTCGTCTACTGTGTTAATTAATTGAAATGAGCGTATTTCTTTAATATTTGTTATTTCATTAGTATCTATTATGCTTAATAAATCAGAAATTTTCTTATTTGTAGTTTTAACCGTGTTTTTTTTATTTTCACCAATATATTGTAAAAAGGGTTTATCCTTGTTATTTGTCATATATTGTGATAATTCAAAATATTTTTCTTTATTTGGCCGGCTAATACGTAATATTTGACAAACATTTAATATAGTAGTTGGCATAAAACTTAAGTGCTCTGTTATTATAAAAAACACGAGTTTGATATTTGATTGTGAGCTATTGTATTGTTGCATATAACTATAGAATATTTCTAATAATTCAGTATGAATTAAATGGAAATTTTTACATATAATAATACCAGTTTTATCCTGTTTTACTGATACTATATCAACTATTTGAAAAAATATTTCATGCCATAATATTTTTGAATTGCAACCTAATTGTGACATGTCTATCTCATAATGTATATCACTAATGCGATATATATATTGCTGTTTATCAGTTGATACAGTCATTTTTTTATCATATTTTAGATCACTTGGACTATATTTTTTTATTAAATATAGAAGTTGGGAGTATTTGCCAACTCCTGATGGCCCATAAAAAATTATATTTTCTATATTTTCTATTTTTGAAGGCAATCGGTTATAAATAGATAATAATTCTGTATGAATATTATATTTTTCAATGGATGTTATGTATTCATCGAAATGTGATTCATAATATTTCATTGTGATTATAGAGAACAAATGTGATTGTTTTTAATCTCTATTTTTTTATAAATATATTTTTTTTGTATTAAACATATTTATTTTGCAAAATGCCTTCTTGAAAGCATAGAAAATTCATTTGCATAAACTATTTGTACACATGATATTATAACAGGAACAAGTGTAGTAACTAAAACTAACAGTTGGGGGAAATAATACACTATTATATTTTTAATAGAACCTAAATTGCTTAATTGTATATTTATAAAATCAAAACCATTCAATAATATTAAAAGTAATATGGCACATAAGGCAAATGTTGAAATAGTAAGTCTTTTAAATAATTCAAATTTAATTTTATATTTTGGCGGAATATTCATAGGTGTGCCGTATGTGTTTGAATATTTAACCCTCATATCACTAATCATCATTATAACAAATATAAAACATATTGTATGAAATAATCCACTAATAAATAATGATAAATAAATCATTGTTGGTATTAATTGAGAGCTTCCAGCATTAGTGAAATAATACAAATTATAAATTACACCAACTGCATTAACTACAAACAAAAAATAAAACCCAATGATTTCGGTATTTTTTTGGTAAATAACAATAAAACTTACTATGTATAGAATTAAAAGGGCAGTGTAATTTAAAAAGGTAACGCTTTTACTCATATAATATTAATTTATATAATTAGTATATTTTATATTTTTCACAAACCCAGTTGATTAATGTTTCTGCATCGCATGTTAAAAATCCTTCATTAAATTTTTTAATGTTTAAAAATTCTGGTTTTGCCATATCCTTTCTTTTATAATAAACATATGCACCAAATTTTCCTTTTCTAACACTTAAGTTCCCATTTAATACTCTTAACACATTTCTCTCTTGTTTTCCATCTTCTTTCGATAAATATGAAATAATGTCATCGAATGTAATTTCATTTAAAGGCTTGTTAATATCTTTTATACTTTCTCTTTTAGATCCCCATTCAACATATGGACCATATCTACCATTTTTAATAAATAGGTTCTCTTCTTCATATTTGCCTAAATGGTTATTTTTAATTTCTATTAAATCATCTATCGTATATCCACCATTTTTTAATTTTTCTAAATCTATTTTTATGTCTTTTTTTGTTGGTAAATATTCTATTGTTCCGTTTTCTAATGTATGTTTTATAGATGCACCATATGCTTGAAAAACAATTTCGTGTGTGTCATTGAGAAAATAGGTTTGTTTAGATAAATTTTTAATAACCTTTGCTAAATCTTTAATTTCTTTATCACAATCACCACATATTGATGACCATTTTTGTTCTTTACCAGATGATACTAAATCTAATTGTTCCTCCATGTTTTTGGTATAATTATAAGAAAAAAGGTTCTCGAAATTCTGAATTAAAAATTCAATGGTGAGAACCCCTGTTGGTTGAATTACTAGTTTATTTTTCTCATTTCCAAATGTTTTTTCTTTAATTGTTTTTTCAATAACTTTTTCGGTGAGTTTAAATTCACTGCATTTTGTAATAGTCCCTTCTAAATTGGTTTTTTTAACATAGCCTCTTTCAATAATTGTATCTACTATTGATGCAAATGTAGATGGACGTCCTATTCCCAAATCTTCTAATTTATTAATTAAGCTTGCTTCAGTATAATGTTGATGTTTATTTCTTACTACTACAGTACTATCAATGTTCTGATATAGTATTGGCTTATCGGATTTTGCGATTGATTGCACATATAATTGCATCCCCGAACCTTCGTTTTGGGTTTGAGTTTCATTATCTGATTTATCAAATACTATTTTCCAACCTAAAAATATTGGTATTTCTATGGTGTACTGGTATTTATAATCAAGCGGTGCTGATATTTCAACCTTTATTGTATTGTATTTTGCATCTGCCATACAGCTTTCTAATGTATTTCGCCATATTAATCGATACATAGATGCTAACCTGGAATCTTCCCCATTAGTGATGGAGCGAGTTTCTAAATTTGTAACTCGTATAGCTTCATGTGGATTAGAAGCATCCTTGTTTGCTAATTTTTCGAAATCTCCTATGAAATTCAAATTCCATTCTTTTGTAATAAATTTATCTGCTTGATCTAAAAAGATTTTTGAATATTGAGAACTTTCTGTTCGCATATATGTTATATATCCTGACTGATAAAGCGTTTGGCATAGACTCATTGTTTCTTTTGGTGATACATGAAGTACATTACTAGCTACTTGTAATAATCTTGATGTATGAAATGGTTTGGGTGCTGATTTTATTGCGTCTTTTGGAGAACCTAGAGATATTTTATGATCATGATTCTTTGTTTTTTCTAGAAATACGAGAACCTCCTCCTCCTTGTCGAATTCATGATTTAATTCAAATGGTATGCGTTTCTGTGTAAAAATTCCTATGGTTTTATATTTTGTTTCTATGCTATTATTTTCCCTTTGTTTTTCATTATCATAAACCAATCGAAGAGCCGGTGTTTGACAACGTCCTGCCGACAGGGAATTGGATTTATTACTATATAAATATTTCCAGAGATAAGGTGAAATTCTGTATCCTACTAATATGTCGAGAACCTGTCTAGCATGTTGGGCATGAACTAAATCCATATTAATAATAGTAGGAGTTTCTATTGCCTTTTGAATAGCGGGTTTAGTAACCTCGTGGAAGATAATACGCTTTGTTGTTTCCACTGGTAAGTCAAATATTTGGCATATATGCCATGCGATTGCTTCACCTTCGCGATCATCATCTGATGCAAGTATAATATTGTCTTTTGAGAAATTAGATATAATTTCTCTCATGGTTTCTACATGGACCTTTTTTTCGTCAATAATCGAGAACGTTGGTTCATATGTTTTTTTAGTATCAATAGATTTTAATCCATCTATGGTCCGAATATGACCTTTCGAAGCAATGCAGCAATATTTATCTCCAAGATAAGATTCTATCTTTGCACATTTGCTGGGAGATTCTACTATTATGAGATATTTAGCCGTAGATAAATTTTGTGATACTTTTTCTGTTTTTGGTTTATTTGAAGACCTTTTATAAAATTTAGGTGGCATAATAAGTTATATAGTATGTCGAGAACCTTTTAATTAGTTTTTACCAGCTTTTAGATTTCTTATATTTTTTTCTTATATTTCTTGCTGTTTTTATTGTTCTATAGTATTCTTGATCATTCCATTTTACTGTTTTATTTTTTTTAGAGTTTTTAGTGTTATCTAATAATGGAATCTTTGTATTATTATCTGGTTGATTCTCTATTTTATCTTCCTTACAACAATCTGAAAAAAAATTTCCCATTAAATTAATATATATTGATAATTTTAAATTATTTTTCGAAATTCTAAATCATTTTTTTGTAAATAGAAAA
>Ga0136644_10000190_pt1 | contig 47641 bp, 48 predicted proteins | sample C_130820_EF_Meta_FD_94780 | JGI IMG/M metagenome (GOLD analysis project Ga0136644, IMG submission 94780) | Freshwater microbial communities from Lake Croche, Canada to study carbon cycling - C_130820_EF_MetaG (v2) (version 2) | ecosystem: Environmental > Aquatic > Freshwater > Lake | place...
TCTGGTACGTTTGATGATTCAACTACTGGCTTTGGTACGTTTGATGATTCAACTACCGGTTCTGTTACGTTTGATGATTCAACTACAGATTCTGGTACGTTTGATGATTCAACTACAGATTCTGGTACGTTTGATGATTCAACTACTGGTTCTGTTACGTTTGATGATTCAACTACAGATTCTGGTAGAATTGTTGATTTAGTATGAGTTTGAGGCTCTATTTTAGATTTTTCAGGTGAACCACCGGTCTGTTTATCTTCTGTATCTTCAATTACTGCCTCTCCTCCCATAGCATCATCAGAAAGATATTCATTTAATATATTTTTAATGGGTAATAAGCTTCTAACGGCCATTGCAATAGATTCACTGCATAAGGCTTCCGCTTGAATTAGATTCTTCTGCATTTCAATAGGCTTCTGGTCGTCAAGAAACAAAAATGGAGATTTCCAAAAAGAACGTGCACATTCTGAAAAGATACGATGGAGAAAGTGGTCCAATTTAGGCAAGGTGATTTGAAGTTTCTTGTGTTTACTTGATACACGAATTGAAATAAGCACCTTTGTATGAGCTATAAAAACAGCTGCCATCAATTCCTCAAGATAGTCACATCTACAACTGTCAAGTAGCTTATTAACGTTTGTATCAATAATATCTTGATTCCATTTTGGCACCTCAGCACATTTCTCCTGAAACACAACCATTTCTCTGCGTTCTCCGCCAAGTTTTTTAGCCTCTGCCCATAGGTTACGATAGTGTTGAATCATAAAAGGTACAATCCAAGTGGAAAGTTGCTTGAGATATTCGTTTCTAGCTTCTGAATATGTTGATATGGCGTCCATAATATTAGTATTAGATGTGTTTATCCTTATTTGATTTATCCGCACATTGCATATAGCCACAAGGAACGACCGCTAGCTCCACCGGGACGATTCCACTGTGATAGGGCGCGTAAAGAATGCGGATTATTTCCCATCTTAAGTTTTAAGAATGTACGTGGGTCAGTACCACTTTTTCTAAGCATTTGTATTGTTTCACAAGTCCAGCGACAATAGGCTTCTGAATCAGTATCATCCGGTTTGATATCCCATTGTTGATTAATTATTTTCATACCATTTCCAATATTTTCACCATCTAGATTATTTCTCCATATTGCCAAAGCCTGATGAACAGCTAAACGAACATTTCCACAGGCTTCGTATGCTATTCGTTCAGCCGTGTCAAATGTTAATTCGTGATTTGTACGACGAAGAATTTCGTATCTGATATCGGGAATAGAAGGAGTATCAACATTACACAACCAAGAGCGTGATAATATGGGCTCTGAAATAGCACCGCTTTCACGAACCTCAAAAATAAAGCGTGTAGAGCCAGAAGCAGTTTCTAACAATCGTCGCAAGAAGGCTTGTGTATCTGCAGTTAAGGAATCAGCGTGTTCTAAAACTATCCAACGATGATTCTTATTACTATCAATACCACCACGAGCAAAAGAGCGTATGGAATCACGCACATCACGAAGCCCTGAATCGGCTATACAGTTATAAACCAATGTTGTATAGCCATTGTTTATAAGGCAATTACGTACAAAAGTGGACTTGCCAACTCCTGAAGGACCGCAAATAATTAGATGTGGGCAATTTTTGTTCTCAATCTTAGAAGCTATAGTTTGCCATAGTTCAGTATTACCAACAATATCGGTTATTTTTTTAGGTGAATAAGGGTCATATATTTTCGAATCCATCTATAAAACTTACAGTTGTTCAGGTTTAGACCCTTTAATATTAAATACTTAACAGCCCTATAAAATTGTTATTAAGTATTTAATAAGAAATATAAATCGGATTAGCTTGAAAATCTTTTAACAGCCTTTCTGTCAATAATCGCTCCACTTTCATCGCGACGATTATCGGGACCAGCTTTTACGTAAGCGGAACTATTTTGATATTTAATTTCACCAGCAGATACCTTGCTAGCCGATGAATGTAAGGGAATGACATAGGGATTTGTTTCAAGAGATGATATAACTTCAGGTGCGTTACGTTCAACCGCCATATCTAATTTCAGAACTACCTTAGGTCTCATGAGTCCTACTTGACTTTCTGATGGAGGGTCATTTAAGACACGTGTGACAACTGGCGACCTATCATTAATGTAATCAGATTCTATTTTATTATATTTGAGATTGACGTAATCTTCACCATTGAATATGGCAATATTACCAGATGGAGCACGTCCCTTAGCAATATTCTCCTTCTGAGCATATTGACGCATAGCCCGCTCCGCATTTTCTGAACGTGGCGCTTTAGCATTTGCAGTACCTGCTGAACCAGTGTAGGCAGAATTTGCAGAAATAGCAGCCTTTTGTGTAAGTCTGGCGCCATCTAAGTAAGGATTCACAATCGCCTTTTTATCCTCTGAATAGCCAGAACCTGTATACGAAGATTTAGCTGAAATAGCAGCCTTTTGTGTCTTTCTAACTCCATCTGGAAAGGGTGTAAGAATCTCCTTAGGAATCTCTGATTCAGCGTTACCATAGTATTCAGATGTGGCAGATAAGGCCTCTCTATCGGTTACACGTGCAATGTCGGTATAAGGTAAATAACTTTGGTCAGGATTGTTTGCACTCTTCAAGTTACGATTATAGTCAAAGTCATCAGTTGTATTACGTATCGTAATTTTGGCAATATCTTCTGGGTCATAAATAGTTAACTGTTGAGGTCTATTAGGTGCTGCAATACCAATATAATCCATATCCTCAGTTGTTTCTTTGATAGTGGTGCGTGCAGTATCATCAGGGTCATATACAGTTAACTTGACAGGTCCTGCAACAACACCAATATAATCACTGTCTTCAGTAGTCTCCTTAATGGTTGTTTTAGCAACATCATCTGGGTCATACACAGTTAACTTAACTGGGCCTGCTACACCACCTACGTAATCACTATCTTCTGTAGTTTCTTTAATAGTTGTACGTGCTACATCATCTGGGTCATATGTGGTTAATTTAATCGGACCTGCTACACCACCATAGTAATCGCCATCCAACAAGGTTTCCTTAATGGTTGTACGTGCAATATCGTTGGGGTCATAAGCGGGACCTCTAGTAAGGCCACTGTTGATATATCCTGCCTGGTTAGGATTTCCTAAATTCTCATCCTTACGTGTTTGTCTAGGGCCATCTTGTAAAGGTAATAAGACCTTACCACTACTCTGGGGCTTAAGGTTAAGTGTTTGGCCCCTTTCAGATGTAAAAAAACGCTCATTTGGTCTGATTTCAATAGCAGCTTTACCATAATCGTTCTGACCCTTTTCAGTATCCTTATCAGCATAACTGGTTGAATCAGCGTTACGAAAACCCCATGAACCAGCTTGTTTTACCATGGGGGCACGTGTACTTGGTACAGTGTAGGTCGCATTGAAATCTTGCGATTTAGCTATACCTTCATATTCTGTGGTAGTTTCTGGACGTGTAGTTTCACGTAGAACCTCTACAGGTCTTTCAGTTGCCTTTAGATTAGCACCCGTTGTGGTAAAATTACGCTCTCCATTTTTATTTAAGTAAAACTTGTCTGGTAAGTGTTTGCGTACTTCACCAAGTTTACCTGGTGCAGTAATATAGTGTGAGCCCTTAACTGTACGACCCTCATAGGTTAATTTAGGATTATTTGCAGTACGTATTTCATCCGTACTTCTGGGTCTAGCATAAATCAATGAATCACTTTGTTGGTATCCTCCACTAGGTAAGCTTGTGAATCCCTGTCCTAATCCCTTACCAACACGAACTTGTTCAAAGGGGCGCTCACCCGCTCTGTTAGTAGGAGCAACAACATGACTTTGCATAAAATCAGTGGCAATTGCAGTACCAAAAGGAACACCGGTGGGTTCCTTGCGTTGTTCAAACATCGGCCCTTGTTCGCGTTTTTCCTGTTGAAAATTACCACTACCGGTGTAATTGTCCAATACGCTTCTATTTGCAGTATCACTCATATTTTGTTTAGCAGTACCGCGATAAAAAGGAACCATATTTGCATGGGTAAATTCTTCTGGTTTCATAGCAATACCGGTTAATTGAGATATTATAACCTTTTCATTTGTTAGAACAGGTGTTTTTTCATAACGTGATGTATTTAATTTAACACTTGATGTAACAGAATCACTAGGTTTCTGAGCGATTGCAGGTACGGTAAATCCAAGATAACCACCCTGCTTTCCAGGATTAGGTTCACTTGGTATTCTTGAACTTGCAGGAAAATTATACATTATATCAAGACACTTTGTTGATGAATTAACATTACGTTGTCCCTCGTATTTTAAAGGTGGCTGTTTAACAACTACACCAGGAACTATTGATGAATAATTATTAGGTTCATTTGTTACTGTTTCATACTGTGTTTCAAAGCCTTCCTTAGTTTTTTCTTGTTTATTATTTGATAGAGCATAACCTAAGCCGAGCATTCCTAAAAAAGCGGCTGTCTCCATCCCTTCTGCCGGTCTCCTAGTTATTTTATTTTTTAAACTTTACATGCCAAACACCAAATTATATTTCGAATAAATTAATAATATTCAAAATATAATATTTGCAATAGACTTATGTTGATGTCTTCAAAGCAGGACCGGGTAATACTTTACCAGTGATATTTGTAGTCGGAATATCATTTGTATTATATATACCTTGGGCATAGTCATTACGTTGCCAACCTACTGAAGGTGGACCTGTAGGTACTGGATACGCTACAGAAGAGGGACCTTCTGGCCAAGCTATTTCTCGTGTATCAAGTAAATAACTAGCCTTTTCATTATTCATAGGTAGACCAGCCGGACCGACATCTCTGAAAGCATTTTGAGGAAGAACGTTAGCCGGGAAAGCTCCAACACTGTGAGTTGTTGCATCCTTAATAGTTACTCCATAAGCACCGGGCACATCAATAACAGTATGTCCAAGATGTTGGGGGGCAGGAATTACGGGTTCGGTACTTAGTGGTGTAGGAATACAAGGTCTGTGGGCATCCTTATGAATGATGCGACCAGGTATATACCAATCAAAGGGCATCATTACATTTTCTTGAGGATTTTGACATAACCACTGAAAGCGATTCCAACCAGTACTTCTTAATGTACAGGGAGGGTCATTAAGACGTGCGTGAGTCTGTGGAAATGCAGCCTCCTTCATAGCACGTTTTTCAGCCTTGTTCATGCGATTATCGTTGGGATCATACTGACCACATACCTCTTTTGTTGTTGTACGATTAATATTCCACAAATCAGATTCCACATCGGTTTTACCATAAGAATTAATTTGGGCATCGCCCCACTTTTGAAGGCGTGTGGTAGGTTCTGGCGTAAAAACTGCATTTGCATATGAACTAGGCGCCTCAAGAATATATCTGCCGGGTCCTGTAGTAATACGTGTATCGTCTGTTATGTGGCAATCGTCTGTGCGCGAACGTGTCCAATTTCTTGAAGCCGGGGAAGCCATCTCTAAATAAGAATTCCTATTTTACTATATCAATTTCTAAACACAATGTGTTTAGAAATGGATAAATAATGAAAATTCTTAAAAACGTGTAAGCTCACATGTCTCTTGACCATAGGGTTTTGGTACAGGTGTGCCGGGATATGACCATGTCTGGCATGTCTTGAGGTGGTAGGGCTCAGTGCTGACTGAGTTATTTTCAGCAGTAGACTTGTCAGTGAACTTGATATCGGCCGGATAGTCGGGGCATTGTTCTCCACCAAGCGGGCATGAAGGTACATACTTCTTAGCATTACATTTGGAATTGGGTCTTGTGATTCCATATAAATCAGACTCTAAATCGACAAGATTGCCCTTAATATGTGATACCTCAGAGCCACCTACAAGACCAAGCGCGTTACGACACTTGTTAGGATTCTCCCACTTTTCGGGGATTTGTACAAAGCTATAAGCATCCGCTGATTGTTGGTCACGAACATTGCCACCCTCAGTGGCACCGATTCTTGTCCAGTTTAATGTCCATAACGGAGTTTGGGTTGAAGGGGCTGGAGCAGGTGCATCACCCTTCTTAGGAACTTCGGCATAAGTATTAGACTTCATCTCTCTCTGCGTAGATAAACGATTTTTTATATAGAATAGTTGCTTTTAAAATATTAAAAATAACTATAATTATGAAATTAATTTATACATTTAAATCTCTTACATATTGGCGACTGGGTACACCTCCATGTATCCATCCATTTGCGGCAACTTCGGGAACTAAATTTCTAGGATTTTGAATATTTGCCTGTAAATGAGGAATCAGGGGATAAAATTGTGTAGCAAAGAATGTTTCACTAACTGTACCACATTCCTTTCCAGTTCTAACAAACTCAGATTGTTGAAGCTTTGATTCAAGCTCTTGATTACCGCGACCACTAGCCATATAAGGAACAGTGGCAAAAGGCCGGGATTGAACTCTGAGTGGGCATCTAGCGCGTCCCTCAAGTGTAGGATTATTTCTTAATAAACTATCGGAATCAACGTCTTTCATATCAATACCAAATCCTTCTGCAGCAATAATAGTAGGATTAGATAAGGCCTGGGGTAATACAGTAGTTCTATCTGGAATTAAATTCGTTACCTGATATTTACCGGGGCCTACAGATTCGCGATAGTTGTGATTATAAGAACATACATCATTGTATTCACGTGTAAAACCATTGATTTCAAAAGCTCCTGTCATTGGTTTAACTTCATCTAGTTTAGGGTTTGCAGATACTGTTGACATTCTCCTATCTCTATCAAATACTCCTTTTTAAGAATTTTTGTATATCCTTAAAAACTGTTATAGCTGTTATAAATTTAAGTGTAATCTTTTATAAAGATTGAACATAAATTTATAACAAGTCACATTAATTAGAAAATCATACTTATATTTAATGACCGCCAAGATATATAAATTGCGATCCATCTGAACCTGATGTAGTACAAGCAGACATATTACCTTCTTTACATGTTTTACCGGGAGTGCGATATAACCAATTTTGATAACTTTCACGGTCATTGGGGATACTTGTAGAAGGCATTGTATAAAACTCTCTTTGACTCTGATTCTTATTCCATACATCTCCAGGATCTGAGTAAACCTTATTTTCAAATTGTGAATCTAATTCAGATTTGACAGGTGTACTCATGGTATATTTTGCAGGTGGTTTAGTAGGATAATCTGAAATCTCATTTATAAGTACATTCATAAAGGGATTTGGTTTAGAAGGCACAGTTCGCTCATTTGAGCCAATAATATCAACAGTAACTTTATCAGCAGCAGCTGTACCTTCAATTAGATTATTTGTACCGTTGAATCCTTCCTTAAAAGTTGGTTTATCGTAACCGGGTGAACCGGGCATATTTCCGTGACGTAAAACGCCTTGATTTTTCATACCATAGTATAAAGCTATACCTAGAATAATTGCAAGTACCGGGATACCTAGATATACTGTTTTGCGTGTTAGTAGAAATAGCACTACTCCTAAATACAATCCAAATCTGGTTAGACTGTTAAGGGCAGTTGTAGAACATAATATGGCTTCTTTACTAAATGGGAAAAAATCCCAAGCCTGTTCATAAATTATGGCAGGATGGTCAACCCAGAAATAGGGACAATTATTTATTTCAGCCATTTGGCGACTCTATTAACTTTACTTATTTTTAGTTTTATATTTAGTCGTTGAATTAAGTGAAAAATCAATTAATTCAAATATATTAAGATATATATTATATATAATAATCAGTCCATGTTATTTGGACCGTTAGATGAATTCTTTTTAGCTTCGGCCTTAGCCTCAGCCTTCTTACGAAGTCTTTCCTTAGTAGCTCTTAGACGTTCTGATTGGCTGTTGGGGCCTGAATCTCCGCCCATATTTTTGAGTTGTGAACTTAGCTGTTCGAAAATTTGCTTGAACATTGTGTTGTTCTGAAATTCCTTCATGAGTTCTTCTGCCTCTGCTACCAAATCCTCACGACGAACTTGTCCTTTTTGAAGCTTATCTTGAATGCGCTGAGCAATCTTTTTAGCACCTTTCATTAATAAATCAGGATTCTTTGTAAAAATCTGCTGTAAATATTCAAAGGTAGCACCGGTATCATTTGAATCAAGAACTTCAGGTGATAAACCAAAGTCTTCTGGTTTAAATTCCTTAGCTAAATCTTCTGCTATTTTAGCAATATGACCCTTGAAAAGGCGTTCGGGTATCTTGGGCAATCCTTCACCACTTAAACCTGTAAATTTATCTTTCATACTTTCAGCAGCTTCCTTAATACCGTCGAAGAAGGATGTGAATGATTTATTAGAAAACTGCTTGCCAAGAGATTCAAACATCTTTTTTAAATCAACATCAGCACCGCTAATATCGAAAAAATTTGTAAAATCGGGTTCATCGACTGTATTTTTTGAACTGAGCTTCTCCTCATAACTTGCTAGAAGTACAAGACTGCTTAAAAAATCCCAAACAGCCTTATGAGTTTCCTTACCAGCATCCTTCCATAACTTCTTCGTCATGACCACACGTGGTGCAATCTCAACACCCTCCTCTGTAAAAATAGCTGAATCTCTTGTAGCTATTTGGTGAAGAATAGGTTTGACTGATTTACTGAAATCCTTCCATCCTAGATAGATAGCCTTATCACAGGCCTTTTCTAACTCTGGAAATGTTAATCCCATTTCACACATAAACTGGCTGTAAACTTTGACAAAGGTCGGTGCAGCCATATCTGATTCTGTACCGGAAATAGCTCTTAAGCTCAGAACGCAAAAATAAAATATAAAAATAAAAACTATTTTTATATTTTTAAAATAAATACCCACTACCTTAAACCTTTTCAGCCAATAATATAAGCGCCTTACAGTATTTCCATACCTGTTGCTTATTTACATCACTCATTGTCTTCCAGTGCTTATCGAAAATCCAAAAGGCAAAAGCCATATCAGAATATTTTGACTCCAGAATTTCATGGGCTCTCTTAACAAGATAGTCCTCATCACTACGTAGAATAGGTTCCTTAAATTCAGTATGAACTGTTTCCATAAAGGTACTGTGAATCAGCTTTGGATTCATCTTCTTTAAAGTCTTCAATGCCGTCGCCGCATTTTTGATATCAGTCTCTTCGGGATAGGTATCAGACATTTCATCAAAGAATTCGATGAGCAAGTTATTAAAAGCTGAAAGAGCTGACATGTGATTAATACTTTTACTTATTCATTTTTAATTAAAAACACGCATTTCAAATTTATAACCGATTTATGGGTGCTGGGGTGTCTGCATCCCGTTTTTTTCTAAAATCTTCCATTGCATTATTTAATGCTCGTGCCTTTTCACTTACAGCTTCAGCCGGAGGAGCAACCTTTACAGCACCACCCTGGCTGAAAGACATTCCGTCAAGCATGGTGAAATTTCTTTCAATACGGCTGGCACCAACACCATCTTTAATACTGAATTGGTCCTCAATATAGGAATAGGGGTCAGACCATTTTCCAGTACCGGCCATTTCAGTACTATGCCAAGCGTTTGGTTCACCATCAGTAGTCTGGGGTATAACCTGTTTTGAAGCTTCGCCGTTTGTTGCTCTAGTTTGTTGAGGTTCGGGGAAAGGACTCTTTCTGGCCGGTGGAGGCGTTGGGTCGTAAACTGGGTTTTGTACAGAAGGAATTTCATTTCGACTTTGGACCTCAGTCCGTACAGGTACAGGTTCTCTATATTGATTTGCTACAGATACCGGGGTATTACCTTGAATTCTGCGTAACGACAACCAGTTGAAAACTTTTTCATCAGTAAGTGGGTCGGGTTCTCCGTCAATTAATAGTGTTGGAACTACCTTTAGCCATGATGGTAGTTTTGGTCTATTGGGCCCTGGGTCAACACACACAAACTGAAATTCGGATGTGTATGGAGTCCGGGCAAGTTCCTCTAGAAAAGACTTACTGTGAGGACATTTCTTGCTAAAGAAGCATGCGTGCTTGGGTCTTTGGCTCATTGTTGTTTTACAATATTTTTGATTCCTTAATTTTACCGGCGTACAAAGATATTTCCAAAAACTAATAAATAAAACTATTTCTATTGGCATAATACAAGACGTTAAGAATAAGCTAAAGTTTTGTGATTTTCTAAATTTTGGGTATTACACTATTTGTTTATGCGATATATAATTTCAGGTCTTTTATCAGTAACTTATGAAAATCAACATTCACTGAATTTAAAACCTCAGGATAAGCAGTAATACTAAGTTTTTTCATATATTTTTCATAACATCAATTTTACCATAAGCGATTTGGTCATTTAGCCAGCCATAATCATTACCAGCAGGGATATAAATTGTATTATATTCTAAATCGCTACCGTCAAACACTTAAGTTAAGAACACACTAAAGGGTGTTCTTAACTTAAGTGTTTGACATGGTTACTATCATACCGAAGTTAAGTACTCCCCAGCTGGGGAGTACTTAACTTCGGTATGAGACGTTAAAGTCGATATTATTTTTCAAAATAATTTCGACTCTTAGAGATAAAACAACGTCATAATGTTCAACACATTTGTTTAATCGACCATATACAAGTACTGCTATACGCATTACAACGACTTATTAATAATATAAATTAATAAAAATAGTTTTATCAATAAAAATTACATAAAGTTGATCATTTATACTTATCAAAGGTAAAAGTAAAGAATGAGTGGAATTACATTCAGTGAATATGTGGAAATGGGGCCTCCTCTTCTTAATGATAAGAATCATAAGATTCAAGCAACATTCCGTGTAGCACCAATACATGTAACAGTTGCGAATACGATTAGACGACAGATTTTGGCATCTATACCGACAGTAGGTTTTAAGACAGAACCGCCTGAGAATTCTGATGTGCATATCACAAACAATACGACTCCGTTAGTAAATGAAATGCTAATGCACAGAATTGGTATGATACCTCTTGCAATTGCTGACCCATCTACATTTAATCCCGATGACTTTGAATTTAGACTAAATATCGAAAATGTTGGTAAGTCGCTAGTAGATGTATCTGCTTCTGATTTCACTGTTGTAAAGGTGGCTACAGCTGAATTTGACGAAACGATTTTACCAACAAGTGAAGTATTTCCACCTGACCCAATTACTGGTAAAACGTCTTTAATCACAGTTCTAAGACCACGATACAATATGGATTCACCAGCGGAAAAGCTTCTTATCAGAGCTAAGGCTTCTATTGGAACTGGTCGTGAAAATATGAGATTTTCGCCAGTAACACAGTGTTCGTATGAATATACCCTTGATTCTGATGTATCGCGTCAGAATTTGATGTTTACAAATTGGATGGCAACGTCTAAAAAGGTTCTTGATACAGCATCTATTTCTCCCGAGCGTTTAGCCGAACTAAGAAGAGAATTCGATTGTCTTGAAATTCAGCGTTGCTATTTGCAAAATGAAAAGGGTGAACCTTATGATTTCATCTTCCATATTGAAAGTGTAGGTGTGTTTAGCGTACCAGTTATTGTTGAGCGGGGTCTTCGTGCGTGTGAAAATGTCATTACTCCTTATGTATCATTAGATTCTTCATTACCGGATAATGTTGTGATTGGGTCACCAGCTAATCGTATGAGCGAACTGGGACAGGGTACAGTGTTTGAATTTACATTTAGAAAGGAAGAACATACACTGGGGAATCTTCTTCAAACCTTCTTGGTGGAACGTCATATTGAGGGTACTGAAATGCCACGTATTAAGTATGCCGGTTATCGTATTCCTCATCCATTGAAGCAAGAGATGGCACTTACGATTAGCCCTGTTGATGGGGATGTGATGAGTGCCCGAAAGGCTATTGCAAGTGTATGCTCATATCTAAAAACATATTTTGCAGAAGCAAACCTAGAGTGGGTTAAGACCCCGAAGGGGTCTTTACCAAAGGTTTCTGAAGCTGAATCGGTAAAGCCAAAGACTCGTACAAAGAAATAAAACCATACTAAATCTTAGGGATGAATCCGGCAATATACATATTATTAATTATATCAGTAGTTTTACTAGGTATATATTTTAATAAATATCCAAGATTTCCTATTATGGAAAGAAAACGTATTACAAGAGAGAATTTTTCAAGTGCAGCAACAGCTCCAGGAGAACCGACCTGTGTAAAACGTAATATAGATGCACAAGCACTTTTACAAATGTTTCCACAATGTGCAGATGACTATAATTCTCCGTCAGAGGATGCATTGAACCGAATTGAACTAAAACTTATCGTGAATAAGTTAACCTGTTTAGATGCAGATGTCAATAACACCGGTATTCCTGGTTATAACACGATGTACTTACCATATAATACAAGTCATGATACCGAACCCTTAACAAATTTTATAGGAAGGTGTTTAAATAATGGGGCTAGAGAACGTGATATAGATTTAATTATGACTAAATACGAAAGTCGTGGTATAGATTTAATTACACAAATAGCAAAGAATATGAAAATGGATGCAAAAGAAGCCTATAATAGGTATCGTTTGTTGTTAAATACAACTTACAATGTATTGGCTAATAATTGTTTGAAGAGACAAAACTACCTTGACAGACCTATTGGACCTCGAGACCCAGGATATCAAATGCCACATAGTATTGCTGTATTAGCACCTTTTGATACTAAAGCAGTTTAATGTAATATATTTTAAATATATTGTAATTTTTAGATAACAATATATTTAAATCTGATAAAAGAGAGTACATGTTACATAACTGTACAAGTACATCCTGGAGCAATTAAACTAATTAAGATTGAAAGTCCTAATATCTGCCATATAGACTTAGCGGGTTTTACGAATGGGAAAAGCTCTACAAGAACAATATTCCAAAGATACTTTCCAACTAGAAGAATGAGTATGAAAACAACAAGAAGTGTTAAAAATGATACAATCGCAGCCTTAGCTGTTACCTTTGTAAGTTCCGGGATTGATTTATTATTATCGCCATCAAAAGTTTCAGTTACAAGATATGGTGTTACAACGTGGTCAATCGCAGTTGATATAGCACCTCCAATCATTTTCTATATTTTCACTATAAAAAATAATGACCAATACGATAAAATTACTCTGTCTTGTTTTCCACTAGAACATCACCCTCCTTCTGTAGTCTGAGGTCGTGTTTCTCCTCCTCCTTACGCTTACCTTCTACAAACTCGAAAATCTTATTTGTCTTTTCCTCATCGCCATTATTAAATTCTAGAAGACACTTCTTCATAAACTTGGCTGAAATAGCCTCCTTGAGCTTACGCTTACGGTCCACGACCGCGCCCTTCTGAGTATTAATCTGCTGTACCTTATTAGCCTGCATTGTGCGTAGAATGGTCTCTTTAAGGGCCTTAGATGTGCGCTTTTTCTCTCTTAGAGTTGTATTGATACCACTAATCTCCTCTTCAATGGTAATCCAACGCTTCAGAAGACCCTTTAGCTCATTAATGTCTGGTACTTCACCACCTGATGCCATTTTTTTTGATAGATATATTTTATAAAAGATTTAAACTCATTTTTTTATTGAATTTACTCTAAAGTATTTTATACATGAACAATAGATGGCTGATACAACAGCAAATGTATTGATTGTTGTAGATGTACAGAACTGCTTTATAGACGGTGGTAGTTTTGGAGGTCCCAGTAAAACAGCCACATTAGTCAGTGAAATTGCAGATTTAGTTGAAACTATTCCCTTTGATTATTATGTGGTTACACGCGATTCACACCCGGCTAATCATACAAGTCATATGGTCACAAGCAAAAAGGGTGAGGTTCTTGTTAATCATCAGAATGGTCGTAGAACAAGTATGCCAGAAATACCAGCATTTTTGGGGTCACCACAAGTTGGTCTGCTCGGTTTTGAACAGGTAAAACCTCTAGGTGGAATATGGCCCCCGCACTGTCGTTCATTGCCGGATGAGGCACAATATATAGGAAAATGTAAACCGCGTACAAATTTAGGTGAGGTCAATACATGGAATGTGTCCTTAAACGATGTACAAGGCAAGACAAATAGATTCACTAAAAATGATGAAGGTAAACCTATAATTGGAACCCATCCATCGACCATCTATAAGAAATTCTATGATAGGGCACCAATTTTAAGGTATTTTTCAAAACCTGATATGAAGTTATCGCTTCTGGATGAGCCTGAAATGCAATATAGAGAGCCCTCAGATATAAAATTCAATTTAACAGTGACAAATATACCAGGCTCAAAGGATGCAAGAGGACCCGTATTACAATTATTAAAAGGACAGCTTTGTAATTGGGATGCTTATTCTGCCTTTCAATATCACGCTGATTTTAGACGTGGTCCTTTAGTCAATGATGTAAGAGGAGACCTTTCAAACACAACTGGCTTGGCTGAAGTGCTTTTTTCCAAAGAGTTGGGTATTACACATTTTAAGCCAAATATAAAGAAGGTTAATATAGTTGTCTGTGGACTTGTAGGTGAGGTTTGTGTTAAATATACAGTATCGTATGGTCTAAATCTACTAATTCAAGCTAAAAAGCAGGGCGGTCTTAGTGGATATGATAGAATTCAAGGATTTTATCCTTTGACACCAGCCCAAATACCTGATGTACATTTTATTTATAGCTCTTACGGGACACGTTTTGTACCTAATCCCAAAATCATTGCTGGAGTTTACGGAATCCGCAATGAGATTAAGTCTAGAATCTTAGAAGCCGATGGTCAAGTAAATTCTAAAAACAATAATGGTATTAGTCATGAATTAATTTTACCAGACGAAGGCGTACTTCTAGATAAGATTGACCCTATAGGAACACTTGTTGGTACAACTATAAAATCTGTAACTGATGCATTAGGAATAACCAAAACAATTGGTGGTAAATCTAGACGTTCAAAGAAATCACGAAGACTCACACGCAGAAGTGTAAGAAAGTAAAGAAAAAATGAATAATATACCCTTATAGAGTACATGCCTAAATGACAACAATCAAAAATCCTATAATCAATGAGTCAATAAAACAACCAAAAATATATCATCCAATCCATGTGTGTTGCGTCGTTGACGAATTGTCAGATTATGACGCAAATATTCTTGCTATTAGAGACTATGCTAATAGCATGAATATGATATTCAAGCGACGTGAATATGATTCATCAAAATATAAGGATGACCGTGATATTATTAAACGTCTACCTGCCTATCATATTTATATAAAACGTAACTATTTCAGAACCTTCTATCCAAATACCCGCCCATACCAACATATTCAGGAGGCCCTCCAAGCATATAAAGAAATGGAACAACGTAATGAATGGCGAAGAAATCGCTTGTCTAGATGGTATAAGGCCTTTATTTCACTATTTCAAATGAAGCCTAGAAAAACAGAAATGGAAAGAGTTAAGGAAATAGAGCTTGCAGAAATAACTAAAAAAGAAAAGGACCGTATGCAATTAAATGTTACCGAATGGTGAGTAACTGCTTAAGCAAAGAACAATTTAAGCTTGGACTGTATTTTGGTTCTACAAATATAACAGGCGTTCAATGTTTTATTAGAACAGACACTACAAAAAGTGTGTCCACATGGTGCAAATGCTACAGTAACGTGGCTGTCTACACATACAGCACAAAGTGGCGATTCAGATTGACTGTCTGTTTTTTGTAAGGTAGTTCTACTTATATTCAATATATCTCTAAACACTATAAAGCGTTTTCTTGCTTCTATAAATTTATTGAAATAATCAATTATTTTTTGTTCCTTAAAAAAGACACCTAAATACTTAGTTAATCCAGAAAGCAATTCTAAACTACCTTCATTAATTTCAAGAGATAAAATTGTGTTCAGTTGCTTAGACAATTCCATGAATTTATCTAATTTATTTTTTATCTGATTTTCAGCCTCAAATAATTCTATATAAGCCTCACCATATTTAACAGCTATTTTTTTAACAGCGGTTCTAAAATCATCAATTTCAAAACCAATTTCAGTCTTAAAAAAACTATTACTGCTAATATCTATTTGTAAATCCCGAAGAACATCTTTATTATAGGGATTAAAATCATCACGTTGTAATTCTACGCTAATTTTTTTTAACTTTTCAAAATTTGCATGTGATTCTAAAGGCTTTAAAAAAGCCTCAATTTGCTCTAAATAACCAGCACATCCAAGAGCGATTAATCTAGTTTTGATATTAGAAAAGGAATTATATAATTTATTAAAATTATCCTTATCTTGATTATCTACAATATTATTGTGATGAACAAATTCTTCTTCAATTAAATTAAGCGTAGCATTTTTAAGATTTTCTATACATAGACTCATAGAAATATAATCCTCAGAACTTGTAAAAATTCCTCCAAATCTGTCTTGAATCTCACCGTTATCTCCAAAATTGGCTGAAGCAAAATAACTAAATCCACTATTGGAACCGTCCATTCTAGACACATCCGACATTTTAAGTTTAAACCATTGTGTTTTTTAAAAACAAGGAATAGGGATGAGTGACTCTAAGAAGGATGTTCACAAACTTATAAAAGAATTAGAAGGTAAAATAAATGAACTACCAATGCATATTTATATTATGATATGGTCACTTACCGAAATGTCTGAACGTATGCAAAGAAATGAGAAGGACCCGAAATTTGTAGAAATCTGTTATCCTTTTACTTCTGTCCCACTATTTTTACCAATTGAGGCCAAGAATTTGGAAGATTTATGGCGTAAAAATATAAGTAGTAATCCTGATTTATTTCCAGAGCCACCACCATTAAAACAAAGTGGTGGTACTAAAATATCCTTTAGTGAAATGAAAAAGAAGGCATCGTCATTTGGAAAAGACTTGGATTTTGCCTTAAAAGCAATAGACCCTAAGTTAATTTCACCCGATTATCTTTATGATTATACAACAGAATTATTTGATAGTGTCGATTCAAAGGTAACAGAGGCCTCAGGAAATTTTGGTGTAATTGCACTTGAAAATACAATGCCCGACCCGACTATGATAATTCCTACAGTACCACCGCTAATATTACCAGTTTCTAGCAAGAGTATATTTCCTATGATTAATGCTGTTCTAGAATCATTAAGAATATTAAACAGTATAATTTTTTATATTGACCCTATGGGTATCGGTAAGATAAGTCGTAATATATTAACTTTAGTTATGGTTTGTTTAGATTTAGCGCGCGGTAATATATATCATGCAATTTTTACATCTTTCGGTTTTATTGGAAATAATCCAATGTATCTAGGTATAATATTAAAAATATTAAGAGATGCTATTATGTTAGTATCACCCGATTTACGAATACAACTGAGAGATATATTATTTAAATCATCTAAAAGTTTTTTTTCAGGTTTTGCAATATGGTTATTTACTACAATGTCTCCACAATTTGTAAGACGTCCTATAGCAGCATTATTTGATGGTGTTGCTACATCGATTGAAAATATCAATAATAGTCTTGATATGTCTGAAGAAAAAATTAGATTATCACCCGCTGGAAAATTTGCTACTATTAAATTACCACGAATTCCAGAAGATAAGATACCTGATGTCAACAACTTATATGCACTAAGGGAAGCTGTAAGAGAACCATCTATTTATTGTGACCCTAAAATTAGTGTTCTTATTGATGGGCTAAGAGATGTTCCACCATATGCTTTATTTTTTGATTTAGCACTTATTCCACGTAAGGAAACAGATGAATATAAGGAACAATGTAAACCCTATGCAGGTGGTGATTTAATTGAAAATTTAAAAAAGCAGATAGAGCCTGATATTGAGATTAAACCACAAGCTAACTTACAAGGCTTACAATCGCTTGGGTCACTTAATTTATCAAACCCAGTTGCTATGTTGGGAAGCGCAGCAGCAATATCTGGTGTAGAAATACCCACTGTAGCAGGTGTTAACTTAACAAAATTAAATGCTAAGAATTTAGTGAATAAACAACCACTAAATTTAGTGAAAAATGCTACTAAAATGGCCGGTGTAGAAATGCCGAAGGTAGAAGTCGCTGGAGTTAACTTAACAAAGGTTAATGCTGCTAAAATGTTGAGTAATCCATTAAACACAGTAAAAAACACTCTAAAAAATGCTTCAAAAAAACAAATTAATAGTACAATAAGAAATACCCTAAAAAATATCAAACCAAAAATCGGAACAGATGTGTAACCCGACGTTTAAACCCCACAATAAATACCACTATTTTTATTAATGGAAGAAGCTATTCACAATAATGATATAGACATGATAAAATATTTATTAGAGCAAGGGTACGACCCTAATTCGAAAACAGCGGATGGAGAACCATTATTATTTTTAAGTGATAACTTAGAGATAATAAATTTATTATTAGAAAATGGGGCTGACCCAAAGGCTACTGACACATATGGATTTATGCTTGAAAACTATTCTGATAATAGTGAGATTTTATCGACATTAGGCACGCCCCGAAATATAATTATTAGACCAAAAACAAAGGCGTTACTCTACAAAGAAACACTGAAACTTAAAAATAGACACGCAAAGACTCTTCGGGTTAAAAAGGTTAAGACTTAACATCTACGCTAGAAAATCCAATTTGACTTATCATTGTAAAGTATTCATCGCTAAATCCAAAATGACATCCATTTGCCTCTTTTTGTTCAGGAACGCGCCTTGATGTAGAATTCTTACCATGTAGGAAACTTACAATTACGCCCTCAGGAGGAATTTCCATAGTATCAAATTCTCTATTTTTGAGAAATAATTCACCTTCGGCAACATTAATATCATTAGGAAATTTACGCTCCATAAAAAACTTCTTGGTGAAGCACATAGACGCTTCACTGACACGTTTACAAGGTGATAAATTGAGTGGGGGTACGTTGATAGCCGATATATATTTTACTATATCATACATGGGTAAGGTAGAACAGTAAACGCACCCCTTTTGACTGGCATTCAGCATGAAAATGCGCATAATTAAAGAGGTTTTGGGATAGTGGTCATCATCATCCATAAATGCAAATACACTTGTGGCAGGATTTTTTGAAATAGCAGCCAAGCATCCGCGATTACGTTTCTCACCTATTGTAAGGCGTTTACCACTTGATACGTATTGCACCTGCAGGTCAGGCATCGATGCCTTGATTTTTTCCACATTTGAATCAACGCGTCCTAAGCCGTCACTGTCATCCACAATAATCCATACAAGCTTGTTGCGCGGATAATCGCAAATTTGTATATTTCGAACAGCATGCACAAACCATTCAGGACGATTATATACTAACGTAACAACACCAACAGTTGGTAGCTCATCAGGCTTCACCATTGCGGGTGGCATAGTTAAAGGTAAAGCATTATCAATAAATGATAAAATTTTCTTCCACGCTGTCAAAAATTCGTGTCTAAAAACCTTATTCAGTTGTAACGGCGCCTGTTTGAATTTTGAAGAGTAGTTATTTGTTAGCTGGTCAATATTGCAATTTATTAACATATCCATACTTGAATGTAATGATTCTACTGTGAACTTTCGCGGTATATCATTCATTTCTAATACCATAGAACCACTTAAATCTTCATAGGTTGTAATTTTACCTAAATCGCCTAAAATAGAGCCCCAGAGTTCATTATATACAGGAAGGTCAGGCCATAATGGTATTGAACCATATTGAAGTGCTTCAGCCATTACGTAACCAAATCCTTCCGCAATGGATACAGTAGCATGATACAATGACTCGTTCTGTAATTGACGTTTTTCCGATTCAGAAATATGGCCAATCTTATATGAAATATTATCAGGTTTAAAAATACATCCTGGTATATTTGAGGCAGAAACAACAATAAGCGGTGGATAGGATGGTTTCCAAAAATTAATAAGGTCTCTAGCGCTTTCTATTTTGTTAACTGAGCCACCAACCATAAAAAGTACCTGTTTCTTCTTTTTATTCATAGGTAATACTTCTACATTAGACATGACAGGGCAACGCCAAGAAATAAAAGCTTGTGCATCCTTTTTAACTAAATTCTTAAATTTTGATTCAGCATATCTTGTTCTGTAAAGAAAGAAGGTTGAAGGCTCTTCAAATACCCATGACCACTCATTTTTATACCACCATTCTTGATTAGGAATCACAATATTCACCTTTGCCCAAGGATAAGCTACACGACAAGGAACTTCAATATAAATATGGATATCACTTACAACAGGTAGTTTACCATTTCCTATAAAACTGTGAGCATCTCTGTGTTTGATATTGAGCGCAGCTTTACCCGAATGATTTAATTCCCTCAACATAGTTTCTAAAAGCTTAGCATCGTGACCTAAGCCATATTGTTGATTTCCAGCACCCTGACTAAAAATAACAACATTCATTGGACTACTCATACGTTTGAATATATTTTATAGGTATTGTTTAGGTAAGAATGCCCCTTCAAGAAAAGGATGACGTTCGTGATTTGGGATTTATTGCATGGTCTGACCCCTATGCACGCCTTGAAGATTATGACTCCCGCTTTTTTAAAGATGCTGTCAAAGAAGAGGACCAAATTCTACAAAGGCAAATCGATAAAATACCAAGCACTATAAAATATAGATGGCTAAAATCATTTTCAGATTTGCCCAAAAACCATAAGTCTTATTATACATTTGTTTGGAATTCTTATGTAATAAGTATGAATGAAAGTAGTCGATTAGCCCCGTCTATGAAAATTACAAAAAATAATCATATAGTGCTAGATGCGCGAGCTATGCGCGGATTTAGTATAGATGCTAGTAGAATTGTAATTATTAGGGACCTTTCAGATGGTAAAGAAAGTATGACACTTGATTTATACGATTCTAATCTTAATAGACTTTTAACAATTGATAAGGTCGGCGAAACAGCTAACATAGACGAAAAGTATTTATATTATATTGAGGCACAAGATATCTACTGGTTCAACAAAATTTTAAGAATGGATATAAAAACCAAGAAGGTAGTTCAGATTTATAAGGAAAATAATAAGAAATGGGTGTTACAAATTAAAAAACCAGAAGGACAACCTGATATATTTATAATACGCACGAATGCTATATATCAAGATATTGGAATAATACAAAATACTAAAGTGAAATGGATTAGTAAGGGATTTGGTAAAAAAATACCAATAAATAAGACGACAATTGCCTTTGATTCGCAAATAGTAATAGATTCAGAAAATATCAGCTATCCAGATGATTGGAAACTGGTCGATGCCAAACAATCTAAGAATTCCTATGTATTTATATTTACGAAGGATACATTTCATACACTTTGGTCTTATAACAAAACAGGGTGGCATTTACTAAGTCCTAAAGAAACAATATGTGAAATTAAATTCAGTTTAGTTCTCAATAAGCTAATTATCGGATATCCGAATAAACCAGATGCTGTTGCATCCATGGATTTACCACATTTATTGACCATAGAAAATACGCTTGATGGTCCAACATATGAAATAAAATACGGTAGTAATCCTGTACCATGGTTTGCTGTTCAATCAAGTCCAAACCCTAAGGCTGTTGTAATTTGCGGATACGGTTCATATGGAATGTCAACTAAAAAACTTCAATCGCGCCTTTGGTTACCATGGCTACAGCAGAACTTTATGGTAGTCACTCTATGTGTTCGTGGTGGTGGAGAAAACGGCGACCAATGGTGGGATGCGTCTAGAACTGCAAAAAGACGCCATGTTGGTATATCTGACTTTGTCAATGGTGTAAATTACATACAATCGCACTTTGGTTTTAATAGCAAAAATACAGTTATATACGGTCGTTCTGCAGGTGGTTTTTTAGTTACAGCTGCGTGTTTACAATTATTAGATAAAATTACAGTAGTTTATGCGGCCAAACCATATACCGATGTTTTACGTACAACCTCAAATCTTAAGGAACCACAGACTGAGGCAGAAACCGAAGAATTCGGATTAACTTATAATAACCCGCTTGATTTTGTTGAAATTGTTAAAATTTCACCCTATGAAAATATAATTAAAACTGCAATCAATCCCGTAATTTTACTAACAGGAGGTACAAATGACACAGAAGTAGGAATATACATGCCTTTGAAATATGCTAAACGCCTACGCGATTTTGAATGGAAGAATGTATTCTGTCGCGTTGCTCATGGCGAAGGTCATTTTACAGATAATGATAAGGAAATGGGTGAAGCATTAGACGGCGCTCTATGTGACTATTTTATAACCCGACAATAAGTCAAAATTACTACCCATTTAAAATTAATTAATATTATAAGTAAATATTATACTTTCATACATTATGGTATCTACAAGTTCGTTGAAATATTTTATTATAATTAATGGAAGTTTGGTTCTATTATCTCATATTCAATACGTATTTTTGAATTATTATATGTTTTCATATCTTACGTGTTCTATAGCGACAATGTTTCAAATGTTAATTTTAACATATGGTATTAATTATTTAAATAAAGATAAACAATTTTATACAGAAGGAGAAAGATCAGATAACTTTAATCTTGTGAATTACGTAAAAACAACTGCTGTTAACAGTGCTACTTATTATTTAATTATCAATAATTTATCATCAGAAAAGATTCACATGAGTAAAGATATACTATATTTTATTCCAAAATCATTTATTTTTGAGCTAATTCTGGATTTTGGACATTATTGGGCACATCGCATTGTTCACATGTCACCAATCTTGTACAGAATCGTTCATAAAAAACACCACATTCATAATTTGATTGATGTAAATACATCTTATAGTCATAATGCTAGTGATTATTTAATTACGAATATGTTACCAATGTTATTGAGTTCCTATTTAATCCCTATGTCAAAATATCAGTTCACTATACAATTTGTTTATAAATCATTAGTTGAAATTGGAGGTCATTCAGGTAAGATACAGAAAACAAGTTCCTTTCCTCAATGTATTTGGATACCCCGATTTTTAGGTATAGAATTAACAAATAAAGACCATAATCAGCATCATATAAATCATTTAAGTAATTTTTCGAAAAGATTTTCATTATGGGATAAATTATTTGGTACATATGAAAATAAATAATGAATAAAATGCGTCCGACCAATTTTTACAACTATTGCTTCCGGATTTTTATGCGTTCATCATTTAAATTCTAATATCCTAATCTAGTATATTTTCATAAATTATCAATAATTTTTTCTGGACAAAGAATATAAAGAAAGATGGAAGGTATATTCTCTGCTGTAGGTCTTGGTCCCTCTAATAAGAACAGTAGTGTAAAGGTTAATGTAACACCTAGTCCCGCTGCTATTACCTCAACTGGTAAGACGCTTAAGAATGCCGTAGCGAATGCCAAGAGTGTAGCTAACGCTCTCAATGTTGTTTCTAAGCAACTTTCTGATGCTTCATTAAATCTTAAGAACAAGGCGCCTGTTATTGCCAACGTTGCTGCGGATGCGGTAAAGGCTAACGCCCCCGGCGCGGCCGAGGCCCTCAAGCCAGTAGTTGGTGGTGCCAACGCGGCGCTTATCAGTAATATGCCCAAGAGTTTGATTGTTGGCGGTGCTCGTAACGTTGTAGAGGAGGTTGCCAGACAAATCAAGAAGCTCTCAGGTGCAGCACGTGATGCGTCAGATGCCATTGTTGAGGGTGTAAAGAATGTTGGTAAGGCTGCTACTTACGTAGCTAATAACGTAAAGAAGGTTGACCCCAAAAAGGTTAACTCAGCTGTTGGTGGCGCTACAAATGCTATGAATGCTAATGTTGGCCCAATGGTTGGCAGAAAATTCAACATCAAATCTGCTGTTACTCCTTCAACACTTAGTGCTATTGCTAAGGCAGCTGGCTCAGTTGCGGATGCTGCTCTCAATGGTATGGGTATGACACGCAAGAATAAGAAGAATGGTGGTAGTCGCAAGGACAAGAAGGACCGCAAGGCCAGTCGCAAGGCCAGTCGCAAGTCAGGTGGCAGTCGCAAGGACAAGAAGGACATGAAGGATAAAAAGGACAAGAAGGACGGCGGATTCCTCTCCATGTTTTAAGTGTGTCATAATGTAAAAATTTTTTTCTATATTTATAATTATTATAAAAATAGCAACTAATTAATTACCCATCCATTCAACAGTATTCTTCTTTTTACCACCTGAACAAGGCGCGTATGACATTCTGTGATATGGTGTTACACCATATTCTTTCAATCCACTCATATGTTTTGCTGTACCATAACCCTTATTAGAACGTAACCCATAATGAGCATCATAATCAGGATTTTCATCACATACGGATAATACCCATCTATCACGTTCAACTTTTGCCAAAATAGAGGCAGCAGCAATAGCAAGAAATTTTGAATCACCTTCAACAATCTTATGTACTTCAATGTCTTCATTATTAGCCCATGGTTTCCAACAATCACCATCTACAAGAATTCGTTGAATAGGAACATTAAGTCCTTCTAGAGCTCTATGCATAGTATTCAAATCGGCTTGTAAAACATTTTCCTCATCAATTTGCTTATTTGAACAATACGCAACAGAATAATCTACAGCACATTCTTTAACATAGTCATACAATATATTCCGTTTGCGTTCACTAAGTTTCTTGGAATCTTTAATTTCCATTAAAGTTTGACCATTATCAAAGAAACAATCTAGTTCAGCGGGAAGTACTACTGCCCCAACATATAGACGACCAAATAGACATCCGCGACCAGCTTCATCAACACCTACCTCTATATTGTCGTCGTATAGATACCGTAAATCATATGGCATAATTTAACTATAATAAAAGAGAAAATTCCCACTCAATTTTATATTAAGTCATCAGGAGACCATGAATCCAGGTACTACTTTATTTATTATAATAGGTATTATTGGATTATTATTATATATATTGAAGGCTATTAGAATAAATACATTTGAAAATTTTTCATCAAATGTAAATCAAACAGATATTTTACAACCAAAACTGTCCAAAATATTTTCAGCAATTGAAACCCCGGATTTAGGCAATGGCGACTATATAAAAAAGTATAATCCATCACCAATATTTGCTAAGCCAACCATTCCTACAACAATAAATACCACACAGCTACAAACAATACCCGATATTAAAAATAGTCCTCAACCATCAGATTCATTAACTTTATCAGCATCAAGTCCGCAAACATTACCACCAGTTATAAATCCAAATAATTTTAAACAGACACAAACAGTATTATTGCCACCTAACAATTTAGAGCGCGCTTCATCTATTCTTAACGAGCGTAATACTATTATTCCTGCAGTGTCCTCAAACGACAGTACTGGTAATTCTTTATCTGGAAAACCCTACACAATTTCTGATATGCAGGGTTCTATGCTGGAAAAAACAGACTCGATGAATGAGCCAAAAATTACTAAAAAGAAGAAAAAGTCTAAAAAAAGTAAAAAATGCCCCCCGATGCCTGATATGTCATTATACATTCGCAAGGACCAAATTCCATGCTGGGGTTGTGTTGTTCCATAAGCGTGTAATCAGTATTAAGAAATTTTTTCAATGAAAATAATTCTTATTTATGTAGCAATAACTAAAATTTTTATTGGATATGTTATCTCAAGTAATCACAGGGGACACCAATGGATAGACAAACAATTTTTCTCTTGGTAGGAATATTAATATTAATCCTAATTTTGATAATTAAATACAGCCACTTTTTAATAAGTGTTGAAGGATTTGTAAATGCGCCATCAAAGAAAATTGCAAGTTTACCAAAACCAGAGGGTAATAGCACTGTACCAAATAGCATGCCCGGCTCAGTAAGTGAAGACCCTATAGATGGCTTGGCATCATACAAAGATATAGCATCATTAATAGATACTATTAAAGCCTATAATGATTTGTATGATAAATTCATAATAAATATATATAAGAATTCCGAATTTCAGGTTCTTCACACTAAATCGGCACCATATTTAATAAAATTACAAGCTCAAATTGATACAGGTAAAATTGTGGATAAACTAGATTTTATTACAAGTGAAAGAGAAAAATATAATAAAGCAATTAGATACATACATTCCGATGAAACTACATACAAAAAGATTAATAAGAAGACAGCAACTATACTTACAAAGCCTATGATTAAGGGTAAGGGTGTAGCAAGTTTGAAAGATTTAGAATTTGCAATTGAACGTGCTCAAAAAGAAAAAAAGCGCATTGATGATTTAAGGTCGGAATCAGCGGATTTTAAACAAAGAGCATTAATTTTAGAAAAAATTCAACTAGATTTTAAAGAAATACACAATAAGGTTACTAAGAATGATATGAAGCCAGATGATATACCTGTTCAAAAGAAAGATTTATTAAAGTTCTTAATAGATGTTGAAAATCCTACATCAAAATTAACACCTTTACCTAAATTAAAACGTGCGCAGTCTGATAAAAAGACATGTGAAGGATTTAAAAATAGTAAAAACACAGACGAAGATTATGATGATAATGATTATGATAATTTATTTACATATGATAATGATGATGAACTAATAGATATCAATAATAAATTAAATGGATTTCAAAAGAAAACCGATATAGATAATTCTGCTAAAAGGTCAAAAGGTAATTCTAAAAAAGTTAATCAAATGCCTTATTTGAAATGTTATAAAATAAATAAAACTGATTCAGACGATGATGATGATGATATTGATGACGATAATTCTGTTAAAGCTTATAATACAAAAGATATAACTCATGTTGTAAAATCTGCAAAATCTCAAAAGAAGGAAGGATTTAGTAATTTTATAAATGAAGATAAAGAAGACCAAAATGAGGAATTTAAGAGCGAAAAGGTTGAAATAAATCAGAAATTACCAAGAAAATATCAGAATATGATAAATAATCTTCGTTCCTCCTTACGGGACTTATCGTGGGATTTACAAATCGATATAGGATATGACCCAAATGTGACAATTCAGCGTAGAATTACAGAACGTTTGAATACAATTTCAAACGAAATTGAATCGGGTCTTCTTAAAAAGACAGACTTAAAATCAAAATTTTTAGAGTTACGTATATTAAAACAACAATTGGAGTCATATAATTCACGTAGAATAACTGCGTCAAAAGCTATACCCGAATCGGCATATGATTCCAAACAAAAATATAGAGAGCCAAATGTATCAGATAGTAGTTTAATAATGAATAATAAAGACCTTAATAAAAAGGAAGAACCAGAAAAATCCGCAAAACCTCTAGCGTCAAATGACTATAATAAACGTCCAGGTTTTGAAATGACTAGAGAACAGATAAAGGCGCGTGGTTCAGGTGCTTCATTTGAATCAAAAAGCGCAGGTACTCTTGATTATAAAAAGACGGTTCAGTTTCTCTGTTCTCAAATTAAATCGGCTGGTTTAGGTGAACCAAGAGAGTTCGGATGTATTACGAATCCAGAACAAGAAGTGGGACCAGAATATTCTTGGAAGGGAAACTATAAGATGGTCTGTTCAAGACTGGGACACACGTGGGGAGACTTTTATCCCGAGATGTTTGGATGTCCAGCACCAGATATGTCTCATATGCAACATCCTAAAATTAATAAAACTTGTACAACTTCAGCATACATTCCTCCTCCAATTGCTCACCCAAACATACCATGTAAAGCTTAACGTAATAGTATAATACGTTAGATATTCAAAATAGATAATTTTTACCGCAATGTCTTTTGTGTTAAAAATCATTTGTTTATAGTGTGTAGGGATGAAGAACTCAACTGGGTTTTCTTATACGCTATCCGCGTTTATGCTTGTCGCATTAATCGCCTTTTTAGGTGGCTATTATTTAGCGCGATTTTCAAAACGTACAAATGAAGGATTCTCCAATTTTGGCACACCATGCAATGTGTGTAATCAACAAAAACCAAAATGTGGCTGTCCTTGTAAGGTATGTGATAAACCTAAAAAGGATTGTGAATGCAAACCTAAGCCCAAACCTAAGCCGAAAACTTGCGGTGGATGTGGAATGTCAAAACCAAAGTGTGCTTGCAGAAAGAACGAATATTCAGACGACAGTCGTTCATTGGGTCAAATGGAACGTAAGTCTTTTGATAATGAATATTCATTTGATGATGATGGACCTAATTCAATGAACAAAGCAGCACCCCCGGCATCTTATCCTGTACAAGATTTATCAAAATATGTATTGCGGTCAACTGTTCCACCATGCCCAGCTCTTCCTGATATGTCAAGATATATGCTAAAAACCGAATGCCCTTCACAGCCCGATATGTCAAAGTATGTTCTAAAAGCGTCTGTACCTAAATGCCCACCATGTATTAGTACATGTTCAAAGCCATGCAAGATTGGTGAGTGCCCACCATGCCCCCGCCCGAGATGTCCTACGGTAAATTGTCCTGAACCTAAACCATGTCCTGCGTGTCCACAAGTCATGGTAGAACCTTGCCCCGAACCTAGAATTCAATGTAAGGCGTCATCTTCTGAACCTAATACCAAGGTTCGTCCAATGTTAGCTTCAACATCTCAGTTTGGTTTATAATAACATTTTTATCAAAGTTAAGCGTTATTTTTTTAAAAGATAGTACTTAACTCTACAATACAAAATACACACCATGCAATGTAATTTTCTATTTAGTTATATTATGAAATAAAATTGTTATTATTTAACTAATATCATACACAATTATAGGGAGATATGTCTCAGACAAATATTCAGAAACATATATTAGCTGTTAAGCATGAATTAAATAGGTCAATAGGCTTATTACAAGACTTTACAAGGGATAGCAAAGACGAAAATATATGTTATACTGGAATTGTAGATAAATCATTTATAGATAATGTTCTTTCGAAAATGGCTACTTGTGTTAATAAAATTAACGGTAACGTCAATTCAGGATTAAAGTATGACAAGGATGATATTGATTTCGAACCAACAAGAAAAGTTCTAGAAGCTATTCCTATAGGAACATATTATAAATTATTAAAACCTTCTAAAAAAATCATAAATAATAACAAAAGGGCACATGAGACTTGGATTTTAGACCCTAAGCCAAAATTACAATATATTAACGTAAAACCTACTCTAAAGAAAGATGGTATTAGACATAAAACAGATTATGATTTTGGTTTACAGACAAGTGACAAACCATTTAAAAATATATATGATACGCATCTATGTTCAAATGGTATAGTTGAAGAAGGGTTTATAGATACTCTTAAATCCAAAATGAAATCCTGTATAAAACAATTAGATAAGGACGCCAAATCAGATTTGGATTTTGATATGGATGCTAGCGAATTTGCTCCAACTCGTAAGATATTAGAGAATATACCAAAAGGAAAGAACTACAAACTATATAGACCTAGTAAAATAATGTCTGTTGATAATAATTTGTTATCTAGAAATAATAGTGCACCTAATAAGAAATCTTGGGTTTTGGACCCGTTACCAGAAGAACCATTTATAAAGATAAAACCATCTATTAAAAATGGTGATAAAAATCCAGTAGATTATGAGTTTGGGTTAAAGATAGACGACGAGACAAATTCTGAAACTCAAAAGACAAAAGAATGTTCCAATGGAATAGTTGAAGAAGGATTTATAGATACTTTAAAATCCAAAATGAAATCCTGTATAAAACAATTTGATAAACACGCCAAATCAGATTTGGATTTTGATATGGATACAGATAATTTTAAACCAACTCGTAAGATATTAGAGAATATCCCAAAAGGAAAGAACTACAAACTATATAGACCTAGTAAAATAATGTCTGTTGATAATAATTTGTTATCTAGAAATAATAGTGCACCTAATAAGAAGTCTTGGGTTTTGGACCCGCTACCAGAAGAACCATTTATAAAGATAAAACCATCTATTAAAAATACCGACAAAAATCCAGTAGATTATGAGTTTGGGTTAAAGATAGACGATGAGCCAAATTCTGAAAGTCAAGAGACAAAAGAATGTTCCAATGGCATAGTTGAAGAAGGACTTATAGATACTCTTAAATCTAAAATGAAAACCTGTATAAAACAGCTTGATAAAGATGTCAATTCGGACCTGGATATTGATACTAACACACCCGCTTTTGAAACAGTAAGAAAGATATTAAAAAATATCCCTAAAGGTAAATTTTATACGTTATATAAACCTGAAAAAAGAAATAATTCTAATCAATCATGGGTCTTAGACCCTAAAATAGACAAATCAGATACAGTTACAGAACCGACTTCAATTAATACCGAATCAGAAGAACCCTTTATACATATAAAGGTGGTACCTAAAAAATCAAACAAAACTTATGAGTTTGGGTTAAAAATTTTAAATGATAAACCAGAAGGTTTAACAGATGAAGAGTTAAGATTAGCCTTAGAAGCGCTTGGTCTAACCAGTGAGGCTCCAGCTGCTAATATTGCTGTAACAGCTGTTACTTCACCTGCCTCCAGTGCTTTTAATTCAGTTGTTAAAAGAATAGGAGTACCTAAGGCAAAACTAGATACAAATCTGTTGCATAAACTACCAGATTTAAATATTCGTGAAGACCATGATTTGTTGGATGCTACAATTTCTTTAGTCGGTAAACCTGAATATCTAGGTTATGATAATTTAGCAAGAACATTAGGAATCCCGCCAAGTGACGCAGTAGTTAATGTATTTAAAAATTTAGGAGAAAACAAAACAATAAATAATTTAAATGCAATTAGAGCTAAATCTCTTCAAAAGCCAAGACAACAAGCGTTTGCGGGTCTAGTAAAAACACCAGATGTTAAAAAGGTCACTAATTCTATGAGACAAAATGCTGAAAGAATAAGAAAATCAAGAGGTTTAAAACAGGCAAATGGACCTTGGAATCCAAGAAAGGTAAGGGGTGGAACAAAGAAGTTAAAACGTTCTAAGAAGACCCGTCGGTCAAAACGCCACCAATAGTAGAAATACGGTGGTCATAATCAGCATTATTAACTTCGCATAATACAGCTGAGGCACGTATGTATTCGGTCGTAAAAAAAGGTTCTGTTTGTGGTGATGGATTATACACTATAATTTTCAAGGGTTCAAAGTCAGTATAAGGACGGGATTTCGACGAAGACCTTTCAGAATTAATCAATTGAATAAGAGCCTTGACTCTGCGTAAAATTACAGGTTGTTTCATATAACTAGTACGCGTAACATGTTTCCACATCCATTCAAACTGCAAAGCTGTCTGCATATCAGGAAATCTTCCAACAGTACATAAAAGTATCCAAGTATGTCCATTTTTAACGGCTGCACTTGTGAATTTAGCCCCTCCTTTTATTTCACAATTATGTTGTCTAATTCGATGAGCCATATCGATTGTGGCACCAATATAGGTTGCTCCCGAATCTTCGCGTAATAGACAATAACAAACCCATGAAGACATAGTTTGTCTTTAATATAGACACAGTCTTTAAAACCTGCGTCATAAATAGGGAATGGATACGCGTTTCTGGGGACCTAGTGGGTGGAGATTATTCCATCTTTCTGTAACAACACCATTGAAAGGTCGCGACTTTACAAATATTAAAAAATTCTATCAACTTTTGCCTTTTGTTCTTCCCTGTAAATTTTGTAGGCAATCATTGACAAAATACTATAAAAACAGACCTTTACCGAATTCGTACAGTAAAATGAATCGATGGTTGTATGATATTCATAACGATGTCAATGAGAAACTGCGTTCACAAAAACTTTTAAAAGAACCAAATCCAACATTTGAAAAGGTCCAAAGTGATTATATGAAATGGTCAGAAAGTCCATGTGCTTCATCGACAATACTGGGCTGGGATTTCTTATTTTCAATCGCTAACACAACTCCATCTAAGCATCTTTCTTCAACACCTATTGTTGATGCACCCCTAATTTTAGATACACCCGAATTACGAAATGAATATAATACTATGAAATATAATGAAAGAATACCATATGTTCAAGAATGGTGGAATTTAATTAAAACAGTCTTTCCCTATGAACCATGGCGAAATGCCTGGATTAAGGGCGAAAATCAATATGGATTAGCTCCAGTAAATAAGGGAAAAAAGGCCGTATTAGAATGGTTGTTTAATATTCAAAAAATTGTTTGTAAAACAATGATGGAGGAAACACCATACAATTCATTTAATGGATTATGTAAGGAGGTTAGTCTATTTTCATCAGGTTGTGGTAAAGCTAAAACTAAGGCGACAAAAACTTGTCGTGCTAAAAAATTAGTTGCACGTGAAACATTAAGGCGCAATAGGAATCTGCGCAACAATATCTAAAGACATATTTTCTAGTGATTTTTCAATTGTTTGACTATATTGCATTCCATTCCATTTAGTCTTCCATACAGATGCTGATGCATAGGTGGAACAATCTCTATTTGAATAACCCATAGTTTTGAATCTTGCCCAAAGATTTCGCGCCTTCCAAATATCTTGTTTGTTCCAGCATGGGTCTTCTTCTAAATCTACCCGGATGTTGACTCCATTACGTAACAACCACATATCTTATAATTGAATATTTCAAATATAATATATATTGTATCATTTTTATAATAAAAATGGGCTGGTTTGCGCTCACTTAAATCTAATAAATTATTACTCTATTTATAGAAATAATGGCTTCACCTACTCCTGTTGAAATTGCCTTATATGTCGGTATTTTACTTGTTTTAGTTTGGGTCGCCTATCGCCTATATCTTTCCTTTTCTGTGAAGAAAGAGGAGGGATTTGATAATCAAAATACTCGTACATTTACAATGTATTATGCTGATTGGTGTGGACATTGCCAAACTGCTAAACCTGAGTTTGCGAAGCTAGGTTCTACACAGACCATCTCCGGCAAGGTGGTAAATATAAAGATGGTGAATCCTGAGACACAACCTGAGATGGCAACTGGCGTGAATATTCGCGGTTTCCCAACAATTGTTTTGAAGAATGGTGACCAGGTAGTTGAGTATTCTGGTCAACGCACACAGGACGCGTTTCTTTCATTCCTCCAGGAAAATGTAAAGTGAACCATTCTTCAGTTGTTTTCGTTCCTATAGAAAATAGTTCTTCTCTATCTTTTTTTTTAACTGCTAAATGCCATGCAGGATATCCGCGAATATGAAAATTAATAATATTTGACTCTAAGACTATATTTTTAGAGCCAAGTTTTCTACAAGATTCTCTAAAGTTCAGAATCTTGGGAATAAACTCACTCAAAGATTTCGGCTCACTTGATATATCATATATTTTAAAATTAAATCCTAATGCTGATTTTCTTTCATCATCTGACGGTAATAAATCCCATGGAAAATTCATTCCTATGGCGCCATCAACTAATAAGTGGTTATTTATGGGATTGCGAAAAGGTCTATAAAAGAATGGTATAGATGTTGAGGCTCTAAGTGCATCTACCAATTTCAGTGTAGGAAATGTTTTAGCATCTAGAATTACCATTTTAGTATCGGTCAAGTCTGCAGTAACAATATGTAGTCCAGGAATCTCTTGTAAGGTATATTGAGAAGCTCCAGGTTTAATATCTTCCAGTAGCTTTTGCATCTCTTTTGTAAAGGCTTCACCCGAATCAAGTCCCCATTTCTCACTAAAAGACACAATATTTGATAAATCTATATCCCGAAATCTGGCGAAATCTAATTCTTCAAATACTGTTTTCAATTTAGGTAAGGGTGTTTTAAGAGATAAACATGTTGCTAATAAGGCACCGGCAGAATTACCCCAGTAATCTGAAACCTTGTGGAGCATATTTCTTTTTTTAAGAACTTCTATTGAACCCAAAAATGCCAGACATCGCGGTCCTCCACCAGCAAATACCAAATGTCTAGGAATTAGCATTATTAGATTTTATCATTCGGCTTTTAAGCGGTAATCTCTCAATAACAAAATCTAACAACGAACTAATGAGCGAAAATACGGGCTCAAGTCCTCCAAAATTAGACCCTTCAACACTCTATTCAGAACAAGAAAAAAGAGACCAGTTAAAACTTAAAACATATAACAGCATACTCGAATCTGTTCATAATAAAATTAGGATTAATTCGCGTATGCCAAATAACGACAAGTCTCTATTATTTGTTGTGCCCGAATTTGTGATTGGAGTTCCTAGATTTAGTACACGTGATTGTATTTTATATCTGGCATGGAATTTACGTAATTCTAAATTTGAGGTGCAGTATTTTCACCCTAATTTATTATTTATTTCTTGGAAGAAACACGATGAACAATATCGCGAAGAACGAAATCCGATTGTTCAAACTATGAGAAATGCGATTGGCGATGATGAGAAGGCGCGAAATGCTATTATAGAAGCTTCTGTACCTAAATCAGTTATTAAAAAGACTACACAGCAATATTTTTCACCTCAAAAAGAGCAAGATTCTAATGTTAAAAAGGTTACCTTTATATAAAAAATTACACATATTTAATTATAAAAATCCTATAAATTTTATAATTAACTATATTCGAAACTTAATTTTATTTTAAAAATTTTAATATTTGACTTGAATTAACTAGATAGTTCTATATAAAAAACGGATGATTATAACCACCATGTTGTGTTGATACAGCAGAAGCAGATACGATATTTCCTAAAGCCTTACATCCTTGTTTCAATAATAAATCTAACATTAACAGTACAAATATTCCTGTCATAACAAATAATATAATTTCGGAATGATTTGATTCAGAACGCGCTACCTCTAGTGCATCAATCTTAGTAAAAATATCATCAATGCGTTTTTGTAATTCAGGTGTCATACTAGCAGCAGCACCCATTATTGTTGTTGGATTATGTTGACTATTAATTTGTTCAGGTTCAACCATTCCGCGCTTTTCATCACTTTTAGATTGTGGTGGCGGTATGTTTCTATAAAGTGTGGAATAACCATCAACTGAAGCGCCGGGAAAGGGTGGAGTTTCCGTTTTAGGACTTGGTACTCTATCAATAAACTGGTCAGTCCAATTTGGTTCAAGCATAAATGATTTATCAAACCCATGCTCATCATTTCCACCATTTGGATAAGGGAAATAGTCTTCATTTGGGTCATTCACACCGACCAAATATGAAGAAATACTAGTCGATGTATCGTTTTTAGGTTGCTCACCTAAGAGTTCTTCTGGTTGTTTGTAATTACGGGCAGCTCTATCTGGTTCTATTATACTAGGTTCCTGAGGGGGAAGTGGGGATCGTTTATGCTTTCTTGGTTTCATACGTCCTTTTTCACCTTTACCTGGTTCTTCAAACTGTTGTCTTGATGGTGGTAAAACTGAGTCTGATATACTTGTTTGAAACGCTTCTTCCAATGTACAATATGACATCTTCCGTTCCTGGAAGAATTAACCCTATTTTATTAACAGTTTTCATTTTGATGACTTAACCGATCCGGGATAAAATTAACTAAAATATAGACCCTTGAATATTAGATATGGATGTACCTAATTGGTTACCGAGCCTTGTACTGTGTATTGGAGTTTTATTGATATCGATTAATTTCTGGTATTTAGTTTACATGCCTCAAAAATACAAGGAGGAAGGTTTTGATTCAAATCAATATACTATAACTAATTTAATAAATAGTGAAAAATTACCTACTGACGATGAAGTAGCAATTGCTTATAGAACAGTATTAGTATATATGAAAAGTAATACACTGAAAAGTTTAAAAATCATAGCTGATTTCACAACTCGTGTTTATGGTAATTCGATACCAGTACCCGATTCTTTCGACCCACGAACGATTATGGATAATTATAGAAATCCAATCACTGGAATATAGTTTATCTTAGATAATAAAAGCTGTCTTTTTCAGGGAACATGCAAGCAGCCGGACAGCCAACTATTAACTTAAGTCCACCTATCAAGCTTGATATAATTATCGCTATATTGCTTATTATTCTTGGTTCTACAATTGAGATGGTACCTCAGGAGTATCATTCGATATTATCAAATCCAATAGTGTTTTTTGTAGGTATGTTACTATGTGCCGGTTTGGCTTCTATGAATCTAATTCCAATAGCCTTTGCAGTTGCATTTTTCCTGGTGAACTTGTTACGCATAATGCCAAAAAAACCAATCAAAAAGACTATAGTTAAAACAACAAAAGTAAGCAATCCCGGGTTTAAGGGTGTGAATGACAAGAATGATATATCCGGAATAAAGGAAGGATTTATGGTACCTTCTGGAGCAATTGACTGGGTTACAAATAACAAAAAATGGTTTGTTGAAAAAGTATTAATGGAGAAACCTATAGCTATTCAAGAAAAAGAGGTTTCTACATATCCTGTTCAGGCATGAATAATTTAGTAAAATTAATAAAACAGTCATATGTTTTATATAAAGTTAAGAGTAACTACATCAAATACTTAAATTAAATATTTGACGGTAATTTTATAAATAAAAAGCAGAGACACTTATGTCAGGTCATAGAATTATTGAAATTTCAACAATATTATTACTTGGTTGGGTTGTTGTTTGGTTAACCTTTCCCTTCGAACAACATTACGACGAAACTTTACGCGCTTATTCCCGTGAGCCAATATTTCGTATATTATTAGGACTTTTACTTATTTTTATATCTGCTTATAGTATTCCTGTCACATTATTATTATTTTTAATCGTATTTTTCTGGATTGCAGATATTCATTTAGTATCTAATATAAAATTTTAGGTCTGCTAAAATCAAAACATTGTTTAAAATAGGATATGCCAAGAAAGGCAAAGAGGCAATCTTTTTTTGAGATTGTTGGTGGTAATGCTCCGGCTTTAACACACGCGTCAGCACATGCATCGCATCATGTAAATCCTTCTCAACCGAGTAGCGCCGGTTTTGTACCCCCGCCGTTGGATCCGGTTAGCTCATTTGTGTTATCGTTAAATTCAAACCCTTATATAATAGGTATATTATATCTGTTTTTGAACTTAAGTGGTAGATATTTGCCTATGGAGCTTACAAAACAACAAGAAGCATTTCTTTCTAGACCTTATTTACGCCCGTTTATTTTATTCGCTGTACTTTTTATTGCAACAAGAAATATTGCAGTAGCATTTTGGTGTTCATTAGGATTATTAGCTACACTTTGGTTTATAGCAAACGAAAATCATGTAATGTGTTTGATTCCTGGTTGGAGAACGACGGATGATGAAAAGAAAAAAGAACAAGAACAGTCTTATGAAAATAATATGAAGAAACTCCAAAAAAAAGATGAGACTAAATCTCATGAAGAAGAAGCATCTTTACAACATATGGAGCACGCTGTACACAGCTCAGAACCTAACCATGTTGAAAACAACCCAAAAATGACAACTCATTAAACTATATAAATATATCGTTAAATACTCAACAACTTACCGTCAGATACTATCATACCGAGCTTATGAGTTTATAGTATAAATATTATAAACTTATAAAAATACCTAATTTTTAGACGCGTAAATCAATTGTAGCGCCAACAGGTTGTCCAGTACTCTTACGTTTTCCGCCACGTGCACCAGATTTACGCCCATTAACTTCTGAACCATTCATTGTTGTTGATGTATAAATACTCTGATTATCGTCAAAATCAGGTCTTGGAGGAGGTGTGAAGCTTACTTGTGGAGGCCCCATATCCTCTGATTCAAAAGCCTTCAAAATGTCTTCCACGCCTGAAGGTCCGCGCATTTCCCGTCTAGCTGTTTGAACAGCTGGCGATGGAGTCTTATCACGCTGGGGTTGCCAACTTTCTGAATTATTCTGTTGTACAAACGCCTCTGGTTCAGGTTGTCTCATTTGTTGATTTTGCTGGTTTTGATTTCCCTGAGGCATTCCCATACTAACAAAGTTAGCAAATCCAGGACCGACCGCTTGGCCTGCGGCCGCCTGGGCAAATTGGCGAGCCAAGTCAGGATTGCGCTTTAATATATCGTCCATACCAGGCATTTTTGACTTGAAGAATGTATTTGTAACGTGGCACATAGCAGCGCTGATGCCTAAAGTCATTACTAGACGGATTTCTGGTGCAACCTTTGTTCTATCCTTATACTTGTCGTAAAGTTCCTCAAATATCTCATCGAAATCATCCTGATTTTCATTAATTGATTCAGACCATCCGTCTAGATTCACATCAAGAGGATTAAACTTCTGATTTAGGAATTCCAGACCGGTAGCACATGTTAGTAAGGCGTTACGTTGAAACTTAATACTTGATTCAAGATTACGACTGTCAACAAGGCGGGCGTATTCCGCTTTAATTTCATCCAATGAATTGACCATCGTCATGCGATTACCTTCAATTCCTTTCGTAGCCAATCTGCGAATCTTATTAATGTATGCAGACTTCTCTGTGGCTTCTTGTTCTGGGCTTAATTTACTCGTTGATACAGGTACATTATCAAGACTAGCAGATTCAACATCAGTAGAAGAAACTGCTTCAGATTGTAAGTTTAATGAGGGTTCATCCTTAAAACGATTTATACGTATCGTGTCTGCACCAATACCACTGGGTGGATTTATAGAAACTGTTCTTTGAGTATCTTCAATATTTACAAAATCGATACTGTCTGAAATGAAACTCGTCTTTGGAGGGGATGATGGTGCACTGGTAAGATTAACTGTAGCACCCGAAGAATTATAAGGATTCGCTACAACAGGCGTTTTAGGACTTGGTGAAACTCTACTCTGATTACCTAACAAATCCATATCGATATTTCTAATGTTGTTGCTAGATGAGCCAATGTCAGATACATCAAGGCTGATGATGTCATCAAGATTATTCATATTTGACGCAAAATTCTGTAAGTCTGCAAGAGGGATAGTGCCGGGACTACTCATGCTATTATATTCGTCTTACATAGGGGGTTTAGGTGATTTTATTTGACTAAACGCAGACACATTAAAAATGCATCGGCTAAATCAGATTTTTTCTTCTTTGAATTAAAATAATCTAACCAGACCCTGTGTTCTGAACCTTTGAGTTTTTCCAATGTTAATAATTCTGCAGTATCCTTTCTTGCTTTATAATCACCACCAGCTTTATCAACAACTTCTTGAGCTTCCTCAGTTTTTTTAGAAGCATGAACAAAGACAATCTCTCCAGTCCAATTGTGTTCTTTACGTAAACGATATGTCAAGAGTGTATAAAGAATGATTTGAACAGATTTCATTGTTGGTGCATCAAAAACAGGTTGATTTTCTATACGAATGATTGAGACCTCTGAAAATTTAACAAGTCGACTATCAAGAAATTTTTCAATTGCAACTAATAAAATACCCAGGTCAGTTTTCATGGTTCCTTTTGGCTTAATGTAAGGAAGTAGATAAGCTTTTTTGATTAAATCCATATAATCGTCTTTTTTAGGTTTTTTAGGTATAGCCCATCCAGATTTTTCACAGAATTCTTTTAATGATTTTATATTAAATTTAATATCATTTGGTAATCCTTTCAATGAAGTCTTACCAGCCTTTACGCATTTTTTACACCAAATTGAACTACTATTATCTAACCAGCTTGGTGGACCACTACAAACACACCTACTAGCTGTTTGTGAATCACTTCCTGCTAATAGGTCGTAATTATCCCAGTCTAAGATTACAAAAGACGACCCACTAATATCCACTACACAATAAGCTAAGTTTCTTATACCCATATCGAAGGAAAGTATTTTGGTCATCTGCTGTATCCTCATATTTAAATGTTTTTAAACCGATTGGTTGTAAACCTATTTAAGTAATTAATTCTATAAATTAACTAATCAATGGAGCCTATTTATAAAATAATGGCCAAATACAGCTGGACCGACATTCATTATTCAAACACATTTTTACCAGAAGATAATCCATCTAATGATAAGCCAAACAGTTGGTTTATAGGTATTCGCACAGGTCCTAATAATAAAGATACTTGTATAATTCCTTGTTACACTAATGAAGATGTGTATAAATATCGTTCGCCGGCCGGTAATACTTTAAATGAGGCCATTCTAAAATCAAAGAAGAAATATGATGAGCTAATTTTAGGTATAAAGTTAAGTAATTGTAGAAAAACATCATCCCTTTTAGTAGGGGTATGAGTGGTAAAACAATAAAGGGTGTTGACGCAAACGGTGGTATAGTAATCGTTTATTATAAAGATAAGACAGGTCCTATTTTCCTTTTAGGCCAAGAAACAGCTTACCTATCAGAAAGTTCTCATGTAAAGCATTTCAAAACATCTGAAGGTGAAAATATACAAGACGCCTTCTTATTTCCAGGTGATATCAATAATAAAGCTGATGTTGATAAAGCAAAAAAGAAGTTTACTAAGGTTTGTAAAGAACTTGAGACCTTTAATCCTAGATTTATTAAACATGTTACGTTTAGCGACCTTAAAAATTCATCTAAAAAAGGTTTTATTTCTGGTAAGCCTAGATGGGTAGCTATACCCGAAGTTAAGGTGAGTAAATTTAATTTTAAAAGAAGAGCTGATGAATTAGCACCAATCGATAGATATGGTTTTCCAAAAGGAGGCTATATTTCAGGTAAAAATTACGTGAAAAAATCAAACAACAGTATGGATATTGAGGATTTTTCAATTAATGACACTGTTGTGAGGGAATGTTACGAAGAAACCTCAATTAAGCTTGATAAAAATAAATTAAATGACACTGATACTCTTTTTACATCAGGCGGTACCTCAAAATATGCACTATTCACGTATGAATTATCAGATTTTGAGTTTGAAGCAATTCACAGTATGGGCTTGTTAGTAAAAAAAAATAAGGAGTATGAAAATGAGCTACATAACGTACAGTTTTTAAGAATTCCTGAAGGCGAAAATAAAAAATTTTTCACAAATTCTATTTCAAGAGAGGTTTATGAATATTTTATGAAATCTGTGTTAGAAAAAAACGTATCAAAGGGAGGTACAAGGAGACAAAATATGACTACGCAAAAATTCACTAGAAAGAAAAAATCAAAGTATATATAGCATAACTAAATATTTTACTATTGATTATTATCAATCAAAATACAAATATCTTATATTTAAGTATTGTTTATATAAAACTGTACTTAAATACTGCAATACTACAATACTAGTAAATGTCACTGAATTTTGAAAATATAAAAAAATATATCACTAATAACAATTTAGCTATCAAGGGAATCCTGCATATTGGAGCCTATGATGAAGAAGTAAAAAAAATGTATAACGAATTAAATATACATGATAATAACATAATATGGGTTGATTCAGAATCTACAGATAATGGAATGGTATATACAATGTCTAATTTATTCAGATTAACAATTGATGAAACAAGCCCAGCATATATTTATAATAATCGGTTAAACAATAACAATTGTATTCTTGAATGTTGTAAAGATAGTCCCAAAATTTATGTTAACGAATTAAATAATATAAAAACACAATCACTAAAGGAATTTATTAATTATAATAATCTAGACCCTGCAGATTATAATTTTTGGAATTTTGACAGTATAGGGATTAATTTAAAAATATTTCAAGGTGCACAAGAGTACCTAAAATATGTTGATATAGTTTATACTGATATAAATTCGACTAATCTTTCACAACAAAATTCAGATAAGCGCGCCCTTGATTCTTTGTTAAAAAACAATGGCTTGATTGCAATTGATGATATTAAAGAAGGTAAATGGTGGGAGTTCCAAATGTATAAAAGCTTGTATATCAGAATGTAAGTCCTAAAATATTACTTAAATTTTTTGATTGTATAAGATACAATGCCTTTCAATTTAGAAAGTATCAAAAAATTTGCCAATGACAGTAATATTTCTTTTTCAGGTGTAATTCATGTAGGAACACACAGTAAAAATATAAACCAAATGTATAATTTGTTAAATATACATGATAATAATATCATATGGGTAGAATCTGATAAAAAACGGGCGCAAGAAAACCAATCAAATGGTCTGCCAAATGTGTTTACTACAATTATTGATGAATTAGATTCAGCAGTAATTTATAATAATAAACATAATCTGGAGCTTCAACCGTGTACACTTGAGTGCTGTATTGAGGTACCTAAATTAATTATTAGTGAGACAAATGATTATAAAATTCAACCTTTAAAAGATTTTTTAGAATTGAATAATTTTGACCCATGTGAATACAATGTATGGAATTTTGATTGTAACGGTTCAGAACTAAGAATTTTTAGGGGTGCCCAACATTTGCTAAAATATGTAGATATTATCTATACAGGTGTAAATTCCACAGAAATTTCAAAAAAAAACAATACAATGTCTGAAATAGACCAATTATTAAATAAACACGGATTAATACGTGTAGAAACTATTAAAAATGAGGACAATTGGTGTATGGCAATTTATGTGAGAATATAGGATTTTAGATTTTAAAAAGTATTTATTTGAATATCAAGCATATACTTTTATAAGGCTGTAGGATTATATAGATTTAATAAATTCCCATCCCATATCATCACAGATACATTGCCAGATTTTATCTTGCATATATAATTTCTCACGAGATTTGAGCAAGGGAAAGCATGGTAGGAAATCATCTAATTCAAGAAGTTGACAGAACTTGTATAAAACATATGAATATGATAAGAAATTGGAACGGCCTTTAGGACAATGCTTAATAAAGGATGGTTGTATTTCTCTAAACATAAAACGTAATTTATCTTCAACTTCTCTTGATAATACAGGCGCTTGAACACCATTCAGGCGGTTCATTATATGCGCCACGTGTTCGTAATATTTAGATAATTTAAGCTTCTTAAGAATTTCACGCAATTTAGATGGTTTCAATTTCATAGTATCCACAATTCGCTCTTTTCGTAATTCGGTTTGTATAAGCTCAAAAATTTCACTTGGAATTTCGGTGGTTTCTTTAGCTTGAAACTGTGCCAACCATTCGTTAAGATGGTTGATTTTCTTATATGCAAAATATGATATTTCACGTGGAGGGTCCTTGTACGATGGTTTTTCAGAATCTATTAGAATAAAATCTTGATAGCCACATTCAGAACAACCCAACATGGCCTCATTTTGTGAAAAATGCATTTCATTATCACAAACAGGACAACAACCGTAATCAGTTTCTATACCTGAACCAGGCATAATTCCAGATTTAATTGCACTAGGTTCAACAATAGATAAATATTTTTCTAGTGCCTTATCGCGTCGCATACCATCAATATCATTTATAATAATCGATGCCTTATTTGATATAGCATGTGCCTGTTTTTTACTGTTTTTGGATTTTTTTGATTTCTGTTCATCGTCACTAGACACTACAGGAGCTGTTTTAAAATAGGATAATACAGAGTTAGCAGGTGTTTTAAGTTTATTTGATTCACTATGAATTGAATTATCACCTGTTGCAATTCTTTGTTGTGTATCATAATGACCAAATAGGATATCGCCCACATTCAAATAATAGTTCATCATATCTTTCTGTGATTCAATATCAGCAATCTTATTTGTTAATTCTGTTTCCTTTTCAATTGATTCCTTATGTTCGTCTGTAAATCTAAGATGTTCAGGCCAATTAAATAATTTAGCTGATAATATTGAGAGCTCCTGTTTAAGTAGTGGTACTGATTCTTTTTGTTCTTTAAATTTACGTATTCTATCATTATGATATCCTTCAAGAGTTGTTAATTTGTCTTGTTGTATCTCATTCATATGTTCGTATTGTCCTGATAATGGGATAAGTATTTCATTCAATTTGAATGAAGACATACGTATATGTGTTTTCTCCCCGGTTTGGTTTAGGTGAGATACCCGGTATTTTCTAAAAAAATGCGTGCGGAAATCAAATCCCCCGGCAAATTTTTTTCTCCATGGGAGTTATAAACAGATACCATGGGTGGCGGCGGATTAATGCAACTTGTAGCTTACGGCGCGCAGGACATCTACTTAACTGGCAACCCCCAGATTACCTTCTTCAAGGTCGTCTACAGACGCCACACCAACTTCGCCATGGAGGCGATTGAGCAGACCTTCAACGGCTCTGCCAACTTCGGCAAGAAGGTAACATGCACTATCTCCCGTAACGGAGATTTAATCCACCGCATCTACCTCCAGGCCACACTCCCCGCTGTCACACTTCAGTCCAGCGACGGCTCAGGTGCCCAGTTCCGCTGGCTCAACTGGGTCGGTCACAACCTCATCGCCAACGTTGAGCTTGAGATCGGCGGCCAGAAGATTGACAAGCACTACGGTGACTGGCTCCAAATCTGGAATGAGCTCACCCAGGAGGCCGGTAAGCAGGCCGGCTACGCTGAGATGGTTGGCAATGTTCCCCAGCTCGTCAACCTCCTAACCCAGGGTGGCGAGGACTGCGACAACGCCTGCTACCGTGGCGAGCCCAACGCCTCATCAGAGGTCCTCAAGTGTGCCCCTGAGTACACACTCTATATCCCCCTCCAGTTCTGGTTCAACCGCAACCCTGGCCTTGCTCTTCCCCTCATCGCCCTCCAGTACCACGAGGTTAAGATCAACCTCCAGTTCCAGGAGCTCAACAACCTCTGCTGGGACATGACTGCCACCTCAGGCCACACTGTCCGCGACCGCGTCGCCCAGTCAGGCCTTGTCTCAGCGTCACTCTACGTAGATTACATCTACCTTGACACTGACGAGCGCCGCCGCTTCGCCCAGGTCTCACACGAGTACCTCATCGAGCAGCTCCAGTACACTGGTGGTGAGTCAGTCACCTCAGCCCAGAACAAGATCCGCTTGAACTTCAACCACCCTTGCAAGGAGCTTGTCTGGGTTGTCCAGCGTGATTCATTCGTCAGCTGCGACGACAACGTAGTTGGCCCCTGGAAGGGCCAGCAGCCCTTCAACTACTCTGACTGGTGGGACCGCGCCGTCCTTGAGTCAGGCTACTCAGTCACCCGTGTTGAGGGCCTTGCCGGCAACAACCCCGTCGTTGCCGCCATCGTTCAGCTCAACGGCCACGACAGATTCTCATACCGTGAGGGCCGCTACTTCAACTTGGTCCAGCCTTACCAGCACCACACCAACATCCCCGCTGTCGGCATCAATGTTTACTCATTTGCCCTCAAGCCCGAGGAGCACCAGCCCAGTGGCACATGCAACTTCTCACGCATTGACAATGCCACCCTTGTACTCACCCTCTCCAACAACACTGTCGGTGCCCTCTACAGTGCCCAGGTCCGTGTCTATGCGGTCAACTACAACGTCTTACGTATCATGAGTGGCATGGGCGGACTCGCATATTCAAATTAATTTGTATGGGCTTTCCCATATATTTTTATTTTGGTCAAAAAATAAAAAAGCATCTGAAAAAAAACAATCAAAAATTGAAGTTAATAATTATCTCACTGTTAGAATTTATTAAATGCTAACAACTTGTAAAGTAGAATTAGTAAAAGGACATTTATGTCAAATAGAGAAATCAAAATCAAATGAATATTGTCACAGACATCAACGTTATGATGAACAAGATAAGCTAGTAAATGAAGGAAAGAGACTTTGTGCAAACTTTATTTATGGTTGTAATACTATGTTAAAAACTAAGTTTACTAGATGTGAAGATTGTCTTAAAAAGCCGAATGAAAAATCAGTACCTTGTTCACATAAAGACTGTAAAAATAAAACATACGGTGAAAAGTACTGTGGAAAGCATTATAGAGATATCTACTTTGAAGAGCAAGAGGAAAAGGGCTTCAAGTACTGTAGTATTATTAGAGGATGTTTTAAAATATGTACAGATAAATATACAACTTGTGAAGATTGTAGAAAGGCGAAAGCACTACTAGAAAAAAAAGCAAGAAATGAAATAGTAGAAAAGAATGATATTTTAGAAAGAAGTGGAAATAAAGAGAAGATGTGTGTCAATTGCCTAAAGCTATACACCCCTTTTCTTACCCAACATAATAAACTTAGTAAAAAGTGCATTGACTGTAATAAATATGATGTTGAACAAGATGCCAAAAGACCAAATAGAATAAGAAATTATAGGGATGAGAATTATAAACATCCTAATACTCATTATAACTCTTATATAGATAGTGCTAAGGAAAGGAAGTATTCGTTTTCATTATCTTTTGAAGAATTCAAAGACCTAGTAATTAAACCATGTTATTATTGTGATTATGTAAAAGATGAGGAAGTTAACGGATTAGACAGAATTAACAACGATATAGGTTACGAAAAAGAAAATTGTGTTACATGTTGTGAAATATGTAATAGAATGAAACATTATTATCATCCATTATTCTTTATACAGGTTTGTAAAATAATTAGCAGTAAAATAAAACCATCGCGGGAGTATTTTAAACAATGGCCTGAATACTATGGTAGAACTTCTAATCATAACTTTACAAATTATAAGAAGACAACTGAATTGAAACGAAATATTAAAGTAAATATTAATCAGAGCGATTGGGATAATTTAACCTTAGGACCATGCTATCTTTGTGGATATCAAGATGCAAAAGGAATTGGGCTTGATAGAATTGACAATACCATAAGAGAATATTCACTTGAAAATATAAAACCATGTTGTGGAACATGTAACGATATAAAGAATGAACTATCTTTAGAAGTTCTATTAGAGAAAGCAAACTATATTTCTGAAAAATGGAAAGAAACATCAGTATTTGAAAATATACCAAAAATCAGAAATCCTATGAGGGAGGGTTCTAGGAAAAATGAAATAGTAGAAAATGAGCGTAGAATATGGAAATCAATAGGCGTTTATAAAGATATAAAAAGCAATACAAACGATTTTGTTGAATCGCAAGTAGATTTAGAGGAACAAGAGTATGAAGACTTGCTTCAGTTTATTCAAACACATGATAAAGAAGAATGTCTTAAATATATAAGTGTTCTATTAGATATTCTAAAAAAAAGAAGAAATAAATATGTAAAAAGGAAGATTAGTAAAAAATTACATGAGTAATAAAGCTGTTCTTATGATTTTGTTTTTAATGACGATACCAAGGCACGTTCAATACATTTAAATAAACCATTATATTTTAAAGCGTAATGTCCGTAAGTCATATCTATTGCTGTAACGTGAGTCCATTTATTTTTATCAATTGGTAATGCATCTAAATGAGGACCTTTATAATACCCACTGTCACTAGATAATATACTAATTTGCCATTCGACATCTCTTTCGGTAGAAGCACATATACCAGTAGGTATACACTCATAATTATCACCATCTTCATATTCAAAATAATGTTTAGTCAAATCTATGTACCGTCCCGCATAAGGATGCGTTATAAGTTTTATATTTTGATTCTCCTTTTTTAAGTTTTTACGAAATATGTTAAGAATATCTATTCTAATAAATGCATCACAATAGGCGCGTTCTGAATTAATCTCTAAAGTAACTCTAACACCATCATCATTTAGACATGATTTACCCTTTTCTTCCCCAAACATATAAATAGGGTCTTTTGTTTTACTATAACAGCCTTCTTGGGAATCAAAAGTTATAAATCCCAAATTATTTAGCTTAGAGATAAATTTTGCAGCTCTTGGTTTAAGACTAGATATATTGTTAGATTGAGCTATATAAGTAAATCTTAAGAATCCTCTAATTCTTATTTTATTATTTTGCCATACTTCTTTCTCTTCAGGAAACCGCTCAAGAAATAGGTGTGATTTGTTCATATAGTTTTAGATATGTCTAACGAAATTATATCAATTTTATAAATATTTATAAAATCTATCATTATCAATTAAATCAAA